>Ga0316209_1000627_pt1 | contig 54180 bp, 49 predicted proteins | sample 6monopyrite_MG_FD_204945 | JGI IMG/M metagenome (GOLD analysis project Ga0316209, IMG submission 204945) | Microbial mat bacterial communities from mineral coupon in-situ incubated in ocean water Damariscotta River, Maine, United States -... | ecosystem: Environmental > Aquatic > Marine >... | reverse complement strand
CATGCTGACCTCCGATCCTGATAAGTTTATGACCTCATCGTCATTAAACATTATGGCGCTGACGCACTGCGTTAATCCACGTATAGGACGGGGGTCGGCTTCTTTAGCGGAAAGTCATTATGTCTAGCGGCTAAAGGATGTTATGAAGATCGAGTATAAAATCAATGCGGTAATATCCACGGAAGCGTTCATTGAGTTACTCAATCAATCAACGCTTGGCGAGCGCCGTCCGGTTAATGACCGTGCGTGCATGGAAGGTATGGTGAAAAATAGCAACCTGATGGTCTCGGCGTGGGAGGGCGAAAAACTTATCGGGGTGGCGCGTTCGCTGACGGACTTTCATTACGCTTGTTATCTTGCTGATTTAGCGGTGCATGAAAGCTATCAGAAAAAAGGCGTCGGAAAGCAGCTTCAAAATATCACGCAAGAACAGTTGGGCACGCAGTGTAAGTTAATATTGATTGCCGCGCCTGCGGCAGATAGCTACTACGAGCATATTGGGTTTGCGAATAACTCAAGGTGCTGGGTGCTTGATCGTGACAAAATGTTAAAAGAGCGCTAATGGTTTAATGTTAGCAATCAAAGGAGCAAGGGCCATTTAGAGGTGAGTACCACCATGGCTAGGGAGCCTTCTAAAAGGGGGGGGTGGAAGCAGGCTCTTTTCCCTCCTACCCATGTCGCCGCTACATTGATGCGGTTATACGCTTATAAACAACCAGCCTAATAATGCAAAAAAAGTAACGCCAATAAAAATTAATACCTTCACGCTTGAGTCTCCATATTTTAGCTTTTTAATGAATCATGTGTAGTTCGGCTGAGAACGAGGCCGAGTACTTGTTAAGTCCTAAAGTACCTGCTGCGTAGTTGACCACAAATCTTAAAATAGAAAAATTCCGATTTTTTTACTTAATTCATTGGGGAAAGTTGTGGGTTGATTTTTGGGGCCTGTACGCCATGGTTATCAATGGACTGTCTACCAGCTTCAGTCTGCGCGAACACGACATAAAGATGCCGAGAAATGGGGGCTATTTTGCTCGTAATCATCGGTTTTAGCATTCATTCGAGATTATTTAAGTAGCTTTAATATCATAGAGTTACAGTCAGGTATTGGTGGGTTTAATTCGCGATTCAGATTTTCTTTCTTTATAATGATCACTTGCTTGTTGTATGTGATCTCTCATTTTATGATGGGGGGTGAGGAGTGCAGTAATGGATCAGTCGCTGGTTTTTGATATTGAATTAATTCGCCGTTATGACAAGAGCGGCCCACGTTATACCTCGTACCCGACGGCGGTGCAGTTTCATGAGGGCTTTGTTGAGACCGATTATCGGGCTGTGGCGGCCAGGACTCACCCGCAGGGCGGGCCACTTTCGCTCTACTTTCATATTCCATTCTGCGACACGCTCTGTTTCTACTGCGCGTGTAACAAAATCGCGACCAAGAATCGCAAACATGCGGCACCTTATCTTGCTTCGCTGTTTAAAGAGATTGAGATGCAGGGGGCGCTGTTTGACCGTTCACGCAAGGTTGACCAACTTCACTGGGGTGGCGGCACGCCTACTTTTATCAGCCATGAACAGATGACGGCGTTGATGGCGAAGACGCGTGAACAGTTTAATCTGCACGATGATGATAGTGGTGAGTATTCGATTGAGATCGATCCACGTGAAGTGAAAAACGATACCATCAAGCTGTTGCGTGAGCTGGGTTTTAATCGTATGAGCCTGGGCGTGCAGGATTTTGATCCGCGCGTACAGAAGGCGGTCAACCGTGTTCAGACGGAAGTGCAGACCTTTGCGGTGCTCGATCAGGCGAAGGCGGAAGGCTTCAAATCGGTGAGTGTCGATCTAATCTACGGTCTGCCGCTGCAGTCGCTGCAAGGGTTTGCACAGACGGTGGATAAGGTGATCGCCGCGGGACCGGATCGTCTCTCTGTCTTCAACTATGCGCATCTGCCGGAGATGTTTACCCCGCAGCGCCGCATTCTTGAGGCCGATCTGCCATCCGCGAGCGAGAAGCTGGATATTTTGCAGATGACCAACGAGCGCCTGATGCAGGCGGGGTACGTTTACATCGGCATGGATCACTTTTCCAAGCCGGATGATGAGCTGGCTGTGGCGCAGCGTGAGGGTAGCCTCTATCGTAATTTTCAGGGCTATTCGACGCACGCGGAGTGTGATCTGGTGGCGATGGGTGTGACGTCGATTGGCAGGGTGGGCAATACTTATAGTCAGAACGTTAAGACCCTCGACGAATATACGGCGCTGCTTGATGCGGGAAAATTGCCAGTCTATCGTGGCGTTGAATTGAACGATGATGACATCCTGCGGCGTGAGGTGATTACTAAATTAATTTGTCAGTTTGAGCTCGATATGGCGGTGATCGAAAGGCAATTTAATATCGACTTCGCCGCTGACTTTGCGCCGGAGATGGCAGCGGCCCGCCAGATGGAACGCGATGGCCTGTTGATGATTGATGGCAACATGATCCGCGTACTGCCCGTTGGCCGTCTTCTGATTCGCAATGTCTGCATGGTGTTTGATCGCTATCTGCGTGAGCAGACCGAACAGCGGTTTTCGAAAGTGATTTAACAACTAGTCTTTCATTGAGTTAGAGGCTGTTTCATGGATGAATTCGTCACTTCCTATTGAAGGCTTCAGTGCACTGCCTGAGGCCCTCTTTAAGGGTGGGGTAGCGCAGAGAGATACCGAGTTCATTGATCAAATGCCGATTATCAATCCGTTTTGATTCTTTTAGATAACTTAACATCCCGGGGCTTAATTGCTGCTGGGCCGCTTCCCAGGTAATTTCAGGTGGCGCAGGTAGATTAAAGGCGAGTGCGACTTGTTGAAAGTATTGTGAGATGGAGCCTGGATTGCCATCACTGACATTAAAGATGGCGAGCGGCTGGCTGTTCTGCTGTGCTGCAGCAATGCAGATTTCGGCGAGATCGATGGCGTGAATGCGGTTGGAGAATGGTGCAATGTTGAGTTGCAAAACCGGTTTCCCTGCTTTGATCTGTTGAAAGGGGAGGCGCGTGGCGCCATAAATTCCCGCAACTCTGAGAAGGGTGATCGTCACTGGGTGACGCTGCTGGTAAGAGATCAGTTGCGACTCAGCGTTAAGACGTCGCTTACCTCTTGCATTGTTGGGCCGTGTCGGACTTTGTTCATCGACCCAGTTTCCTTCAGACTCACCGTATACGGCAGTGGTACTGATATAGATAATCTTTGCAGGGTAGGCCGCTGTGGCGGTTAGTGTCTGTAGGAAGTTAGCCATGCGCGGGTCACATTCGCCCTCGTTGGGCGGCGGCGCGAAGTAGTAAATTACCGTGTCGGCAGTGATAGTGGGTAGGGTGACGGGTGAGTCATCGAGATTGGCGATACAGCTCACGAAGCCGAGCTGATTCAGTTCGGCGGCAGTTTCAGTAGAACGGACAACGCCAGTGACGGCGTGTTGTTGTTTGAGTAGTTTTTGCCCGACCCGACGACCAATGTCGCCGCAGCCAATAATAAGGTTATTTATCATAGGGTTTATCTGCCGTAGAAAATAAAGGACAATGCATCGTTAATCATAAATATCAGGGTAGTTTAATGGGTTTTAAAATTGTTATCAGCCCCTCAGGTAAGACATTTGAGGCTGAAAAAGGTGAAAGCATACTCGAAGCCGCATTGCGACAGGGTATTAACCTTTCATATGGCTGTCGTAACGCCGTCTGTGGTGCTTGTAAAGGATGGCTGCTAAAGGGCGAAATCAGCTATGAAGATCTCGTTCCGATGGCGTTATCGGCCGAAGATAAGGCGGCCGGTAAGGTGCTTTTTTGTGGTGCAGAACCCCGCAGTGACCTGGAAATTTCGGTTGAAGAGATCGCCTCGTCGCAGGAGATTAAGGTTGAACAGTATCCGGTACGCGTGGTGAAGCTGGATAAGTTAGCGCCAGATGTGATGCGCGTCTACCTCAAACTGCCGGAAACCTGTCGCATGCAGTTTTTCGCCGGACAGTATATTGATATCTTGCTGCGCGACGGTCGTCGTCGTAGTTTTTCACTCGCCAACGCACCGCATGACGATGATTTAATCGAACTACATATTAGATACATTGACGGTGGAGAGTTCACCGATCACGTCTTCAGTGATATGCAAGCGAGGGAGATGTTACGTATCGAAGGGCCGCTGGGTGGTTTTTATCTTAGAGAGGCGTCTCCGCGTCCGATGATTTTTGTCGCGGGTGGCACTGGCTTTGCGCCGATCAAAGGGGTTATCGAACATGCGATGGCCGAAAATGTGTCACGTCCGATGTTCCTTTATTGGGGCGCACGTGCAGAGATTGACCTTTATCTTAATGACATGCCGCAGGCGTGGGCGGAGCAGGGGGCGCTTACGTATGTACCGGTGCTTTCAGATGTGAATGAGACCGATGGATGGCAGGGACGAAACGGTTATGTGCACCAGGCGGTGCTGGACGATTTCCCAGACCTGAGTGGCTATGATGTCTATGCGGGTGGCCCCCCGGTGATGGTCGCAGCGGCACGCGATGCTTTTAGCGCACAGGGATTATCTGAGGAAAACTTCTTTTACGATGCGTTTGAATTTTCAAAAGACTCAGCGGCGACCAGGGCCTGATCGCCGCTGAGTCTTTATGCCTAAGCCTGCTACGGTTGTACCGCCAGCAGGGTACCACTACGACTTTCAATCACGCCACTACTGGCAGGCAGTGAGAGTGGCTGCGCTTGATTCGGCAGTGCGACGCTCATGGTGAGCCCTGCGCGGTAGTACTCAATCGCCATGTCCTGCTCGCCCATTTTTTCCATCAGTGCAGCGAGTTCTTTACAGGTTTCAGGTTGTGGATCGGCCTGCATACTGGCTTCCAGATAACTACGCGCATTTTGCAGCTCGCCGTTACGTAACGCCAGCCGACCTAAGGTGAGCAGGAGTACTGGGTTGGTGCGTTGTTTGCGCAGGAGTTTCTGTGCATTCTTATACTGACGCCCGAGGTTGTTGCCTTTGATGATGCCGTAAAGGTAACAAAGCTCATCGTTCCACTGGTTGTCGATCACCTGGTAAATGAGTTCTTCACTTTGATGGCCTTCGCCGTGAGCCACCAGTGCGTGGCTATATTCCAGCAGTACCGCTTCCTTCTTTCTCATGCGACGTGGGGTGCGATGCCAGGCGCTGTTGAGCAGGCTAATGTCATGAGACACGCACTTGAGCAGCTCGGCGTGGGCCATCTGTTCAAGACGATCCAGATCAAAGTCAGTCAGGATATGATTTTTACGCAGTGCAGGCAGTAGCTCAATGAGCTTGTTCCATTCGCCCATTTTGGTATAGAGCTTGGCCAGTAATTTAAGGATGGTCTCATTTTTGGGTGAGAATTGGCGCAGCAGTTTGAGGCTTTCTGCGGCTTCACTCAGTTGGCCATTCGCCATCAGCAGTTCCGCCTGTGTGAGCGATACTGCAATGCTGTCACGTGGTGCCAGTTCGCGTGCCATTTTAAGATAATGGTCGCGGCGCTCTTTGGCCCCCAGTTGCTGTGCCGCCCGTGCCGCGCCGAGAAAGTTAAGCACCGGCATCTCACCCGCCTGCGCATTTTGCGAGAGCAGTTGCTCTGCTTTGCTCCAGTTGCCCTCGGAAAGTTCGATCATGCCCTGTGCACTGGCCATGCGCGCTTTTTTTTCTTTGCGTTTGCCGCCCCAGGCCATCATCCGGAATGGGGATTTGAGTGTGCCCCCCAGTAGTTTAGTGGCGTAATAGAGAATGATATAACTCACGATGCCAACTGAAAGTACCAGGACAAGGCTGGCTTCCATGGTCCAGTTGCCGTAGTTAATCATGATATAACCGGGATCATCTTTGCCGAACAGCGCGATTGCAACGGAAGCCAGGAGGGCGATGATGGCTATGATTAATAGTTTCATAAATATGTCACTCCACTACTAGTGAATGGTAGCGTCGATGCGGACGCCGTTGGATGGTGTAAATGCGAGTTGTCTGTCTGAAAAGGCCTCATCGGTCAGGCGGGTCACTTTTAATGAGTTACTGGCGATGAACTGTTGTAACGCATTGAGTGATCCTGAAATGTTCGGCAGTTCAGTGTCGATAGTTGTTTGCTGAAACTCATCCAGTGTACTGATCATGTCGGCGCCTGCTGACGACTCGATGTCGTAGAAGCGTGAGATCCATTCATTTACCACTTTCAGGTTTTCATGAAAGGTGGTGTTATCCGTGCGTAAAAGTGCCAGTCGGGCTGACTCAATTTTCAGTTGCAGGTTTTGTGTCAGATAGGCCTGTTTTTCCGGGGTCAGTGGTGCCATCACTGGATCCTTGCTATTACGCACCGAAACCAGTGGTTTGAGCGCTGCCCACACCTGATCGGCCAGCACCTCCCACTGTTTGGGTTCACTGTCTGCGGCTTTATTACTGACCAGTGTTGCAGCTTTAGGTTTTGCCAGTGGCAGCTGTTCGATGTTGTTGCCGAGGGATGCTAGGCGCTGCGCCATCTGTGGAAGATTGAGTTTTGGCACTGAATTGAGGGACTCGATTTCGTTGCGGATCAGTTGCTGGATTTCTGCCAGATCAGGCAGATTCAGTTTGCCGAGCTGTTTGGCCGCCGCATTAAGGGCCGTCAGTGCCGCATCAACATCTTGCTCAAGATTAAGGCGGCTATTGGCAATGTTCAGCAGGTATTCCACTTCGGCGAGCACCCATGCGGGCATCTTGCTCTTCTCTGCTGCTGCCTGCACTTCAGACTTAAGTGTAGAGAGCCCATCGTTGAGTGCGATGACGTTATCCTGCAATGATTTTTGTTGCGCTTCCAGTGAACCGTGCAGCGTTTGCACGTGTTGAATTTTTTCATCGAGCTGGGCGTTGATGTTGCTGAGTCCACTTTTTTGTGAACCTTCAAGCGTCGCTACACCACCTTGAATAGCACCGAAGTCACCTTTGAGTGAAGCAAGCTCACTTTTAAGATTGTTGATTTCGCTCTGAATGGTATCAATAGAGGATTGTACGGAACCAATGTCAGTCTGCACGCTACCCAGCCCGGACTCTACTGTATCAACAGAATCGATGGCAGGTTTGAGCGCGCTGCTAATGGAGCTTTCGATCTCTCCGCCCTGACTGGCCAGTTGCTGGTTCAACTTGTCGGCTGTTTCCCAGCCTTTGTAGCCAACCCCCAGCGCACCCAATGCAATGAGAATGGCGACGATGGCGATCCCTTTGCCGCCACTTGTCGCTTCTGGTGGCTGTTCTGATGCTGTCTGTGCAGACTCGTCTGAGACTGTCAGTGCCTGCTGTTCGATTACTGGGCTGGCTTTCTTCTCTTTATGCTGTTTTGGTTGCGATTTTGATTTATCGCCCATGATTACTCCCCCGCGTCATGATTACTCCCCCGCTGAATTCCCCTCCGGAACCGATCAGCATACCATTGTTCGATACTCGCTAGTAAACCCTCATCGCTCGCTTCACTTGCCACGATAGGTTCATGACCGAATCCCAGATTTCTGGCCAGTTCAGCACTGCGTTCACTGATGACTGCCAGCGGTGTCGAGCGTAGCCATTCGCGTTCTTTTTCTGTGGCCATCTCAAACAGGTTCTGTAGCCCTTCATTGCTGGTGACAATGATGAGGTCGATGTTACCGGATTTCCCTGCCTGCTGTATATTCCTGAGGCCATCATTTGGCCTTTTTCGTTGGTAGAGATCGATCTCCTCTATTGAGGCACCCAATTGGGTCAGCGCGGGTGCGAGGAGTGCGCGTCCCCCTTCGCCCTTGAATATCGCGACCTGCCTGTTTGAGATCGAACTCATAACCGCTGTTTGCAGCAGCGATTCACTATTAAAGCCGTCTGCCGGAATGATATTGACATTAATAGCATGGGATTTAAGCGCGCTGGCGGTACGTTTGCCGATGGCGGCCACTTGTACGTTAGCGGGCCAGTGAAATGGTTGAGGCGCAAGCTGAAACAGCCATTCCACGGCGTTTACGCTGGTGAATATGGCGATACTAAAATTTTTGAGTCGGCCCAATTTTTCCTGAGCAGCCTGAATATTGCTCGGCGCGGCAATCTCGATTGCAGGATGTCGGGTCGCAATGCCGCCTGCCTGTTCAATCAGATCGCACAGGTGCGCTGCCTGATGTGCGGGTCGTGTCACCACCACCCGCAGTTGAGCGAGCGTCTGCGCTGGACTAACGGTTGGCATAGACCTCTTTGAGGATTCGGTCTGCGCCGCGCGAGAGCAGGTCATCGGCCAGCGCAACGCCCATTTTCTCGGCTTCATCCAGTGTACCGCTGACTTCGCCAGTAATGATTTCAGCACCGTCGGGAGAACCCACCAGTGCGCGCAGGCGCAGTGTGTTGCCATCGATTTCGGCATGGCCACCAATCGGCACCTGACAACCCCCTTCGAGGCGATGGTTGAGTGCACGCTCAGCAGCGACGCGGATGTGGGTCGTTTCATCATCCAGCACGCGGATCAGGTCATTGACGCGAGGATCATCGCAGCGGCATTCAATTCCGACCGCCCCCTGGCCAATCGCCGGCAGGCAGGTGTCGGTGGAAATTTTGGCGGTGATGCGCTCCGTCAGTTCCAGTCGCATCAGCCCGGCGGCGGCGAGGATGATGGCGTCATATTCCCCTTCATCGAGTTTTCGCAGACGGGTACCGACGTTGCCGCGCAGGCTGGTCACTTTCAGATCTGGGCGCAGGGCGCTAAGCTGACACTGGCGACGCAGGCTGGAGGTGCCGAGGCGTGCCCCCTGTGGCAGCGCTTCGAATGAATCATAGTTATTGGAGACAAAGGCGTCGCGCGGGTCTTCGCGGTTGAGAATCACCGGCAGATGCAGGCCGTCGGGCAGCTCCACCGGCACATCTTTCATCGAATGGACGGCGATGTCGGCGCGTCCATCGAGCAGTCCCTCTTCCAGCTCTTTCACAAACAGCCCTTTGCCGCCGATTTTGGCGAGTGGCGTATCGAGAATGATATCCCCCTGCGTGGTCATCTTGAGCAGTTCAACCTCAAGGCCGGGATGGGCTTCGCGCAGGCGGCGCTGGACATGTTCTGCCTGCCACAGGGCAAGTGGGCTTTGGCGTGTGGCGATTACGATTCGATTGCTGGACATCTTTATTTTACGCTTCCCGTTTTCAGCTCTGTGGCGATTAAAATGTGGACAGGGTTATTCCCTGACGAGGGCGTAATGCTACGGCTTGCGCTGGCGGGAGGCAAATAAAAAAGGGCAGTAAGGCCGAATTAAGGGTGCTGACTGAGCTGCTTCAGCAGCTGTTTGATCTCACTCAGGTGGCGGCGGCTGATCGCCAGGGGTTCATCGCAATGACGTAGCAGGAGCTGTGCATGACCATCGCTGTCTTTGCCGATACCGGCAAGATATGCTTTACAGATTAAGGTGTTACGGTGAATACGCAGGGTTAACGAGGCAAATTCCTGTGCCAGTGTTTTGAGTGATTCTTCGATCAGCACCTCGCCGTGGAGGTGGCGCACGGCGACATATTTCTGGTCGGCGCGGAAATAGAGCACCTCTTCGATTGGAATGAGTTGAATGGTTTCACGCACCCGTGCGCTGATGTGGCTGCGTATCGCGGCGGGGTCATCGGCCTGTTGCAGCGATTGCAGCTGGGCACGGTTGAGCTTCTGCGTCTTTTCCAGCGCCTCCTGCAGGCGCGCTTTGCGGATCGGTTTGAGTAGATAATCGACGGCATGTGCTTCAAAGGCGGCGAGGGCGTGATCACCGTACGCGGTGGTAAAAATCACCGCCGGAGGTCGCTCAAGGTTGGCGAGATGCAGCGCCGCCTCAATACCGTCCATCTCCGGCATACGAATGTCGAGTAGCACCACATCGGGTTGCAGGCGGTCGCACTGCAGCAGCATCTCTTTGCCATTGGCGGCCTCGCCGATGACATTGCCTTCACCGAGTTCATCGATCAGGCGGCGCAGGCGGTCGCGCGCGAGCGGTTCATCATCGGTGATCAGAACCTTCATGACGGCTCCCCGGTGGATGGATCGCGTCGCTGAGCGGAGGTGAGGGGGATGTGGATGGCGACGAAATATCGGTCACCGACGGTTTCTGTGATCAGCGATGCCTCGTCGCCGTAGGCCGATTTGAGGCGCTCACGGATGTTATCCAGCGCCATATGGTTCCCGTTACGGTGGTTTGAGCGAGATTTGGGTGCCGGATTCTGGATCATAAATTCGATTGCGTCATCGGTGCGGTGACCGCTGATCTCGATGGTGCCGGGTTGCTGGCGCGGCTCAATACCGTGATAGACGGCGTTTTCGAGCAGGGGCTGTAGGGTTAATGACGGCACGGTTGCCGATTCAGGGAGCGCTTCAATCTTCCACAGGATGTTGAGGCGCTCACCGAGGCGCAATTTTTCGATATTGAGATAGCGGCGGCAGAGCGCGAGTTCATCGTGGAGCGGGATCTCATGGCCGACATCGGCCATGCTCATGCGAAACAGATCCGCGAGATCCTCCGTCACCTCTTCGGCCAGTGCTGGCTGGGTGCGGGTGAGGCTGGCAATGGTGTTCATGCAGTTGAAGAGAAAGTGGGGACGGATACGCGCTTGTAACGCCTCGAAACGTGCACGAGATTTTGCTTCTATATTGCGTTTGAGCTGATGTTGCATATAAAAGTAGCGTAACGCGACGGCGCTGATGATGGCACTGATGGCGATATTGTGGAACAGAAAGTCGCCGTGTGAGGCCGTTGGCAGGGTCTGTTCCAGTCCTACGTAAACGGCGAGACGCAGCGTGGTCTCTGAAAGCAGAGCGGTGACGAGCTGGATCAGCAGAAAACTGCTGATCGCTACGGTGGTTTGTCGCTGTGATTTGAGCAGTGGGCGCAGCCCACACAAGAGTGCGGCATTGACCAGCGCGACCCACTGGACAAACATTGAGATGATGCCGAGGCGCTCCCACAGATCGGCCGCGGTGGCCTGCGGCGCCAGTGCCAGCACGAAGGCGAGCAGTTCGGCAATCAGTACCACCAGAAAGATCACGCGGATATTGCAGAAATCGGGCAGGAACAGCTCACCATGCTTTGAGGTGTGTGAAGGGGAGGGTCGCTGTGCGGGTTTCATGACAGTATTGGCTGTGCTATGTCTGGTGTCGCAATAAATGGGCTGGCTTCTATTGTTAGCGGAATTTGTACTGGATTTCTACAACAAAGCGCAATAGATAATCGATGGAGCCGATTTTTCGTCACCTGAAACTTGCTATACTTCCGCGCCATACCCGTGATACTCGATGGAATAAAAGCATATGAGCGTAGATAACAGCAGTGACAAGCCCTGGGCGGGTCGATTTACCGAGCCGACAGACGCCTTCGTGGAGGCCTTTACTTCCTCTGTGGGATTCGACAAACGCCTTTATCGGCAGGATATCGCCGGGTCGATCGCGCATGCACGCATGCTGGCCCACGTGGGCGTGCTGACCAGTGATGAATGTGAAGAGATTATTGCGGGGCTGGAAGATATTCAGCTTGATATCGAGCGCGATGAGTTCAACTGGTCGGTGTCGCTGGAAGATGTGCATATGAATATCGAGGCACGCCTGACTGACCATATCGGCGTTACGGGCAAGAAGCTGCACACGGGGCGTTCACGTAATGATCAGGTGGCGACCGATATTCGCCTTTACCTGCGCGATGAGATTGACCTGATTGCACCCGAGATCAAACGCCTGCAAGCAGGCCTGCTCGATCTGGCTGAGCGTGAGGCCGACACCATTTTGCCTGGGTTTACTCATTTGCAGGTGGCGCAGCCGGTGGTCTTTGGCCACCACATGCTGGCGTGGTATGAGATGCTCAAGCGTGATCATGAGCGTCTGATGGACTGTCGCAAGCGGGTCAATATGATGCCGCTCGGTTCGGCGGCACTGGCGGGCACCAGCTACCCGATTGACCGTGCCTTCACCGCAAAACTGCTCGGCTTTGATGGCCTCTGTGAAAACTCGCTCGATGCAGTCAGTGACCGTGATTTTGCGATCGAATTTTGTGCCTTTGCCGCCACACTGCTGATGCATCTTTCGCGCTTTTCCGAAGAGCTGGTGTTGTGGGCCTCAGCACAGTTTGATTTTATCGAGCTACCGGATCGTTTCTGTACCGGATCATCAATCATGCCGCAGAAGAAAAACCCCGATGTGCCGGAGCTGGTGCGCGGTAAAACAGGGCGCGTCTTTGGCAGCTTGATGAGCCTGTTGACGCTGATGAAAGGGCAGCCGCTGGCCTACAACAAAGACAATCAGGAAGACAAAGAGCCATTGTTTGACGCGATCGATACCGTGCGTGGCTCGTTACGTGTTTTTGCTGACATGGTGCCGGCGATCGAGGTCAAGCGCGAAAACATGGAGCGTGCCGCACGGAGTGGTTTTTCGACAGCGACCGACCTGGCTGATTATCTGGTGCGCAACGGGGTGGCCTTTCGAGATGCGCATGAGGTGGTGGGCAAGGCGGTACGCTACGGCGTGGAGAGTAGTAAAGACCTTGCTGAGATGTCGTTTGATGAGCTTGCGCAGTTTTCGCCTGCGATCAAGCACGATGTCTTTGAGGTGTTGACGCTGCAAGGTTCTGTCGCTGCGCGTGACCATCTCGGCGGCACTGCACCGGCACAGGTGCGGGCGGCAATACAGCGTGCGCGAGAAAATAGTTAAAGATTTGTCCGGGGCTTTGAGTGTTAACTGATCGCCCCGGTGTTTTGATACCGCTATTTAAGTCCCTGTTCCGCGCGGCTCATCAACTTATCGATATCATCGCCTTTTTCCCAGCTACTGGTGGCGCAGCGAAGTTTAAGTGCTTTAGGGGTTTTATCTAGCTCATTGATCTGTTTGGCCAGTTTTTCAGAGAGTGCAATGGTATCGCTTGCCGTGGTCTCGGGCAGAATCAGCAAGAATCGATTGTTATCCAGACGTCCTGCGAGGTCGGCCCAGCGCAATTGGTCATTGAGCAGCAAGCTAATCGCGACCAGCGCTTCGGTCAGTCCCTTTTTATCTTTGATGCCACCAATCTCGAGGATGATGAGTGATAGCGGGTTGTTGTAGCGACGACTGCGTGACACCTGTGATTCCAGTGTCTGTAGCAGGCCGTGATGATTCAGCATGCCGGTGGTTTTATCGTGAATATTGAGGTTTTCAAGCTCACTTTTAAGTGTTTCATTTTGGCTATGAAGCTGGTGGTGTTCTGTCACGTCAAAAAAATAGTGGACTGTACCGCCTGAGTCGCTATCAGTGAGTGGTGCTCGCCAGCATTTTGTCCAGCGACGCTCGTGAATGGCGTTAGCCGGCAGCTCAGCGATATTCTTGGCTTTTAGCAGGGCTTTCAGAGAGGCATTTTTTAGTGATGTGGCCGTGGCGCCTTTGATTTCATTGATATCGACATCAAGGTATTCCCGTAAGGCCTCGTTTAACCACACGATCTTTTTTTTCTTATCAGTAATAAGTAGCCCTACCGGTGCATTTTGCAGCATGGCAGGGATAGCATCTGTGAAGTTATCGGGAAACGTCATTGCATACTCCGGAACATTTTTGTGTTATTTCAGTTCGATTATGTCTGACCTGACGCTAGATTTCTATCATTAGCGCTTTTTAGATGGCATGCATATTTTTATTTGCGCAAAGAAGCCAATTGATCAATATGTGTTGAATAGCCAGCCTGTTGAGTGTTTATGGTAATTAAATCATCATATTATCGAGATGCCACTGAATGGTGTAAACGTCTGTTTTTGTGACGTATCTCTAGGTTTTAGTTAAAGAGCCGATACGTTCATTATAGGAAATGGTGTGATAAACCGGGACATTCAGGGACTCCAGATTGGATATCAAAACAATAAAAAAACGTTTTATGGGGCTCAATCGTGAGCGTCTGAGGCGTACACGTGATGTTTTACGCACACGTCAGCGCGATGTGATGGATGTGCTGATGTTATTGTTTCATGCCAATCACCCCTCTTTTCCTGGTTATGTTTCAAAAAACACCCCGGTGGGCGTCTCCGATTACCAGCCGAGCAAGAATACGCTGGAGGCGGCGAAGAAACTGGTGCGCAGTTTTGAATATAAAAAGAAGGCGTTGCCTCGTTACGATATTCACTCCATGTTCCTGATGGGTAGCAGTGGCACCATTGCATATTCTGAGAGCAGTGACTTTGATATCTGGCTCTGTCATCGTTCGGACCTCTCGGGGCCGCAACTCGATGAATTACAGCGCAAGGCCGAAGCAATTGAAAAGTGGGCAGATGAATATGGCCTCGAAGTCCATTTTTTTCTGATGGATGCAGAAAAATTCAAGGAAGGGAGCGTCGTAGAGCTGTCAGTAGAGAGCAGTGGTAGCGCGCAGCACCATCTATTACTTGAGGAGTTCTACCGCACAGGATTGTTACTGGCAGGACGCTATCCGGTTTGGTGGTTGGTCCCCCCCAAAGAAGAAAAAAATTATGATGCCTATGTCGACAGGCTGAAATTACGCCGTGATATCCGAGACAGTGAAACCATCGATTTTGGGGGGCTACCCGAGGCCCCGGCCGAGGAGTTTCTTGGTGCCGCGCTATGGCAGTTATATAAGGGCGTCGACTCACCCTATAAGGCGGTGCTCAAGTTGATGTTAATGGAGACTTACGCCAGTGAGTATCCCGATGTCAGTCTGCTGTGTACGCAGTTCAAACAGGAAATCCATGAAGGCGAGATCGATATCGTCAGTTTGGATCCCTATATCATGTTGTATAAAAAGCTTGCGAATTATCTTGATGGCGATGATCAAAAAGAAAAGTTGGAACTGGTGCGACGTTGTTTCTACTTTAAGGTCAACGAACAGTTAGGCAAGCCAGTGGATGATAAACACATGAGCTGGCAGCGAGAAGTTATGGAAGCGTTGACGGCCTCATGGGGCTGGGATCGACACTACATGGCGATGCTCGATACGCGCGCAGAATGGAAAATTAATCGTGTCATTGAAGAGCGACGCAGCCTGGTGGATGCGCTGACACAGGGCTATCAATTTCTGTCGAACTTTGCACGTGACCATGTGCAGCTGTCGATGATCAGTCAGCGTGATCTGCATATTCTTGGACGAAAGCTTTATGCCGCCTTTGAACGTAAAGCGGGCAAAATCGATATCATCAATCGTGGTGTCTCTGATGATGTAGTGGAAAGCCACCTGACTTTTTATCACGTCGGCGGTGATGGTGGCTGGATGCTCTTCAGAGGAAATGTGAGTAATGAAGAGGCGCGTAGTACCAAGCCGTTGAAGCGTGCCCATAGCGTGGTTGAGCTAACTGTCTGGTGTTTCTTTAATCATCTGGCAGACGATAGAACCGTGGTCGTACTATTGGGCAGAGACATTTCGGTTAATATGAATGTGATCAGATCGATTACCCGCGCCTTTGATAATTTATTTCCCGGCGCAAAACTCGCCCCGAGCAGCATGGCGGATCTTACTGATTCTCCCCGAATGATTCGTGCGGCATTGCTGGTGAATGTTGCTGATGACGTCATCGATACGCATGTGCGTGAAGGTAAACACATGACTAGCAACCGAACCGATGCATTTAGTTATGGGGGGACTTGTAATAATCTGGTGCACTCTTTTGATTTTGTTTTTCAAACCAGCTGGCAGGAAGTTTTAACCTTTCGTTACACCGGTCCTAAAGGCATACTCGATTGTCTTCGCGCATATCTTCAGTGGACGCCACGCTCGAAAGGGATAGTGCCACCGCAGGTAAAAATTCAGTGTGACGCCTCTGGGCGTGCGATGGTGATTCAAAAGCGAGTTGAAGAACTGTTTGAAGATGTCAGTCAATGTTTTTACAGTGGAGGGAATACCGAAGCAGCCTGTTACCTGTTTTGCATTGGACGTGCTTATTATCTATTGAAGGTTGAAAATGACGCGCTGGTATACAGTCGGCATGATGCTTATCCTGATTTATTAAATAAGCTTTCTGAGCCTGTAGGTGAATATACCTCAGTGGTGGTTGACCGTTATGCGTTGGGCCACACACTTATACCGACAGTTTATCGGTTCAACAAAGAAGGGGTCATACAGCTTTTTTATCAGGTGGATAGCGCTGCTGTAGAAGTTTATATTCTTGACGAAAAAGGTGCGCTTTACTACCAGCGAATGGAGAATCAGGATCCGGAAGTACTGCTTAACCAATACCGACGTTTTTTTGATGCGGTGACTTATCGTCAAATGATTCAGCGTGGACATTCTGCTGATTTGAAGGATGCGGTGAGCGGGCCATCAATACAGTTTTTTCAAGCCGGACGCGGGCGTGATGGACGTCTTCAGCTGCAACGGAAAATAATTAATAATGATGTGCACAGCGCCGGTTATTTTAACCTTCAGGTGATCGGTGAGGACGTTGGCGATGGTAAGTCGATGTACACCATCTACTGTAATGATGTCGAATTAACCTCGCTTGAATTCGGTGATGGTCTTTTCAGTGAAGTGGCTCGGCATGTGCTGGAGCAGCGTAAGAGCGGCTTGCTATATCCCATTTACATCACCGATATTGATATTCCTGCGGCGTTGTTGGGTAAAGATTCTGCAATGACCCTGCAGACGATCAATTATCTCAACTATAAGCGCTTTATTGAGGCGAAGTTAAATACAGAGCTTAAAACCATCGCGGGCCGCGACAGCGACGCGGGACAGGTTGCTTGATTCGCTTTCTGGAGCCATCATCTGGTTATTATCCGCTATTCTGATTGCTGAATTTTCCGGCGAGCGTTTATACTTACGCTTTTCGACGGAAAGTGCCATGCTTCAATTTCTCAAAACGCGTGATCTACTGCGGGCAGTTGTCTACGTGGTGGCTTCGCTTTCATTAACGGCCTGCGGACAGAAGGGCGACCTCTATCTGCCCGCGGCCTCACAGCTACTGAATAAAATCATATTTTAAGATGGATCATTTTAATTACCAGAACGGCCAGCTGTTTGCTGAAGGCGTTGCACTTAGCCATATTGCCGCAGAGTTTGGCACCCCTTGTTACGTCTATTCGCGTGCGACATTAGAACGCCACTGGCGAGCGTTTGATGATGTCTTTGCCGAGCACGATCACCTGATCTGTTACGCCGTGAAGGCCAATTCGAATCTTGCGGTGCTCAACCTGTTTGCACGGCTTGGCTCCGGTTTCGATATTGTATCCGTCGGTGAACTGGAGCGGGTGATCAAGGCGGGTGGTGATCCGGCTAAAGTGGTCTTCTCCGGCGTCGCTAAAACAGCCGCCGAAATGCGACGCGCACTGGAAGCTGGCATTCTCTGTTTCAATGTTGAGTCTGAAGCGGAACTGGAACGATTAAATGCAGTCGCGGTGGAGATGGGCGTGCAGGCACCGGTCTCGCTACGCGTTAATCCCGATGTCGATGCACAGACCCACCCCTATATTTCAACCGGACTGAAAGAGAATAAGTTTGGCATCGATGTCGCACAGGCTCCGGCCGTCTGTGCGCGTGCCGCGACCATGTCGAACATCAACTTGATGGGTATCGATTGCCACATCGGTTCACAGTTGACCGACGCGGCACCGTTCACGGCGGCGTGTGACCGACTGCTGCTACTGCTGGATGAGTTAAAATCGCAGGGCATCGAGATTCATCATCTCGATCTCGGCGGCGGGCTTGGCATCACCTATGATAAAGAGACGCCGCCATCGCCAGCCGCTTATGCCACGGCGCTGCTCGATAAACTCGGTGGCCGGGGTTACAAGATTATTCTCGAGCCGGGGCGCGCCATTGCAGGTAACGCCGGGGTGCTGTTAACGCAGGTCGAATACCTCAAAAGTAATGACTATAAAAACTTCGCGATTGTCGATGCCGGCATGAATGATCTGTTGCGCCCATCGCTGTACGGCGCGTGGCAGGCGATTATCCCGGTGAAGGCGTCATCGACCGCAGCGGTGCGCGGTTACGATGTGGTCGGGCCGGTGTGTGAGACCGGCGACTTCATCGGCAAGGGGCGCGAACTCGCGATTGAGCAGGGCGACCTGCTCGCCGTGCGTTCGTCCGGTGCTTACGGTTTTTCGATGAGCTCAACCTACAACTCGCGCCCACGTTGCGCCGAGGTGATGGTCGATGGCGATAATACTTATCTGATACGTCGTCGCGAAACGATAGAAGAACTCTATCGCGGCGAAACGATCCTGCCGGATTGATACGCATGCAACGACTCCCCGAACCTGATTTGATGGATGATAAAGCGCAGGCGCGTGCCTACGCTCAGGCCGATTTTACTGAGCCGCATGACAACTTCATTCGCTTGTTTCAGGCGCAGTGGCCGGGGCGTATTATTCGTGGGCGTGTGGTTGATCTTGGCTGCGGTGCGGCGGATATCTCGATCCGTTTTGCGCGGGCCTTTCCCGGCTGCGAGATTGACGGCATTGATGGGGCCAATGCGATGCTGGCCTTTGGGATTAAGGCGGTGGCCGCCGCCGGTTTGTCGAAGCGCATTGATCTGATCCACAGCTATCTGCCTGACGATGAATTGATGGCGGCGTCATACGATGCAGTGATCAGCAATAGTTTATTGCATCATCTCAATGATCCGATGACGTTGTGGCACGCCGTTCGCGCCTGTACCTCTCCAGACAATGTGGCTGGTATCCCCGTCTTTATTATGGACCTGATGCGGCCTGAGAATGAGACGGAAGTGTCGCGCCTGGTGGAACAGTATGTCGCGGATGAGCCGGAGATTCTGCGGCATGACTTCCAGAACTCACTCTTCGCAGCCTATACCGTGGATGAAGTGCGCGCACAGCTCACCGCCGCAGGGCTCGATTCACTCACGGTCGAGGCGGTCAGTGATCGCCATCTGATCGTGGCAGGGCTGCTATAGCACATCTGCCAGCAGCTTCTCGACGCGGCGACGGATGTCATCACGCGTCGCCGCAAAGACCGCATTGATCTCCGCTTCCGTACCGCTCGCTTTGGCGGGGTCGGCGAGTGGCCAGTGAATACGCGGCGGATCGGCGGGTACCGCGGGGCAGTGTTCGTCGGCATGGCCGCACACCGTCACCAGTAACGTCGTGCGTGCCAGCATCTCCGGTGTCACTTTAGTCGATTCCTGATTTGAGATATCAACCCCGGCCTCCGCCATAATCGCAATCGCGCGTGGGTTTTTACCGTGCGCCTCAATCCCGGCCGAGAGAATCTCCGCACGGTCAGCGGCGATCTGCTTCGCCCACCCTTCCGCGATCTGTGAGCGGCAGGCGTTACCGGTACAGAGAAACAGGATGCAGGGTTTTTGTGTGGTCATGCGGGTTTCCTTGTGTGTGTGCTGATTAATCCGTCATCCCGGCGAAGGCCGGAATCCAGCGGGTTGCTATCAGTGCCGGTGCTGGATCCAGGCCTTCACCGGGATGACGGCGTTAAGTGAAACTGGTTTATTTTGAGCCATCAAAACCATGCTGTCGCCACGCCTCATAAAGAAAGATCGCTACCGCATTGGAGAGATTCAGGCTGCGGCTGTCGGCGTGCATCGGAATGCGCAACACCTGCTCCGGCGGCAGTGATACCAGTATCTCAGGCGGCAGGCCGCGTGTTTCGGGGCCAAACAGCAGAGCGTCGCCTGCCAGGTATTCAATCTCGGCGTGGCTATGCGTGCCCTTGGTGGAGCAGGCGATCACGCGGCTGGGCTGCGCCGTGGCGATGAAGCTATCGAAATTTTCATATTCCTTTATCGATGCAAATTCATGGTAGTCGAGCCCGGCGCGGCGCATGCGCTTATCATCAAAATCAAACCCGCAGGGGTGGATGATGTGCAGCTGTGCCCCACTGTTGGCACAAAGGCGTATAATGTTGCCGGTGTTGGGCGGGATTTCCGGCTGATAGAGTACGATATGAAACATGGCGGGAATATACCACAGCCAGGTTGGGTAAAAGCTGAGACAAAAGGATAGTGAGTTGAGCAATCAAGATAAAAGGTTAGCGGTCGAATTTTGCGGCATGAAGTTCGCTACCCCGCAGGTGTTGTTGTCGGGGTGCGTTGGGTTTGGCGAGGAATACACCCGCGTCGAGGGGTTTTCCAATCGCGATGTCGGTGCCGTCTGCCTCAAAGGCACCACGCTCGATGCGCGACTCGGCAATGCGCCGCACCGCCTGTGGGAGACCCCGTCCGGCATGATCAACGCCATCGGCCTGCAAAACCCCGGCTCCGCCTATGTGATCGATGAAATCTTGCCGACGCTCGATTTTGACGAGACCCGCTTTATCGCCAACGTCTCCGGCTCGACCGTGGAAGAGTATATTGAAGTCACGCGGCTATTTGATGATTCACCGATTGATGCGATCGAGATCAACATCTCCTGCCCCAATGTCAAAGAGGGCGGGGTGGCGTTCGGCAACGACCCCGAGATGTCCGCGCGGGTGGTCGAGGCGTGTCGTTCGGTGACCAGCAAACCGCTGATCACCAAGCTATCCCCCAATCAGACCGATATTGCGGGCAACGCGAAGCGCTGCATTGAGGCCGGTACGGATGCCTTTGCGGTAATCAATACGCTGATGGGGATGGCGGTCGACATCGAGCGGCGTACCCCGATCATCGGTAATAATCAGGGCGGGCTGTCCGGTCCGGCGATCAAACCGGTGGCGCTGCTCAAAACTCATCAGGTCTATCAGGTTTGCAAAGGGCACAATATTCCGATCATTGGGCAGGGCGGCATCGCCACGGCGGAAGATGCGCTGGAGTTCATCATCGCCGGTGCTAGCACGGTGGGGGTCGGCACCGCGCTGTTTTATGACCCGCTGGTCTGCCCCAAAATCAACGCCGGTTTAGTGGCCTACATGGAGCGCCACGGCATCAGCAATATTTCAGAACTTACCGGAACACTGGTATTAAATTAAGGCAATTTATTTAAGAAGCTGCAAAGTCAATGTAGGTTGGGTTAGGAATTTTTATTCCGTAACCCAACAGAGGTGGCGTAGGCACTCCTTAAAAGTATGTTGTATTGCTCCGCAATGCGCGTTGGGTTACGCCTTTCAAGCTAACCCAACCTACATTTAATATTAGGGCATTTAGTATTGGCGGGTGCCATTTGGGCATCAAATTTATGTTTGTGAAAAGAGCAGAGGGGAATATGTGATGAGTGAATTGGCAAACAGAGCGTGTGAGGCGTGTCGTCCCGGGGCACCACAGGCCACCGAGGCAGAAATCGCTGAATGGTTACCACATCTGCCGGGGTGGAAAATGATTGAAGTCGACGGCGTGCCGCAGTTAACCCGCCTCTATAAATGTAAGAATTTCCTCGCCGCGATGGCGCTGGCAGAACAGATTACTGAAATTGCCGAGGCAGAAAACCACCACCCGGCCCTGCTGGTAGAGTGGGGCAAACTGAGAGTGACGTGGTGGACCCATAAAATCAAAGGGTTACATCAGAGTGATTTTATTATGGCGGCGCGTACGGATATGCTGGTAGACAACGTTAAGTAGTTGTAATTAAATAATAAAACTATAAGAATTATACTTGATACGAAAATAAGGCGGACGCTGTTGGTCGCTCAATCCAGCGGTTGCAATGCCGTGTCAGCCGCCCCAGCCGTTGATTAATCTATTTCATAATCAATAAATTGCCTGTTGGGGGGGTGCTCACTGAAATGAGCGATTGATTGGGATCGCCCTCAAGTAGCGGTGCGTATACTCGTGCAATATCGGCATTGTCATCATTAACTTTAGTTTCTACCCCGAATCGGTATAAGATGTCCCTTACGTGCGAATGGGAGTAGCGGTGTTCGTGCGCGGAGAGTGAATAATATTGGTACGCTGGAGACACCGGGGGTGAAGGCGAAGATGCACAATAAGAATAATATGAAAGGGCGCAATGCCCTAATCGGTGCGCTATTAGCGCTGGGGCTTTCCCCGCTGGCGCATGCGGATCAGACGTTTACGGTGACGACCCTATTAGATAGTACTGATAGCACTCCTGGGGACGGGGTTTGTCTGACTGGCCTCGTTGATAACCCTTGTAGTCTACGTGCCGCGGTTCAGGAAGCGAATCTCCATAATGGAATAACTACCATTAACGTACCGGTGCATGGTATTTACTACCTCGGTGGTGCTGATAAAGAAGATGAGGCAGTTACTGGTGATCTCGACGTCAAGAGTCGGATTGTCATTAATGGTGCTGGCTCAGATGTTGTTGCAATTGATGGGTTATTTGAAGATCGTATATTTGATGTCCATCCCCAATCTAATTTGACACTAAATGATTTGACCATTCGAAATGGCCAAAATAAAGTGCCTCCAGTAGATCAAAATACTATTGCTCCTACAGATATTAACCAGTTCGATGGTGGCGGTGGCATCAAGGTTATAGAAGCCGTTTTGGAGCTTAATCGTGTAAATGTTACTGACAATGCTGGTGGTGGTCAGGGCGGCGGTATAGATGCAAGGGCGTCTAATGTGACTATTAATGCCAGTACGATTAGTAATAATTTCATTGCTGGCTTCGGTGGCGGTATTAGCAACATGAATGGGCAGCTTAAAATTAGTGACAGTACTATTGCTAACAATGTACATGATGTACAAGACATTATTTTTGGTGGTGGTATTTTTAATTCTGGGGCTACAAGTAGTTTGGTGATAGACCGTACTACTATTACGAAAAATAGTGCCTACCGTGATGGCGGTGGTATTTATCATCAAATTGGAGGTTTGTTAATTACTAACTCCACGATTAGTGAAAATACAGCAAGGCGTTGGGGTGGCGGGTTTTTTAACGGAAATACGGGGCCTTATACCGTTGAGTTGAAGCATGTAACGATCGCAGATAACGAAGCGCTTGGGAATACTAATGAGAGTACTGGTGGCCCACAAACACTTCCTGTGCTGAGAGGCGGCGGATTTTATAATCGCGCTCAAGAGAATGGAGGAGGTGGAGCAGTATTAAGACTTAATAACAGTCTTGTTGCCATGAATGGTACTGGTGGTGACTGTTACAACGATACGACATCTAATAAGCCAGCAGTTATTATTAGCAATGGGTCAATAATAGGTAATAATACTAATTGTAGGAATAAGAACGCACCCGGCCCAGTAACTATACATTCAGCCTCTGCAATTTCCCTTTCATCGATATTGGCAGATAATGGTGGCCCGACACTCACCCTTGCATTGGGGAATGGCAGTATTGCAATTAATGCAGGCGATGCATTCTATTGTATTGATCATGATCAGCGCAGTTTTGGGCCGCGAGGTTCAAGCTGTGATAGTGGTGCTTACGAACGAAGCGTGTCTGATTTTGGTATGCCACTGATAACAGCGGCACAACCATTTGGTGGGTCTGCTGTGCCAGGTGGCGCTGATAATCCAGCTAATGCGACTCCTCAGGCATTTGATCTTCTGACTGTAGTATTGGCAGGAGAAACATCAGTGACTGATCAGGTGACAGTATTAGATTTTGACGGTCCTTATTCAGATTTCACATCGTGGAACATACTAGCTCAGGATCCTGATGCATTGACACCAAGCAAAGGAACCGTAGCATGGCTTGATGATCAGGGAGCATTTACATATACCCCAGATTCAGGTGCTAGCGGTGTAGATCAGTTCGAATATGATGTTTGTGATGGTAATACCTGTGGGCGAGGAACAATATCGGTTGTGATTAATAACTCGGCTGTAGAGTCGAGCGTGATTGTAAAAGTTGATCCAGCAGACGGGACTCTGAGTCCTGTGGTTGTTATCTCTGAAGCTGATTTGATTGCGACAATGTCTAACCCTGACTTTGCTTTCCCATTGGGCGCGATGTTTTTTGAGGTGACGATACGAGATATTAATGCGTCCTCCATTGTAGTAACGCTTGAACTTCCCGATGGGTTGGCAGTTGATCCAAATGCGGTAGTTCGTAAGATGAATCGATTTGGAAACTGGATGACATTGAGTACAACGCCTACTTCAGGCATTTCATGGGCATTTTTTACGCCAGCAGCGGGTGGCAGTCCGGCGACTGTGACTTTGACATTGGTTGATAACGATATTTTTGACCATAATTTATTCAGGGGCATTATTAGCGATCCCGTGGCATTGGGTGTAGCAACAACTCCTACTGCCACTGGTGGCTCAAGCACTACCAACACCAACACCAACACCAGTACAGTTACAAGCACAAGCACCACCTCTGCTGCGGTCGCCGATGAAGGCGGCGGCGGTATCGCCAGTCTCGGCGGGTTGACTGGGTTGCTGTTATTGAGCCTGTGGCGAAGACGCCGTCAGCTCAATCTTCACTAAATAAAAAAGCCTGCATCAGCAGGCTTTTTTTTGGCCGGGAATAACGGTGCTTTAAAACCAGCGCAGCACCCGTTTTTTATAAGCGCGATATTCATTACCAAACTTCGCTCCCAGATAGCGCTCTTCCGGCCGGATCAGTATCCACTGCACCAGACATAAAGTGAGGGGCAGCAACACCAGCAGCCAGCCGTTATCGATGGCGAGCGAAAGGCCGCAGTTTCGGAGGCGTTATTTATTCATCAACGAGACTGTCGGCATCCTCCATGTTGAGCTCCTTGATTTTGCGCGTTAGCGTGTTGCGCCCCCAGCCCAGCAGTTTGGCGGCATCCTGTCGGCGGCCGCCGGTAAACCGCAGGGCAGACTCAATCATAATGCGCTCGAAGCTCGGTACCGCGCTGCCGAGAATATCGTTGGCCCCCAGTTGCAGCTGGGCGTTGGCCCACTGCCGCAGTGCAGATTCCCAGTCATCCCCGCTTTGTCGATTGCCACTGTCATTTCTCAGTTCAGGCGGCAGATCTTCGAGATGAATAGTCTGGCCGGGTGACATCACCGTGAGCCAGCGGCAGGTGTTTTCAAGCTGACGCACGTTGCCGGGCCACGGGTAATGCGTGAGGAATTTAGCGGTGTCGGCATCCAGTACCTTCGGGTTGACGGCAAGCTCTTTGGCAGCGCGATGCAGAAAATGGTCGGCCATCATTTTAATGTCTTCACTGCGCTCACTCAATGACGGAATGTGGATGCGGATCACATTGAGGCGGTGGTAGAGATCTTCGCGGAACAGGCCGTCGCTGACACGCTGCTCCAGATCCTGATGGGTCGCGGCAATAATGCGCACATCACTTTTAACCGAAGTATGGCCACCGACGCGATAAAACTCACCATCGGAAAGCACGCGCAGCAAGCGGGTTTGCAATTCGACCGGCATGTCGCCAATCTCATCGAGAAACAGGGTGCCGCCGTTGGCCTGTTCAAAGCGACCGGCGCGCAGACTCTGTGCGCCAGTGAAGGCACCGCGTTCGTGGCCAAAGAGTTCGGATTCCAGCAGCTCTTTGGGAATGGCCGCAGTATTGATCGCGATAAATGGCCCTTTGGCACGTGGGCTATGGCGATGCAGTGCGTGCGCCACCAATTCTTTACCAGTACCGGACTGACCGGTAATCAACACCGTCATGTGAGAGCGTGAGAGCCGCCCAATGGCGCGAAAGACCTCCTGCATGGCGGGAGCCTCACCGATGATCTCGGTGACCACTGGCTGCGCTGGCGCACTGCTGTCATTGTTATTGTTCCTGGTACGGCGGCGCTGTTTAATCGCGCGCTTGACCAGATCGGTCGCCTCACTGATATCGAATGGTTTGGGCAGGTACTCAAAGGCCCCGCCTTCATAAGCGGCCACGGCACTGTCGAGGTCTGAGTGAGCGGTCATGATGATGGTGGGCAGATCCGGGTAACTGCTTTTGATGCTCTCCAGCAGCGCCAGTCCATCCATGCCGGGCATGCGAATGTCGGTGATGATCGCATCGGGCTGTTCGATGGTGAGCTTTTCAAGCACCCCGGCCGCACTCTTGAAACAGGTGGTTTCCATCTCGGCCTTGGCGAGCGCCTTTTCCAGTACCCAGCGAATCGAGCGGTCGTCATCAATGATCCAGATATGTTCCTTGGTGCTCATGCGTTTTCTTTCTCCAAAGGTAGTAACAGGGTGAAGACCGTTTCACCCTTCTGGCTGGTACATTCGATCAGCCCGCCGTGCTGGTTGACCAGCGACTGTGCAATCGATAGCCCCAATCCGGTGCCATCTGCACGGCCGGTGACCATCGGGTAAAAGAGTTCGTCGCGTAGTGCCGGCGGGATGCCCGGGCCGTTGTCGATGATGTCGATACGGGCGATCAGTTTATGTCGCTGATTGGCAATCGTGAACTGGCGATGGGTGCGTGTGCGCAGTGTTATCGTGCCGTGACCATCAAGCGCCTGCATCGCGTTGCGCACTATATTTAGTACCGCTTGAATCAGCTGCTCGGGGTCGGCATAAAGCTCTGGAATACTGGGGTCGTAGTTGCGCACCAGTTTGATCCCGTCGGGGGACTCGGCCTGCGCCAGGGTAAAGACGCGCTCCAGCACTTCATGGATATTGATGTTCTTTTTATGCGGCAGGGTGTTGGGGCCGAGCATCCGTCGCAGCAGGTTTTGCAGGCGGTCCGCTTCGCCGATGATCACGTTGGTGTATTCGCGCAGTTCCTCATCGTCGATCTCCTGCTCCAGCAGTTGTGCCGCGCCGCGCAGGCCACCGAGTGGGTTGTTGATCTCATGGGCGATACCGCGCAGCAGTGTGCGGCTGGTGTGGTATTGCGCCAGCAGTTGTTCTTCGCGCGCAATGCGCAGATGGCGATCACGCTGGAATAGCTCCACCAGTAGCTCAGGCATTTGATGTTCATTGCTCAGCGGCGTGATGCTGCAGTCGACCACAATCGTGTGCATGTGTGCGAGGTGCAGCTGAACCTCACGCTCTGTGCGGGGTTGCTCGGCTTCGAGGGCCTGTTGCAGGGTGTCGACGAAGTCGTCATCGGCCGGAATAAGCTCCCGAATATGGGTGCCGACCGCCTGTTTGCTGCTGACGGCGAGTAAGACCTCGCCGGCAGGATTGATCTGGGTGAGCGTGAGTGTGTCATCAAACAGCAAAACGGCTGTGTTGAGATTCTCCAGAATGTATTGTTCGCTGGTCATAAATTCTATTTTAAAATCGGCTGATATCTACTCATAGCAAGAAGCACTCCAGTTTTCAGGTTATGCTGAATATTTTTATGGCGAAGTGTTTTTATTTTAATAATTGTTTAAAAACAAAGACTCATATCATTTAGAAGGCAACTGTTTTGATGCTCGCAGAGAGTGGGCTGCCTAGTAGGGTCATCATGCCCTAAATTGAGAATGTTATTGCACTAGAATAGTGCAAGCAGGTATCAGTGGTTCACCGAAGTGCGAAATAAATAAAAGGTACGCGCCTCTGAAGTGACGAGAGTAGTGCCTTTATTGTCGATCACTCGTGCACGTACTACATGGCTGCCGCGGTCGACATTGAGTAAAACAACCGGCATTGAGGCGGTGGTGGCTACTGTAGCGCCATCCAGTTCTATGACAATTTGATGGCCACGCTGGGTATTTAACGCGGGCTCGATCGCAACACTGACGCTGATGTTGCCGGTGTTATCACGAAACGTCTGCTCTTGCGTCGGCTGGCTAATCTTGAGACTAACGTACGCTGGTGGCGCAGGCACTTCGGTGGCAGCTTTATTTTGCGGTTTGGGCTTAGGGATGGGAGGGGCAGTGAACGTCTGAGCAGGCGGCAGTGTGATTTTCTCAGCATCAGGGTGGGGTGGCTGGTCAGAGAAAATCACACTGCCATCCGGCATGGTCCATTTGTATGCGGCGCTGGCAGGCATCGCAAAGAGAAACAGGAGTGCTAATAAGAGTCGTAGATGCATGAGTTCGCCCCGAAGTTTTTCACCAGCCAGGATTATCTCATGGCGGCGCTGGGTGTGCCCAAAAAAAATGCCCTCACAAGGAGGACATTTTCTGCTTCAAAACAACCGGGCCTAACCTGAGTATAATTCAGGGTATAAGCGCGGCCTTAGAGGCTGTAGTACATATCGTACTCGGCTGGGTGTGTGGTCATCCGTAGTGTGGTGACCTCTTCCATTTTAAGCTTGATGTAACCATCAATCATATCATCGCTGAAGACATCGCCCGCTGTCAGGAACTTACGATCCTTGTCGAGCGCTTCCAGTGACATATCCAGTGAAGAGCTGACGGTCGCAATCTTCTTCGCTTCCTCTGCTGGAAGGTCGTAGAGATCTTTGTCCATCGCTTCGCCTGGATCGATCTTGTTTTTGATGCCGTCAAGACCGGCCATCATCAGTGCTGCGAAGGTCAGGTATGGGTTGCCGCTTGAATCAGGAAAGCGGACTTCAACACGACGACCCTTAGGGTTATTGACGTATGGAATACGCACAGACGCTGAACGGTTACGTGCAGAATACGCTAGCATTACAGGGGCTTCGAAACCCGGTACCAGACGCTTGTAGCTGTTGGTACCAGAGTTGGTGAAGGCGTTGAGTGCACGTGCGTGTTTGAAGATACCGCCGATGTAGTAAAGCGCATCCTGAGACAGCCCGCCGTATTTGTTACCGGAGAAGATGTTTTTGCCTGCCTTCGCGAGTGACATGTGAACATGCATACCGCTGCCGTTATCGCCCACGAGTGGTTTAGGCATAAAGGTGGCTGTTTTGCCGTAGGCGTGTGCAATGTTCTGCACCACGTATTTCAGGATCTGAACTTCATCCGCCTTGCGTATCAGGGTGTTGAAGCGGGTGCCAATTTCACACTGGCCCGCAGTCGCCACTTCGTGGTGGTGCACTTCAACCGGTACGCCCATCTCTTCCAGTGCGAGGCACATGGCAGCGCGCATGTCGTGGAGCGAGTCAACTGGTGGTACTGGAAAGTAACCACCTTTTACGCTTGGACGATGACCAATGTTACCGCTTTCGAAAACGCGTTCTGAACTCCATGAGGCTTCATCTGAATCTACTTTGTAGAAAGCGCCGCTCATGCTGATGCCCCAACGAACGTCATCAAGGATAAAGAATTCTGGCTCAGGGCCAAAGAAGGCGGTGTCTGCAATCTTGGTAGATTTCAGATAGGCCTCTGCGCGAAGAGCAAGAGAGCGTGGATCGCGCTCGTAGCCTTTCATGGTGTTAGGTTCAACGATGTTACAGCGCACGTTGAGCGTAGGCTCTTCGGTGAAGATATCGAGTACTGCGGTGTCTGCGTCAGGCATCATTATCATGTCTGATTCGTTGATCCCTTTCCAGCCCGCGATGGATGAGCCATCAAACATCTGGCCTTCTTTAAAGAAGCCCGCGTCGGCTGCGCTGGCTGGAATAGTAACGTGCTGTTCTTTGCCTTTGGTGTCGGTAAAGCGGAGATCGACAAACTTGACCTCGTTACTCTTGATCATTTTTAAAACTTTTGCAGACATTTGTTCCTCCGGTGGTGCCTAATTGAAATGGTGTTATGGTTAATTTTGGTATTGTGATAACGCTGTTGTCACGTATTAGCATTAAATATGCCATACGGGAAAATCTAAATTAATTAATAAGTTAGAGATTCTGCTGTTGTCATTGGCCGCGCTACACGCTCTCAAACGGTGCGTTACGCACTATTTTAGCGCGCTGAGGTTTAATCGATACATATGCCCTTTATGATTCGCCAACGGCAATTTTTATTATTAATTCATCGTCCTGTGTTTCAATGCCTGTCACCTCGTGTCCGTTGATGCGGCACCAGGCAGGCAGGTCACTTTTTGCCCCGGGGTCAGTACACGTAACCTCAAGAATATCGCCTTTTTGCAGTGTTTTGATGCGGTTTTGTGCGCGAATCACCGGCATAGGGCATAACATTCGTCGCGCATCCAGTGCATATACTGCCACTAGATGTACCACGCCTGGGGGATATCATCGTTGCGTAACGGCACAACGTCAAGCGTAAAAGGTGTTTCGTTGCCTTTTTCAATGACCTCGACTTTGACTTCCGCAGCATCACGCCCCTGGCTATAGCGGGCCACCAGTTGCGCGGCAAGCTTTAGATCGTCACTGCTGGCATTGCCATCGATCAGCGCGAGGGGGCCGTGGTGACTGGTCGCGCGCATGTGCGTGAACTGTTTGCGGTAGCCATTCATGAAGTTATTTTCTCCTTCTTCGCGCCCGATGATCACCTTGAAGTGGTCGTTGGGGCGAATGTGGCGGCCGACTTTGAGGAGCATAATGTCATCCAGGTCGTAGTTTTTACTGCCGCGTTGTTGCCATAAATCGCCGAGTTTCGCGGAGTAAGATTTATCTGTGAGAAAGCAGCAGCCGCCCGCAGGCTGTGCGTATTCATCGAAGCCATATTGTGCAGCGAGCGCCATTTGAGGCTTGCGTGAACGGCCGTTGAAATCAAATAATTTCTCACGATCGACCCAGCCTTCGCGTTCTGGCAGCGTGGGCGGAAGTAGTTTTGCGCACAGTGGGCGTAGCAGGCGATCATCTGCGCCAGACTCCGCGGCGATGATCGGCATGGTATCTTTCCGCTGTGACATCGGGCGCTGGCCAATCACTTCACCGGTGATGATGAAGTCAAAATCATTTTCTTCCAGCCATTCACGGGCTTTGGTCACCATAAAAGATTTGCAGTCGAGGCAGGGGTTGAGGTTGGCACCGTAACCGTGTTTGGGGTTGGTGAGCACATCTTTGTATTCATCGATCACATCAATAATGTGAAGTTTGATGCCAAGCTGTTCCGCGACCCACAGAGCGTTATTACGCTTTTCCTTTTTCAGGTCCTGTTTACGGATGGCGTGGGTGTGGCCTTCAACGCAAAAGCCGGTGTAAAAGTTGATCCCTTCGACGTGAACACCCTGCTCAAGCAGGGCCTTGACGGCTAACATGGAATCGAGTCCGCCGGAGATAAGCGCGACGGCTTTGGGCTGTATTTTCATGAATGACTCTGAAGTGTGGGTAATGGGTTTGCCGATAATTGGGTGATTATAGCAAAGAGTGGTGGGCAATAAATCGCCTAATCCCAGTTAAGTGAGATTAGGCGCAGCAATGCGGTTGAATTAGTGCCGTATTAAGAGAGGATTGTCGTCATCAAGGTCAGCAAAAGAGGGCTTTACTGGCTGTCCACTTGTCATGGATTTGATCGTTTTGTAGGCATGTTTGCTGCCGGTGTCATGCCACAGATCGAAGGCGTGTATCGGGCTGAGGTGGGTGTTGTGGTTGTCATCATGCTGGATGTCACGCATCGTCTGCAGGATGTCCATCAGGGTGACGAAATCTTTGCTCAGGTGTGAGTAGAGCGTGTCGTGATGGTGAAGATCTTCGAATACCTGCTGGTAGGCGCTACGGCCCAGTTTGACAAAATAACTGACTCTGACCATGCGTTTTTCCGCGTGTTGCGGGAAGAGGCCGGAAAAGAGCAGGCAGTGATCACCGACATCTTTGAGTTTCTGACCACGCTCATTGCGCGAACCGTTGGTCTGCTTGAGGTAGTCCAGCGCCATGATACGGGATAGCATCTGTGGTTTACGGGTAAAGCGCATTAATAGGAACACCAGGTAGCTTTCCAGCTCTTCGCCCAGTGAATATCCCGCGGCATGTTCGGCATCGCTGACCAGTGCGTGCCACTGGGCGGTGGTAGTCGGTTGAATTACAAGTTCACTCATAAAAAGCACCTCCGTTATGTTGGTTATCGGCAGCGAAAAGGATCAGCTTGACCCGATAAGATCGTTATCAACAGCTAAATTGGTACAAAACAGGGTGTGGCAAGGTATACTTGGTCGGATAAAAATCAGGCTGTTTTAAAGTGATTTAATTAATCTCAATTTTAATAATGTTAAGTTGTAAATCAAACGTGAAAGATCTTCAGACGATAGACAGTGCCACCTTTCAGGGGCTTATCCTTGGGCTACAGCAATACTGGGCCGAGCACGGTTGTGTGTTGTTGCAACCGTACGATATGGAGGTGGGTGCCGGTACTTTTCACCCCGCTACCTTTTTGCGCGCGATTGGCCCAGAGCCATGGGCCGCGGCATATGTGCAGCCGTCGCGCCGCCCCACTGATGGGCGTTATGGCGAAAACCCCAATCGATTGCAGCATTACTACCAGTTTCAGGTGGTGATCAAGCCGTCGCCGCTGGAGATACAGGAGCTGTATTTGGGTTCGTTGCGCGCGATGGGGCTGGACCTGCTGGAACATGATGTGCGCTTTGTCGAAGACAACTGGGAATCGCCCACACTGGGTGCATGGGGGCTTGGCTGGGAAGTGTGGCTCAATGGCATGGAAGTGACGCAGTTTACTTACTTTCAGCAGGTGGGCGGTCTGAGTTGCGCGCCTGTCACCGGTGAAATTACCTATGGACTGGAACGTATCGCGATGTACCTGCAGGGGGTTGAGAGTGTCTTTGACCTGGTGTGGGCTGATGGCCCATTGGGCAAAGTGACCTATGGCGATGTTTTCCATCAAAACGAGGTCGAGATGTCGACCTATAACTTTGAGCATGCCGATGTTGATGGGCTATTCGCCGCGTTTGATAACTGTGAGCGCGAAAGTAAAAAGTTAATCGAAGCCGGTCTGCCGTTGCCGGCCTATGAGATGGTGCTGAAGGCGTCCCATCTGTTTAATCTACTCGACGCGCGCCATGCGATCAGCGTCACCGAGCGCGCCCGCTTTATTGGCCGTGTGCGTACGCTGTCACGTGCGGTGGCCGAGGCCTACTATGCGGCGCGCGAGGCGCTGGGTTTTCCCATGTGTAGTAGTGGGTGTAATGATGGGCGCGGCGATGACGCACAAAAGGCGTCGTAACCGTGATGAAAAAGCCGTGTGAATATCGTATTGAATTTGGGTTGGGGATGGTGAGTCGTGTCGGATAGCGTTGATTTTCTTTTTGAGATAGGCACCGAAGAACTGCCCCCTAAGGCGTTACGTCAACTGGGTGAGGCGCTGAACCGTGGTGTGCGCGAGGGGTTGAAGCAGGCTGCGCTCGATTACAATGAAACGCACTGGTACGCGGCACCTCGTCGTCTTGCTGTCTACGTGAGTGATTTAGCGGTTGCGCAGGCCGACGCCATCGAAGAGCGCCGTGGCCCGGCGATCACGGCGGCATTTGATGATGATGGTCTGCCCACGCGGGCGGTGCAGGGCTTTGCGAAATCATGCGGTGTCGAAGTCGAAGCGCTCGAGACGCTCGAAACAAAAAAGGGCGCATGGCTCGTTTTTCGAAGTGCGAAGCAGGGTCAGGCGAGCAGTGAGTTATTGCCGGGCATCATTGAAGCGGCCTTGAAGCAATTGCCGATTCCCAAACGCATGCGCTGGGGTGCATCAACAGCGGAGTTTGTGCGCCCGGTCCATTGGCTGGTGATGTTGCTGGGTGACACGGTGATCAACACCTCGATGTTTGGTGTCGAGACCGGACAGACCACACGCGGTCATCGTTTTCATCATCCCGATACGATTTATCTCGCTGAGCCTGCGGCTTACGCGCCACTATTAGAAAGTGAAGGGCGCGTGATGGCGGACTTTAGTGCGCGCCGTGAAGCGGTGCGCGCGCAGGTGATAGAGGTCGCGGTGGGTCTGGGTGGGCGTGCAGTGATCGATGATGCATTGCTGGATGAGGTCACCGGCATGGTTGAGTGGCCAGTGGCGCTGGCGGGTAACTTTGATAGGCGTTTTCTTGCAGTGCCGCCCCAAGCGTTGATTTCGGCGATGAAGGGGCACCAGAAATATTTTCATGTGGTGAATGATGAAGGTGGATTGATGCCTCATTTCATTACGGTGAGTAATATAGCTAGCAGCAATATGGATGTAGTAAAAACCGGGAATGAGCGGGTAATTTGTGCGCGTTTGTCAGACGCCATCTTTTTTTGGGATCAGGATAGTAATCAAGCACTGTCAGTGTTTACGGCGCGACTTGAGAGTGTTGTGTTCCAGAAAAAGCTTGGTACGCTGCAAGAAAAGACGGCTCGTATGGCATCACTGGCGGCGGATATTGCGGTGCAACTTGGTGGTGAGCGTGCGCTGGCGCAACAGGCCGGTGAACTTTCGAAATTTGACCTAATGACAAATATGGTGGGTGAGTTTCCAGAGCTACAGGGGCTTATGGGGCATCATTATGCAATACATGCAAATGTGGATAAGGCAGTTGCAGAGGCGTTAGCAGATCAATATTTGCCTCGTTTCGCCGGTGATGAGCTACCGCAACACGTGATTGCACAGTCGCTCGCGATCGCGGATAAGCTCGATACACTCGTCGGTATCTTCGCCATCGGGCAGCCACCGACCGGTGACAAAGACCCGTTTGCGTTGCGCCGTGCAGCACTGGGTGTACTGCGTATCATTATCGAAAAAGCGTTGCCGCTGGATCTGATGCAGTTATTGCAGCACAGCGCAGACCAGTATGCCGCTCAGGGTAAAGTGACGGTGAGCGGTGAAGTGATCGAGCAGGCCTTTGATTTTATGATGGGGCGTCTGCAAGCTTACTACGTTGATCAAGGTATTGGCCGCGATCTGTTTGATGCGGTGCTGTCGCGTCGTCCCACACAACCGCGTGATTTTGACCTGCGTGTGTGCGCCGTTGAAGCCTTTCGTCAGTTGCCGCAGGCCGAGCCGCTCGCCGCTGCCAACAAGCGTATCGCCAATATTCTGAAGAAAGTTGACGGTGAGATTCCAGCCGTGATTGATCCATCACTTTTGAGTGATGCGAGTGAGCTGGCGCTGTTCAAGGCGTTTACTGATTTGACAGCGGTGGTCACACCACTGTTTGATGCCGGTGACTATGCGGCTGCGTTAACAGAACTGGCGAGTATGCAGGCGGTAGTCGATCTGTTTTTTGAGCAGGTAATGGTGATGGCAGAAGATGACGCCGTGCGCCACAATCGAATTGCACTGTTGAACGGGGTGCACGGGTTGTTTATGCAGGCCGCCGATCTGGCACGTCTGCAAACAGCGTAGGTGTAACATGAGGCCGAGTATCTGGTTATGAAATTGATCGTGCTTGACCGTGATGGCGTCATCAATGAAGACTCGGATGCCTTTATAAAATCCCCCGAAGAGTGGCGCTTGTTACCCGGCAGTGCGGAGGCGATCGCGGCGCTCACTCACGCCCGTTATCAGGTGATGGTGGTGACTAATCAGTCTGGCATTGCGCGTGGCCACTTCGATCTGGGTACCCTCAACCGCATTCACGAAAAGATGCAGCGTGAAGTCGGCAAAGTCGGAGGCCGCATCGACGCGATCTTTTATTGCCCCCATGGCCCGGATGACAGTTGTGAGTGTCGTAAACCAAAACCGGGGATGTTTCACGATATTGAAAAACGTCTGCAGATTAAATTAACAGGGGTGCCCGCCATTGGGGACTCACTGCGTGACCTGCAGGCCGCACAGGCGGTGGGCGCACGCGCGATACTGGTGCGTACCGGCAAAGGACTGGTGTCCGAAAAAACACTGGTGGGAACGCCGCTTGCTGAACCTGTTGAGGTGTTTGATGACCTTGCTGCGGCAGTTGATGAGTTGCTAAGTCTGTAATCCGAGAATTATTTAACTGTTGAGTATCGAGGTGTAATCAGGTGTTGTTAGCAAGATCGTTATTGTTTGCGTTGGGCATGTGGTTGACGGTGGTGGTGTTTGCCATCCTGTGTCTGTTCACTTTTCCATTTCCATTTTCTGTACGCTACGGCTTTTTGTCACAATGGGCACGTTTCAATCTATGGTGGCTGGCGTTGACTTGTGGCGTACGCTATCAGGTTGAGGGGCGTGAAAATATTCCTGAACTTAATGCGATTATCATGTCTAAACACCAGTCGACCTGGGAGACGTTGGCGCTGCAAGCGATTTTTCCGCCGCAGGTGTGGGTGATGAAACGCGAGTTATTAAAGATGCCTTTTTTTGGTTGGGGGTTGGCGATGCTGGAACCGATTGCGATTGATCGCAAGGCGCGTGGCAAGGCGCGTCAGCAACTTATTGAGCAGGGTACCGAACGTTTAAAGAATGGCCGCTGGGTGGTGATCTTTCCGGAAGGGACACGCATTGCGCCGGGTCAAAAGGGGCGTTACGCTTTGGGTGGCGCATCACTGGCAGAAAGCAGTGGTTACCCGGTGGTGCCAGTAGCGCATAATGCCGGTGAGTTCTGGCCGCGTGGCCAGTTTATTAAGCAGCCGGGGACCATTCAGGTACGTATTGGCCCTGCGATTGACAGTAAAGGTAAGAGTATTGAAGCGATCAATGCAGAGGTAGAGGCGTGGATTGAAGGACAGATGCAAGCGATTACTACCCTTAAACAATAGTTGTTGTAACAAATAATTTAAGAATATAAACGACTCGTTATGAATGAACTACTGTCAAATCCGCTCTTTCAGGCGGGCGTTGCGCCCTTTGTAGTGTCGTTGCTGCTGGGTCTGATGCTCTATCGCATCATGGGGGTATGGGCGGCAGTTGCAGTGGTGGCGGGTTTTTATACGACAGTATGGCTGGTGACTGATCTTAAATTTTTTCCGCTGACCAGTACCCGCAAGATTCTATTATTGGGGCTAGTGGCGCTTGCCGTTGGGCTGATCTTTGATCTCTACCGCAGTGCGCCGCGCTGGTGGTTGGGGCTATTTTTTGTGGCCGGTAGTGCCTCGGCGGTGTGGATGGTGTGGCCAGTATTTGTGCGTAAAGAGGGCTGGGAAGCGTGGTTGATGGTGGCTTCTGGCGGCGCTTATGTGGGCTGGTTGCTGACGTCACTGGTCGCACTACGTGATCAGCCTGAAAGGGTGACGACGGCATTATTGGTGTTAGCCGGTGGTAGTGCGCTTTCTCTAGTGCTGGGGGCGTCGGCGTTGCTGGGGCAGCTCGCAGGGGGTGTTGCTGCGGCACTGGCGGGGTATCTGCTGGCGGGGCTTTTTTCGTCTCGCCTGATGGCGGGTGGTCTGCTGGTGGTGCCGGCGGCGTTGATATGCGGCATGTTGGGCGTGGCGGGGCAGGTGTATGCCAAACTACCCTGGTATGTGTTGCCGATACTGGCGGCGATACCGCTGGTGGCGCGTATTCCATTGCCGGAGAGTCGTCCGACATGGTTGAAAGTTGCGATGTTGTTGTTATGTCTTGCCCCGCTCGCAGTGGGGGCGATCTATGTCACCTGGACGCAGACGGGTGACCCGTTGTTTTAGTAGAGGGTGCGTTTTGCCCCTTTTATTCGTTAATGATTATTGAAGGAGTCGAGTGATGAAGAGATTAGGTATCGTTGCAGCGTTGTTGATTGCACTACCCATGGTGGTCTCAGCCAAGGAAGAAAAGTTTACCATTGACCCAAATCACACCTACCCCCATTTTAAAATTAATCACCTCGGTTTTTCGACAATGCAGGGTCACTTTGGCAAAACCAGTGGCAAGATTAAAATGGATCAGGCAGCGGGTACTGGATCAGTCGATATTGTCATTGATGCGGCATCAGTCTATACCGGTATGAAGAAGCGTGATGATCACCTGCGTTCTCCTGATTTCCTGAATGTGATGGAGTTCCCTGAGATTACTTATAAATCGAACAAAGTGAAGTACCTCCATGGCGGCAAGATGGCGACGGTTACGGGTGACTTGACGATTAAAGGTGTAACACGTTCTGTGGTGCTTGAGGTCACGAGTATCAACTGTGGTCTCAATCCTATGGATCCAACCAAAACAAAATATGTCTGTGGTTTTGATGCCACAGCGAATATTAAACGTTCGGACTATGACATGAGCTACGCGCTGCCAGCGATCGGCGATGCGATGGTGCTTTCCTTTGGAGTGGAAGCCGTTAGAGATTAATATTACTGCCAGCCCCTTTGCACGGCACGCAATGTGTCTGGCAAAGGGGAATGTCACTTATTTTTAGATCTCTATGGCGGTGATGAAGCACACGCCTGCGCGTAATCTTCATAGCCGGGAAATTCAGCGTCATCACTGCAGTAGCGGCAGGCTGGATTTGCCTTGGCGCGCATCTCCATAAACTCAGCACTGAGGGCATCGAAATGCAGCATGCGACCGACCAGAGGTGTACCAATCCCGAGCAGAATCTTCACTGTTTCGACCGCCTGTAATAATCCAAATATCCCCGGCATCACGCCCAGTACTCCCGCTTCCGCGCAGGATGGCGCAAGTTCAGGCGGTGGTGGTTCCGGGAACATGCAACGATAGCAGGAGCCACGCACATCGCCTTCGTATCCGGGCCAGAAGACGGTGATCTGTCCTTCAAAGCGGTACACCGCGGCGTGAACATTGGGCTTGCCCAGCTTGACGCAGGCATCATTGATTAAATAGCGTGTTGGCAGGTTATCTGAGCCATCCACGATGACGTCGTAATCGGAAAAGATCTCTTCGACATTGCTGCTGTCGATGTGGGTCTGATGGGCGACGACTTTCACATCAGGGTTGAGCGCTTCAATCGCGATGCGTGCTGACTCGACCTTGGGCATGCCGATGCGGTCTTCAGTATGCAGAATCTGGCGCTGCAGGTTGCTGCGATCGACGACATCGTGGTCGACCAGCCCTAGTGTGCCGACACCTGCAGCGGCCAGGTAATAGGCAGAGGGTGAGCCGAGTCCGCCGGCACCGATCAGCAATACCTTACTATCCATGAGTTTGATCTGCCCTTTTTCGCCGATGTCTGGCATGGAAATGTGGCGCGCATAGCGTTCGCGCGCAGTCGCATCGAGCATGCGTGGAAGCTCGAAAGGCTGCCCTTCATTTTTCCAGCGGCTAAATCCGCCCGCCACAGAGCGGACATCGCTGTAGCCCATCTTTTTCAGGCCGTCCGCGGCGAACAGCGAGCGAACCCCGCCAGCACACATGATCAGCAGGGGCTGATCCGGATTAGGGACTTCGTCTTCAATGCGTAGCTCAAGGAAGCTGCGCCCCAGCCGTAGTGCATTATTTGGGCTACCCTGAGCCACTTCATCCTGGTCACGCACGTCGATCAGTGTTGCACCACTTTGCTGTTGCTCAAGTGCCTCGGCGGGCGATAGCTCCGGGATGGTGGCGCGTATTTCTTGAAGTCGGCGGTCTTTGGCCTTCATTTTGTTTCTCCGGCGATGTCGGTTAACAACTGATTGCTAACGTGTGACATGGCCTGTGTTGGTTGTTTAGTATTGGGTTATTTCTCGTATGATCAGGGTTGTTCGCTGATGACCTGTGCCTGTTTATCGGCGTGGTGAAAAGTTAGCTTAGTATACAAATCTTTGCCTTAAAAAGCATCGCTGCAAGAGGTTTGACGAAATAATCCCCTTAATGTCGTGGGTAAGTGAATTGCTCAGTTGAATAGCGCCCGCTGTGGCGCGGGGATTGGAATCAAATACCGGCACATAAAGGCTACGTGTGATGACGCTTATCATGAGTGCCATCATGTTGTGTAGGGCAGAGCTTTTTTGAGATCATCCTCGATGATGCGTTGGCTGTTGGCGGCCGCCTGGCCTACGATAGCGCATTGTTTCGAAACTTTGACCTGCCGCTCTTTGACCGCAGCGCCATATTGAAACTAGGCGCTTTTATCCTCCGGATGGCTAATGCAAATGCTCGGTTTTCGGTTTTCTGCCCGGTGTCATTAAGGTGCGATTGTTTTGTTTTCAGCTTACCTAGTTTGAGGATCAGATCTGTAATTTCCCTCTATGTGTTCCTATGAGAGAGCCGGTAGCACTACAATGTTGAGTGATAAGTGTTTTCATATCGAATGCCGATAACGCGGCATGTTATCTTCGATGTCCCAGTTCCCGTAATTTAGCCTCTAGTAGCTCTACTTTCTTACCGATTTCAGTAGCAATATTGGCCATCTCCTGTCGTTGGTAGATGTTTTCGATGTTGACTTGCAGGTGGTGCGCCAGTTTTGTCACGATCTCGACATCCTCTTGAGTAAACGCAGAGTTAATATTGAGTTTATTAAGGACCTGTATGGCACCCGCGATTTGTTGCGTTTTGACGCCGGGCACTGGAATGCAGATAGTGCTTTTTGCTGTGAAACCAGTTTTGAACGCAACAGTGTCGTGAGCGCCGACCTGGTTGGCGAGATTGTTTTCAATAATAGCCTCTCCGGTGGCGATCACCTTGCCGACAATGGAGCTGTCCTTCGGGACAGAGATCTGTTTTTCCTGTAGGCCAGTACCACATTGAATCCAGACGTTATTGTCCTCTGGATTGTTGATAAAGATGCTGCAGCGTTCCGCCTGCAGGGCTTTTGGTAAAAGTTCGATCATGAATTCGAGAAATTCACGATTGCCGGTTTTACGCCATGCTGTTTCGATCTGTTGCTGTTTCTCTTTGAGTTCATGAAGCTTTTGGGTCAGCGCTTCAATTTCCATTGTCTATTGTCTCCCGAGGATGATAATGGCATTGATTAATGAAAGCGGCCACTTGTGGTACTTTATCGTTTAGCTGGCAGCAGGCTTTAACGAAATCTCATCAGCGGGGGTCAATATATTGTAGGTGGCTTGTGCATGTTCAGCCGCAATATATCCAAGGTCAGTCAGATAGCCACCATCTGCTTGTGTGATAAGGCCTTTTATAAATAACCGCGCTGTGGCTGCGATGGCATCAGAAGCGGCCGTTTTGTGAATTTTGATCCCCTCCTGGGTGGTTTCAAGGTTAAATAGCAACAGAATGTTCAGTTCATCAAGCAGGTCATTTGAGTAAGTCATCCTCGCCGTCCTCGATTCAGTCTCGATACATGTCACCTGATCACAACATATTTTTAGCTTTAATGCCAGTATGTGAATAATGTCAGATGTTTAGCATTTCATTACGATACAGTGACAGGTTTTTGCAGGGCGCGGGAGGCCCTTTATCGATGCTATTAAGCCCTTGCTAGATATGAGCGCTGACGCTACCCTATTGACACCATGGCAGCTGGCCCCTGTCTTGCCGTGCATAGCGGATGGATTTTGCGTTGAACTGCTGCGCGATTAGGTTTAACTTCCGTGCGCCAATAACATTTAGTGATCTTGATAGCTCCTTGAAACAACATGAAAAGCTTCCGCCATAGCATGACGGCATTACTGCCAGCTTATTTCCCCATTGCCTATAAACTGGCGCTGGTGTTTACACTATTGATTAGTAGTGGCATGGGATTGCTGGGTCTATTTATCGTCCATAATCAGAGTCAGATTCTTGACCAGCAGGTCAGTGATTCTGGCAGTATCGTATTGCGGCAAATGGGGGAGTTTTCGCGTGAGCCATTGTTGGCCAATGATCAGCTTAGCCTGGAAATTGTGGTTAAAAACCTCGTTGGTGAAGACAGTGTGCTGGGCGCGGCACTCTATAACGAAAAGAAAGAGCCGATCGCCCAAAAAGGGGCGGTGCCCGATGAGGCCAGCATTAATACAATGCTAGGTGGAACCGCCCGGCAAGAGTGGCAGCCGCACAATCCAAATGGTCTACAACGTGAAATGATCTCATTTTCTCGCCCTATTATTTTTAAGGATGTGACGACGGGGTATGCGCTGATTACCTTTGATCGGCGTCTCCGGGAGGTTGCTAAACAAAAGACCATTCGCACCGTAGGAGGGGCGACATTGCTGTTAGTGTTGCTGGGCTTTATGGCCTCATTTATATTAGGTAAACGCCTGACACGACCCATCCATCAGTTGATCAATGCAGGGCGCGCTATATCAGCCGGCGATTATCGGGTTCGCCTTAATGATGAACGTAAAGACGAGCTGGGTTTTTTGATGCAGTCGATGAATGAGATGACGGAAGGCCTGTTGCGTAAAGAGCAAGTGGAACAGACTTTTTCGCGCTACGTTTCACACAAAGTGGCCAAGGCAGTATTATCGAATATGAATCAGGTGAAGCTGGGTGGGCAGCATGTAGAGGCCAGTGTCCTGTTTGCCGATATCGTTGGCTTTACTCGGCTTTCGGAGCAGTTACACCCAGAGCAGATCAACAGTTTGTTGAATGAGTACTTCAGTCTCATTGCGCAGGCGGCGCAAGCTTATGGTGGGCATATCGATAAATACATCGGTGACTGTGCGATGCTGGTGTTTGGTGTGCCTGAACATGACCCTCATCACCAGTTTCAGGCGGCTGCTTGTGCGGTGGCGATACAGGCAATCATCCGGGAACTTAATATTCGTCGTGAACAACGGGGCGAATCGCAATTACAGTTTCGCGTGGGGCTTAATAGCGGCATGATGCTGGCGGGTAATATGGGCGCAGCAGAGCGTATGGATTACACGGTGGTGGGCGATGCAGTTAATATTGCTTCACGCCTGGCTTCAGTCGCAGATGCGGGCGCTATCCTCGTGAGTGACGAACTGAATGCGCAGTTGCAGCCGAGGGGCATCATCAGTACACCCTTCAAGACACTGGCACTGCGGGGTAAAAAAGAACCGATCACCGTTTATCAGATTGTCGGGGTGAGTGAAAAAGACCAGCCAATGATTGATGAAATTCTGGCGAGCATCCTGAATGCCGATATTGAAGCCGCAGCAACATGAGCCGACTGAAGCTTATTGTCTTATTGGTACTGGTTAGCCTTAGCTCTGGTTGCGCTTATCTGGGTGTTCGTTCTTCCAATCCGCTTGCCAAGGTAGATGCGCTGGTCAAGACACAGCAATATGGTTATGCGCGGGAGGTGATCGCTAAGGCTCCGCAGAGTCACCCCGATTATTCACAGCTCCTTTTATTGAGTGAAAAAATTGATCAGCAGGCTGCCACGTATGAGAAATTGATGTTAACTCAAGGTAAAAAACTTGAACAGGCAGGGCAATGGTATCAGGCGCAAAAGAAGTACCGGCAAGCGCTGAAACATTTGCCAGAGAGTGAAAAACTACAAGCAGCCGAACAGGCGGTTCGCCTTAAAAAAAACGAAAGGGCCTCGGAATTAGAGATTGATTTATTGATTGTGCAGGGCGAATGGCTAAAACAGAATCTAGTTATTCGAGATGAACTTGCTATGATTTCCGCAACTAATTGGTTTAAAGAAAGTCAGCGGGCCAACTTACAAAAGCGCTCGAGAAAATTGGCCGCAGAGCTGGGTCGACAGGGGCGTTTGGCGCTGGAACGAGGCGCATTGGCACGTGCTGATCAAATACTTTTATTTGCAATGGAGTTGCATCCGAGTGAGGCGATAGAAGAAGCTAAAAACGGTTTGCTCAAACAGCAGCAGGCCATCGCTGATAAACAGCAACAGTCAATTATTCAAAGTCGCAAGTTTATGCGTAAAAAATTAGTGACCTCATTACAACAGGCCATCGCTGATAACCAGCTGAGCGAGGCATCACTCTTCGTGACACGACTCAAACTGTTAGGGAAACTTGATGAAAAAGAGCAGCAGATGGAGCAGCAACTGGGGGCCTTGGTACGTAAGCAAGTGACGGAGGATATGACGCAGGGCGTTGAGTTTTATGGTCAGGGGCAATACCAGCAGGCGATTTCTATTTGGCAGCGTGTACTGACGTTAGAAGCCGATAATGAGCAGGCATCTGCTCACATTGAGCGGGCTGAACGAATACTCGAAAAGTTACAGCGATTGCGTGAAGATAAAGAGGGAAAGTTATGATGGTTATACCGCACTTTAGAGCGCATCATTAATCGCTCGGCTGTATGTGGTGCTAATTAGCATACTAGCCGAGCGTGTCAGTATGAGGTTACTTGAAGATGCTATTAAAAAAGCGTTGCATCTCACTCCATGAGGCGTCATCTGCCCGTTGGTTGTACTCAAGCGGCAGACCAAATTTTACCCCCACCTGGGTTGCGCCAGGATTTGTGAAGCTGTGTTTAGCGCCACCATAGATTTCCATTTGATAATCTGCGCCTGCACTGTTCATTTCATCAATGAAGGCGGTGATGTGTGCTTGGGGTACGAACGGATCCGCACCGCCATGGGCGACGAGTACTTTGGCTTTAACGGCGCCGGGTTGAGCTGGGCTGGGTGTGTCGAGACTGCCATGAAAACTGACAACGCCATCCAGATCAAGGCCGTCGCGTGCCATCTGTAACACGACGGCACCACCAAAGCAGTACCCAATGGCCGCCATTTTATCTGGATCAGTTACGTTAATTTTTTTTAGCGCCTCTATCGACGCCATAAACCGCGCTTTGCCAAGCGCCATATTTTGCGCAATCTCAGCGGAGAATTTTTTTGCGTCATCCGGGTGGTTGGCCTGCTTACCATCACCATACATATCGACTGCCAGGGCAACATAACCTAGTCTCGCCAGTTGTCGTGCACGTTCACGGGCGTACTCATTGTGCCCCCACCATTCATGAACGACTAATACCCCGGGGCGTTTTCCTGTCAGAGTATCATCATAGGCGACAAAGCCTTTGAGTGTGGTGTCACCTTCTTTGTAGTCGAGGGCCTGTTCGATGATGGCGGCATTGGCAAGGTTCATTCCTGAAAAGGTGAGTAACAAACCAATAATAAATTTTTTCATAATACTCTCCAGATTGTTTGGTAATGACTCGCGCCATGTAAAGCAGGCTGTTATTTTTCACCTGAATCTTTGATATGGACGAAATGGTAGCGCCCGTTACTTGGTTATTGCAAGCGCTCTTTGGATTTTATGGGGGCAATGAATTCGCTCAATCATACTTTAAATACATGATGTGGGTCGCGCACGAGGCATGTACTTTCTACGTTTAATCCATTAAAACGATAATAATGTTTCGTTCAGGTGCTGTTCATGTTGTTTTATTCATACTCAGGGCGTACTCACAAAAAGCGCGGATGTGTTATCCGTAAGAGGAGGTTTAAAATGAATGCAACTAAACAGATGCTCTCTCTGGTTGTGTTAATGGCTTCGCTATTATTTAGTGCGGAAATTCTGGCTGACCATAAAGGTAATGAGCGATCGGGATGGGAAAATCGGTACGAGCATACCGATAAGAGTAAAAAACCTCACCGTCAAAAATATAAGCAGGATCATCGCCGTAATCGCCATGGGGATAGGCGTCATGAATATGTTGCTTATCGTGATGATCGGTATCCTGATAAACGACATGAAAGACGACGTCCACATCAACCCCATGAAGGTCATCATCACTCATACAACCGCGGTATGAGTGTGCTGCTTTCAGTGGGCGAGCCGGGCAAATGGTTTTATTCATTTGGCCTTAATGACTAAACGCAATTGACGCTGAGCCTCACTCAATTAAGGTAACTGTTTTTTTGAGTGAGGCTCAGCTGATTTTCACCACGTCAGTCACCATCACCTGTTGCGCATTTATGAGTGCCACCTTCACATCAAGATCGTAAAGTAAAAAACCAAACCGTTTTTTATTGGCAAGCTTGCGCACGTAATTCGGGCGGGGGTCATATTGGAGAATATCGCTGATCAACAGGCGCAGTTCTGGATATTGCGCTTCATATTCATCGACCTGCTGATGCGCTTCATCACTAAAACTTACCTGCAAACGTTGCGCGGGCGCTTCATGGGCAAAGCCACCATTGGCATCGGAGATCGCATCGACATAGGGTACATAGGGTTTGATATCGATCACGGGTGTCCCTTCAATCATGTCGAGGCCTTTAATATGCAATGTAATTTTTCCATCGTGGTTTTCAATTCGCTCCAGTTCGACCACTGATTGCCCTATTTGATTGGGCCGATTGGGCGCGCGTGTTGCGAACACCCCCACCCGTTTCCCCTCTTTGCGCGGCGGCCGTACCGTCAGGCTTGTTTCATTATCGAGGCTTTTGTGGAACAGAAACGTGACCCATATATGTGAAAAGCCTGCGAGGCCAGAGAATGCCTCTGTGCGATTGTAAGGGGGGTTGAATTCGATCCAGCCACGTGCGGCCGTCACCAGCCCCGGTTGACGTGGGATGCCAAAAAGCTCCTTGAAACAGGAGTGAACGGTGCCAATGGGTTCAATGTGGTGGGGCAAGTCATTCTCGATTGGGGTGGATGATTGGCGTGAATTATATACGTTTGGCTCCGCTCGGCCAGGTGTTTTCAAAAGTAGAGGATCTGGTCGCTGTGATACGAGTTTTCCGATGGACTGTCAGGCGTTGTCAGTTGGGGTATACTGATCTGAATTTAAGATAGGCTAAAATTTAAGACGGGCTGAGCAGTGATTAGATTTAGCAAAATGCATGGGCTGGGTAACGACTTCGTGGTGATCGATGCGATCAATCAGCCGCTTGCGCTGACCACGGGACAGATCCGTTTTATCGCTGATCGTCATTTTGGCGTCGGCTGCGATCAGCTACTGCTGGTTGAGCCTGCTCAGTCTGCTGATGCCGATTTTCGCTATCGTATCTTCAATGCCGATGGCGGTGAGGTGGGGCAGTGCGGTAATGGCGCGCGCTGTTTTGCCCTCTTTGTGCATCACCACGGGTTGTGCGACAAGGCATCCATCTCCGTTGAAGTGGCGGGTGGCATCATCCAGTTAAATATGGAACCGGACGGTGAAGTGACGGTGGATATGGGGCTGCCACAATTCACCCTTGACGCCATTCCCTTTGTGGCAGATGCAATGCGGGATCGTTATCTCTTCGAAGTTGACGAGACCGTCTATGAGCTGGGGGCGGTATCGATGGGTAATCCACACGCGGTGCTACAGGTCGCCTCTGTGGTGGATGCGCCGGTGGTACAGCTTGGGCCGATGATCGAGTCGCATGCAAGATTTCCTGAGCGTGTTAATGTCGGCTTTATGGAAATCGTGGATGCACATCACATCCGCCTGCGCGTGTTTGAACGGGGTGCTGGCGAGACACTGGCTTGTGGTACCGGTGCCTGTGCTGCCATGGTGATCGGCAAGCGTTGGGGATTATTGGAAGATGAGGTGCAGGTGGATTTGCCTGGCGGTCGTCTTTGGGTAAGATGGGCAGATGATCAAAGCACGGTGCGGATGACAGGTCCCGCCACCCACGTATATGAAGGGACAATTGAACTATGAGTGTGCAACAAAATCAGGATGTCGAAGCGGTTACTGTCGATGATAAGGCAGTGGTCGAATATCTTTCAGCGCATCCAAACTTCTTTGATGAGCGTGATGAGTTGTTAGCGCAGATGGCCGTTATTCATACCACTGGTGCGTCAGTATCTCTGATCGAACGACAGGTCGCGATTTTGCGTGGGCAGAATGCCGCCTATAAGCTGCAGCTGACTGAACTGGTGGATGTGGCGCGGGTCAATGATCAATTGATGCTGAAGCTGCAGAAACTGGTGCTGGCCCTGCTTGAGACCCATGAACTGGCGGCGTTACTCACGCTGCTTCAGCAGAGCCTGAAAGATGATTTCAACGCCGATGGCCTGACGCTCTGCCTGTTGGCGGACCCCAAAATGGTTTCACTAGAATCTGACCTGGTGGGCGATTTGCGCGTGATGTTTGTGTCGCGCGATGATGCACAGTTTAGTGAGCTGGCGGCGATGCCGAAAGGGGATGAGCCAGCCTGCGGTGTGTTAACCGGTGACCAGCGGGCCTATCTTTTTGCGCAGCCTGACAGTGAAATACGTTCTGTAGCACAGCTGCCACTGATGACGAATGGTAAACCAGAGGTTATGTTCGGAATCCTTGCCATTGGCAGTAAAGATGCCGAGCGTTTTTGTACGGGGGTCGGTACGGTCTTTCTTAAGTACCTCGCGGCACTGGTGACGCGAAAATTGCAACCGCATCTTGCGACTGAGGATAACGCATAGTTTTTTAGATGAGCGCTAAGTTGGAACAAGCAAAGGCCTCATCCCTGTTTGAAGGGGGCGAGGCCTTTTTTGATTACCTGCAAAATGAACGTCGACTCTCATCGCTGACATTGCAGAGCTACCGTCGTGATCTGCAAAAAGTGATGCGCTATTGTCAGGAGCAGAATATTGATGGCTGGCAGCGGCTTGATGTCCATCATGTACGGGGTCTGGTCGCGCAGTTGCATCGTCGCGGCCTCGGTGGGCGCAGTCTGCAGCGACTGTTGTCTGCGTTGCGCACCCTGTTTAATTATTTGTTGCGCGAAGGTGTGGTGAAAAGTAACCCGATACTGGGGGTACGTGCACCGAAGACGCCGCGTAAGCTGCCGAAGACGCTCGATGTCGATCAGCTCAATCAACTGCTGGAGAGTGACGAAACGGATCTGCTAACGATTCGTGATTACACCATGATGGAGTTGATCTACTCATCGGGGTTGCGCCTTGCCGAGTTGGCGGGGCTCGACATCAATGACATCGACCGAAAGGATGCTGTAGTGCGTATCACCGGCAAGGGCAGCAAAACACGTGTTGTGCCGGTGGGCAGGTATGCGCTGACAGCACTGGAACGTTGGCTGAAGTCTCGTGCTGCATGGGTCGCCCCTGATAATATGGCATTGTTTGTCGGCAAGAGTGGCCGTCGTCTCGGACACCGAGCGATCCAGCTGCGCTTGCGTGAGTGGGCAGTGCGGCGAGGCCTGCCTGAGGCGTTACATCCGCATATGTTGCGCCACAGTTTTGCCAGCCATCTGCTGGAGTCAAGTGGTGACCTGCGCGCGGTGCAGGAGCTGCTGGGCCACGCTGACATCAGTACTACACAGATTTACACCCATCTCGATTTCCAGCATCTCGCGAAGGTTTACGATCGGGCACATCCACGTGCGCGCAAGCGTACTGAGAGTCATAAACCTGATGAAGATTAAAGCGAAATATTGGCGGGCTTCAGTCTAAGGAGCCTCTGATTTATTCATGAGATCGTATCTTGCGCCCAAAACATTCAGCTTCTGCGTTGAAAATCTTCGCAATAGCCCGCTATTACGTGCATTTCTCGCCTTAAATCTGAAAGTTTTAGATCACAATCTACTTCGCTCAGAATAAATCAGAGGTTCCTTAATATTCTTTATATTCGGCCAGCCCTTCCGTCACTAGCTGATCATTAAGATTGACGCCGTCGAGGTAAATCTCAGCCAGATAGCGGCCGTACTTCCCCTTTTTATCCTTGGTGGTCTCAACTAATACCGTTTTGTTCTGTATTTGCGCACGCAGCCAGTCTCGAGAAATGAGTCCTTGCTCGCGCTCTGAACCCCTCACTTCTGGGGTGTTGATGCGGCTCAGGCGGAGTTTTTCACCGTGTGCCCAAGTGCTGAGTCCCAGGTCGATATTGGCGGTGACCGTGTCACCATCGTAGACTGAGGTGATGATCGCTTTAGTAAGTGTAAATTCCCTCTTCGTTGAGAATTGCCATAGAGGCTCCTTTCCATTGTTAATGTATTTGTTATCCGATATCTTTGCATGAAACTACCATTCGGCAGGGTCACGGAGATAAACACCGGTGAATTCTATCAATCAATGAGTCTACGTCAAAGCGGGCACCAAATCTGAAGTGTAATAAATATAATTTTAAGCGTCCCAATAGAGGTATTAATAATGATTGAGCGGATATATTAAGCATGAATAAAAAATAGTTCCTTTATGTCGAACGCTACAATCGTACGGAACATTACAGTTGGCTTAATCAATACCTATTTGACCATATTAAAGCGGTGCGCAGGACTATTTTGGTTGGATTATGATCCATTCAGGATGGCTGGGGGCTTGCATAATTATCTGGTTACAATCACCTGCCATACTAATACGCATACCACAAGATGGTGACTTTCTCACCCTTCAGCATGTAAACTGTTTCGTAACACTCAGTTAGCGGGTGTAGTTCAATGGTAGAACTTTAGCTTCCCAAGCTAATAGCGTGGGTTCGATTCCCATCACCCGCTCCACTATTTATTTATACGGCCTCCTGGTCTCGGCGCGCGCTTAATGAGCGTTAACCAATCACGCCAAAAAGATAAAGCATCAGGGTGACGGTCGCTGTGCCGGATATCAGCAACAGTAATAGAATAAAGATCGCAAAAGCGCCTCGCATGATAGTTTCTCCAGTCGCTTAAGCGGGTGTAGTGTCGGTTTCGCCCTGTGGGTAATCGATTAACTGTACCGGGTCGTTATTGGCCGAGCAGTAAGTCCACATAGGTAGAGTGTCAGAAGGTTCAAGATGGATTGATGACGGCTGTTTGCAGGTTGGACATTCGCCATCAGCGGAGCTGGGGTGTTCGGCCATATGATAACGCTTGTAGGCGATGATCGGGCCTGCAATCAAAAATCCTGGCACCAGTACAAAGTGAGCCAGCGGGATAAATACCGTCACAATGGCAAGGCCCCACAACAGTGCCAGCATTTTGATGGCACGTGAAGTGCGCTCCTGCGGTGAATAGCTGGTGATATGGAGCTGCCCAACAGTGCTGTCTTTATCTGCGTTTTCGATTTGGATAGTGCGGTATAGCGTCGTGCTCATGCCTGCATTGCCTGTTAAACTGTGAATTAATAATTTTGAAGTGGCTAAATATACATTATGGTCGCGATAGCGCAAGCCGAGTGGCGCCGGCAATTTAATTTGTGCGTAACGCAAGTGCGTGTGACGTGTGTTTAAGGGAGAGGCTCGATATGAAAAAAGCGTTTAAAATCATTGCTGGATTGGTTGGATTGTTGCTGGTGGTCATGTTGGCCGCGATGTTGATTGTACCGCTGGTCTTTAACCCCAATGATTACAAGGGAGAGATTGAGCAGCAGGTCAAGACGGCGACCGGACGCGAGCTGACAATCCATGACGATATTGAACTGACACTCTTTCCGTGGATCGGCGTGTCGCTTGGCGAAGTGACACTGGGTAACGCGGTGGGCTTTGATGAGGCGCGCTTTGCGCGCATCAAACGCGCTGAGGTTAAGTTGCGGTTGATGCCGTTGTTGAGCCAGCGGGTGGAGGCCAGCACGGTGATCCTGCACGGCCTGCGTCTTAATCTCGCTATTGCTGAAGATGGCACTACCAACTGGGATGATCTGGCGGGTGAGCCGGCATCTGACACACCTGCGGCAACTCCTGATACCCCGATGGCAGATACAGCAGTGCCATCAACACCCGGTATCGGTCTCGCGGCGTTGGCGATTGGTGGCCTCCATATTGAAGATGCCGAGGTTATTTATGACGACAAAGCGAGTGGTGTTCGTTATGCGGTAAAACAGCTGAGCCTGAAGACCGGGCCTGTCTCGCTGAACGCGCCGCTGGATGTCGCCTTCAGCAGCCAGTTTGAGGCCTCAGATCCTGAAATGAGTGGACAGATCGAACTAAAGACACGGGTTCAGTTCGATCTTAATAATGAACGTTACAGCTTTAAGGCAACCACGCTGGACGCCACCGTGCGCGGCAGCGATCTGCCACAGGGCGCGGCCGAGGTTAATTTTGCCGCCGACATTGATCTGGATATGCAGCAGCAGACCGCGGCACTGTCGGCCTTTCGCATAACCAGCTATGGCGTTGAATTGAGTGGCGCCTTCGATGCGACCCAGATTCTGGGTGATGTCGCATTCGATGGCACTTTACTGATCGCTGAATTTAATCCGAAAACTGTGATGCAGACATTTGAGATCGCGCCACCTGATACAGCCGATGCCACCGCGATGAGCAGTCTGCAGCTCGCAACGAGCATCAACGGCACGTTGCAGCAATACAATCTGCAGGATCTTCAGATCATCCTTGATCAGACCCGTATTGAGGGTGATGTGCAGCTGGCGATGTCCGATGCGCCGATGCCTGCGGTGAAATATGCGCTGACCATCGATCAGATCGATGCCGATCGTTACCTGCCGCCAGTGGTTGAAGCGAGCGAAGCGGCAGCGCCGGCCACGTCTACTCCTGCGCCAATGGCGACGCCGGCCAGCGGTGCCGGAGCCGCGGCCTCAACGCTGCCGATGGAAACGTTGCGTGAGCTCAATGTTAATGGCACATTCGATATCGGAAAATTGAAACTCTCCGCGCTGAACCTGAGTGAAATCAAAACCAAAGTGGCCGCCAAGGCCGGTGTGATCCGCATGCACCCGATCAGCGCCAACCTCTATCAGGGGCAGTATCAGGGGGATATCAAACTCGACGCGCGCGGTGATGTGCTGAAGCTCACACTCGATGAGGCGATGAAGCAGATTCATGTCGGCCCACTACTAAAAGACTACATGGATGATGACAAAGTCCGCGGCGTCGGCACAGTGCTGGCCAAACTGAGCGCCAGCGGCGAGACGCCGGAGGCGATCACCAAAACGCTCAATGGTACCGCCAGCATTGCGTTTGTCGATGGTGCAGTGAAGGGCGTGAATATCGTGCAGATGATCCGTGAGGCGCAGGCCAGGCTTAAAGGTAAAACGTTACCACCCGGCAGTGGCGACTATAAAGATACGGATTTTGCCGAGATGAAGGCCTCATTCAATATCACCGATGGTCTGGTCAAGAACAATGACCTTTCGATCAAATCACCCTTTATCCGCGTGGGCGGAAAAGGGCAGGTCAACCTTGTCACTGAAACCATCGACTATCTGGTGAAGACAGTGATTACTAAAGCGGAACAAGGGCAAGGGGGCGCAGAACTGGATGCGCTGCGTGGGCTGACGATCCCGGTGCGGGTTGGTGGCACCTTCTCCGAACCTACGTTTAAACCCGAGCTGGGTGATCTGCTGACGGCGCAGGCAAAGCAGGCGTTGGACGCAGAGAAGGAAAAACTTAAGGCTGAGTTTGAGCAACGGAAAGCGCAAGAGCAGGCTGAAATTCAGCAAAAAATCGATGCCGAAAAGGCGCGTGCTGAGGATAAGGTAAAAGATAAACTGAAAGGGCTGTTTGGCAGATAGCAGCAGATGAGTCATCGGCCTTTCAGTACCCGCCTGCTGGCGTGGTTCGCGCAGCACGGCCGCAAAGACCTGCCGTGGCAGCAGAATCCGACGCCGTACCGCGTGTGGGTGTCGGAGATTATGTTGCAGCAGACGCAGGTGGCAACGGTGATCCCCTATTTTGAGCGCTTTATGGCGAGCTTTCCCGATGTAGCCACGCTCGCCGCAGCGACTCAGGATGAGGTGCTGCACCATTGGGCGGGGCTCGGTTACTATGCGCGCGGACGTAATCTGCATAAAGCGGCACAGGCGATTCGTGACCAGCATGATGGCCGTTTTCCCGAGACTATCGATGAAGTGATCGCGCTGCCGGGCATCGGTCGTTCGACTGCGGGCGCGATCCTCTCGTTGTCACTGGGGCAGTATCATCCGATTCTCGACGGCAACGTCAAACGCGTGCTGGCACGCCACTGTGCGATTGATGGCTGGCCCGGCACACCGATGATCGAAAAGGCGATGTGGCTGTTGGCCGAAGAACGCACACCAAAAAAAGATACCGCGGCCTATACGCAGGCGATTATGGATCTGGGGGCAACGCTTTGTCGTCGCAGTAAACCGTTGTGTGGCGAGTGCCCGGTGTCCGATGACTGCATGGCGCTGGCCGCAGCGCTGGTTGACCAGCTGCCGACGCCGAAGGCGCGTAAAAAATTACCGCTGCGCAAGGGTGTGTTGCTGGTGCTGCAAAATGATGCGGGGGAGCTGCTGTTGCAGCGCCGTCCACCGGTCGGCATCTGGGGTGGGTTGTGGTGTTTTCCTGAGGGGCCGAGTGAGGAGCACGATGATGCGGCGTCGAATAATGCGGCGTCGAATAATGCGGCGTTAGAAGCGTGGTGTCGCACCGAACTGGGGTGCGATCTTCTCAGCGTGCGTGCGGGTGAAGCGCAGCGTCACACCTTCAGTCATTACCACTATGAGGTCATCCCGCTGCATGGCCATGCAAAGGCTGTGGAAAGCATGATCATGGATGACGATTCGCGCCTCTGGTACAATCCCGCCTCAGTCTCGGCGCTCGGTCTCGCCGCGCCGGTGCGGCGGGTCATCGATCAGGCCGTATTTGATTAAACTGGTTTTAGTGTTGAGTGTCCCAAGGAGTCGAAGATGTCACGAATGGTCGAATGTGTAGTGTTGAAAAAGGAAGCCCTAGGATTGACGTACGCCCCGTACCCCGGTGATCTGGGGGTGCGCATCTATCAGCAGGCGTCGGCTGAGGCGTGGCAGATGTGGCTCAAGCAGCAGACGATGCTGATCAATGAAAACCGCCTGGTACCGATGGAGCCGCGTGCACGTCAGTTTCTTGAAGCGGAAATGGAGAAGTTTTTCTTCGGTGGCGGCTCAGAAATCCCAGAAGGGTATGTTCCACCTGAAAGTTAGGGTTGGTTTGAAAACAGTATTTTATTGTTGTTTTTTTATCTCATAGCAACTTCAACGATCAAGCGCAAAAAACGTAACAATATGTAATAGGCAGCGTTTGGCGGCAGCAGTGACATGAAATTTATTGTAAGAAGTCACATGGCTGTAATTAGTTCAAATAAGCGCTTGTAGTTTGTCATTGCGTGCGTATAATGCGCTCCTCTGGTTTGGGCAGTGGGCTTGTAAAAGAACATTGTTTGGCAGTTGCTTGAGAGAGTAAGTGCAGGGAAAGCCTGAAAAAAAGGATTGACGAAGCGGGTGGTGTCTGTATAATCCGCCTTCTTCGCTGAGACGCAAGTCTTAGCCGCTCTTTAAAAACTAATAGAAATCAAATAATTTGTGTGGGTGCTTACGTGAGTGACTG
>Ga0316209_1000626_pt1 | contig 54315 bp, 49 predicted proteins | sample 6monopyrite_MG_FD_204945 | JGI IMG/M metagenome (GOLD analysis project Ga0316209, IMG submission 204945) | Microbial mat bacterial communities from mineral coupon in-situ incubated in ocean water Damariscotta River, Maine, United States -... | ecosystem: Environmental > Aquatic > Marine >... | reverse complement strand
TGGATGGAGATTCGATGGTCTGCCATGGAATCAATGTTAAATACTGGAGAAAAAAATGAAGTACGTTGACGAGTTTCGTGACCCTGTAAAAGCAAAAGCCCTGATCGATGAAATTCATGCACTGAAAGAGTCACTGCATAAAGAGGGTGATACCCCTTTACAGTTGATGGAGTTTTGCGGTGGTCATACTCATACCATTTTTCGTTACGGTGTTGAGCAAATGTTACCCGACTGGATTGAACTGGTTCATGGTCCAGGCTGCCCGGTTTGCGTTTTACCGATGGGACGCGTCGATGACTGCGTAACATTGGCAGAACGCTCGGATGTTATCTTCACCACTTTCGGTGACGCCATGCGTGTGCCTGGTTCTAAAAAAAGCCTGTTACAGGCGAAAGCCGATGGTGCGGACATACGCATGGTGTACTCACCTCTTGATGCATTAGAACTAGCGCGAAAGAATCCTGACCGTCAGGTGATCTTCTTCGCCCTGGGGTTTGAGACAACCATGCCAAGCACAGCATTAACAGTGTTACAGGCTGAAAGCGAAGGTATAAATAACTTCGCATTATTTTGCAATCACATTACCACTGTACCCACAATTAAAGCCATCCTTGATTCTCCTGACATGCAGATCGATGGTTTCCTTGCACCCGGACATGTCAGTATGGTCGTTGGCGAAAAACCCTTTGAGTTTATTGCTGAGACCTATAACAAACCGATTGTGATCTCTGGCTTCGAACCGTTAGATATTCTGCAGTCAATCTGGATGGTATTAAAACAGCTCTCTGAGAATCGCTGTTTAGTTGAAAACCAGTATGCTCGCATAGTGCCTGCAGCGGGCAACCCACCCGGTCTCGACGCCATAAGCAAAGTATTTGAGTTGCGTGGATTTTTTGAATGGCGTGGCCTTGGCTCAATCGACCACTCCGGTGTAAAAATGCGCGAAAAATACGCACAATTTGATGCCGAGCGTAAGTTCACCGTACCCAATATTAAAATTGCAGACCCTAAATCCTGCCAGTGTGGCGAAGTGCTTAAAGGTGTTATTCGTCCATGGGAGTGCAAAGTCTTTGGCGCAGCCTGTACCCCGGAAACACCAATGGGTGCATTAATGGTTTCAACAGAAGGCGCTTGCGCTGCGTATTATAATTTTGGGAATCTGCCGGAACTGTTAGCGAAACGCCATCAGAAAGAAAACAATAAAATTCAGGAGTCGGTAGCATGAGCACGGCGCTACCTAAACGCAAGTTGCGTGCAGACATTATTACACTGGCACATGGCAGTGGCGGCAAGGCCATGCGTGACTTAATCGAAGATGTTTTTGTTGGCGGTTTTAACAATGAATATCTTTCGCAACTGGAAGACCAGGCACGTTTCGATTTGGCCAGCCTTACAGCAAAGGGTGACCGTCTCGCGATGACCACCGATTCCTATGTGGTCGACCCATTATTTTTTCCCGGTGGTGACATTGGCAAATTAGCCGTAACCGGTACAGTCAATGATCTTGCCGTCGGTGGCGCAAAACCCCTGTACCTGACTTGTGGAATGATCATTGAAGAAGGCTTCCCGGTAGAAGATCTACAGCGAATTGTCGCTTCGATGAAAGCCACCGCAGATGCTGCAGGCGTGGCTATTGTTACCGGTGATACTAAGGTGGTAAACAGGGGCGCCGCCGATAAACTCTTTATCAACACGGCCGGCATTGGCGTTATCCCTGAAGGCGTGAACATCACCGCCAATCGCGCACAAGCTGGCGATATAGTCATTATCAATGGTTACGTTGGCGATCATGGCGCGGCTATTGTCGACGCACGCGGTGAAATGGAACTGGAAAACACCATAGAAACTGACTGCCAGGCACTTAATGGACTGGTTGAAACCATGTTACAGAGTTCCCCGGACATTCACTGCATGCGAGATGCAACACGTGGCGGAATCGCAACAGTATTAAATGAATTTGCCGAATCAAGCAATGTTGGCATCACACTTGATGAAACAGCACTGCCGATTCGCGGCGAGGTACGCGGCATGTGTGAAATTCTCGGCCTGGATCCATTGTATCTGGCCAATGAGGGCAAGTTGGTTGCTATCGTGCCAGCAGATCAGGCTGAAAATTTGCTCAAAGCGATGCAACAACACCCGTCAGGAAAAGACAGCGCCATCGTAGGCAAAGTAGCAGCCGAACCCGCAGGCCGTGTGATATTACAAACCAGTTTCGGCGGCGAACGTATCGTCGATATGCTTGTTGGTGAACAATTGCCACGCATTTGCTGATAAAGAATAAGCTAATAAATATGAATACCAGCGCAAACATTCATTCCTCAGTCGAAGACACAACTGTCAGTATTATCGTAGACGGTAAAGTGGCCCACTTTGATTATGGCGACCTAAAAAAATTCCACAAAGGTGATTCGTGGCTTGGTTGCACCGTTGGTTTTAGAGTAATGCAAATAGCAGCACGGGAATTTTCAAAACCAAAACTATCAGAGCAGGCACTCTGGTCACGCGATAATTTATCTATCGTCAGCGGGCATCCCGGCCCCGGTGTAAAAGATGCTATCGAGTTGGTCACCGCAACAATTTCATCAAATCATTTTCAGCTGCACGAAAGTGTTAATACCGATGGCTGTAGTTCAGGATGCAATTCAAGCATGCGGTTTGAGTGGTGGATAACGGCAGATAACAAAACCATTCACATAAAACTGCATGACGATATCGTCCCTGAGTCATTCTTACAGTTGCTCGATCGACTTAATACAGAGGAGGATCGCAGCGACAATGAAAATGAGCAAGACCGCAAACAGTTCGATCAGATGAAAAACGACTTAAGCAATATTTTATGGAATCAATCGCTGGACGCCTCTTTTGTCATTAACCAGACAGCACCATCAACTAACAGCGAAGTCAAAAAACCATGTTAAGTTTATTATTTATCGGTTTCTTAATCGGAATGCGCCACGCTCTGGAAGCCGACCACGTGGCAGCGGTTGCGTCACTAGCAACAACGACTACTTCACTAAAAAGCGCCGTTAAACACGGCGCTGTCTGGGGCATGGGACATACCATCACCCTGCTCCTGTTTGGCTCCATTGTTATCCTGACGGATAGCGTGATGCCGGAAAACCTGGCACTGGGCCTCGAATTCGTCGTTGGCATCATGCTACTGGTTTTAGGTGTTGACGTCATAAGAAGAATGATTCGCGACAAAGTCCATTTTCACACACATCAACATGGCAATAATAAACAGCATTTCCACGCCCATAAACATAAAAACGAGACCGTGCACAACCCGAAACAGCATCAGCACAAACACAGTAGCAAGTTTCCACGCAGAGCCCTGTTCATAGGTTTAATGCATGGAATGGCTGGCTCCGCTGCATTGATACTGCTCACTTTACAAACCGTCTCATCACCATTAACTGGCCTAATGTATATGCTACTGTTTGGACTCGGTTCTATTGTAGGCATGGCAGCACTTTCTGTCGTTATCGCAATACCATTAAGACATTCAGCAAAAGGACTTACCTGGTTAAACAACGGTCTACAAGGCGTTATAGGCATTGCAACGATAGTCCTGGGTTCAACATTGATCTATGATATTGGTATAAATTTTATATAAAATGTTAACGTTAATAAAATAATATTTTTCTGCATACAAGAACGTCCGCTTTGACAAAAATCATTCAGTTTTTCTTCTTCAACAAGCTCACAGTTTTAACTACCCTGAAAACATCATTAAATAATTGCAGAGTTATCTTGAGGGTGTTTATCACCTTGGTAAAAACATGGCTTTTACAGCCGAAGGAAGCTGGATAGAAACATCAGAAGATGAACACCTCGATGCATCACTGATGTTTAATTATATGTTCGACCGTCACTGGGATGCGGGCCTCGGTTATGGTGAATACAAACGCAGAACAGACACATCTGAACTACTCAACGAAGTAAAGTACAACATCATTGTCTTCAATGTTGGTTATACATTCTGAGCTAATACAGAAATCACGAATGTCCGCTACGTACGGAATTGCTCACTTTTAGTGATGTGCACCCAATGTCGCTTACGTGGTGTTTTGGTGCATTAAAACAAAAAATTTGAATGTATTGAAAGTATAAGACACCCATAAAATAAATTCTTAACGATGCAGCCACCCTGTTTACAGCCAGTCATGCCTTGCAATTGATACAACAGTTAAAAACACAGGCAGAAGAAATATAGGATTTTGTGCTGGCTTACTGCAAACAGAATACGCCTTTTTCTGTTATTACCAGCACACCCGGCATCGGAAAAATATTAGGCATGACCATTTTGCTGGAAACCGGTCCGATTGAACGCTTTGCACAGGTGGGCAATTATTCATCGTATGCGCGTTGCGTACCAACGAATAAAATCAGCAACGGTAAATCTAAAGGAAAAGGCAATGCCAGAAACGGTAACCGTTATCTGGCGATGGCCTTTGTTGAAGCGGCACATTATGCAACTATCTGGGAGCCAACGATTAAGCGTTACTACCAGCGAAAGTGTAAAAAAGTGCCACTGATGGTGGCTAAAAAAACCATTGCAAATAAACTCACTCGGGCGTGTTATCACATGTTAAAAGAGAATGTTGCTTTTGACATAACACGTGCGTTTGGCTAACCCGTTTAGGTGATGAGATCAAAAGGGGTATGGCGAACAGCCCGGTCCTCTGAATATCCATCACCGCTTTTATTTAGTTTTAGTGAAGTGCCCTCGGTGTAAGCTCATGGGAGACTGACGACAAGTCCTTTACTCTGTACCGATTAGATACACCGGGGTACCGATTATTTTATGGGGCAAGTATTTGCCAGGGGTAACGGTCAACCTGCCAAAAGGCAACACTGATTACCTTGATCCTGATGGGTGACTGAAGCACTTCTTTTTTTTGAAGTAGCACGCACCAATAAAATTCGGGCGCAGGACATGACGACTAAATGTGTTTTAAAAAAACAGGATGGTGACACTTCGATGCCTATCGGCCTGTTGACAAGAAACGACTTATGGGCGACCCTTTGATTCGTTGATTCGTTGATTACTTTGATTAGTATTATTGGGTTCGTTTTTTAATGACGAACACATTAGCGATAAGGTTTGGCTAGGTACTGCGTTAATTTTCGCAGGATTAGCAATATACGAATACGAAAAGCACCTGCCTCATATTAAGAAATGGAAAATACGCTGGTTACAACGTCCCTTATAAACTACTTTTCAAAAGTTCATCTCGTCCGCCAGGCCATCTTCACCCCCGGTGGCAGCACCCAGACCAGGCTCGCCCACTGTAAAGGTGTTGCCTGATAATACCGGGCTCATCCCGTCAGACGTGTCGTCGTCATAAACGCCAAAGCTGTAGCCGCCTTCTGCGAATGTTCTAGTTGCTAGTGGCGTGGTGGTACTGCAACACCGGCCACCGCGACCATTACTACCCACTGCACCGCCAAAGAGACCCGATCTACCGTTGAGGCCACTGGCGCTGCCCGCCCCACCCGCCCCACCGGTACCACTGGTAAGGCTATTGTTATTAATGGTTGGCATGGTGCTGCTCGCGAGCAAGATGGCCACTGAGGGTCCGCCACCACCGCCGCCACCCTGGCCACCTTGACCGCCGCTACCACCGCCGCCGCCCCAGCCACCATCACCGGAGTTATTACTGGCACCAGCGGCACCTGGCTGACCGTTACCACCGTTACCACCAAAGGCACCTCCACGGGCGTTACCACCGTCGCCACCGCCACCGGAGGTGACAATATTATTTTCAATAATGGTGTCACTTACCGCGACAGCAATACCTATGGAAGCGCCGCCACTGCGCGCAGCCGGGCTGCCGCGACCACCGGCACCACCGCCGCCACCGCCGCCACCGCCGCCGCCGTCAAAACCCAGCGTAGAAGCGTCACCGCCACCGCCACCACCACCACCACGACCCGGTTTGCCAAAGGCGCCAGAAGTCGATTCAGCGGGCTCATAGAAAGCGACATCGCTCCTCAGGTTGCCAATACCCATGCCGCCGCGGCCTGCCAAACCGCCCGCCCCAAGCAGCCCGCCAACACCAGGCCCGCCCAAGGTGCTTGATGGCAATCCACCACCGCCACCCAGATCAACTCCCTCCACAGAATCGCCAGCAAACCCGCTGCCACCTGATTCATTAAGACCGGTACCACCGTTGCCACCTCGTCCACCGGCGTTGCTAAAGTTTGTGATGCTGTCGCGCGAAGCCCCGACCCCGGCAGAACCGCCATCTTCGTTGTTGCCGGTGGCACCACCGGCACCGCCATTGCCACCGTCAGCGCCCGTCTGAAGCGTAACGCCAGCACCCGCATTACCCGGCGCGCCGCTGCCAGCGATTATTTCATTGCGATAGACCCGCGCCGCGCTGACGCCAGCCAGGCGCAGCCCGTAACTGCTGGCTGGAACCTCGGTACTGCCATTACCAACGGCTCCCGCTTCAATGCGGTTATCTTCCACATAAAAAGTGCCCTCTCCCGCCATCACGCTCACGCCCGCCACAGTCAAACCGGCGTTGGCGCTGTCGGCAGCGGTCAAGTCGAAGCCTGAGAACCAGCTCGTATCTGTGACGCTGGTAAACAAAACCGCTACCACGTTGCCATCGACGCCAGTGCGCGTGGCATTCACATCTCTTACCCAGCCACTACCGTAGCCGCCATAAAGGCTGGTTGCGCCAGGCACTAACAAAGGCGATGCAGTGGTGTCATAGCGCGCATTATCAGCCAGTGTTTTCACATACACGTCGATATCGTCGTTATTTTGAATTTGCTCCAGCGCATAGCGAATGCTAGCGTAGGGACTTGCCTGTGAGCCGTCGCCACTGCTATCACTACCGCTATCGCCATCGACAAAATAAGCGGTACCGCTATGTTCCAGTACGTTAATATTCACGCTGTCTGCTGAGCTTCCGTTGACTGTTAGCGCGAAGCTCAGGGTTTCCACGGTATTCGGCGCGTTGAACGAAGGTGCGACCCCGGTCAGTATACCTGAGCCGTCGGTAACGTCGGTACCGCGGGTCTGCTGCCACTGGTAGCTTAGTGCAGCGCCGGAGCTATCGCTACTGCCGGAGCCGTCCAGTGTGACCTGACCCTCCCGTCCGACAATCTGATTGCTACCGGCATCAGCGGTTGCACTCGATGAGCCACCATCACTGCCACCACCACAGCCGGTGAGGAAAAACGACGTAAAAATTAAGGTCATAAGTATCATTAAGACCGGAAGACGGAAAAAGCCAGGTACCATTGGTTCTACTCCAAAATCGATTACATTGCTATCCACAGCGCGACACCGCGTCGGACTATCATCAATAACCAAAACAGTCATCCCAATTCGAAAGCGCGCTGACAGCCAAGGACTATCAAGCACTCGATTATTAATGGCTTGAATGTTTCGGTGTTTAGTTTGCTTGCAGCGCCCCATCAGACGCTGCAACAAGCCTTATGTGTGTAGAAAAATAGTACTGGAATCAACTAAGTGTGTATATTAGCCATGTGGTTACTTCTAGCCCCTTGTTATTTCAAGTCGATAGATGCTGTCATGTGAAGAATTTTTTTATATGCTACAGGCAAATTCAAATTGCGGAGAGGGTAAAGCCATGCTGGATTCAGTCTGGTAAAATGAATTTTTGGCAAATAAGTATGTATATACTTCCTAATCAGTTATCGATTACAAAATTTCCACAACTTACTTGTACATAGTTATAACTTCAAGGTGCATCGTTTTGCTGATCCTGTTATTCGCGGGAGCATGTCATGCTGAGGATGCACAATCTACAAACAGTTCTCTCAAAATGATACTGACAGCAGAAGAACAGGCATGGCTTGATGCGCACCCGGTCATACGTGTTGCTTCCGACCCCGATTATGCGCCTTTTCAATTCACCAATGATGCAGGCGAGTCAGATGGTATAGCCAATGATTTTCTTAAGGTGATAGCCCAAAGACTGGGGGTTCGTTTTGAGTATCTACTTTCCGATAGTTGGGCACAGGCATTGCAACTGCTCAAAGAGCAAAAAGCCGATATGCTGGCGGCGGCGGCAAAAACACCAGAGCGCCAGAAATACCTTCGTTTTTCCGAGCCCTATATCAAGTTCCCTGATGTCATCATCACCCGCTCTGGACAGGACTTCCCCTCCCTTGAAAGCCTCGCGGGCAAGCGACTTGTTACACTTGATGGAACCGCCATCAATGAGTTTTTACGACAGCGATACCCACAAATTCATCTCATACTTGTGCATGATGTAAAGGGGCTGCTGCAAAGAGTTTCTACGGGTGAGGTAGATGCTGGCGTGCTGAATATGGCCACCACTTCCTATGCCATCAAGGAGTGGAAAATCACTAATCTTCATATCAGTAACCCGACTGAATTTTCATATAAGCTGGCCCTTGCTTCACGTCGGGACTGGCCAATGTTGAAAAGCATACTGAGTAAGGCGCTTGCCACGATTAACGAGGAAGAAAGACAACGGGTTTTTAACAAGTGGATCACTATTACTTCCCACACTGAGCAAAAGAAAGTAAAAATGATTCAACTTACAAAAGAGGAACGTGAATGGTTGAATGAACATCCCGTGATTACTGCAGCTTCAGACCCGGACTGGCCGCCCGTGGAATATCTGGACAGGGATAAAAAGTTTACTGGCATGGCGGCGGATTACCTGGAACTGATAGAACAACGGCTGGGAATCCGTATCGAAGTGGTGCCTCATGAAACATGGAGCGACTCATTAAAAAGTGTTCGTGAGAGAAAAGTGTCATTGTTGACTGCGGCAGCCAGTACGCCGGATCGAAATAAATATCTCAGCTTTACCAAACCCTACCTGGAATTACCGGCATCGATTATCATCAAAGATAAAACTCAGGGTATTTCAAGCCTGTCAGATCTCAGGGGGAAAAGGGTTGCGGTCGTTAAAAATTATGCGTCTCATGATTATCTGAAACGAGTGCATCCTGAACTGGATGTGTTGCCCGTGGCGGATATCAGTAGTGGCCTTTATGCTGTTTCTTACAGCGAGGTGGATGCTTTCATTGTCAATATCGCAGCAGCTACCTACTACATCGAAAAGTTAGTTATTCAGAACCTTCGTGTGGCGGGTGAATCAGGCTTTACTTATAAAATTGGTATAGCCTCCAGAAACGACTTGCCTGTGCTGCATCACTTACTGCAGAAGAGTGTCAACTCCATCAGTCGTGAAGAGCAGCAGGCTATTTATCGCAAATGGGTAGGTTTAAACCCCGAGTCATGGCGACCCACACGGGACCAGCTTGTCAGCTTTGCTGTTGCACTGATTGTCATCGGTCTTAGTATCACACTGATGTGGAACATGCAGCTTAGAAAAACCGTTGCGCACAGAACCAGGGAGCTGCGAGACAGTGAAGAGAAAGCCAGGGCGGCGCGCGTAGCGGCTGAAAAGGCAAACCGCACAAAATCGGATTTTCTTGCCGCGGCAAGTCACGACCTGCGTCAACCCTTACATGCCATGAGTCTGCAGATCGGACAATTGAAAGAACTGCTGAAAGAATCGTCGCAGGATGAGAAGGCGGAAGAGATTCTGGCACAAGTGAGCAACTCGCAATTTGCCTTGAGTGATGTCCTCAACGCCTTACTTGATATTTCCCACCTTGATGCAGGCACTTTGAAACCCGATATTTCCCACTTCCCACTGGAACAGTTATTCACCCGGTTGGAAAACGAGTTTACCCCGCTGGCACAAGAATACGAGGTCAAACTGCGTCTTCGTTCAACCCCTGCATGGCTCTATTCGGATGTATCGCTACTCTACCGGGTGCTTGCCAACCTGGTGGACAATGCGTTGAAACATACGGGTGCCGTTGGCGTGTTGATCGCGGCGCGTAAACGTGGTGACACGTGGCGTATTGAAGTATGGGACGGCGGCCCTGGTATTCCTGAGGAACAACAGCAGGAAATCTTTGATAAATTTGTACAGCTGGACAATCCCGGTCGTGACCGGCGAAAAGGACTTGGTCTGGGGCTTTCTATCGTACAACGATTGAATCAACTGCTCGGTTTACAATTGAAACTTATCTCACGCAGTGGTTACGGCAGCTGTTTCAGATTAACCGTGCCGAAAGGTGAACCGGTGCCACAACAAAACGGCAAGCCTCTCAGCCATGAGCAACGCGGTTATCATTTGCAAGGTGCTGTCGTATTAGTGGTGGACGATGATCCAGATGTCCTTACCGCTACCCGAGATCTGTTAAACGGTTGGCATTGTGCTGTAGTGACGGCCGCTTCTTTAGAGGAAGCCATGGTAGAAGCGGCAGACGAAGACATCGATATCATCATTGCCGACTATCGCCTCGCCGATGGCTACACCGGTCTGGATGTGATCAGGTCACTGAACAAGCTCAATTATAAAAACGGAAAAGAACAGAGTAAGGCAGTGATTATAACTGGCAATGTTAACCCGGTAGAACTCCACGATGGTAACTACCCGGTATTAAGTAAACCCGTGGCCCCGGTTACCTTGCGCAGCACCTTGCACAAATTAATGATGGACTAGTTGATCGCAGCTTGCCATTAATCAATCGCCATTAATCAATCCTAGGCGAGCTGCCTCCATCACTGTGTCCATCCGATTACTGGTCTGCAATCGTTCTTGCAATTTTGCAAGATGTGCCTTAACTGTATGTACTGAGATATTCAGCTCACCAGCAATCTCTTTGTTTGTTTTGCTTTTAGCTAGCCATGTCAATACCCGGTAGCTTTTGTCAGTAATACCGATTTGTTCGCAACGTTGTTTAACAGCAGTTTTGTCTGCTTGTATGGTTGATTGTGTGAATGCTTGTGGCAGGTAAATTTCACCATTGTGAATATGTTCAATGGCATTCGCCATTTGATCCAGATTATAGGACTTGGGGATATACCCCACTGCCCCGGCATTAATGCAGGCGTGAATGGTATCCGGTTCTTCGATGGAAGAAACGATAATCACTGGTATGGGTAGCATACGTTGTTTTAAGGCCCGCAAAAAAGCGAAACCATCCAGGCCTTGCATGGTGAGATCAAGCAGGATGAATTGATAATCAGGGTCGTATTCGATATGGCTCAACGCTGCCTCAGCCGATGTAGCCGTGTGAATATCAGCATCAAGATAAACACCTTTAACCAGTGACTCCATGGCAATAATAAATGCCGGGTGGTCATCAACAATCAGTACTTTCATATAAATCTCGGCAATATTTGATTTCCTATTCCTGCTTGTTTATCCAGGCCTGTAGGGGTTTTATTATATAGCAATATAGTTCGCGAGCAGAAATAGCCACATGACTATCTTTACATTTTTTTAACACTGGATAATACGGAAATTTAACTATAAAAGGTGCGCCACTTTAGACGCCAAATCGCGGGTATTTGTGTGCTTTTTTTGCACCAGTGCGCGCAAACATCGTCTTTTAATAAGTTAGATGGCCAAATATAAGAATTTCATAATTTTTTGAAGTGTAAAGAATACTATAAATCATGCAAACTTTAAGATTGGGAATATCGGAATATTTACACTTTGTGAATGTCTCTTATGGGTCTAAAATGCTCTGCTGGAGCTATTCCCCCAACATCTGATATGTGGTGGCAGTTCGCCTTCAGTAATATTAACGCAAGGTCAGCTTCGCTAGGAAAACAAAAAAAGAGCTCCTTGTAAAATTTGAAGCCTATTACCATAATTCAGGTTTATTAAGTGCTTCTACACAATACGAACTACCAGTAATCGGCTCAATTACATCATTCACCAGTGATTGGCCTAGCCACCCTTCTGGGTACGTTAATTTTAAAGGGGCTTTTACTGATTTTTCAGCAATGTGACTAAATCCAACTTTAGAGTAAAAATTAGGGTCACCATAAGTAAATGCCAGCTCTACTCCATTCTCTTTTAAGGTGTCGAGGCCAAAATTAATCAACTTTTGACCTATTCCTTTTCCTTGATAGTTTGTGTGTATAGCCACAGGAGATAAAAGAAAGGCATTAACCTCACTTTCAAGCGTCAACTTAGAAAAAATCATACTACCGATGATTTGCTCATTTTCAGTGGCTATAAAACCATAAAGATCATGACTATCTGTACTAGTCATTAATTCATAGGCTAAGTTCCCTATTAACAAGCCTTCTGGTTGCCCTTCTGAATCTGAAAATGTTTTAGTGAATAGCTGTTTAATTTCTTCGATGTTGCCTGGTTTATATGTTGAAAGTTCCATTTATCTGTCTTGTGTAGTAATTTATCCAGTTTTTAACTACTGTAACTGCTACCCGTACTTTCTTAAGCTATTAAGCAGTTATAAGGGATATTCAAACCCTCATGCAATCTCTTTATCATAGGAAGAGTAAGATTGCGTTTTTTATTTAGCACCTCAGAAACACGGGCTCTTGTTCCAAGGTACGGCTCAAGATCTTTTCGCGTCAGCGCTTTTTGTTCCATTAAAAATTTGATTGCTTCAATTGGGTCAGATGGTGGTATTGGGTAATGTTCTTCCTCATATTTTTCAACCAACAGCATCAGAACATCAAGCTCATCACCATTTTCACTATTGCGCTTAGCACCCCAAAGCTCATCAATACGATTTAACGCCTTTTTTAATTCAGTTTTATTTTTAATTGGTTTCAGTTTCATAATGTGACCTCAAATATTTTCAATATCCTTGATTTCATCGTATTGTTTATGTGTACCCACAAAGCGTATTAGTATTCCATACCGGGCATAATCCGTTAATACAACAATTCTGTATTTATTCCCACAAATGTTAAAGACGACATGATTGTTTTTCAATATGCTGGCATTACGTAAGTCTGCTTTAAGTTCGTGAGGTGAACTCCATTGGGCACTTGCACAGTAGTTGTACCATTCAGTCATCTGCTTTTGTGCATCGCGATATTTTGGGCTGCTCTCCCAGAATATCCTGAGCATGGATTTTGCGATAACTCTCATAGCCTAATATTAGCATGCTCCCCATTTGGGAGCAAGAATAAATAGGTTCATAGTTATAATAACAATTTTCGCCTATTAAACACGGAAATTGAATGTCTCCTTTGTACGAATTCACTCGCTTTCAGTGATTTTCCGTCAATGTCGCTTACGTGGTGAATTGGTTTATTGAGCCAGAAACTTTAAACGATGCCTTACGTTAAATTCCGACTAATAGCTTGCTTAATCATTCTTGATCCAGGGATTCAATACTGCAACACCCGTGGGTAAAAAATCATTTTCATTTCTGGTTACGACTGTTAATTTATGCACCAGCGCTGTGGCAGCAATTAATGCATCACGTTCTGGTTGTGGGTCTGGCACATGTAGCTTTGCGCATAGTAATGAAACATCAACATCGATCGATAAAATCCGCCCCTCAAAACGAGGCAGTACTTCGTCATCAACCCAGGTACGAAGCAAGGCACCTTGTTTTTTATCTTTACGCATTTTTAGCAACACGCCGTGCTCTATTTCAAGAATACTAATGACCGATAAATAAAATCGGCTGACTGGAACACTGGCAGCCCACTCTCTTAAAAGAGGCTCTGCTTTGTCTGGACGACGTAGTTCTGAAATAACATTTGTATCAAGTAAATACATCAAGATAAATCAGCTGGTTTATGCAGCGTACCGGATAGCTTTGGTGGCTCAAAATCAAAAACTGCATCACCTGTTTGAGCAATAGCATCTAACAATGAAAGTCCACCCGCTAATTTCTCATAATCTTCAAAAGATAGAAGAACATGAGCAGTCTGGCCACGGTCTGTAATAAAAACAGGCCCTTGTTTTGTGGCTTTTTTTGCACCGCTCGCATCTTGATTAAATTTTCGGCTACTTATAGTAATAGACATAATGCATACCTCCTTCAACGCTTAATGTAGATATGTTACTACATGAGCGGAATTTATTCAAGAGTTTCATAAAAAAGTCTATTTTTTTAATGTCTGCTTTGGCTGTTTTTCAGTGCTATATTAGAGTTTTCTAAATTTCCGCTATGGTGGTGTAAACAGTCAAACAAACACTAAATAATTACCGTCCGTTATGGGTGACTTCGGAAGTTAAGTTAAAATTACATACGTCTGCTTATGAGCGAATTTAAACCATTGCCAATGGTCAGTGCATCTCAAATTCATTACCTTTATTTGTCAGATTAAACCTGAGTCATTTCACCATAGTTATGTGGCTATAACAGCGGCTTTAAACCTGCCCAGATGTTTTCCATCACCTGCGGTTGTGCTGCTGCCTTTGGATGCATACCGTCCGCCTGCATCAGCTCACTTTTTTCGGCGACGTTGTCGAGCATCTTCGCCACCAGCGGAATTTGAAAACTGTCCGCTAATCGCAGATAGAGATCGGCAAACTGCTGATTGTAGGCAGGACCATAATTGGGCGGCAAACGAACACCAACAAGTAAAATCCGCGCACCATGTGTTTTACAATGTTGGATGATACCTGTCAGGCTATTTTCAATTTCGTCGAAAGGTAGTCCGCGCAGACCATCGTTTCCACCAAGCGCGATGATGACGATCGACGCTGAGTGCGTCTGCAGCGCTGACTGGATACGACTCAGACCGGTACGTGTAGTATCACCGCTAACACTTGCATTAATAACACGGTAATCATACTTTTGACTGGTGATTTTTTGTTGCAGCAACGCTACCCAGCCTTCATCTGAATCCAGGCCAAAGGCACCGCTAAGACTGTCACCTAATACCAGAATGTTTTCCGGTGTTTTGTCTGCAGCGTATAGAGTAGGGTTTACAGTAAGCACGGAACCGAACACGATAGTTACAGTCAATACCATGGTTTGCAGCACAGGCAAAATAGTTAAGAAAAGATAATCGGAGCAGATTTTTATCATGATGAACGAAGTTGCAAAAACATTTGTAGAGGCCCGTCAGCTAGGCAAGCAGGTATCGACCCGAAACGGGGTTTTAACATTGTTAGATGATATCAACTTTACGGTTGAAGCGGGTACTTCACTTGCGATATTGGGCGCTTCAGGTTCAGGAAAGACCACCCTGCTAGGTCTACTCGCCGGGCTTGATACGCCAACCCAGGGTGCGGTGATACTTGATGGCAACAACCTCAACGATTTTGATGAGGACGGCCGAGCCGCGCTACGAGCAGAACGTGTCGGTTTCGTGTTTCAAAATTTTCAGCTGTTGTTTGGCCTGACCGCGCTGGAGAACGTCATGCTGCCGCTCGAACTGGCACAGGCACCGCACCCTCGTAAGACGGCTGAAGATCTACTGGCGCGGGTCGGCCTGCAGGAACGTTTGCAGCATTATCCCAATCAGCTCTCTGGTGGTGAACAGCAACGTTGCGCGATTGCACGTGCATTTTCAACCAGACCACGCTGCCTGTTCGCCGATGAACCCACAGGCAACCTGGACAGTGAAACCGGAAGACGCATCATCGAATTATTATTCGAACTAAATTCAGAACTGGGAACGACGCTAATCATGGCGACACATGATGTGAAACTGTCCGAGCTGTGCAGTGAACAGCTCAACCTGGAAGCTGGACGCCTGGTCACTATCAGGAAAAATTAGGATAATGAGTGCAAACAACGACAATGGGATGCAAGAACTGGCACATCAATCCCAGCCAAAAAAATATCCAGGCATCGGCTTCTTCTGGAAAAATTCCTGGCGCATGTTGTGGCGTGACTGGCGCGGTGGCGAGCTCACAATCCTGGCGATATCACTGGTCATCGCAGTCACCAGTATTACAGCTGTAGGCTTTTTTACCGATCGCATAGAGCGTGGCCTGAAGATGCAATCAGCCGAATTGATTGCTGGTGACCTGGTCATCAGTTCTAGCCGCGCAGAGGTTAACGATTACATCACCGAGGCGCGATCCAATAATTTCATGGTGACAACCACTCAACAGTTTCGCAGCGTGGTGTTTGCCGACGAGCGTTTCCAGCTGGCAGAAGTCAAAGTAGTCAGTGAGGGTTATCCACTTCGTGGCGTCCTACGCATCAGCGATACCGCTTTTGGTCCGGACGAAGCCACTACCCGCATTCCGGCTCCCGGCGAACTATGGGTCGAGGCCCGGCTGCTGCAATTGCTGGACCTCGATGTCGGTGACACGATAAAACTTGGCGAGGTATTGTTCACGATAGACAAGATCATCCGTTATGAACCTGATCGTGCCGGTGACCTGTTCAGTGTTGCACCACGGGTAATGATGAACAGGTCAGACCTCGATGCGACTGGTTTGATTAGCATTGGCGCACTGGTCAGTTACCGGGTATTGATCGCTGGAGACAGTGACCGTATTAATGATTACCGTGATGCAATTAAAGATCGACTGCAGGCAGGTGAACAGATTATCGGCGTCGATGAGGGTCGACCAGAACTCAACACCGCATTAAAAAGCGCCCGACAGTTTCTTGGTCTGGCCGCACTCATCAGCGTATTGCTTGCCGGCGTCGCCGTAGCGACGATAGCCAATCGATTCAGCACACGACACCTCAATACCAGTGCCATGATGCGTTGCCTCGGCACCTCGCAGAAAACGATCATCAAACTTTTTACCCTGGAAATGTTATGGCTCTCGCTACTGGCCAGTACCATCGGTTGTTTGCTGGGTGCACTCACCCAGCTCGTCATCACCGAACTGCTGGATAAACTGGTACTGACGCAACTCCCCCCACCCTCCTGGCGAGCACTGATTCTCGGTTACGCCACCGGTATCGTCATGCTGATCGGATTTGCGCTGCCACCCCTACTGTCATTGCACAGGGTACCGCCGCTGCATGTACTACGTAAGGATGTTCCCAAACATCCGGTGAGCATATGGACGGTTTATATCGCCGTCATCATCTGTATGTCACTGCTGCTGTACTGGCAGATTGGCGACCTGCAACTGGTCGCAATCGTCATCGGCGGTATCCTGGTGACACTGATTACACTCGCTGCGAGCGCTTACCTGCTCATCCTGTTACTCAATCGTCTGCGCGCACGCGTGGGTATTGCCTGGCGGTTTGGTCTGGCAAACATCTCACGCCGTCCGGGCAGTAGCGTGATACAGATAGTCGCGTTTGGCCTCGGCATCATGGTGCTATTGTTATTATCGACGGTAAGATCCGACCTTCTCGATGGCTGGCAACGTAGCCTGCCACCTGATGCACCAAATTATTTCGTCATCAACGTGCAAACAGACCAGGTCGACGAGATAAGCGATTATTTCACCTCTATGGGCGTGAACAACACCCGTCTATATCCCATGGTGCGTGCGCGCCTCGTCGAGGTGAACGGCCTGAAAGTAGACAGCTCAAATTACCAGGTCGAACGCGCAAAACGCTTCGTTACCCGTGAGTTCAATCTTTCATGGGCAGAACAAATGCAACAGGATAACCAGGTTGTTTCAGGCGAATGGTGGAGCCGACAAGATCATGGTCAGCCACTGTTATCTCTGGAGGCCGGACTAGCCGAAACATTACAGCTAGCGGTTAACGATGTTATCAGCTTCGATATCAATGGATCGAAAATCGATTTAACAATAAGCAACTTGCGTGAAGTTAACTGGGACTCGTTTAATGTTAACTTCTTCACCGTGCTACCACCCGGCGTGCTAGAAGACAGGCCGGCTAACTGGATAACCAGTGTCTATCTGAACACCGAACAACGACAGCAATTAGGCAAGCTGGTACGGGAATTCAGCAACGTCACGCTGATCGACATTGCGACCATCATGCAACGTGTCCGCGGTATAATCGATCGCGTCTCTCTCGCAGTGGAGTTTGTTTTTCTGTTCACCCTGCTGGCAGGACTGGCTGTACTGTACGCCGCTATCCAGTCAAACCAGGATGAGAGACGTTTCGAAAGCGCAGTGCTGCGTACACTCGGTGCCAGCAGGAAAACATTGATGCTTGGACTGTTCGCAGAATTTAGCCTGCTCGGCGCAATCTCCGGATTACTCGCCGGCCTGGCGGCAACATCACTTGCATGGCTACTCGCTGTCTACATATTCAAGTTTGATTATGCGTTCGATATCACTGTCGCTGTTACCGGACTGGTCAGCGGTATTCTCATCGTTGTCAGTGCCGGAATACTCGGCACCCGAAGTGTACTGAACACACCGCCGATAGAGACACTACGACAAAGCAATGGTTAGTGCGTATCACATTCTAATGTCATCAAGCCACCTGTTTTTTATTTTCGCTCGAAAAATATTTCTCAAGGTCTTCAGCGCCACCAATATGCTCGCCATTTATAAAAACCTGTGGCACTGTTTGCATACCCGTTATGGCGCGCACAGCGCGAGTAGCTGTATGAGCACCTAAACTGATTTCGTCATAATCTATATTTCGATCTGATAGAATCTGTTTTACCTGTGCGCAAAAAGCACAACCCGGTCTCGTCAGAACACTGACCACATCCGGTTTATCGGCATTTGCATTTATATATGCGAGCATAGTGTCAGCATCAGACACTTCAAATGGATCTCCTGGAACATCAGCTTCGATAAACATCTTTTCAATTACGCCATCTTTAACCAGCATTGAATAACGCCATGAACGTTCGCCAAAACCAATAGCAGATTTATCAACTAACATTCCCATACCACGACTGAAATCACCATTACCATCAGGTACCAAAGTTATATTGCCTGCTTCCTGATTTACTTTCCATGCATCCATCACAAAAGCATCGTTCACCGACAAGCAAATAATTTCATCAACACCATTTTCTTTAAATACATCTGCCAGTTCGTTGTACCTTGGCAAATGTGTTGAAGAGCACGTTGGTGTAAATGCACCTGGTAATGAAAAAACCACCACCGTTTTACCTTTGAACAAATCGTCACTACTAACATCTACAAATGCTCCTTTTTCAAGGGTTTTAAATATAATGTCAGGTACGTGTTGACCTTGTTTATTTTCTAGCATTTCTTTTTCCTCTACAATAATTTGAATAATTTATCATGCAAATTGCATATGCATAATTTATGTTTTTTTAAAAATTAAAGTTTAATATATTGTGTACTGCCAAATAATCCCATGATTAATAATATATATCGCATTGTTTACTTTTCTTTTTAAAGGTCATTAAAACCCATTAACAGGGCAAGTCATCAAGTGAGGTGAATTTTGCAACCCCCACAGGTAACTTGCGTAAGCGTTTTGCGCCTTCTCCACCCATCCATATATCGACACCTTCAGCAATGGACTCGCGCAACTCTATAAGGTTGTTGCGAATATTCTCATATTGATAAGTGCCACTGAAAGTAACGCCGATCACATCTGCATCAAATCGTTCAACAGCTGCAACGATTTGATCCAATGGGACTTCTCCACCGAGATTAACAACAGAAATATTGCGCGAAGATAATATCGCAGCGAGCATCAAAAGACCGAGTGTATGTTTTTCGCCGGGTAAGGTAGCCAGCAATACGCGCGGTTTCATTGCCGTTTTTTGTAATAAAGAAATTTCGCTGTTAAGAATACGTGTTAGTACTTCTGAAAGCAGATGCTCTTCAAAAACCTGTAGTTTCCCCATCGCCCAGTGCTCACCGACCGTATAAAGCAATGGCACGATGGTTTCTGTTATAAAGATTTGCATACCCTGCTGCTGGTAGACAATTGATAATGCTGTTTCCAATTCTGTGCCATCAGTATTTTGCAACACGCTCAGAAGATGTGTTACCGAACCACTGAGTGGTAGTTTGGGATAAAGATTCGCTTCCAGTTTATCCAGATCAGTATCATTTAAACCAACAACCTTACCTGGGCGCAGACCTTGATCAAGCAGGCGACGGATACGCTGCAACCGACGTAGTTGTACTTCTGGGTACATCCGTTCACCTTTATCGTTACGAACTGGCTCAGGAAAACCGTAACGACGCTCCCAGACACGCAATGTATCTCGTGCTATTCCCGTATCTCGCTCAACGGTGCCTATGTTTAAGCATTCTGTAATCATGCAATCACTATAACAAATATGAAGAATAATGCAATAATAATGATACCTGTCCTAGACAAACATAGAATAATCCATATAATAAGTCCATGAGAGCTAAATAACCCATGTGATTAAAAAGTTCTAAAAACTAGCAATTGGGGAAATATCGTGAGTAATGATGAAGGTTAATTTACGAGTAGCCCCAGTTATCATCCAGACTCAATGTAATTCGACTTTATACAACATATAGCCCTTTGCCGGAGAATAAGCATGCTACATCTCCGGCCTTTTTAATACTGCTTTATAACGCTAACTTAGACTAGTGAGAACCATAAAATGAGAATTTCAACGCTTGACCCAATCTCAATGAATAATATGAATGATACAGAGACACCACCGATTATTATTGATGATGACTTGAAAATTTATTTTGAATCTGAAGCAAATAAAAAAGAATATTCTCATGTTAAGCAAAGCTACTAAACAGTCACACATAGATACTACGATACTCACTATTTTTTACGACAGCTCATGCCCATTATGTAGCGCAGAGATAAATCAATTAAAAGCTTACGATAATGATAAACAACTTTTATTTGAAGACATCAATGCCGTGGACTTCATACAGCGTTATCCATACATTGATAAGATCGAAGCGAACAAATTGTTACATGGTCAGTTAAGTAACAGCAAGATGATATATGGACTGGATGTAACCTGCATGGCCTGGAAAACTGTCGGTAAACATCGTTGGTTAGCAGTTCTAAGATGGCCCGTAATACGCTGGTTTGCTGACCTTAGCTATCGTTTCTTCGCACGTTATCGAAATAATATTTCAGCATTGATTATGGGTAAAAATAAATCGGCAGACTGCACGAGCTGTAAGTTACCTTAGTCGCTCATGTACTTGCAAAAAACTCACTTAAAATATATTTATGAATTTTCATTTACCTATTATCACCCCTACACTACGAACTATTCTAGTGATTTTTCTCGCACCACTAAACCCTGAAATAATAGATAGCGTGTCAGCAAATACACAAAGTAATAATCTTATTATAGATGACAGAACCAGCGGTAATTTAAACTCTAACCTGGGGACCAAATGGCGATTAGTCACTGATAATGTTATGGGCGGATTATCAACGGGTAATTTAACATTAGATAACATCAAGGAAAAAAACTGCCTGCGAATGCGAGGCGATGTAAACACTGAAAATAACGGCGGCTTTTTGCTAATAGCTTTACCTTTATCAGACAACAAGTCAGATGATAAACCTTTCGATGCTTCAGCCTATACAGGTATTGAAATTGAAGTATCAGGAAACAATGAAAGTTATAACATTCATTTCCGAACTGATGATCTCTGGTTTCCATGGCAGTCGTATCGATTTAGCTTTAAAGCTGCACCTGACTGGCAAACATATCGTTTCCCTTTTTCTAAAATTGAACCATATAGAACCACGAAAGAATTTTCACAGGATGAAATTATGCGTATAGGTCTGGTCGCAATTGGTAGAGAATTTCAAGCCGACTTGTGTATAGCATCCATCAAATTTTATACCGAATAACATTCCTTTAACTTCCATAAGCGGTCATTTAACTAAAATAGCCAGACCTTTAAATTGAATATAAGTGGATATCAGACGTTTGAACTAACTTGACAGCGCGTTTGACAGCGCGTTTTCTGCGCTGGTCACGTTGAGTGACTTGATACTCTTTTGATCAATGGAAAGTCTCCTTTAATATTACCAACTAACAATGGTGCACCATTCTTTGTATAACCATTTCTCTCATAGAATGGCTTAGCTGTTATTGAACTAACAGTATATATTTCTTCTATGCCTTCTGAAATGATACGCTCTTCCATGGCTTCTAGCATTAGTTTGCCGTTACCTTTATGGAGGGCTTCAGGTACCAAATAGATTAGTAAAACTTCTCCTTCTAGCGTTATTACCCCAAAGCCAACTATGAGGTCATCATTTGTGCAAACAACAGAATATGAGTTGACGGACCGAATCCATTCCTTAATATTGCTCTCCGTTTTATTAACTAACCATTCGTCAATGACTGACTGGTCATTGTAATCGAGTGAGCATATTTCAGATATCGAGCGTCGTAAGACTTCACAAGCCTTAGCGCTATCAGAGAGTATTGCTTCTCGAACTTTATACATGGATTGAATTCACCTAACAGTTTAATTAACGAGACCCCGTTATACATTTTTAGACACTTTAAAATAATGCATTAGATTCTCGCGCCTTTTTTAGTATTACGCGGATTTTAGTCATAAGTCTCTCACATTGTGTTTTAGTCGACCAGTGAGTGTCTCACTGGCCCAACTATTTCAATGTAGCGCACTGTATGACTAAAATTCGCGATCTTCTGTCGTTTGTCTGCAATCAGTTTACCTTCACGGTACTCTTTTCGCCAACGCGATAACATAAACGGATAATTAATATGGTTGTATACGCAATATTATTTTTCAGACTTAAAAGTGATGTTTAAATGGAAGTACTAGAGATAAATATTTATATGAAGTAAGTTAAAGGCTTTGATATTATAATTAATAAATCTCTTATGAATCCTGAACAGGACAAACTTTATTTACTTTTAATCAGTGTCCATGGCCTTATACGGGGTGATGAATTCGAGTTAGGTCGAGATTCAGATACCGGCGGCCAAACTAAATATGTGGTTGAGTTGGCTCGGGTTTTAGGTGATCTGCCGAATGTCGCCAGGGTCGATCTGGTGACCCGGCGAATAGATGATAAGTCTGTCAGCAGTGATTATTCCAAACCCATCGAACCACTTAGTGACAATGTTAATATTATTCGAATCGATTGTGCCGATCAGCTTTATATGCCAAAGGAGCAGCTTTGGGATCATCTCGACAATTTTGCCGATAACCTGCTGAATTATCTCCACAATAATAAACTCACACCCCACATCATTCATAGTCATTATGCCGATGCAGGCTATGTCAGTACTCGTTTATCACATCAATTAAGCGTGCCACTGATCCATACCGGGCATTCATTAGGGCGCAGTAAACGAAAACGTTTATTGGCCAGCGGTATTAAGCGCGATGTTATAGAAAAACGTTATAACATGTCACGTCGAATCAATGCAGAGGAAACGACTCTCGGCGTTGCTGACAGGGTGATTACCAGCACACATCAGGAGATTGAAGAGCAATATGAATTATATGATTACTATCAACCGGATCAGATGCGGGTGGTGCCACCAGGAACAGATTTAATAAAATTTCATCCTGCTGCGGGTGATGAATTTGAAAGTGATATAGCCCGTGAGCTCAACCGATTTTTAAAAGATCCGAATAAACACATGGTGCTGGCTATATCTCGCCCCGATCAAAGAAAAAATATTGTCACTCTGATTGAAACTTTTGGTGAATCGGAAGAATTACAGCAGGTCGCTAACCTGGTGATTATCGCCGGTAACCGCGAGGATATTCGGGATATGGAGGAAGGTCCCCAGGAGCTGCTGACCGATATATTACTCAGTATCGATCAGTATGATTTATATGGCAAAATTGCTTATCCTAAGCATCACCTGCCCGACGATGTCTCAGTGATATATCGTCTTGCGGCATTATCCGGTGGCGTGTTTATCAATCCGGCCTTAACCGAACCCTTTGGTTTAACCTTGATTGAAGCGGCTGCCAGTGGTTTGCCTATTGTGGCGACCGAAGATGGTGGGCCAACGGACATCATTGAAAACTGCGGCAATGGTTATCTGATTGATCCATTAGATAAGGACATGATTATCGAAAAACTACTGGCCGTGATTAACGATAAATCAAAATGGCAACAACTGGCAAAAAATGGCATTGCCGGTGTCAATGAGCATTATTCATGGCAGGCCCATGCTGAAAAATATTTAAACGTTATAAAACCAATTATTGAAAAAACCGAACCTGTGGTGCGTATGGAGTTGCATCGCCGTACAAGACTGTATCGTGATCGAGCTATATTTTCAGATCTGGATCAGAGTCTGCTGGGTAACAAAGAGACTCTGCCTGATTTTTCTCGAGTGTTGAAAGAAAATGCCAGGTGCAGTAGTTTTGGTATAACTACCGGGCGTCGACTGGATTCGGCGTTGAAATTGATCAAGGCAAATAAAATCCCTTTTCCTGATGCGCTGGTGACCAGCCTCGGCACAGAAATTTACTACGGTTCGAATTTAACCCGCGATACGGCCTGGACCGATCATATAGATTATTTATGGCGGCCGGCTAAAGTTCGCGTCATTCTCAAAGATATTCCCGGTTTACGCCTGCAACCCAAAGTTGAACAAAGTCGTTACAAGATCAGCTATTACTATGATGCAGCTAAAGCAATGGATGTCGATGATATCCGGCAACTATTATTACAGCATGAACAAACCATCAATGTCGTGTTTTCCTTTGGCCAGTATCTGGACATAGTACCGGTAAGAGCATCCAAAGGGCTGGCCTTACGCTGGTATGCTGAGCAGTGGGATATTCCACTGGGTCATATTCTGGTAGCCGGTGGTTCGGGTGCCGATGAAGACATGATTCGCGGCAATACATTGGCGGTGCTGGTGGCCAACCGACATCATGAAGAATTATCCGACCTGATTGAATTAGAGCGGGTGTATTTTGCCAGGCAACCTTATGCCGCTGGCATTTTAGAGGCGATCGAATATTACGACTTTTTTAAAAGCTGCAAGGTACCAGAAAAGTGAGACGTTTATTATTGTGCACCGATCTTGATCGTACTTTACTGCCCAATGGTTCTGAGCCTGAGTCGGCTAATGCGAGAAAAAAATTTAGTCGCCTGGCTCAGCATCCACAGGTGACACTGGTTTATGTTACCGGTCGTCATCAACAACTGGTTAAGCAGGCCATAGCTGAATATCAATTGCCGCAAGCGGATTATGTTATCGCCGATGTGGGCTCTACCATTTATGCAATTAATGATCATGACTGGCATTATCAGCAACAGTGGGAGCGCTTTATTGATGATGACTGGCAGGGCAAAAATGCAAATGAACTACATAGTTTGCTGGTTGATCTCAATGACCTACAACGGCAGGAAGAGAGTAAACAAAATACTCACAAACTCAGTTATTACCTTGCGCTTAACAATGATCATCAGAAAATTATTTTGGCAGTAGAAAACTTGCTGCAACAACAATCAATAAAAGCCAATTTAATCTGGAGTGTCGATCAGTTGGCCAATACTGGATTGCTCGATGTATTACCTGCCAGTGCAGGTAAGCGCCAGGCGATTGAATTTCTAATGCAACAACTGAAATTTGATTATTCAGAAACAGTATTTGCCGGTGATAGCGGCAATGATATTTGTGTTATGAGCAGCCAAATTCAGTCGGTACTGGTCGCCAATGCTGAAGAGGACGTTCGAGATGCGGCCATTAAGCAGGCGCAGGTTAATCATCAGCTAAACACCTTATATTTAGCACAGGGTGATTTTATGGATATGAATGGCAATTACAGCGCAGGCATACTGGAAGGTGTTGCTCACTATATCCCACAGGCAGAAAACTGGATTCGAGGTGAAAAATGAGTTTTTCAAGACTCGTTATTTTTGGTGAAGTATTGTTTGATTGTTTTCCCGACGGCACTCGTGTGTTAGGTGGTGCACCGTTTAATGTGGCATGGCACTGTCAGGCATTTGGTTTGCGCCCTTTGTTTATATCACGGGTGGGAAATGATCCACTGGGCCAGGAAGTAAGGTCGGCCATGCACAACTGGGGCCTGGATACCTCAGGCTTACAACTGGATTCTGCCCATGCCACCGGCATTGTGGATGTCAGTTTTAATGATGGTGAACCCGCCTATGAGATTGTAGAAAACAGTGCCTGGGATTATATTGATCATCAGGCAACGCCAAAAATCGATAAACACTGTGTGCTATATCATGGCTCTCTTGCACTGAGGAATTCTGTGGCCGCCAACAGCCTGGCAGATTTAAAACAACAATGCTCCAGGTCAATTTTTATTGATGTTAATCTGCGTCAGCCCTGGTGGGATCAGTCGCTAATCCAGAATATTATCCAGAGTGGGCAATCGATAAAACTCAATGTCGAAGAGCTGGCATTAATTGTTCCGCAGCAAGCAGATGTCGAGTCAAGGGTGGAATTTTTGTTAGCCAATACCAGTGTTAAGTTAGTTGTTGTTACCAGGGGCGCTGATGGCGCTATCGCGGCAACGCAAGATGAACGCTGTTCAGTGCAACCGGTTGCCATCAGTCATGTGGTCGACACCGTCGGCGCCGGCGATGCGTTCAGTAGTGTACTATTATTAGGTTTATACAAAGCCTGGTCATTGCAGGAAATATTGAATCGAGCTCAGCAGTTTGCCAGTGCAGTGGTTGAGCAACGTGGAGCGACCACTCAAGATAAAACATTTTATGAACCCTTTATCGAAGCCTGGCAGATATAAGCAGTGGATTTAAGTTTGTGGATTATAATCCTCATTTGCAAATATCAGAAAAACCTGGCTGCATCGATGTAACAATAAAAACTAATTACTTTATAGCTTAAATATTATGTATGAACAAGTCTCACATTCTTTACTCAATGAAATACTGATTAAGTTAAATCCAGATATCAAACATCAGGAGTTAAGGCATTTCTATACCCGACTGGGCGCTAATTTCTACGCAATCTATTCCCTGTTCCATTTGCTATACGGCGATCGTGACGATTTCGAAGAACAGGCGTTATGCCTGGTTGAGGCTATGGCTCGGCAATATATTGCTCGTTCTGAGCAACTCAAAAGAAAAGATATCGAACGCGAAAAAGACCATAACTGGTTTCTTAGTCAGAAGTGGGTGGGCATGGCCCTGTATACCGATGGTTTTGCCAATAATCTGAGTGGACTGACAGACAAGCTGCATTATTTTCAGGAACTCGGCGTCAATATGATTCATATCATGCCGATTCTGGCATGTCCCGATGGCAAAAGTGATGGCGGTTATGCCATCAGTGATTTTCGTCGGGTGGATAGTCGCATTGGTAATAATGAGGATTTGCATGCGCTGAGTGAATCACTGAAAAAGAGAGAGATTTTGTTAACCATGGATGTAGTGGTTAATCATACATCCGACGAACATGACTGGGCAAAGCGCGCGCGTAAGGGCGAAAAAAAATACCAGGATTATTATTACCTGTTCGATAATCGTGAAATCCCCGATATGTTTGAAGAAACCATGCCTGAGGTTTTTCCGGAAACCGCGCCTGGAAATTTCACCTGGGACGAGGAAATGAATAAATGGGTAATGACCGTATTTAATAATTTCCAGTGGGATCTTAATTACAGTAATCCCGCGGTGTTTATTGAAATGCTCGATATTATTCTGTTTTGGGCTAACCAGGGCGCGGATATTATTCGACTTGATGCGGTCGCTTTCTTATGGAAAAAAATCGGCAGCGTCTGTCAAAATGAACGTGAGGCCCATCTGATATTACAATTGATGAAAGACTGTTGTCAGGTGACCGCACCGGGTGTGTTGTTTATTGCCGAAGCCATTGTGGCGCCATCGGAAATCACTAAATATTTTGGTGAAGATGCCATCAATGCCAAAGAATGTGAGATCGCCTACAATGCTACTTTCATGGCATTGCTTTGGGACGCAGTGGCGACCAAAAATGCCAAACTGCTGTACCAGGGTCTAAGGAGCCTGCCGGATAAACTGGAACGGGCCACCTGGTTAAACTACGTACGTTGTCATGATGATATTGGTCTGGGTTTTGATGATACAGATATCCATGCTGTAGATTATGAACCTCTTGGCCATCGTAAATTTCTGCTTGATTACTACACGGGTAATTTCAGTGATTCGGATGCCCGAGGATTTCCCTTTGGACATAATCAAAAAACCGGCGATGCACGTATTTCTGGTTCATTGGCATCTCTTGTTGGACTGGAAACAGCGCTAGAATCTAATGAACCAAAACGCATTGAAAATGCTATACAACACATACTGCTTTTGCACAGCCTGATCTTTTCATTCGGCGGCTTACCGTTATTGTATTATGGTGACGAACTGGGTACTTTAAATGAAAGTGATTTTCTTAATGATGAAAACAAAGCCCATGACAGTCGCTGGGCACACCGGCCTAATTTCGATTGGGACAAAGCCGAACTTAGGCATCAACCAGGTACTATTGAACACCAGATTTTTAATGCCATTAAAAAAATGATCGTGGTGCGCAAGGAAATACTGGCATTTGCTGATTTTAATAATCGTGAGTTGATCCATGTAGACAATCCACACCTGTTTGTTTTTTCGAGATTCAATCTGACTCGTACCTCAGGCGGTGTACTAGTGGTGGTGAATTTTGATGCTAATCCACAGTATCTGGATATGACACATCCTCATATTAAATCTGCACTTTCCTATGGCCATGTCACAGACCTGATTTCAGGTGACACTCCAGCGATGTTTAAAGATCAATTAGTGATACCTCCTTATCATTTTTACTGGCTCACCGATCAGCAATAAAGCAAAGTATAGGCGCTCTGCGCTTTTAAAATTCTGCAGGCAATAACTTGTTCGACTCTACATTAGCAATCCCTAAATAACCGTGGTGGAAGCGGCCGTAGATTAATAACACCTGAAATGGGTGATTTTGACTAGCTTTGAATCATTGCGTATTGTCAGGTTATATCTAAATTAATATCTCAATCTGTGTTAACACCAAGCAACTTTGTCGTATCTTAATTACCAAGGGAAATTGACGGACCTACTTAATCAGTGATTCTCTCTACAGATAACTATCTTAACTAATTGGACGACGTACTAACCAGCCGCCAGGGCTTTCCATCACACCGATCATAGTCTTTACAGTGCCGGGTACAGCCTCTGCACGGCAAACGAGCGTTATTGTTTTTTGCAGGTTTCACTTCTTTTTTTTTCATACTATCTATACCTTCATCCTATGCTTTCATTAAGGTCAGGTGCTGTGGGTTAATACATAAGCGGTTACCACAACTCTGTTTAACCAGGTAACCATTAGGCACTTCCGCTACAAATTGCAGGTAACTGGCGGCCTGCGCGCTGACCATCTTCGTCTTATTATTTGAATCTCTAATCTTGATTCGTCCATAACCGCTGTTGGCTACCTGCCCTTGCCATATCCAGCAGCCACTGTCATCGAGTAACTGCGTCATCTCAAACAAATGCTTCTGCTTCGATGTCATCTCTTGTTTCATAACTAACCTCATTTTTTCACATAGTTGTACAAGTTGTTGTGTAATAAAGATCTTTGTTATTTATTAGAAACGACATCAATAAATGAACTTAAAATATTGAATATACAGTTTATAATTTAATAATCTCGTAATCATTACTAACACAGTATTGACATAAGCAACATTGCTTGTAAAATTATTGTACAACTTCTGTATAATTTATGTATAATTATTTAAACACCATCATTTAGGGGCAATTATGGTCTTCACAGCACAAACGGCACAGCAATGGAGCGAGCAGGGTTATGTACCCGACAAGGTAATACGTCTTGGAATTAAACGCCTGTTAGCAGAACGTCTTATCGAGATAGATCACTGTGATAATGAACAAATGGCCGAAGCCCAACATCAGTTCATCAAGGATATAAGTGATGCACCGATTGCCCTGCAAACAGAAAAAGCAAATGAGCAGCACTACGAAGTACCTGCTGAGTTTTTTAATACGGTATTGGGCAAGTTCAAAAAATACAGCTGCTGTTACTGGCCTCAAGGTACTGAGTCACTTGATGATGCTGAACAGCAGGCACTGTTAGAAACCTGCAAGCATGCACAACTACGAGATAATCAGAAAATTCTTGAACTAGGTTGTGGTTGGGGCTCACTGACTTTATGGATGGCAGCACATTATCCAAATAGCCAGATCGATGCTGTTTCCAACTCACAATCACAACGTGAATACATTGAGTTAGTCGCATACAAACGTGGTCTAAAAAATATTAACGTTACCACCTGTGATATGAATGACTTTGATAGTCACGAGCACTATGACCGCGTGGTATCAGTCGAGATGTTCGAACACATGCGTAACTGGTCTCATCTTTATAAAAATATTAACCGCTGGTTGAAAGACGATGGTCTGTTTTTCAAACACATCTTTGTCAACCGTGGTGCGCCCTATCTTTTTATTGATCAGAATGAAGACGACTGGATGAGTCGCCACTTCTTCAGCGGCGGCATGATGCCAAGTGATGATCTACCACTGCACTTCCAACAACATCTTAACCTGAAAAGACAATGGCGGTGGCAGGGGCAGCATTACGAAAAAACATCAAATGCCTGGTTAAAAAACATGGACGACAATAAAGGTTTTTTGTGGCCGCTACTGGAAACAACCTATGGTGTCGAGCAGACACAACAATGGTGGATGAGATGGCGCATGTTCTTTATGGCCTGCGCTGAACTGTTCGCATATAACAATGGACAGGAATGGTATGTAGCACATTACCTGTTCGCTAAAAACAGTCATGCCTAAATCCATCATCATAAATTTTTTGTTATTCCAGCTCGGTTGGTTTGCCTGTGTTTTGGGTGGTGCTTACGATCAGGTATTGATCGGAAGTCTAATCGCCATATTGGTAATCGCATATCATCTTTACCGTGCAAATGAAACAAAACAGGAGTTATTTTTACTCACTATCGCGTTAATCATCGGTTTCGTTTTCGAGTCTACGGTAACGGCTCAAGGATTGGCTCGATATACTCATGGACAGGCATTCGATGTAATCGCACCATTTTGGATGATTTTAATGTGGCCATTGTTTGCTACCACACTGAACTTGTCGATGCGCTGGTTGAAGAATCTTTCACCATTACCTGTATCACTGGTCGGTGCAATCTTTGCCCCCCTGGCTTACTCTGCCGGTAATAAGCTGGGTGCTGTCGAGTATAACAACCTGACATTATCTCTCAGCATAATCGCAATAGCATGGGCAGTACTACTTCCTGTACTGATCACTTTTTCGAAGAAGCTCGATGGCTACAATGACTCTAATATAAAAGTTGATAATAATGAGGTCACACAGCATGTTTGATCTCATTACTTTCGCCTGCACATCACTGATACTTTGCATAGTCGCCATAGCGTTGTGGCTAGTAAGCCGTATAAAAAATGATGTCGGTATAGTCGACAGTTTCTGGTCACTGATGATCCTCGTTGCCGGTTTATGCTTCTTTTATTACAACGGAGAAATGCTAACTGAGCGAAACACACTTGTTCTTTTATTATTATTAATCTGGGCTGTTCGGTTGTCCGTTTATATAACATGGCGTAACTGGGGACAGAAAGAAGATAACCGCTACCAGACTATCAGGGAAAACAACCAGCCAAACTTTGAATTCAAAAGTCTGTATATCGTGTTCCTGCTGCAGGCGTTACTGGCGTTAATTGTTGCTCTACCACTCATGAGTATCTTCAACTCTAATACACAGGTTAATAGCCTTGATTACATAGCATTTACCTTATGGTTCTTCGGCATGTTTTTCGAAACTACCGCAGACCTGCAACTCGCCCACTTTAAAGCAAACAAACATAATCAGGGAAAAGTGATGAACACGGGTCTTTGGCGGTTTTCAAGGCACCCTAATTATTTTGGAGAGTTTTGTATCTGGTGGGCGTTCTTTCTGTTTGCGATTGCGTCCGGTTATTGGTGGAGCATCGTATCGCCATTGCTGATGACGATACTTTTATTAAAAGTTTCAGGCGTCAGTTTACTTGAGAGCACTATTACTGAAAGACGACCAGAGTATGTAGATTACAGCAGAATAACCAACGCTTTTTTTCCATGGTTTCCTAAGAAGTTTCTTAATTAATTTATCTTATGGGCACAAACATGAACAAATTTAATTTTATATTCTATTTATGCAAAGTTATTTCATTGTGCTTTATTGTCACATTTAATACAGCTAATGCATCGAGTGAAATAAATAAAAACTGGCAATTCAAAGTATTTCTTGATGATGATGAGATTGGTTTTCACAACTTTTCTGTAATCAATAAAGGCGAGGATCAAGAGATCTATAGTAAAGCTCGCTTCGATGTAACGTTTTTTTTCATCAATGCATATAGTTATCAACACGATAACGTGGAGCACTGGCGGGGCCAGTGCTTAAAGAGCATCAATGCTTTTACCAATGACAATGGTGAACAACACAACGTATCCGGAAAAATCGATAATAACGCTTTCATCGTCAACACCATAGACAAACAGAATAGCTATACACCTTGCATTAAGACTTTCGCCTATTGGGACCCTGACTTCCTTACGGAGAGCTCTCTGCTTAATTCACAGACCGGTGAGATGGTCGAAGTTGAAAGCGAGTTCATCGGTAACGAAACCCTGACACATAAAGGAGAAACCGTCGAAGCAAGACGTTATCGTCTGAGCGGAGAAAATTTACAGATAGACCTGTGGTACACGGATGAAGATCATTGGCTGGCACTTGAATCTCTAACCGAAGGCGGCCGTATCGTCAGATACGCAATACCCTAATGAAAATTATAGCGATACTACTTACATCACTTACCTTACTGGTCGCGTGCGGGAGTCAAAACTTGAAACCGATTCATACTGTTAAACACGTTGAACTGGAACGATTTATGGGTGACTGGTACGTCATTGCAAACATACCGACATTTATCGAAACAGATGCTTATAACGCAATCGAGACCTACACGATGAACGAGGACGGCAGTATCGTGACCACTTTCACTTTCAATGCAGGGTCGCCCGATGGTGAACAAAAACAGTATCACCCTACCGGTTATATCGTCGATGAAAAATCTAATGCGTTATGGGACATGCAGTTCATCTGGCCATTCAAAGCAGAGTATCGTGTCATTTATCTCGATGAAAAATACCAGACTACAATTATCGGAAGAACCAAACGCGATTATGTCTGGTTGATGTCTAGACAATCAAATATAGATGAAAACAGCTATAAAACTTTACTGACCTTTATGGCATCACAGGGTTACGACATAGATAAAATACAAAAAGTCCCGCAGGTCTGGCCCCAGAATTCAGAGATCAATAGCAACAAGGGACAGGTGAAATGAAGATCGCAATCATCGGCAGCGGTATCGCGGGTAATGTCGCTGCATACCATCTTAATAAAGAACATGATATTACCTTATTCGAACAGAATAGTTATATCGGCGGACACACACATACACACTTGATAGATGATGTCAGTGAAAAATCAAATAGTGGTAAATTAAATATAGACACCGGCTTCATCGTATTAAACGACAGGACCTACCCGAACTTTATCAAGCTCCTGCAAGAACTCGATGTTGATATCCAGAAAACAGAAATGAGTTTTAGTGTCAAATGCGAACAAAGTGGCCTGGAATATAATGGCAACAACCTAGACACATTATTCGCTCAACGTAGCAATATTTTTAGTCCTATATTCTACAAGATGATCTCCGACATACTTCGCTTCAACCGTGAAGCCACCGCGTTCATCAACAACATGAATAGTGATGAAAGCCTGGGTCGTTTTTTGCGCAATGGTCACTACAGTGAAATGTTTATCAACAAATACATCGTGCCGATGGGTGCTGCAATCTGGTCAACAAAACCTGAAGACATGTTCAATTTTCCCGCCAGGTTTTTCTTCAAATTTCTCCTGAACCATGGTCTGTTGAGCGTAAACAATCGTCCACAATGGTATGTCATCAAAGGTGGATCTAACAATTATGTCCAGAAACTTATCAAAGGCTTCGAAGATAAAATACGCACTGATTGTCCGGTAGATAAGATCGTCCGCCATTCTGATCATGTCGAGATACATAGCCAGAGATATAACATCGAAAGGTTCGATTATGTTTTTATCGCATCACACAGCGACCAGGCATTGAATATGTTATATAAACCTTCTGCACAGGAGCGGGATACACTGTCCGCTATCCAGTATCAGAAAAACGAAGCTGTACTGCACACAGACGAAACACTACTACCAATCAGAAAAAAAGCCTGGGCTGCCTGGAACTATCACATACCTGAAGATACCAGATCTAACGTAGCCTTAACTTACAATATGAATATTCTACAGGGCATACAATCGAACAGTACTTATTGTGTCACCTTGAATTACAGTGATCAGATAGAACAGAGCAAGATATTAAAAACTATCGAATATCATCATCCGACATTCACCCCTGAAAGTATTATCGCGCAAAACAATCATCGTCTGATTAACGGCACCGGAAGAACTTATTACTGTGGTGCTTACTGGCGTAATGGTTTTCACGAAGATGGCGTCGTCAGTGCCATCAATGCCCTTTCACATTTTAAACAGGATATCAGCAATGAACAAAAGCTGTCTTTACGTTGGGCAAGTTAGGCACCGCCGCTTTACCCCGAAACAACATCATTTCAGCTACAAACTGTTTTTGATGTATCTGGACCTGTCTGAACTGCCATCAGTCTTTGACCGTTTCTGGTTATGGTCTATCGAAAAAGTAAATATCGCTAGCTTCCGACGCAATGATCATCTCGGTGATAAAAAACTGTCACTCGAGACCAGCGTACGAAACCACATAGAAGATGAAACTGGACGACGACCACAGGGATCCATTCGTCTGCTGACAAACATGAGTTATTTTGGATTCAAGTTTAACCCGGTAAGTTTTTATTACTGTTATGACAAAGATGATAAAGCTCTGGAGTTTATCGTTGCTGAAGTCAATAACACGCCATGGGGTGAACAATATTGTTACGTACTGGACTCCAATGATAATCAGTCAACAAATATTCACTCGGACAATGGGTTTCATCGTTACCATGAAAGCAAACGTTTTCACGTATCACCATTCATGCCGATGGACATGCAATATGACTGGCGGTTCTCAACACCCGGTGAAAAACTATCGGTACACATGGAAAATTACCAGCACGATAAAAAAGTTTTTGATGCAACACTAAAATTAACCAGTCGCGAGATTACAGGTAGCAACCTTGCACTGACTCTGATCCAGTTTCCGATGGTCACATTGAAAATAGTTCTGGCCATTTACTATCAGGCATTACGTCTGTGGCTCAAAAGAATCCCCTTTGTTAATCACCCCAAAAACGAGGCACCAAAATCGGTGAAATCAGCATGAAGTCGAACACTGTCGCACTAACCAGACCCAAAATTTCAACATCATCATATCGCTGGATCGACAGGATTGCTAAAAATATTTTCCAGTCCAGGTTCAATGAGATAACACATGGCAAGATCACGATCAAAGAAGGTCACAACGAACATACCTTCGGTAATGATGACATGGATTTTCCTCTGCATGCCACCATCACCGTTCACGAAGCCAGCTTTTACAGTGATGTGATATTCAGTGGTACTGTCGGCGCGGGCGAAGCCTATATGGCAAGAAGCTGGGACTGTGATTCTCTGACAGACCTGGTTCAAATCATTCTGCGTAACGAGCATGTGCTCAACGCCATCGATGGAGGACTCGGTAAACTCATGTTGCCGCTGCACAAGATCTTTCATCTCCTGCACCGCAACTCACTTTCCGGTAGCAGAAAAAACATCGAAGCGCACTATGATCTCGGTAATGATATGTTTGAACTTTTCCTCGACCCGACGATGATGTATTCCAGCGGCATCTTTCAACAGGAAGACATGACCATGGAACAAGCCAGCACCGCGAAGCTGGATAGAATTTGTCAAAAGTTACAGCTTAATAAAAATGACAAACTACTAGAAATCGGTACCGGCTGGGGTGGCTTTGCACTCTATGCTGCTAAAAATTATGGCTGTCATGTAACCACGACAACCATCTCAAAACAGCAGTTTGAATACGCCAGTAAGAAGATTAAAGAGGAAGGACTCAGCGACAGGATAACCCTGCTCTGTGAAGACTACAGAAACCTGAGCGGCCAATACGACAAACTGGTATCCATAGAAATGATAGAGGCTGTTGGCCACGCCTATTACAAAAACTATTTCGAACACTGTAACAAACTGCTTAAACCCGAAGGCATGATGTTACTGCAATCAATCACCATCGCAGATCAACGTTACCAGGCAGCCAAAAAAGAAGTTGATTTCATACAACGTTATATTTTCCCTGGCGGCTCTTTGCCATCTGTCGAGATCATTGCAAAAAATGTAAGCCAGTATACTGACATGCGCTTCTACCAGCTTGAAGACATCGGGCATCACTATGCCACTACCCTGACGAAATGGAGAAAACAGTTTTTCAGTAAAATAGAAGAGGTACAAAAACTCGGATACTCAGAAACATTTATCCGCATGTGGGACTTTTATCTTTGTTACTGTGAAGGTGGTTTCAGAGAAAATTCGATAGGCACAATACAGCTGCTATTAACCAAACCTTTGTGTCGCCGGGAGCCTGCTTTAATCTTTAAGCGTATTGAATGATTTCACAATCTATTGATGATGCATATTACAAACAAAAAACTTGAAGCTCTATATACCAGTTTCAGCAATAGTGGACCAATCGGTTCCAGTGGCACAATATACGCTATATTTATTCTAAGAAATAAAAAAGCTGCTACCAGCTAACACTGCAACAAACGATCACAATCGTTACAAAAACAGCCAAAGCATTAAACGTAACTAGATAATGATTCCATTACCAATTTAAATGTATACTTCACAAACAGAAGTATTTACCAAAAAAATTTGATCTTATTATTCGTAATAAGATCAAATTTCCACTAAGGAATCTTATGTCAAATTTATTAATGTTAGGGCTGATTGGTTTAATTGGTTTTTTATGTCAATGGCTAGCATGGCGCACCCAATTACCCGCAATACTATTTTTATTAGTAACTGGTATATTGCTAGGATCAACATTTGGAATATTAGACCCTGATGCATTGTTTGGTGAACTGCTGTTTCCATTTATTTCACTTAGTGTAGCGATTATTTTATTTGAAGGTAGCCTAACTCTAAAACGGACCGAGTTAAAAGATATTGGTAATAGTGTAAGAAATATGGTGTCTTACGGTGCACTGATCAATGCAACAATTACAACTATTGCTACACATTATTTTACTGGTTTGAGCTGGTCATTATCAGCATTGTTCGGTGCAATTATGGTTGTGACAGGCCCAACGGTTATCATGCCAATGTTACGTTCAGTGCGACCAAATGCACAGATCTCCAAAACACTACGCTGGGAAGGAATTGTAATTGACCCATTGGGCGCCTTACTCGCTGTCCTGGTTTTTGAATGGATTGTCGCACAGCAAACTAGCGCTGATTTATCACATGTTTTAAGTATATTTGGTCAAACCATTGCTACTGGCGTTATTTTGGGTATCGTCATAGGTTACAGCTTTGGCCTGTTGTTAAAATACCACCTTATCCCCGAGTACTTACATAATTTTGCCGCAATTGCATTTGTCACTGCTGCTTTCGCTGGCTCCAATACATTACTGCATGAATCAGGATTATTAACAATAACCGTCATGGGTATCTGGCTAGCCAATATGAAAGGTGTTCATATACGCGACATTCTTAACTTCAAAGAAACACTAACGGTTATCTTTGTTTCAGCATTATTTATTATTCTAGCAGCGCGAATCAATTTTGATACCTTGTTGCAATTAGGTTGGGGTGCTGTTGCAGTTCTACTAGTCATGCAGTTTATCGCACGACCAGTCAAAATTTTTGCCTGCACTATCGGCTCACACTTCACAATTAAAGAACGTATGCTTTTAGCATGGATGGGACCACGTGGCATTGTTGCTGCAGCTGTATCAGTGGTGTTTGCTTTACGATTGGAAGAGTTAGGTATGGAGAATGCTAATTTACTCGTACCTCTAACGTTTTGCATCATAATTGGCACCGTTGTTATTCAAAGCGCCACCTCTCGATCATTCGCAAAACTACTCAATGTCAGCCAACCCGATATTCAGGCATTTCTAATTATTGGAGCTAATCCAGTAGCAATTATGATCGCAAAAGCACTTGAAACTGCGAAGATAGAAACAGTTCTTTGCGATACCTACTGGGAGCATATCAGCGCTGCCCGTATGGAAGGCTTGAAAACCTATTATGGTAATCCCATTTCGAACCATGCAGACACACACCTCGATCTAGCCAGCATGGGTGGTATGTTAGGGTTATCGCATTACCATAGCTTGAACACAGCTGCAGCTTTACGTTTTCGAGAAGATTTTGGCATCCGTAATATATTTACTCTGGCCTCAGCTGAAGATGAAAAATCAAACAGCAAACACCGTGCTAGTGAATTTTATAAAGGCCAGGTACTGTTTGACGAAAGTATGCGCTATGGCGAACTCCACAAACTGATTGATAAAAACACACAAATAAAAAATACTCAGTTAAGTGAAAGCTATACCTTTGCAGATTGGCAAGCCGATAATGATTTAGGCATAACAGTCTTATTATTTGCAGTAGATACAGATAAAAAGCTGCATTGGTTTATCGCTGATAACACGCTACAACCCGAAACTGACTGGACTTTGTATGCGATCAGCAAAACTGCTCCTTCTGATGAAACATAGCAAAAAAGATTGAACACGCGTATTATCAACTTGCTCATATCTTGAAGGAAGTTATCGAAATTGTTAATCGATAAAATTTTAATTAGTAATAACTGAATCAATCATAATTTTTTCGTTAATTATTAATAGAATATCTTCTTGAATAAGTAGTACAACTTCATAAAAACAGGAGAATAAAATGAATAAATACCAGGCTCTTTTACTACTAGCGGCTCTTGCAATGACTGGCTGCGAAAGCCAAGACGGTCCTATCGAACGTGCAGGTGAAAAACTTGATGACGGTTATGAAAATGTTAGTGATGGTATTCGAGATACGGCAGATGCTATCGAAGATGCAGCCGATAAAGTAGACGATCAAATATCAAAATAAGATAAAGCACAATTCGAAGACACCCTCTTTGGCTATTGAGCATCTACCCTATCCAGTTGCAGGGTTAATTGTTCTAGCAATTACCACACTAGTTGCCAAAGTGATTGGCCGTAATAGTCAGGCACTTCATTTCAGAAAAAAAACAGCGCCATATCATTTTCTCAGGAATAATACATGAAAAAAATTAGCCAGTTATTTTTCCAGGGCCTATTTGCCACATTGCCTATCGCAGTTACTATAGCCGTTCTCTATTGGTTAGGATCATTTGCTGAATCAACTCTGGGCCGTTTACTTAAATGGTTACTGCCCGATGACTGGTACTGGCCTGGCATGGGCCTAATTGCTGGCTTTGGCTTTATACTTGGTGTTGGCATACTGTTAAACGCTTATATCTTTCGCAAACTGGCGGGGCTCGTTGAAAACCTGCTTGAAAAAATTCCACTGGTCAAAACAATTTATAATAGTATACAGGATGTTGCTAAGTTCGCTTCAAGTTCACATGACAATGATGAACTACAAAAAGCTGTTATGGTGACTTTGGATGATGATATTAGATTAGTTGGGTTTATTACCCGCGAGTCGATGACATTAGGCAATACTGAAAATCTAATCGCTGTATATTTACCAATGAGTTATCAGATCGGCGGTTTTACATTGATGCTACCTAAATCACGCATTGAAAAACTGGATATGAGTGTGCAGGATGCGATGCGTATGGTATTGACAGCCGCGATGAATAAACCGGATGAAGAATCTAAAGACAAATAATTGTCAGGGGTATCTCATTTATTCATTACCGTAAGTTGCAAATCAACCAACGGTAATGAAATATATTGATCAGCCTTTTGGGCCTAACAGCCACCATAGTATTAAACCGATGACGGGCAATAATACTATTAAAACAATCCAGAGAACTTTCTTGCCTGTTGTTGCTGTACTTTGTACAGTTTTAACAATTGCCCATATATTAAAAATAAGGATTAATAAACCAAAAAACTCGGTAACTTCTATACCCATATCAATCTCCTCTGCCCTTTAAAAACTTTCTCAATTTATATGCAACCATATATATGATATTAATTCGATGGATTCAGTTTAACTTCGACTAGTTTTTTTTCTGCTACTTTTTTATCTTTTCTTTCTGGCTCTGGAGCATCCTGCTCGCGAGTTATATTCGCCATATATTGCAGTTTGCAGAAAATTGGAAAATGATCTGAGCCAATATAACCTAGTCGGCGTAACTCTACCAGAGAAAAGTTACTTGAATGAAATAGGTGATCCAAAGGCCAGCGTAAAAACCAGTACCTTGCATGAAATGTATTGTATAACCCACGACCAATGCGCGGGTCCAATAAACCACTGATTTTTCTAAACAACAAAGTGGTCTCAGACCAGGCCACATCATTTAAATCGCCTGTTACAATAGAAGGAAGTTGTTCATTCCTTACTCTTTTAGCAACTATGACTAATTCAGCATCACGTTCAATAGACTTTTCATTCTCAGTTGGACTTGGTGGCGCGGGATGTAAACAATGTAACATAACCTCTTCACCCGATGGTAGTACAACGCCTGTATGTATTGATGGAATATCATCTTCTATTAAAAACTGAATTTCAGGGTTAACTAGTTCCAGCTTTGAATACAAGTGCATGCCATAAAGATCATCCTGAGGGCAACGGACCACATACTCATAAGTTTTTTCTAGCGAAGCAAGCTCATCTTCCCAATATTGATTCGTTTCCAATGTCAAAAAAATGTCTGGTTGAATCTTTTCAATCATCTTACGTAATTTAGTTGTTTTTTCATTAGTCATCAGGACATTTGAAACCATTACCGAAATCTGACGTGATACTTCTGGCTCTTTTACCAACAATACTTCTAAATTATATAACGGAGTAAACGGCAATATTTTTTTCAACTGCCAAAAAATAACTAACAACAAAAGTAAAATTGTAACTGAGTCATACCAGTGACCTTGATAAACAACAAGATACAAAAAAAACATTAGCATACTTAATAATAAAATTTGAGTACGCGGAAAATCGAAATCTCGAATCCACCATTCAGATCGAGACGCAAATGGAAGAAGTGTTGCCACAACAAGACTACAGGCAATTGATATTAAAAATAGTGATGGAAGAGTCATTGACTGGTAAAAATTATATAATGGATTGATTAAGTATGAGTTTTTTATTATGGAGCATTAGCAATAATAAGGCCCATTCTATTTAGGTCCTCTTTACATAAAGACTGCGCGCACATCTCATCCAGTCGTTCAATCCAATAACCAATTGATTCAGTGAATTTTGTATCTCCTAAAGCTTTAATGGTTAGCAACGATTTTTTAAGCCTTATCGAAACGATTAAATGCTGAGATGCATCACTAATTAGAGCGCTATACATATCCTCGAGGATGTCTTTTTCACAGATATTTTTAATAAAAACATGCTTATATTTGATAACGATTTCCTTTTCTTGATTTTCATTTTGGTGAAATGAATCAACCCATAGCTTAACCGTACGGATATAAGTTCCAATAATATCAATGGCCGTACCCGGGTCGTTTATACCGGGAGATAATGCTCGTAAAGCAATTTCAGATAAGACAATAAATCCATAACGAGGATCCTGCACAAAGGTTCTATCTCCTCCCAGGATAAATGCACTAATTATTTCTTTTTTAGCTTCATCCGATAACTTTTTTTCAACATAAGCAAGTGGCTCAATAGAATCTAGAAATTTTCCAGCATTAACAGTCACAAATATGTCTACATGATTTTTTAGTGCGATTTCATTTAATTTCTCAACATCAATATATTGCACATAACCTACTTGTTCACTTATCACAGGATGCATTGACTCATTCAATTGATCAACTGTTTTTTCTAGTTTATTTGAGTATAAATACGGTTGTTTAGAACGATCAATAATCGATTTACTTAGCGCTTGCTCAACAAGATCAATGGTAACTGTCACTCTACCAAGCTTAGATAGATGATCGATCCATTTCAACAACATAGCAATAATGACTATTATCATCACAATAGTGAATATAAATAAGACGGCAATAATTTCTTCATCATAAAATTCTGCACTTATACCAATAATGCCAACGATACTAAATAAAAATGCGCCAATAAAAGCTCCTAGTGCATTCTTTGCCGTTTCATCTTCCATTAATAATTTATTCGCCCTTGGTGTAGCTGTTGTTGCTGCGGCACTCAAAGCCTGAACCATAATAGCAAGAGAGAATGTTGTAACCGCCAACATGCTTGAAGCAATTATTTTGAGTATGTCGCTAACCGCACTAACAGAAACAATTTTTTTGAGATGGTCAGGCACATATTCGCCAAGTGTGGAACCTGCAAAAAAGGCAAGCAACGCAAACAAGCAATACATCAAGCATCTAAACCACATTTTTTTCGCAATGTCTGAGAGATTAAAAATTAATTTATTCATAGTGGTATATATTAGTAGTATTAGTTTTCATAAAAAAAATTCACTAGATAATACTTTTCCCCTCTTATGGCCTCTTGTACTTTCTGCTTGTTGATATATATCATCGGTATCACTGCTTAAATCTTCTGTAATATCATTATTATCAGTAGCTATATCATTAACAGTTGAAGCTAATTTATCAGCTTATATATTAGATACCACATCTTTATTGGCTCAGTTACAGAGATGATACGCTCTGTACTTTCTATTTCAGAATTTTCTTGATTAACCACTAACGATTTTCAAGGCGATTATAGTCCAGTAAGCCATATTCAACTGGGGCCTGTTTCTTATAAAATTTATGTAAGGCATCGCTATGTTCCCAAAATTCTTTATGCGAACGGCGTATCCCAAAACGTTGCATTAAATCAGCATAAGTTTCTTCATTCTGTATATGTGTTAATTTTTTAACAAATAGTGATAACTCTGTCTTATCAACTCGCCACAAAGCATCCGGATAAGCCCCGACAACCCCTGGCAATAGAGTGACATAATCTTCTTCCGGAATCCGATTAGACTTTTCATTGAACAAACTCGTAACATTACTATGTGCGCTATTACGTATAAGCGTGTATAGAGCTATCGCTTTTTGCTCATTCGTAATCATTAATAAACTCATCTCTGGTAATAAGCTGGCGATTTCACCTTGAATTTTCGTTAGTGGTTTTAGTTCATTTTCTATTTTATTATCTTTGCTATTTTGTAATTGATATTGCTGAGATAAAACTTTAGATAAATGATTTTTTATCTGCTTATAAAGAAAACCTTGCGCTGGACTTTCAGATGGGTAGTCAATCATGCTGGTAGCATTAATATAAGCATAGCTACCATAAATATAATCTTTGACAGATTCATCACTGTCTTGATACCATTCATCACGCAACAGCAAACGGGTTTGTTTTGGTAATAGTGCCAGAAAAGTAAATTCACTTTCCATTCGCAAAAAATCCATATATAAACGTGTTGCCAATTGATGCCCTGCATTACCATACACATCAAAACCAGCCACTAGTAGGTAATGAATACGTTCCAAAATTGGATAGTCAATCAACCAGGTAGTTTTTGGTGCTTGCCCTACCAAACCCTTAACAACAGAAGCGCTGTCAAAATGTCTGAAAACAGTTAATGCAGCATTCTGGTTGTTACCATCTCCTTGCCATATCCAGTCCAGATCAGGTCGATTTTTTGCAACAACTTTACTTAAAACTCTGCTTTTTGTTTTTAAGTATTCAGCCTGGGAATCAGAATACTCTGTCCAGTTTGAGAGCAAACCTGCATTACTACTACGTTCAGCAGGCAAGTCCAACTGCTCTATACTTTTTGGAAGAGCATTATTGAGCGCTTTAGAAATAGCATGCTCAGGGTCAACAAATACAACCCAGAAATGATCATTAATGACATTCAATGCAACTTGTCCACGGCAGACGGCGCCTTTCATGAAACCACGGATGGTAAACTGTGCATTATCCAGCATAAATTGGTAACGTGAACGTGCTGGGATATCGATAAAGACAGCAAACGGATTAGATGCTAACTCTGTCGAGTAATTGGGAAGCTCTTTTACCTGATATGAGGGTTTGAAAAATAACTCGTTAAACCTCTGTAAACGTTGTTTGTTCAGAGCATAGGGAATATGATTTTTTGCAACAATAGTACTTTGTACATGTTGCAAGCGGTAATAAATTTGTTTTATCGGCCTATCCAGGCCAGGTGCATTGGCAGGGTCATCAAATGGGCGGCGCGTTGCTATAATTTTCATTGCTTCACCAGGAGGCGTCGATGAACGCACTAATTTAAAATACTCACCTGGTGGTAAATCGTCAAAATACAAATGCGCTAAAAAGAGGTGCTCATATATATAGCGTGTAACCAACTGACTTTTTAAATCGTTTTTATTAAAAAATAATTCCCATCGATTAATCTTTTTCTGAAAACTTTTATTTAATTTCTTTTGCTTATCAATTGGTGCTCCAGCTGCTAACCAGTTTTTTATGTCTTCAAGCTCGGTCGGATTTAAACCGGGTAAAGCATAAGGCATACCCCATAAAGCATGCTCATTCGCATAGCCCTTAAATTCATCAATAGTGGGGCATTCATGATTACGGTTCAAACTAAGATCAAATGAACTTTCAGGTAACTTTGCATTATTTAGTGATGTTGTCAGTAATGGATTACGAGCCTTGAGTAACAACATTTGAGATAAAAGATTATCATCAAATGATGACTCCTTTTTATTTTCATTTAAAACGGGGAAAAAATCTTTTTCTCGCCACTCTTTTACTGATTGTGCATCGACAAATAAACGGCTGGGTGAATCAGCTAATAAGCGAGTGCCGTCATATACTTTATTTTTATGTGCGCCTCGTGTTAAACCCTGACTTGATGACAACTTCAGTTGACAAGGTGCGTCATAGCAAGAATGACATACCACGCAGCGATTATCTAACAAAGACTTTATGTCATTATGATATGCGACATTTAGACCATTTTTTTCAGCATAAACTGTAGGACATAACATAAGCATGATGATTAATCTTAATAAGCTAAATAGAGTATTGAGTTTATTCATCTTTCATATCCATTGTTCTGTAAATACGATTATAAACAGATAATGATCATAACGATACGCTAATTCAACTTATAAATTAACACTTTAATGCCATCAATACTTAGTGAAAACAGCATCAACTAATCCATGTTTTTATTAATCAGTAATAATTGCTCAAACTCTATCTATAGAACACCATATAAACATATATAGTGGCTCATATCACTCGATCGTATTTCAACAATGATCATAAGTAACACTAAAAATATACATTAAATAGATTAGATAATAAGGGTGCTCTACACACCCTTTAGATTAGTCCTTAAACCCAACGTCCCGCTCAAAATACCAGCTGATTATGAGTTGCATAAAGCCAAATTCTCACCTGATGCATAATATGCTTTCTTCGACATCTTTCATGATGAACAAGATACTGATATTAACTTAACAAATACTACAAATGATTATACTAAACGTGCCCTAATCCAATATTATGGCGCACTCAGCAGTGTGAAGATTACAAATTCTGAAACGCTCTGGAACGGAGAAACGAATAATGGTAATGCGGCATATTTTGTAAAGGTCAACTATAAAATCAGGCTGCCTAATTCAAAAGCACTAGCTGTCGTGAAATGCTCGTATGTATTATATTATGTGGAAGATACAAAAGTAATATCATTTAGTAGCAATAAAACGCCCTTGCCAACTTGTATTGAACAAAAGGCTAAAGAAGACAGCTTAATTGAAAAATTTATTAGTGGCGGCGTTATAGAGCGATAGAAACAATTATTTGATTACCCCTGGTGTTGAATAGTAATTAGGTTGCACCTTAGCTCTACTCGTTTTATCTTATAAAATAGTGCTCCTCATTATCAACTGGTGTTATTAGTAGAGATAGCGCTACTACTTAAGTATTTCTGCTTACCCCCCTATTGTCGCATGCGGTCGTTCGTTGCTGGAAGCCTATAGCTATTTATATAATAATGTGAATGTTCACTATTTTGATACACATGTAAATCGAGCCGCTCATCTCCAGGCGCTCAACTAACGATACGATGATTACATCAAATACTTTAGCTATACGACAAAGAATAGATTACGGTATACAAGTTGGTTCATATGAAAAAATGAGTTTTATTATTTATTAAACCAGATCGTAAACTACTAAAAATATTGGCAACGAACAGGAGTCAATTATGCACCTTGACCCATCTCTTCCAATACTAGTAGCTATTTTAGGTGTGGTCTTTACTACTGGCCTGCTACTCCATTTTTTCAAATTACCACAGGTTATCGGTTATATATTAGCAGGGATAGCTATTGGCCCTTTTGGTTTGCGAATCTTCACCGATATTGACTACATATCGCGCATAGGAAGCTTTGCCGTTTTCTTGCTACTTTTTTTGAATGGCATACCCACCTCTTCTGGGAAAGCCGTTACCTAACTGAAGGACGTGATAACCTGAACGGGAGCGGATTGTTATCTGCTTCAACAGAGTTCAGTCTGGACGAGTTCAGTATCGTACCCTGGTTTGCCAGTAGTCCCGCTGCCAATTACAGCGAATTTAATTTAGACGTTGTCGGTGGCACATGGGTAACAGAGGCTCTGGTTCTTTATGCGGGCTATAATTATATACGGGCACGTGACAATAATAACAGAGTCAGTGATAGTGAAATTAGTCTCGACCTGGTATACAAATGGCTCGTTCATGGAATTTGTAACCAAGTACGGTGACTCTATAAATAAGCAACTACAAATCAGCATTCAAGGCGTCTTAGACGCCAATACGAGGAATGACGGCGTCGAATTGAGGCGGTACGTCACCTTTGAAGTGGGCTTCAGGTTTACTCGATGCAACATTCATATAGGTGCGTAGTACGTCCAGTACGACAGACTCATGACCACGTTGTTCACAGGCCTCTACCAGACGTCGAGTGGAATAAAGTTTTTTGTTGCGCGATAAAATTGCGATTTTCATTTTCTGCTCTCTTCTGAATTCTTACAGTTATTCACCCTGTTTCTTCACCTAATAAAAATGATTTACCTGGGCTGACGATAATGTTGTTTTTCATGGCTGTTCGTCCCAGCAACATACGAAAGAACATACTATCTCTGTTGGTCAATGTGATTTCGATAGGCCAGCGCTGATCTGCCAGCACCATCTCGCTGCTGATGACAAAACGTTCTTCTTTATGACCACCCGAATCTGAGACCATACGCTTTTCAATCACTTCGGCTTCGCAAAACACTTCAGTTTCAGTATCGTCCTGATGCGGATGGATGCCAAATCGAACCCACTCTTTTCCATTTTTTTCGAATGGAGTTACCGAAAAAGCATGTAGACAAGATGTTCTGGCACCGGTATCAATTTTCGCTTTGATTGCAGGCAGCCCTAATTCAGGTAGTAAAACCCACTCTCGCCAACCAACAGTAATTGGATTAGATATCATATGATCTATATATCGTATGCGATTTTTTTAATCAGAAATAAGCTTTTTTATGTAATACAAAATAGTGTTAGTACTTACAGTTGAAAGTCATATCGTAGTTATTGCATCAATGAAACACAGTGTAACCTGAAAACATTGGAGGTACTAGAAATCAGATGACAATTCATGGAATAGAAATGTACCGCTTTTGTCACTATGCCCAGCCTACAACTCGACGTGATAACAGATTAAGTACGGCGGAAACGTATAAAATGCTTCATAAACTTACAATGAAAATCTATGTTGACCTGTGTCAACAACGCAGTTCTGAATATGATTGATAATAGGGAGATAACAAAAAAACCTGTAAAACAAATGAGGTATGCTGGATGACGACTCAAGCGAAAATCACCCCTTATGTCTATTCCTTCAAAGACGGTGACGGCAAGAATAAAAAATTATTGGGGGGTAAAGGTGCCAATCTCTGTGAAATGACTCAGATAGGTATCAACGTACCACCAGGTTTTGTTATCAGCACTGAAGCATGCCTCAACTATCTAGAGACTAAAGATCAGGATCTGCCGCCCGAGCTAATGGATCAAGTGCAAGCGCATATCAAGATACTTGAACAGGATACCGGTAAGATTTTTGGTGATGAAGATAACATGCTACTGTTATCGGTACGCTCAGGTTCGGCTTTATCAATGCCCGGCATGATGGACACTATTCTAAATCTTGGGCTGAACTCAAGCACACTTCCAGGCCTGATAAAACAAACCGGTAATGAACGCTTTGCAAGGGACGCCTACCGACGTTTCATACAACTGTTCGGCAAAGTTGCGTTAGGAATTAGTGATGAAAAATTTGATAAACCCTTCGATACTATTAAAAAACGTGAAGCCATTACCGAAGATACCGATCTCTCTGCGGATCACTTTCGCGAGATCGGTGAACTTTTTCTAGATGTTGTACATAGTGAGACAGGCAAACCTTTTCCTGAAGATGTCTACCAACAATTACAGTTATCGGTCAAAGCTGTATTCGGTTCATGGCTAGGCAAACGCGCGATAGATTACCGCCGCGAATTTAAGATCACAGCTGACATGGCCAATGGCACTGCGGTAAATATACAAACCATGGTATTTGGCAACATGGGTAACGATTGTGCCACCGGTGTTGGTTTTACTCGTAATCCAGCAACGGGTGAAAACGTCATGTTTGGCGAGTTCCTTATCAACGCTCAGGGTGAAGATGTTGTCGCCGGCATACGCACACCTAAACCAGTAAACGAACTGGCGAATGAATTACCACAGATGCATGTAGAACTTTCGGCACTCAGTAATCGGCTGGAAAAACATTATCGAGAAATACAGGATTACGAATACACTATTGAAAAAGGTGTGCTCTATTGTTTGCAAACACGTGATGGCAAGATGAACGCCAGCGCACGTGTGCGCACTTCACTGGAGATGAGCAACGAAGGTTTAATCACACGTGACGAGGCATTATTACGCATCAATCCAGAAGAACTGGAGCAGCTGCTTCATCCCTGCCTTGATCCAAAATCAAAGCAGATGCCTATCGCTCATGGTCTACCTGCCTCTCCTGGTGCGGCATCAGGAAAGATTGTGTTTGATGCCGATCGAGCAGAGCTGGCGCGTGACGAAGGCGAACAGGTAATTTTGCTTCGCGAAGAAACCAAACCCGAAGACATCCACGGATTTTTTGCTGCTGAAGGTGTGCTCACCAGCCGCGGCGGAAAAACCTCGCATGCTGCGGTGGTTGCACGCAGCATGGGTAAACCCTGCATCGCCGGTGCAGAAGGCATCGAGGTCGATGTCGAGAAACACACTGCATGTGTCGGTAATATCACGCTACATGAAGGTGATGTCATTACTATCGATGGTGGCAACGGCAATGTATATCTGGGTGAAATCGACACCGTACCGCCAAAATTTTCCACTGAGCTACGTACACTGCTCGACTGGGCTGATGAGATTGCCGAACTAAAAATTATGTGTAATGCCGACACACTCGAAGCTGCGACTAAAGCATCGGATTTTGGTGCTATGGGAATTGGTTTGTGCAGGACAGAGCGTATGTTTAATGCGCAGGAACGACTACCGCTGGTGATCGACATGATACTGGCGAAAGATAACGCTGAACGTCAAGATGCGTTAGACAAACTACGGCCAATACAACGTGGTGACTTTAAAGACCTGTTTAAAGTAATGAGCCCCAGACCCGTTACCATTCGTTTGCTGGATCCGCCTATCCACGAATTTCTGCCCAGTGAAAAACAGCTAGAACAGGAAATTGAACACCTGAAGAGTTTGAGAGACACGGTCAGTGGTGTCAATGATCTGATGAACACCATGCAGTTGTTAAAACGTAAAGCTGACGCAAAAGCAATGCCCAAACCCTTTGGACCAGGCGGTAAAGAGCTTGTTGAATCTGCCATCGCTAAAAAACAACAGATGTTGATAAAGGTGCGCGAACTGTTCGAAGTTAATCCGATGCTCGGTCATCGCGGGGTTCGCCTCGGCATCACCTACCCCGAAATCTACGAGATGCAGGTTCGAGCTATCCTCGAAGCGGCTGCCGAATGCAACAAAGAGGGCTTTGAAGTGTGCCCTGAAATAATGGTGCCACAGGTCTGCACCCGTAAAGAACTTTTATGGGTCAGAGAAATTGTTGATCAGGTGCATGCCGATGTCGAAGCCGAATACGACATCAAACTGGATTTCAAATTCGGCTCTATGATCGAAGTTGTACGTGCCTGTATGCGTGCAGGCAGACTCGCTGAGATTGCAGAGTTTTTCTCCTTTGGCACAAATGATCTTACACAATCTGCTTTCTCATTCTCACGTGAAGATGCCGAAAACAAATTTCTACCACTGTACGAAGAAAATAATATCCTGCAGGACAATCCGTTCGAAACACTCGATGTCAAAGGTGTCGGTCGCCTCATGGAAATCGCTGTCGACTGGGGGCGGAAAACCAATCCTGATTTAAAAGTGGGTATCTGTGGCGAACAAGGTGGCCATCCGGAATCCATACGTTTCTGTAATCATATCGGTCTAACGTATGTCTCATGCTCCGCACCCCGGGTACCGATAGCCAGGCTGGCAGCTGCACAGGCCAAGTTGACAGAGAACGAATATGCTCCTGAGTAAAAACTATATATTAATATATAAAACAATATATTATATAAATTATCTATAAATAACATTAAGTTTATGCAGGTATACATTCTGGCGGGGAAGTGAAATTGAACGACGAAAAAAGCACACATAAATACCCGGGCATAGAAACCGTCATCCACGGCAATGGTGCAGTCGCCCATGTCATGGCTCATGTCTGTGGTGGCGTCATCGGCTACCCTATTACACCCTCAACTGAAATTTCCGAGATGTTTGAAGCCTACCGCGCCAAAGGCGGTATTAACGTCTGGGGTAAGCATCCATTTTTCTTCGAACCCGAAGGCGAACACTCTGCACAGAGCGGAGCCATGGGCGCAACATTAACCGGCGGTCGTTTCATATCGAACGCCTCTTCCAGTCAAGGCATACTCTATGGTCTGGAGTCGCACTACGTCACTGTCGGTAAAAAGGTCGGCGGATTTGTACTACAGGTAGCGGCACGATCAGTATCAAAACATTCATTAAATGTCATGGCTGGCCACGATGATGTCTATGCCCTTTTGTCTTCTGGCTACACAATCCTTTTTGGCAGCAATCCTCAGCAAGCTGCTGATTTAGCTGCCATTGCTTATCGTATCAGCTCACTATCAATGATACCGGTAACGAATGCGATGGATGGATTCGCGACTAGTCATATGCAATGCGAAACCCTGTTACCAGAGCCTGAAATGTTAAAAGAGTTTCTCGGTGATCCATCAGGACGAATTAAAGCACCAACGGTTGCCCAGGAAATGTTGTACGGTGCAAAGGGGCGCGTTTATCAGCTGCAACAATATCTGAACAGGCACAGCGGTGACATACTGCCAGATAATCTAACCGCGCTGAATGATTACCTCAAACAAACCAGCGAAAAAGTCGAAGGCGATAACAACGGTACGATGGTATCGGAGACATTGTCCTGGATCCCGGAAGAACGACAGGCTCAATGGAAAAGGCAATGGATTAATGCTTTTGAGAAAGGCACAAGGCAACTGGTTCCTGCCATGGTCGACGTTAATAATCCTGGCCTGACGGGTGGTGTGCAGAACCAACCGGACTTTCAGGCCGGTCTGGTCGATCATAAAACTCACTTTGCCAATGAAATTCCAAATTTCGTCAGACAGGCAATGGATGAGTACGCCGCACTGACCGGTCGTTATTATAATCCAGTAGAAACCTATATGACTGAGGACGCCGAACACGTCATTATTGGTATGGGTTCAGTAACCGATGATGCCGAAGCTGTTGCCAGCCACCTGCGAACCCTGGGAAAGAAAGTGGGTGTCGTATCAATCAAACTGTTACAACCTTTTCCTGAAGGCGAACTGGTCAGCATACTAGACGGCAAAAAAGCCGTTACCGTCCTGGAACGTTCAGAAGTCACCGCACTGACCAATCTGGTCACCCAGTCATTGTTCAAAGCACGTGAAAATAATGACCTGATCCGTCATCGTGGTATTCCACCTATCGATAATCTACCTAAAATCAGCACGGGCATCTTCGGTGTCGGCGGACACGATCTGCAGCCCCGCCATCTGATCGCCGCTTATAAAAATATGGAGAGCGCGCTCAATGTACCGTTCTTCTATCTCGGTTCACAATTTTTTGAAAAAAATCCAACGACAGCGAATGCCGAGCTGCAACAAAAACTAAAACAGGCCTATCCGGAAACAGAGTTCATGGCATTAGATACGGAGGAAAATCCTTCGCTATTGCCTGCTGATGCATTGCGCATACGTTTCCATTCTGTCGGTGGATACGGAACCATCGCTACCGGCAAGCTACTGACAGACATACTCGCCGGTGTGATGGAGTTACATTCAAAATCTGCGCCTAAATACGGTTCAGAAAAAAGTGGTGCGCCGACTAACTTCTATATCTCATTAAGTTCAGAGCCCATCAAGATTACCAATGCAGAACTTGAAGATGTCGAGATTGTGGTTTCCCCTGATCACAAGGTATTCAGTCACACCAATCCGCTACGTGGACTCGCCGAGAACGGCACTTTGATTATGCAGTCACATCACACACCAATCGAGGTGTGGAAAGAACTGCCCGCGCATGCGCGCAAAACCATTCGTGAAAAGAATATTCACTTCTATATTGTCGATGCTTTCGGCGTTGCTAAAAAACATGCACCCACTCCCGATCTGGAAATCCGTATGATGGGCATCGCATTCATCGGTGCTATCTGCGGTCATGTCGAGCAGATTGCTTCAAATAAATCAGAAGATGTGATCCTGGAAAAAGTCGAACAGCAGGTTACTAAAAAATTCGGTGCAAAAGGCAAATCTATCGTCGAAGGCAATATGAAAGTGGTTCGAGACGGATTAGAAGCGACTCACAAAATTGATTACAGTACTGCAGAATTCATAGATGCTGAAAAACAGGAAGCTGAAAAGCTCTCGGTTATAGTAAGTGGACCGGGCATCGAAATTTCAGCAAACATGTCCAGAGCTAACGGCAGCACGGTAACAAACGGGCTTTTTAACAAGACTTACTACGATAATATTCTTGGTGATCGCATCAAGGACGGCAGTATCGGAGAAGCGCCTGTTATGCCAGGCGGCGGCATGTTTATCCCGGTCGCAACCGCCGCCTGGAAAGACAAGGGAATGTTCAGGCTTGACGTACCTAAGTACACGGCTGACCTCTGTACTGGCTGTCTTGAGTGTGCTGTAGTCTGTCCCGATGCAGCCATCCCCAACACGGTTCATGAGATCCATGATCTGTTGTTAACAGCCATCGGCAAACTCGATGTAACCGAACAGCATCAAGTCGAAATGCAGCAGCAGGTGTTCCCACTGACCAAAGCTATCCGTGATAGTTATCGCAACCTGATCGGTAAAGATAACCCTACGTTTAGCAAGATCGTTTCGCTGTCATTGCCTGGTCTGACAATAGACAACACCAGTCTGAAACGTGATTTCGAAAAAATTGTTGATGTGCTCAAGTGTTTCCCCGTAGCCAAAACCCGTCCTTTCTTCGATGCCATGGAAAAAAACGAAGCCGGTTCAGGCGGTCTCTACTCAGTTAACATCGATCCATGGAAATGCACCGGTTGCCTGGAATGTGTTGACGTATGCGGACCAGGCGCACTGAGTGCAGAAAAACAGAGCAGCCAGCTACAGGCCGAGATGAGCCTCAACCTGGAGTTCCTCAGCAAGCTACCCAACACCGCAGCCCGCTTTACCGAAAAAGCCATCCAGCCGAATGGTGACAGTAAACGTCTGCTGCTCGATCACGATAATTACTATGCGATGACCGGTGGTCATGGTGCCTGCCGTGGTTGCGGCGAAGTCACAGCGATTCGTTTGCTCACTGCAACTAATAAAGCGATTCACGAAAAAAAACGCAAAACACATATCAATGAACTCGAAACATTAATTGATCAACTCAGTATTAAAGTCAAAAAGATACCCAGAGACAAACATGATCCGTTGCGTGCAAAGCGCATACGAAAGACCATCGTTATCCTGGAAAAGCGTCTCTATCTTTTCGAAAGCGGTCCCACAGGCAATGGACCTTCACCCGCAGCGTTCGCCAACGCGACGGGCTGCAGCAGTGTGTACGCATCAACCTTCCCGTCTAATCCCTATAAAGATCCCTGGGTAAATAGCCTGTTTCAGGATACTCCGGCCGTTGCTAAAGGAATTTTTGAAGGTTTTTGTGCAACTGCTGTGGAAGACTTTACCGCCTTGCGTACTGCCAAACTCGATTTGCAGGATCTGTACGATCCAGAGATACACGACAGTCTGTTCAGATGTTTTAACTGGCATCATTTTTCCAGAGATGAGTTCGCCCTGATGCCAGCTGTTATTA
>Ga0316209_1000625_pt1 | contig 54322 bp, 48 predicted proteins | sample 6monopyrite_MG_FD_204945 | JGI IMG/M metagenome (GOLD analysis project Ga0316209, IMG submission 204945) | Microbial mat bacterial communities from mineral coupon in-situ incubated in ocean water Damariscotta River, Maine, United States -... | ecosystem: Environmental > Aquatic > Marine >... | reverse complement strand
GCGTGATTCGGAGTCGCTGGACGCGATACGCCGTCACCGACGCCGTGTTCTACGACGTGGACATCTCCTACGACCGCAACTCGAACATCACCCTCGTCGAGGACAACGTGCACGTGGGCTTCGATGCGTCGTACACGATGGACGACACCAACCGTTTGACGCGCGCTCAGGAAGGCACCTGGGGCGGATCGTCGATCTCGAGCGAGACTCGCGATCAAGAATGGACGCTGTCCCACACCGGCAACTGGGATGTCGCGAAGTGGGACCTCAACGGCGACGGTGACTGGAGCGACGCCGATGAGTACGAGGACACGCGGACGCACAACGGCGTGAACGAGCTAACGGCTCGAGACACGGACTCGAATGCCACGAACGACTATACACACACCTACGATGCCGTCGGGAACATGACGGACGATGGGGAGTCGTACAAGTACGAGTACGATGCGTTTGGCCGTCTGCGCAAGGTGAAGAACCAGTCCAGCACGCTACTTGCCGAATACAAGTACAACGGGCTCGGCTTCCAGGTCTCCGAGCACGCAGACACGAACGACAGTGGATCCGTGAACGGCGACGACAAATGGTTCCACAGCGCGTACGACGAACGCTGGCGCAAGCTCGCGACCTTCCGGGAGTCAGACTCCGACCCGAAGGAAGAGTTTGTGAATCATCAGGCCGGCCTCGGCGGCAGCGGTAGCAGCTCGTACATCAACGCTGTGGTGTGCCGAGACAAGGACGCGAACACCGAATGGACTGCGGCGTCGGACGGAGTCCTTGAGCAGCACCTGTACTACTTCCAGAACTGGCGCGGAGATGTCTCCGCCATCGTCGGCGGAGCAGGCCGAATGAAGGAGTGGATGAAGTACTCGAGCTACGGCGTACCGATTGGACTGCCCGGCGGCGATACCGATTCAGACGGCGATTGCGACGCTACAGATGTGACCCAAATCCAAACTTGGATTGATGCGCCAGTCTATGACGTACGGGGGGACATCAACCTAGACGGGGATGTCGATGCGGATGACAAGTACGTTGTGACGAACTCCTTCCAGGGCAAAACAGCCGGCTGGGAGGTGTTGTCAACGATTCGAGTGCGGCATGGGTATACCGGGTACACCTACGACCAGCAGGGATTGTGGCATGTACGGAATCGAGTTTCGTCTTCGGTACTTGGAAGATGGTTGCGAAGAGATCCGCTCGGCTATGTTGATGGAATAAATCAGTTTTCGTATTGCTTCGGAGGGCCTATTGCGTGGAGAGACCCGTTCGGTTTAGAGGCGAACCCTAACTTTCCGAGTTGGGAGGCATGTGTCTTTTGGGCAAATGCGAAACACTTTGCATGCGAGATTAATTATCTAGAGATCGTCTTAGCTCTTCCGATTGGAATGCAAGATGCGGCGGCAAAATTTTACGCGGCTGATTGCATGCAAAAACTTCTTTTCGATCTGGACACGTGCGGTGACCCCGGGGACTACCCAGATTGGGGCAATGAGGACGATGATGATGACGACGATGATGACGACCCGGATCCCGATCCGGGCAAAGGGAAGAAGCCGGAAAAGGAGCCCGTGCCTAGGTTCGCGCCCGCGCCCGTGCCCGTGCTAGTACCGGCTCAGATGCCCCATCCGAGTGAGATCCCGCATGATCCCCATTGGAGGAGCAAGGCATGGCAGAAACTTCTAGATGACATTGGCAAGATCTTCCGCAGAGGTTGCTTGTTACCCAATTGCCCATACCACGGTTGAGGTATATTGAAGGAATGGGAACGAGATACGGGCGTTAGCCTGGGGCTACCGAGGCGGAATTTTTTGTGCTACAAACCGATCATGCGGAGGTGGTGCCTGCGTCCGGATGTGCGATGACCGCTGAGCCGTATGCGGTTCTTTGGACTCTGACTAAGCGAAGAAGCTAGTTCTATTATTGATGTAGTTGGAAAACAGATGAATTTGCCTACTGCCGCCGAAATGCTGGATTCTATGGCGTCGAGATACGGAGAATGCGTGGCGTATTGCGATGCAGGAGTGTGCAAGTGCACTGTGACGAGAGCGGGGCTAGGAGGGGATCCTCTGACGATTATCGTTGATTTCTCTACGGAGTTTTCTAGAGGGAAGCTCTTGCGGTTCGAATTCGAAGGCCGCTGTCGCGGACAACCCGGCTTTTCTTCTCATTGGCTTATATCTGGGGAGGCGGGGGCTCCGCCTGTTCGGACTGTATATCCTTATGCCGCTAAGAATTGCAGGGATCTCGAATCGGCTCTTGCTGAGGCGGACACTCCCTCGATGGGGGTTGCGTCGATAATACCGATGATTCTCGCCGCTTCGCATACGCGAGAAAAGTTGGAGCTTTTGTTTGGAGGTGTCGCGCTTCGGGGTGAAGAGAATGTTCAGGGAAACCTGTGCTACGAAATGGGCGACGAAGAAGTTTGCGGAGGCATCGGGGGGAAGAAGCTGAGGAAGCTCTGGGTGGAAAAAGAGAGCAAACTTATTTGCCGCGTGGATGCTGTGTCGCTGTTCGATGTGCGGAGGGCCGTTTCGGTCGCGAAGAGTCGCCGTGACCGTCTCGTTCATGAAGGACTTTACTCGGGAATGAGCCGAGACGCTATCGAATCGGTTTTAGGAAAGTTGTCTGGTAGTGCTGAATCTCCTATTTCGGAAAAGCGACAATCAATCATTTACCATTCTCGGTTTGACGAACTCTAAGTTTGGTTTAGTTGAACAGCGCCGAATGCCAAGTCATGCTGTTGCGGCAGCCCCCGGATTCCGGGCCACCGATAACTTGGATCTCAGGGTACAATGACCTGCCCCCCCGCCTTAGGTCCAACGTGCTGCGCGAAGCCTCGCGGGAATTAGTACTGGCCTAGGGAGCCAGCGCGGAGGCGAGGTCGCGTGCCGCCTCTACTCGCTAGTGCTCTCGTGCAAGCAGTGCGGTGCGGATCCCGAGGCTTACCTCGAGGACGTGCTGATGAAGGTCGCGACGACGCCGGCTTCGGAGATCGCGTCACTCACGCCGTGGGCGTGGCAGGAAGCACGCTCAGCAAGCTGAGCGACTGGACCGGATCGCATCAAGCGTCGGCCGACATGCGCTCACCGGACCCGTACCATGCGAATGGGTCCAGGCTCTTGATGCGGTATTGAGTGGCGCCAGCCTGGGGACTCTTGCTGCTCTTGAGCGTGTCCGCTCCGAGAAGATATTCGGCGACCGCTAGACGCGAACGGGCTGTCGGTCCATATTGCTCAGTCCGAAATTCGGGAGGCTCCTCCGAGACGGATCGTCTCGCGCCTCTGAATTCTCTTCGAACCGAACCCCACAGCCTCCTTCGACGCCATGAGCACAGCAGCTGAAGTCACCGACAACCTTTGGGAATCCGTCGTCCTGAAGAGTGAAGTTCCCGTCCTGGTCGATTTCTGGGCCGAGTGGTGCGCCCCGTGTCGCGCGATGGGTCCGTTCGTGGACAAGCTGGCCGAGGACATGGACGGCAAGTTGAAGGTCGTGAAGATCAACACGCAGGACAACCCGGAGGTCCCCGCGCGCTATGGCATCACCGCCATCCCGACCTTCCTCGTGATCAAGGGCGGCGAAGTCGCCAAGCAGATCGTCGGGCAGCGCAACTACGCGGACCTCAAAGCGGAAGTCGAGCCCTTCCTGTAACCGATCGCAGTGAACCTGCGTTCGTGCAGAGGGGTTCGTCCGAGGTCACAACCCTCTTGAACAGGACGACCTTCGTATGCGTCTCTGTTTTCTTGGTTCCCCCCCCTTTGCAACGCCGGTCTTGGCGCGCCTCCTCGAGAGTTCGCATGCGCCGGAGCTGGTTGTAACGCCGCCCGATCGTCCGGTCGGACGGCGTCGGCAGTTGGAGAGGAGCGCTCTGGCCGCCCTCGCGGAAGAGCGAGGCGTGCGCTGCTTGCAGCCGAAGACCGTTCGCGACGATGACTTCATGCGCGAGCTGCGCGAGTTCGCGCCCGAGGTCATTCTGATCGTCGCCTACGGGGAGTACCTGAGACCTGAGTTCCTCGAGGTCGCTTCGAAGGAGATCCTGAACGTTCACCCCTCGCTCCTGCCGCGCTTTCGCGGCGCCTCTCCGATTCAGGCCGCCGTGGCCGCGGGGGATCGCGTGACCGGCGTGACGATTCAACGCGTGGCGCAGAAGCTCGACTCGGGCGACTTGCTGCTGGCGGAGGAGACCGAGCTGGGCGAGGACGAGACCGCCGGCGAGCTGGCCGAGCGACTGATGGTGATCGCGGGCGAGGTCGCCGCACGGGCTCTCGAATCGGTGGCGAGCGGCACGGCGGTCTTCACCCCGCAGGACGAGTCGCGCGTGACCGAGTGCTCGAAGCTCACCGTCGAGGACGGCCTGATCGACTGGTCTCGCGATGCGGAGGAGACTCGCAACCAGGTGCGAGCGATGAACCCCTGGCCGCTCGCGCGCACGGCTCTGCCGAACGGGAAGAGCCTGCTCGTCTTGGAGGCGCGCCTTGCTGACGAGGGCGGGGCCGACGCCGCTCCCGGCGAGATCCTCAGCACGAAGAACGCACTCGTCGTCGCGACCGGAGACGGCGCACTCGAGCTCGTCACGGTCAAGCGCGAAGGCAAGCAGGCCCTCGCCGCTTCCGAGTTTTGTCGCGGCGCACGATTGGAGCCCGGCGTTCGACTGGGCGAGGCAGCGGAAGGAGCGGAGCGCTAATGGTTCGTGTTGCAGCATGGCAGATCTTGCGTTCCGGCTCGACGACTCCAATGCGGTTGGTCGATCGCGAGGCGAGTCGCAGCGGATTGGATGATCGCGATCGCGGCTTGCTGCGTCAGATCATCGGGACGGAGTTGCGGCGCCGCGGGACCCTGCGCGCGATCGTCAAGGCCTTCACGCGTCGTCCGCCGAAGCCGGACCTCGCGGCGCACTACCACATCGGGCTCGTCCAGCTCTTGTTCCTCGACCGCATTCCGCACCACGCCGCCGTGTCGACGACGGTGGACGCGGCCCGCCGAACTCTGGGCGGTGCGAAGACGACCAACGTGAACGGCTTTCTGCGCGCGGTCATTCGCGCGCGAGTCGAAGGACACAGCGGCGACCCGCGCCAGGACTTCACCTGGCGCGACCAGCACTTCGACGTGCCGGTCTTTCGCGACTACGAGGACCAACCGCTCCTGTGGGCGGAGGATGCGCTCTCGATGCCGGCGTCGCTGCTCAAGCGCTGGGCGAAGCGGCATGGACGCGAGAAGGCCTTCGCGCTCGCGCGCACCTTCTCGGTCGAGCCGCCGCTCTCCGTTCGCATGGTGCGCGGCGAGCGCGATGCGGTCGTCGCCGAGCTGGAAGCCGCCGGGTGCGAGTCCTTTCCCGGCGAGCACGAGGCGATCCTGATCTGTCCGGGCGAGCAGACCGGCACGGTGATCTCGAGCGCGGCCTTTCAGGAGGGGCGCATCACGATTCAGGGCGAGTCCGCCCTGCGCGGGGCGGAGCTGCTCGGCGCGACGGCGGGCGAGCGCGTGCTCGACCTGTGCGCGGCGCCCGGCGGCAAGAGCTCGGTCTTTGCGGTCAGTGGAGCGGAGGTCACCGCGCTCGACCGCGACCCGCGCCGGCTCGCGCGAGTAGAGGACACGCGCTCGCGCCTCGACCTCTCGAACCTGAAGCTGGTGGCGAGTGACTCGACCTCCGCGCTGGCCGAGGACGCCAGCTTCGACGCCGTGTTCATCGACGCGCCCTGCAGCAACACCGGCACGCTCGGCGCTCACCCCGGTGCGCGCTGGCGCTTCGGCCCCAAGTCGATGAAGGAGCTCGTGGGGATCCAGACCGAGCTCATTCGGGACGGCGCGAAACACGTTCGGCCGGGCGGGCGCATGGTCTGGTCGACCTGCAGCCTGGAGCCGGAGGAGAACGGGCAGCTCGTGAAGCGCTTTCTGGAGGAGCATCCCGAGTGGGCCGAGGGCGAGAGTCACGAGTTCCTGCCGGACTTGGAGCGCGGGCCGACCGACGGGGGATTTGCGGCACTCCTCACGCGCAAGGGCTAAGCTCGCTCCGGATGAGTGAGCCAACCAGCAGAGGGAACGCGGCACTGGCGGTCGCTGTCGCCGTCTTCGCTCTGGCCTTCTTCGCTGTCGGCGTCTGGCAACTCCAAGATCGAACCGTCGACGACGGATTCATCTTCTTCCGCCTCGCGGAGAACATCGCGAACGGGCACGGCTTCGTCTGGAACGTCGGCGGAGAGCCGACGGATGGCGCGACGAACTTCCTGCACCTGATCGGACTGTCCGCGCTGATCAAGCTCGGCATCGATGCGCGCCTGGCCGGGATCCTGCTCACGTCGTTCAGCGTGATCGCGATCTTCATACTGATCGCGCGCGCCTTTCGTGCACGACTCGGCGCGATGCTTCCGGCGGGAATCGCGGTCCTCGCGCTCTATCTCGTCGATGAGCGCATGACGATCAACGGCGCCGTCGGCGGCCTCGGGCACCTGACGGACGGTCTGATGGCCGTCTGCGTCTGGATGGCGGCGATGTCGCAGCTGAAGTCACCGTCGAAGCGGAGCGCGATGATCCTGGCGACGGCGAGCTTCTTCGCCTGCATCGCGCGCCCCTCCGGAATCCTGTTCACCTTCGTCCTCTACCTCGTGCTCCTCGTGAACGCACTGGGCGAGCGCAAGGTGGATCACGGCGACCGCCTGCGCGCGTGGCTGATCGCGGCGTTCTCGACCTTGGTGCTCGGCGCGCTCTTCGCGCTCTTCAAGTGGAACACCTTCGGCTACCTGCTCACGAATCCCTTCTATCTGAAGTCGTCCGCGCGCTTCGACATCCAGTGGGGCGCCGCCGGTAAGTACGCGCTCTACGTCCTGACGCCGCTCGCGCTGCCGCTCCTGACGGCTCTCGCGTTCACGACGCGCGATGGTTTGCGCGCGGTCATGAGCGAACCGCGCGCCAAGACGCGCCTCTTCGCGACGCTGCTCCCGCCGCTCATCGTGGTCGGCTACTACGTCTCGGCAACCGTCGTCGCCGTCGCGAACTTCCGCTTCTTCTACTCGAGCTACATCTTCTTCTTCGTCGGCTTCCTCGCGCTCTTGCCCGCGTGTCGGCGCGGATCCGAGGTCCTGCGCTCTCGAGCGCTCTTGCTCTCCGCGCTCGTCGCGCTGGGCTTCGGCGTCTACCGCGGTCATGCGGACGGCCTGCTCGTCTTCCCGCCCGAGCGCGCCGAGATGCGACCGCTCGAAGCGGTCTTGAAGGACATCGGGGTCGCGCTCGGCACGACCGAGCTCGGTCACGAGGCGACCGTGCTCAACGACTCCGCCGGCGCGATTCCCTACTTCAGCGGCTTCCGCCACATCGATCGCGGCGGTCTCGCCAACAACCACCTCTCGGGCCGCGAACCGATCACGGGGTTGGAGCGCGAAGAGTACATCTGGTCGCAGGAGCTCGACCTCTACATCGGTTTCGAGCCGCCCGCGCTGCTACCACCACTGGGCTGGCACGGCGATCCTGCGTCGTTGTCGTTGTACGTCCAAGCTTGTTTGCTAAAGGAGGCTCGTGATGCGACCTCCCTGCGTACCTTCGCGCAGACGCCCGAGCTCTTGCGCCTACGCATGCAAGAGCTTCGCGCGAATTGGCGGATGGTGGGGCAGCTCGGGCCCGTCAGCTACTGGGACAATGCGTGGAGCCTGAAGTACTTCGCCTACGTTCGGAAGAACTCACCGCACGCCGACGCGATCGCGAAGTCCCTCGAGGATCTGGTCGAGATCAAGCCCGGCGACGTCGACTTGACATCCATCTCCAAGCACGCGGAGCGCGACTACCTCAAGAAGCTCTTCGCGATGTACGACGGCGACTTTGCGCTGATGGCCGTCGAACTCACAGGCGATCCTACGCAGGCCAAGGCCGTCAAGGCGCGCTATCGCAAGCTCGTGAAGCGCTAACGCGTTCCCGGAATGCGATATGGGTCGCGGTCGAGCCCGACATCCTCGCCGTCGATGAGGTGACGAACGAGCTGCGCGGTCGCCGGCGCCATACTCACGCCCATCATCCCGTGGCCGGCCGCGACGTAGAGGTTCTCGAGGTCCGGCGCGCGATCGATGATCGGCAGTTCGTTCGGTGTCATCGGGCGCCAGCCGTACCAGCGCTCCTTCGTGCCGCCGTTCAGGTTGCTGCGCAGGAAGCGCCCGGCACCGGTAATCAGCGCGTCGAGCCGTTTCGCGCGCAGCTTCTCGTCAAAGCCCGCGAACTCCATCGTCCCGCCGAGGCGCAGGCCGCTCGCCCACGGCGTCACTGCCATCGACGGCTCGGCCAGGATGAGCGGAGTGTCCGGGCAGACCTCGGGTCGCGGCATCGTGATCGAATAACCCTTGCCCGGTTGGATCGGCAGGTGAAGGCGCAAGGTCTTCGCGAGGCTCGGCGACCAGGCGCCGGTCGCGATCACGAACCGCTTCGACGCGCGCAGTCCGTTCTCGGTCTGCACGTGCGTGACGCGACCGAGCTCGATGCAGAAGCCGGTGACTTCCTGTTCTTCGTCGATGACCGCGCCCTTCTCGCGCACGACGCGCTCGAGCTCCCTGAGCAAGAGGCTTGGCGAGAGGTGTGCGTCCTGCGGAAAGTACGAGGCGCCGGCGAGGTTGCCCTTCAGTGCCGGCTCGCGCTCCGTCAGCTCTTCGGGGGACAGGTGGGTCGTCTCGATGCCGACCGCGCCGAGCTCCGCATCCGCCGCGCGTTCCTTCTCGAAGGCCTTCTCGGTCGCGAACACGGTCAAGAGCCCGCGCTCTTCCCACTCGCAGGCGAGCTTGTGCTTCTCGATCAAGCCGTTGAAGAGCTCGCGCGATCGGGAGAGCATGTCGCTGCGCGCAAACATCGTTCGCAGCATCGAGGGGCGATTGCAGTGGCGCGAGAAGTCGAGTCCCCAGGAGATCAGCGAGAGGTCGAGTCGCGGACGGAAGTAGAGCGGCGAGCTCGAACGGAGCATCGAGGCCAGCGCTCTTCCGACAGTCCCCGGCCGAGTGAGCGGCAGCGCGTGGCTCGGAGTGATCAGGCCGCAGTTGCCCTCGGACGCTCCGGCTCCGAGGCGCGTGCGCTCGAGGATTCGGACGCTGTAGCCCGCTTCGAGGAGCTCCAGGGCGGCGGTGAGCCCAATCACGCCACCTCCAATAATCAGAACGTCGCTCTTCATCTCACCGTGTTGTAGCTCGCCTCCCACGCGCTACGAAACAGATTGCCTTCGACTCTCTAGTGCTACCGCGAGGCACCCGTGCGCCTCTCGAGGGGAACATCCTAAGCCTCGTCGCCCTCGCGGAGGATGCTCAATCAATCTAGGATTCATACATGGCATCGAATTCCAAGAGGGGCAAGAGCACTGCTGCGGTACCGGCCATGGCGGCAGGCGTCTTGTTGCTCGTCGCGGGGATGATCGTGGCCGTGCTCTACCTGAGCAAGCTCAAGCACGATCGGACGGGTGGCGGATCGGCGGAGGTCGAGGCCGTCGAGGGCGAGGAGGAAGCGAGCCCGTTCGCCAAGCAGGAAGCGCCGGTGGAGGTCGTGCCCATCGAGGTCGAGAGCGCCGAGCCGGAGGTCGTGGATCCGTTCGCGGGGCTGGACGATCCGTTCGCGGAGCCGTCGAAGTCGACCTCCACGCTCGTGCCGGAACCCGGGGAGCTGACGGGCAGCGATCAGTGGCAGAGCGCGATGAAGGCGGCCGGACGTGCGCCCGGCCAGCTGATGCTCGCGACGGAAGCGCGCGAGCAGGGCCGGCCGGCAGACGAGAAGACCTACCGCCGGCGAGCGATCGCGGCGCTGAACGAGGCTCTGCTCTCCACGAATGGCTGGTACGAGACGAAGGTCCGCACGTACGACCCGACCGACCTTCAGGTCCGCTCCATCGTCAAGCTTCGACAGCGGTGGACGGACCAGCTCGCCAAGCTGAGGGCCGAGGACGCGCGCTGAGCCGGTTTTGGCGGGACGCGCCGACCGGGCATGTGTCAGACTTCCCCCGTGTTTCGCCTCGCCTACAACACCAACGGACTCGCGCACCATCGCCTCCTCGACGCGATGCGGCTCGTCGCGGAGCTCGGCTACGAGGGTATTGCGATCACGCCCGACGTGGGCATCCTCGATCCCTATGCTGCGAGCGATGAGCTGATCGAGGACGCGCGCGGCTGGGCGAACGAGCTCGGCCTGGCCGTGTCGATCGAGACCGGCGCGCGCTATCTGCTCGACGCGCAGCGCAAGCACTTCCCGACTCTGATGGAGGAGGACGCCGCCGATCGCGCGCGACGCATCGACTTCTTGAAGCGCTGCATCGACCTGGCCCAATCGCTCTCCGGCGAAGTCGTCTCGTTCTGGGCCGGGCGCTCACCCGAAGGAGTCGTCGGCGACTCGCGCGAGTCGAACCACGACGCCGCCGTCGTCGAGCGCAACTGGGAACGACTCACGTCGGGAGTTCGAGAGCTCATCACTCACGCACGCGAGCGCGGAGTCTCGATCGCCTTCGAGCCGGAGCCGGGCATGTTCCTCGAGCGACCCGCCGGCTACGAAGAGCTGGTCGAGCGCTTGGGCGCGGACGGCGACGCGCTCGGACTGTGTCTGGATGTCGGACACCTGCACTGCACAGGAGACTTACCCGAGGCCGATATCATTCGTCGCTACGGGAATCGCCTGCTCCAGGTGCACCTCGACGACATCAAGGATGGCCTCCACGTGCATCGCATGTTCGGTGAAGGTGACCTCGATCTTCCCGCTGTCGTCGACGCGCTCTTGGAAGTTGGATTTGATGGGCTAGCGGCCGTCGAGCTGTCGAGAGACAGCCACCGCGGTCCTGAGGCCGCTGCAGAGGCTTTCCAGCATCTGAGACAGGCGCTCGCGAGCTCAAGGAGTTCTTGAACGCGCCATCTCGACCTGCTCAATTGCGGTCTCGACTCGCGCTGATTTGCTCACACGGCCGGCTGTTCTCTCGTGTGATTCATCAGCACCCCCGGTGCACCGACACGAAGGGTGAAGCATGCAGAGTTCGCAAGACCAGAGTTCCGAGGGCGCGTCAGCGGATGCGGCCGAGGACACGTTCGCCTGTCCGACGCGCAGAGATGGCTCCGAAGGGCTCATCGCGCAGACCGTCACGGCACCCCTGTGCCAGACCCGCCAGCGCAGCAGCTACCACAAGTGTTGGTCGTGCGCGCGCCGCAACAACAACGACATGCGGCCGGCTCCCAAGTTGAAACTCGCGGGCGCCGAAGTGAGCGCCCGAGCCAACACCGGCTGAGCGATAGCCGCTAGTCCGCGTCCGGGAGAGTGACCGTTCCCTCGAGGTAGGTCACCGCCGCACCCGCGAGCAGGACGCGGTCGCCCTGCAGAGTGCAGCGCAAGCGACCGCCTCGCGCAGAGATCTGGTGAGCGGTCAGCTCGTTCTTGCCCAGGCGCTCTGCCCAATAGGGAGTCGAAGTGCAGTGCGCGGAGCCCGTCACCGGGTCCTCGTCGATGCCGACGCGCGGAGCGAAGTAGCGCGAGATGAAGTCGACCTCCGGGTCGTCGCCCGGCGCGGTCGCGATGACGCTCATCGCATCGAGCTTGGCGACCGCGGCCATGTCGGGTTGCAGCGCTCGAACGGACTCCTCGTCGCGGAGCACGGCGAGGTAGCTGCGCGCGCCGAGGACCTCGAGCGGCTCGGCGCCGAGAGCCTCGGCGAGAGCAGCGGGCGTGGGGATCGGTTTGGCGGGTCGAACGGGGAAGTCGAGCACGAGGTCTTCGCCGCTGCGCTTCACTTCGATCGCGCCGCTCATGGTCGAGAAACGAATCGCGTCGCCCGAAAAGCCCTGGTGACGAAACAGGACGTGTGCGCTGGCGAGCGTGGCGTGTCCGCACAGCTCGATCTCGGTGACCGGAGTGAACCAGCGCAGCTCGAAATCGAAGTCAGCGTCCGCGCTCGGAACGAGGAAGGCGGTCTCGGAGAGGTGGTTCTCGTCGGCGATCGCCTGGAGCAACTCATCGGGCAGCCACGCTTCGAGCGGCATGACCGCCGCCGGGTTTCCCCGGAGCGCTCGATCGGTGAACGCATCCACCTGGAACAACGCGAGCTGCATGACGAGGCTCTCGGAGCGCGCGCTACTTCGCCGCTATCAACACTTCTTCGTCCGTGAGCAAGTGCGGCGTGGCCTTGGCCAGGTCGAGCACGTTCTTCACGCGCTCGTCGGTCGCCTCGACGCCGTGCTTCTCGAGCACCCAGCAGACGTTGGAGCGCCCGCTCATCGGTCCAACCTTGATGGTCTGCTCGCGACCGAAGATGTCGGCCGGAACGCCGGAATAGACACGGTTGGCGAGCCATTCGTCGTTCTTGTTGAAGGCCTTGATCACGGCGGAGGCGTGGACGCCGGTGCCGGTCTCGAAAGCGTCCGAGCCGAAGACGGGGTAGTTGTGCGGGATCGTCAGTCCGATGGCATCGGCGGCCTTCTGGCAATACTCGGAGAGGCGCGTCATGTCGCGCGTCACGGCGCCGGAGAGCTTGAAGTTGACGAGCAGGAGGTCCATCTCCGTGTTGCCGGCGCGCTCGCCCACACCCAGGGCCGTCGCGTGCAGGCGAGTGGCACCCGCGCGATAGGCGGTGAGCGTGTTGATCAGGCCCAGATTCCGATCGCGGTGACCGTGCCAGTCGATGCCGACGTCGGCACCGAGCTCCTCGACCAGGTCCTTGACGAAGCCGACCAGCGAGGCGACGCCTTCCGGAGTCGCATGACCGCAGGTGTCGCAGATGCAGATGCGCTTGGCGCCAGCTTCGATCGCTGTCGTGTAGAGCGCGCGGACGTCATCGGGATGAGCGCGCGTCGTGTCCTCCGTGACGAACATGCACGGCAGGTCGTTCTTGCTGCAGAACTCGACGGCCTCGCGCGAGAGGCGGATCATGTTCTCCATGTCCCAGCCCTCGGCGAACCGGCGGATGGGGCTCGAGCCGATGAAGGCACAGACTTCGACCGGCTGGCCAGTCTTCTGCACGAGGTCCACGACCGGCTCGATGTCGGAGATGACGGTGCGGCAGGCCACGTTGGGCGTGATGTTGAGGTTCGCCATCTCGCGAACGAGCACCTCGATGTGCTCGCGCGCGCGTGCTCCCGCGCCGGGCAGGCCGATGTTGGCCGTGTGAATCCCGAGCTCCTCCATGAGGTGGATCAGCTCGATCTTCTGGTCGAGCTCCGGGTCGCGTGCCGACGGGCTCTGCAGGCCGTCTCGCAGGGTTTCGTCATCGAACATGACTTCGCGTCCGCGGGTCCACGAGCCGTCGGATTGCTTTCCGTTCCAGTCGTAGATCAGGTCTTCGTGAGCAGCGTCGGTCATCGGAGAGGTCCGGAGAGGCTATTGGATCCGTTTGGATCGCGTTGGATCGAGGTGCGGTTCAGAGGCCAAGAGTTGGCCGCGAAGCGAATCGGGATTGTAGCGAATCGAGAGCTGGCGTTGCGCCCGATCAAAGGCGTATGTGAACCCTTTGAGCGGGCCCACGGCGCCCTATAGTGGCCATCTCGCAACACCCCGCGCTCCCACCTTGATGTCATCCTCCGCACCCCTGCCCCGCGTCCTCAAATTCGGAGGCGCCGCGCTCTCCGATGGCCCCGCCGTCCGAAGAGCCTGCAGGATCATTGCGGAGCACGGCGGCGAGCGGCCCGTCGTGATCGTCAGTGCACTCGAGGGCGTGACGGCGCTGCTCGAAGAGCTGGCCGAAGGCCGAGCAGAGGTGCGGACGCTCCAAATCCGGCACCGCTCCCTCCTGAATCAACTGGAGCTCTCGAGCGAGCTGCTCGATCCGTTCTTCCGCGAACTGGCGGGCTTGATCGCGAGCTTCGCGCACACCGACCAGGTAGACGCGGCGAGCCGCGATCACCTCCTGTCCTTCGGCGAACGAATGAGCTCGCGCATCGTCGCCAGCGCCCTGCGCGCGAGCAGTCAGTTCGCGACGCCCGTCGATGCGCACGACCTGGGACTCGTCATCGAGAGTCGGCGCGGAGAGCCGCGCATGCTGCCGGGGGCCGCCGACAAGATCCGCCAGGCCATCGCGGAGGTGCCGGGCATCCCCGTCGTGACCGGCTTTCTGGCCGCGGACGAGCGCGGCAACCTGACCACACTCGGCAGTAACGGCTCCGACCTGACCGCGCTCTTCGTCGGCGAGGCGATCGGCGCCGGAGAGGTGCAGCTCTGGAAGTCCGTTGCCGGAATCCAGACGGCGGATCCGCGCTGGATACCGGAAGCGCAGACCCTCCCGGAACTCGGCTTCGATGAAGTCGCGGAGCTCGCGCGTTGCGGAGCGCGCGTGATTCACTACGGCGTTGCGCGAGTGGCGAGCCGAGCGGGGCTCTCGGTCTCCTTGAGAGATGTCCGCGATCCCAACTCGGCCGGAACGCGGCTGGTCGATGTGACGCGCGCGGACGGCGCGCTCATCGTGGTTCACCGGGATGGCTTGAGCCGCGCGGATCTCGAGCTCGATGGACCGGCGCAACTCGGCGCACTCCTCGCAGCCTCCGACGAATCGAAGTGGGCGTCGATCTCTCTGGTCGGTCCCGCCGCAAGCGCGAACGAAGAATTGAGAGCGCAGGTGTTCGCTGACCTGAACGGCGCCGACTTGGAGTCCATCGAAATTCGCCCCGTTCCCGGCAGCTCGAGCTTCACTCTTCTGGTAGCGAGCAGTGCCCTTCCGCGCGCGCTCCCGCTCGTACATGCCCTGGCAACCCACCCCTCCCGCGAAGGTGAGATACTGCGCTCGGCGCATCTCTAAACTTTGGCCCAGCAATCGAGGGCGGTACCGCCCTCGATTGCTGGGCCAAAGTTTAGAGATGCGCCGAGCGCAGTATCTCACCTTCGTGGTTAGTTTGCTGAGGTGATGAGTAGGTCGTCGAAGCGCGTCGTCGCGTCGGCCTTGGTCCAGAGTCCGACGGCGCCGGGAGAAGAGAGCTTCGCGTCGTCTGCGTGGAGCAGCTCCTCTCCGTCGAACCAGCACGTGATCATTGTCCCGACCTGGCGAACTCGGATCGTGTGCCAGGCACGCGGGTCGGTGTTCACGTTCGCGCTGTCGAGTTGTTTGCGGGTTCCGTCCACGATCGAGTAGACGCGGAAGTTGTCCTCGAGGGGGTTCCATCGAGCGGCGTAGTAGTTCTCCGCGTCAGTCAGCCGCCAGGCCGGTCCGCCGCCCTGGTCTTCCGAGCCACCGTCCGCGCGCAAGTTGACGGTGATGTCGACGTCTGCGAACGAGCGCGTGGGCTCCCAGCACAGGTTGTAGTTCCGGCCCGTGTTACCGCGCGTGTCGATGAGCGCCAGGGCATTGGGCGCAGAGGGAGCCGAGTCGTCCGCGAGGACTTCCCATGCAGCATCGGTCCCGCCGTTGGTCGTTCCTTTACTCCAGTTCGCAGGAGGCCCGCTGACATGGTCGTCGAAGAGATAGATCTTCGCGTTGCTGACTTCGGCGAATGTGCTCACCCGATCGCTCTCGTAGTCGAGCTGCACGGAGCCGCAGCCGAGGCTGCCGAAGATGAGCGAGAGAGTGGCGAACAGCGGAGCGACGGATTGGCGGTAGAGCATGCGAACCGTTATACGCGAACCGCGCCGATCATGGGAGGAAGGTGCCCGTCGACTGCCAGAGAGCCTCGGTGCGGTCGATTCGCTCGCGCGCTTGGTCGCGGAGTTCTGTCGCGACAACCGAGACGATGAGCTCGGCGGCGGCGACGGCGGGTACCGATGAGTCGAACGGGCCGATGGCGGGAGTCTCGAGCTCGCACCAGAGGTCGGTCATTGCGGCGAGCGGGGAGAGCGGACCGTCGGTGATCGCGACGATCTTCACGCCGAAGTCGGCGAGGCTCTGCGCGGCGGTGATCGAGTGTTGGCGGTAGCGCGCGAAGTCGAAGACGACCGCGGCATCGTCGGCGGTGGCGCTGCTCAGTACGCGACCCTTCGAGTGCTCTTCGACGAGGTGCACGTCGGGTCGAATGATCGTGAGTCCACTGAGGAGCGCGTGCGCTCCCGCGCGCGAGGTCTCGCCGGTGATGATCCAGACGTTCTTCGCGCTCACGATGGGTTCGGCGAAGGCGGCGAGCTTCTCTTCGTCGAAGGCGGCGAAGACGCTGGCGAGGCCGGACTCGAGCGCGCTGAGTGAAGGAGCCAGCGAAGTGCTCTCTTGCCGGATGCGCTCGCTCGGACGGGAGAGCTGCTCGGAGAACCCGTCACGCACCTGGTCCTGCAGATCGGTGTAGCCCTCGAAGCCGAGCTTGGTGGCGAAGCGGACGATCGAGGGCCGGCTGGTTCCCACGCGGTCGGCCAGGTCGGAGACTCGGCCGAAGGCGAGCAGGGTCGGGTCGGCCAGGACGGCTTCCGCGATGCGGCGCTCGGTGGGGGTCAGGCGCTCGCCTGCCGCTGCTATGAGGCTGGAAATGGACATTTTTGGTGCGAACTGAGCGCCACGTTACACCGAAAGTGCTAACTTGTCCATCTTGTTACAAGCGAGCCGAGCTCCAGAAGCGAGCGCGCTCCGGTCCCGCGATCCGAAAACCGAACGCCAGCCATCATGAGCCCCTCACAGAAGTACGTCCCCTCCGCAAAGGCGCAGGCCTTCCTCGATACCGTCGAGAGTCCGCGTTACGAGCGCGAGAGCATCAACGGCCTCTCGCCTTTCCTCAACGAGAAGGCGCCCGAGGATGTGCTCAGCTTCTACACGAAGGACGAGCTCGCCGAGCTGGGCAAGCTGAAGGGCACCGAGCGCGACGTGGAAGAGCGCATGCCCGTGAAGATGACGCGGCACTTCTTCGAGATGGCGGCGAAGAGCGAGCCTCTGCGCAACTTGGTGAAGGCCACGCCCGGCGAGACGGAGAATCTCGAAGGCTCTCCCGACCCGGGCAACCAGATGGACTACAGCCCAGTCGAAGGTCTACTGCACAAGTACGAGATGGGCTTGATGTACGTCGTCTCGACGTGCTCCGCGCACTGCCGCTTCTGCTATCGCGAGGAGCTGATCAGTCGCAAGGAGATCGAGCGCCAAGACGGAACGGTCGCGAAGAAGGGCATGGCACAGATCGCGGACATCACGGCCTACGTCCACGAGCACAACCGACTCGTTGCGGAGAACGGCGGACTTCATCCGAAGTCGGGGCGCGAGAAGCTGCGCGAGATCCTGCTCTCCGGCGGCGACCCGATGGTTCTGCCGAACAACAAGCTCGCCGAGTGGCTCGCCGCTCTCGCCGAGTCCGACGTCGAGTCGATCCGCATCGGCACGAAGGAGCTGGCCTTCTACCCGGATCGCTTCGATGACACCTTCTTCGCGATGCTCGACAGGTTCCACGAGACCTATCCCGAGGTTGGCCTGCGCCTCATGATCCACTTCAATCATCCCGACGAGTTCCTGCTGAAGGACGACGCCGGCAACTACATCGAGGACGAGGCCGGCATCCCGACGTGGCACCCGAGTACGAAGCGCGCGATGCAGAAGCTCATGGAGCGCGGTTGGATCGCCGTCGAGAACCAGTCGCCGATCATCAAGGGCGTCAACGACGATGCGGATGCTCTGCGCATCATGCAGCGCGCGATCAAGCGCGTCGGCGCGAACAACCACTACTTCTTCTGCGGTCGCGACATCATTGCGCACAAGGCCTTCAACGTCCCGATCGAGACGGCCTGGCAGATCCTGAACGAGTCGCAGAAGGGCTTGTCCGGTGTCGAGACGCACGCGCGCCTCTCGATCACGCACTACAAGGGCAAGACCGAAGTCGCCGCGGTGACGAACGGGCCGATCCCCGGCGTGCCGGGAACCGAGAACGGAGTGGTGATCTTCAAGATCCTGCGCAACGCGGCGAGCGCTCCCGATCGCGGCAAGGTCTGCATCGTTGCTCGCAACCCCGACGCCATCTGGTTCGACGGTTACGAAGATCGCGTGATCTACGACGAGGCCGGTCTGTTCGACTACGCGCGAGTCGAAGCGGCGAGCAAGTCCGAGACGGTTGCCGCCAAGTAGAGCGAGTGCGTCATGATCAACAAGCAAATCTCCAGCCCCGCGGAAGCGGTCGCTGACATCTTCGACGGCGCGACGGTCATGGTCGGCGGCTTCGGTGAAGCCGGCAGTCCGATCGAGCTGATCCACGCGCTGATCGACCAGGGCGCGACGAACCTCACGGTCGTCAACAACAACACCGGCAGCGGCGAGGTCGGCCTGGCCGCACTGATCCAGGCCGGGCGCGTGTCGAAGATGATCTGCTCCTATCCGCGCACGGCGAACTCGACCGTCTTCCCGAAGCTGTACCACAGCGGTCAGACCGAGCTCGAGCTCGTCCCGCAGGGGACTTTGGCTGAACGCATTCGTGCGGGCGGAGCCGGAATCCCGGCCTTCTACACGGCAACCTCGGTCGGGACGCCGCTCGCGGAGGGCAAGGAGGTGCGCAACATCGACGGGCGCGACTACGTGCTCGAGTACGGCCTCACTGCGGACTTCTCGATCATCAAGGGGCTCGTCGCGGACACCTACGGCAACCTCATCTTCAACAAGACCGCGCGCAACTTCGCGCCGGTGATGGCCATGGCCGGCCGCACGACGATTGCACAAGCCGCGACCGTGGTCGCCCCGGGCAAGCTGGACCCCGAGACGATCATCACGCCCGGCATCTTCGTGCAGCGCGTCGTCCACGTCGAACACCCCGAGTACGAGTCCGAGCTCGTCGCCAAAGGAGCGACCTACCCGTCATGACCACGAGCGAACAAGTGATCGGACGCACGCGCGAACAGATGGCCGAGCGAGTGGCGCTCGATATCCCGGACGGCTCCTACGTGAACCTCGGCATCGGGATACCGGAGCTGATCACGCGCTACGTCCCCGAAGGGCGCGAGTTCATCTACCACACCGAGAACGGCCTGCTCGGCATGGGCCCGTCGCCGGCGGAGGGCGAGGGCGAGCCCGAGCTGATCAACGCCGGCAAGCGTCGCGTCAGCGCTATCGATGGCGCGTGCTACTTCCACCATGCCGACAGCTTCGCGATGATTCGCGGCGGGCACATCGACCTGTGCGTGCTCGGCGCGCTGCAAGTCGCGAAGAATGGCGACCTCGCGAACTGGTCGACGGGCGGCAAGGATGCGATCCCGGCGGTCGGCGGCGCGATGGACCTCGTCGCGGGCGTGAAGACGATCTACGTGATCACGCAACACAACACGAAACACGGCGACCCGAAGCTGGTGGATGCGTGCACCTATCCCCTGACGGGAGTCGGAGTCGTCTCGCGGATCTACACCGATCTCGCGGTCATCGAAGTTACCGAGCGCGGCTTCCAGCTCGTCGAGCTGAGCCCGGGAGTGAGCTTCGAGTACGTGCAGGAGAGAACGGGCGCTGAACTCATACCCATCGCTACGGAATAGGGGCCGAGCAAAATGGACATACAGGTAGCTTTGTCGAAGAGCGCCGCTCTCTACGAGCGAGCGCAAAAAGTCCTGCCTGGCGGAGTGAGCCGCAACACGGTGCTGCGCAACCCGCACCCGCTCTACGCCTCGCATGCCAGTGGCTGTCGAGTCACCGACATCGAGGGTGTCGAGCGAATCGACTTCTCCAACAACATGGCGTCGTTGATCCACGGCCACGCACATCCGGTCATGGTCGAAGAGGTCTCGGCTCAGCTCGCCAGAGGCACGGCTTTCACTTTGGCCACGGAGATCGAGGTGGACTACGCGGAGTACCTGTGTAGTCGCAACCCATGCTTCGAGCAGCTGCGCTTCGTCAACTCCGGAACCGAAGCAATCATGGGAGCGATCAAGGCGGCGCGCGCGTTCACGGGACGCCCGAAGATCGCCAAGGTCGAGGGCGCCTATCACGGCCTGTACGACTATGCCGAGGTCAGCCAGACGGCGAAGCCGACGAGCTGGGGCAGTGCCGACAGCCCCAGCAGCGTCCCGGTCTCGCACGGAACTCCCGCTTCCGCGCTCGGCGATGTCGTCATCATTCCCTTCAACGATCCCGAACGCGCGACGGCAATCCTCGACAAGCACAAAGGACAGCTGGCCTGCGTCCTGCTCGACCTGATGCCGCACCGCGTCGGACTCAAGCCCGCCGATGCCGAGTACGTGGAAGCGCTGCGCAAGTGGACCACCGACGACGGCGCTCTCATGCTCCTCGACGAAGTGATCACCTTCCGTTCCGAGTACGGCGGAGCGCAGGACTGGTACGACTTCACTCCCGACCTGACGGCAATGGGCAAGCCGATCGGTGGCGGCTTCCCGGTCGGTGCGCTGGCCGGCCGCGCGGATGTCATGGACGTCATGAATCCGCTCGCCGAAAACGTCCTGTTCCCGCACTCCGGAACCTTCTCGGCGAACCCCATCACGATGACGGCGGGGCTGACCGCGATGAAGCTCTTCGACAAGCCCGCCGTCGAGCGCCTCAACGGACTCGCGAAACGCGCGGTCACCGGAATCGAGAAGGCGATCGAGACAACCGGCGTGAAGGCCTGCGTCACGGGCGGTGGCTCGATCTTCCGCGTCCACCTGAAAGGAACGCCTCCGCGCAATCACCGCGAGGCTTTCGCTTCGCCCGAAGAGAACGCGCAGCTCAAGGTCTTGCTCGACCACCTGTTCGACGAGGGCTTGATGATGATCAACACCTGCTCCGCCGTGCTCTCGACGCCGATGGGCGAGGCGGAGATCGACTTCCTTGTCGAGAAGCTGGAGAGCGGATTCCGAAAGATCGTCTGACGCGGCAGAGCTTCAGGTCGAAGCTGAAGAGCGGAATGATCCTGGAAAGCACCCGATTGCTTGCAGAGTACGCGGAGAGGCGAGCAGTTTCTGGAGGCGAGCGCGGGTTACGCTGGCTATCCTGCGGCGCCCTTTGGACGGACTGGGAGTCAGATCCAGTGAATCCAGCAACTGAGGGCCTGCCATGGAAGAGACGCCCCTAGATATCTCCGAGCTGAAAGCACGGCTGGCCGGTCCCGACGAGGAGCTGGCCCAGTTCTGTGCGGACGTCCACTTCGCCGATATCGCGGAGTGGCTGCAGGACCTCTCGGAGGAGGAGATCTGGCGCGTGTTCAGCGTGCTCGATGCCGAGGCGCGCGCGGAGCTGCTCGACTACTCCGAGGAGCATGTCCGCGAGCACCTGGTCGGCCGCATGTCGGACCAGGAGTTCGTCAACGTGCTGCACGAGATGCAGGCGGACGACGTGGCCGACCTGTTGTCCCTGACGAACGAGGCGACGACGGAGCGCGTGCTGCGCAAGATCGACTTCGACCGAGCGCAAGGCCTACGCGAGCTGATCCACTATCAGCCCGACACGGCCGGCGGTCTGATGACGACCGAGTTCGCGACGGTCGCTGAGGACACGCGCATCGGCGACGCGATCAAGGAGATCAAGAAGCAGGTTGCGACCGAAGAGGGTCCGTCTGGAGAGGAGGGCCTGGGCATCTGGGTCGTCAACAGTGCCGGACAACCCGTCGGCTTCGTCTCCGACCGTGACCTCCTGTCGCACTCGATCCACGACACGGTCGCGGAGGTCATGGACCCCGAGATCAAGACGGTCAATCCGGATCAGGACCAGGAGGAGGTCGCGCTCGTCTTCCGCAAGTACGGACTGAGCGAGGTTCCGGTTGTCGATAGCGGCGGTGCGCTGATCGGAATCGTCGCCGGTGAGTATGCGCACGAGCTGCTCGAGGAAGAAGCCTCCGAGGACATCCTGCGACTGGTCGGTACCTCGCCCGATGAGCACACGCGCCTGCCGGTCCTGACCCGCGTGAAGCACCGCCTTCCGATGCAGCCGCTCACGGTCCTGGGTGGATTGCTCTCCGCCTGGGTACTCGACTTCGCGCTGCCCGCCGATAGCGGCACTGGCGTCAAGATTCTGACCTACATCCCGATGATCATCGGCTTGGCCGGCAACGTGGGGATTCAGTCCTCCGCGGTCTTGGTTCGAGCCCTCGCCACGGGAGAGGTCACTTCCGATCGCGAGCGGGCGGTCTTCACGTCGGAGGTCATGGTCGGAACCGTGATCGGCATTCTCTGCGGCCTGGCCGCGTTCTTCGGAGCGTGGGCGATCGAGGGCGAAATGCGATTCGCGCTGGCCGTCGGCTTTGCAATCACCGTCTCGGTTTCCTGGGCATCCGTGCTCGGAAGCGGTATCACCCTTCTGTGCCCGCGCATCAAAATCGACCCCGCCATCGCCGCCGGACCCTTCCTGATCACGGTCAGCGACGTCTCGGGCTCCGCGATCTTCGTCACTGTCGCGCATCTACTCCTGACCAGGGGCTGAACTCTTGAAGCGGCGTCCCTTGTTGACGGTGCTTTGGATCGGCGGCGGTTTGCTCGCGATCTTCTTCGTCGTGCGTATCTTTTTCGCCGATCTCTATCGCGTGGACAGCGGCTCGATGGAGCCGACCATCCACGGCGGCGACTCCTGGGACGAGTGGGTCCTGGTTCGATACTCCGGGACCGATGACCTCGAGCGCTTCGACCTCGCCGTGGCCTACTCGGATGTCGGCGAGTTCGTCGTCAAGCGAGTGATCGGGCTACCGGGGGAGAACATCCAGATCCTCGGCGGTGATCTCTTCATCGACGGCAAGCGACTGAGCGCGAACGCCCCACGTCCCGGCGTTGTGCCGCTGTTCGACAGCGAGCACCAGTCGGTCGAGGCGGAGTTTCGAATGGAGCCGAGCAACTGGACAGAGAGCCCGGCGGGGTGGGTGCTCGATACTCGCGACAAGCCCGAGGACTATGAGCTCAGTACGCTGCACTGGCAGGTGGGCCTCGATGACGGCTACCTACTCCCCGACGGCACGCGCGTCCAGGGTTCGCGTGCGGTCAACGACGGGGGACTCGAGCTGGACGTGGAGTTCCTGGAGGCGAGCGGCACTCTGCGGATCGACCTGCGCGAGGAGGGCGACTGCTTTCGCGCATCCCTCGTGCTGACCGGCGAAGGGTCAGACGCGGGCGAGGTCGAGCTGACGGTTCGACTCGAACGACTCCGGATCATTGCCAACACGAAGGATGTCTTCGGCGCCTCGGTCCTCGCCGAGCCGGAGACGCTCGTCGAACAAGCGCTGACGATCCACGCGAACTCGATCCACCGCCTTCACTTCAGCAACATCGACAACACCCTGTTCCTGTCGTTGGGCGACAAGCTCGCGCTCTCGCACACCTACTCTGACAACCGACTCCCCAAGGGCGTCTCGGTCGCGCCGGGCAAGACGATCGGTGCGCAGGCCGCGGTCGGCGGCGAAGACCTCCTCGCTCGAATCTCCCGCCTGCGCGTGGTGCGCGACTTCAACTGGATCTCCCGCGGAGAGTTCGGCGTCGAGCGCCCGATCTCGCTCGGTCCGGGCGAGTACTTCCTGCTAGGCGACAACTCCTCGCAGAGCCTCGATGGCCGGACCTGGGGGGCGACTCGGAAGAGCGACATCCTGGGCCGCCCGCTGAAGGTCATCTGGCCCCGCGAGCGGGCTCGGAGCCTGGACGAGGAGCACTGGCGCAGGGTTTCGCGGCCTGGCTCCAGCAACTGAGCGCGAACTCCTGTACACGGCGAAACCCGGTCGGGAGGTCGGGGTTGTACGCTGGCTAACCATGGAATACGCACAGGAAGACCCGGGCGCGCGCTTGATGCTGGCCTACCAGGCCGGCGACGAGGCGGCCTTCGACCAGCTGGTGGAAAGCTATTCCGGTCGAGTCTGGGGGCTGTGCACTCGCTTCCTCGGGAATGTCTCCGGCCGCGAGGACCTGGTCCAAGACGTCTTCCTGCGCGTGATCCGCGCTCGCGAGCGCTACCAGCCGACCGCCTGTTTCTCGACCTGGCTCTACCGAATCGTGTTCAACTTGTGCGTCAACCGGCAGGAGCGCAAGCGGGACATGCTCTCCCTCGATGCGCCGATCTCCGGGAAGTCGGATGACGGGCTCAGCCACATCGACATCCAGGACGAGACGACCGCGGACCCGTCGGATGGACTGATCGTCGACGACGTTGTCGATGCGGTCCGAGCTGCGATCGACGAGCTCCCAGAAGCACAACGCATGGCGATGATTCTCGCCAAGTACGAAGAGATGGCGTACGTGGACATCGCCGACGTGATGGACTCATCGGAGAAGGCCATCAAGTCCCTGGTGCATCGCGCACGGGAAGCGCTGCGCGAGAAGCTCGCGCCCTTCTTCGAGGAGGAGATGTCATGAATAGCTGCCGTGAATTCCGGGACAACCTGGAGCTTGCGCTGCGCGGTCTTCCGCAACCCGCGCGCTTGGTTCCGCTCTCGTGGGACGGACACTTGCTCGGCTGTCAGGCTTGTCGCGATCTGCTCGAAGCGGAGCAGGCGCTCGAGATGCTCCTGGCTTCACTGCCCGAGCCCAAGCTCCCTGCCGAGCTCGCCTCTCGCGTCCTCGAGCGCTTGGAGCGCGAACGCATCCAGGCTCCGGCGAGAGCGCTCGACCTCGATGACCTCCTGGACGGCGCGCCCGATCCCGTAATGCCGAAGGACCTGGCCGCGCGAATCCTGAAAGGGGTCGCACCCGCGCGCGACGGTTCGTTCCAGGCGAGCGAACTCGACCGACTGCTCGGCCAACTTCCGGAGCCGAACGCGCCGGTAGACCTGACCGCCAACATCCTCGACGGACTGAGAGAAGAGCGCCGGCCCGCACCGTTGCAGCTCCTGCGCGGTCCGCGCCTGTGGGTGCCGCTCGCCGCTGCCGGTCTGATCGCCGCGCTGTGGATCTCGCGCTCGTGGGAAGGACTCGAGGCCGATCCCGTCAAGGAACCGGTCGAAGAGCCGCACCTCGCGGACGTGATCGAGCTGAACGACGAGATGGCCGAGGCCTTCGATGTCCTGGAGAACTGGGAGCACCTCGAAGGCGGAGATCTCGACCTGTTGCTGGCCTCCATCGACGAGGTCGACGAGCTTCTGATCGAGGCCAGCGAGTGGGAGCTCGACTCGAGTGACGTCGACGAAGAGGAAGCGGGGGGCTGAGCGCAATGAGACTGCTCCAAAAAGCCCTGATGGCTGCCGCGCTCTTGCTGATGGTCGGCGCGAGCCTCCAAGCACAAGAGTCGGACAGTGATCGCCGGGCGCATGCTCGCGAGCGCTGGGAAGCACTGACTCCGAGCGAGCAAGCGATCTACTTCGAGCGCTTCGAACGGCTGCGCGGGCTGCCGCCCGAGGAACGCCAGGCGCTTCTGGATCGAGCTGCCGACCTCGAGCGTCGCAAGCGCGAGTTGTTCGAAGAGCTCTCTGCCGAATCGAAGCGCCGACTGGCCGCGCTGTCCGACGAGCGCCGCGAGCTGATCTTGCGCGAGTACTTCGATGAGTGTGAGCGCGTGCGCGGCCTGCGGTTGCGCGAGCAGCTTCCGCCCGAGTTCCTCGAGCGGCTGGAGTCGGTTCCTCCTGGAGAGCGCCGCGTTCTGATGCGCGAGTTCCATCGCGAGCTGAAAGAGCGCGCGGGTGTACGCATGCTCGGAACCATGCGGCGCGAGATGGCGCTCTCTCCCGAGAGGCTGAGCGAGCTGTCGAAGCTTCCCGAGAACGACCGCCGCCGAGCCATGCTCGAGCTGAAGCGCGAGAGCATTCGCGAACGCATCGAGCTGAAGGGCTTGCCACCTGGCGTGAGCGCGGAGGAGTGGAAAGAGCTCGACGCACTGCCATTCGACGAGTTCTTCATGCGCTGGGGACATCGTCGCGAGGGACGCATCGGCGAGGAGCGTCATCCTGGAATGCGTGGGCCGGAAGGACCCCGCGGTGGTCGAGACGCCGGCGGCCCGCGCGGCCCGCGACTCCAGCGAAGAGGGGATCGTCACGAGCGCTTCGGACCGAGCAAGGGGCCGGGCATGCGCGGAAAGCTCATCGACGACCTGTTCCGCCTCGCGCACCCGGACTTGAATGACCTCCTGGAGCACGCGGACGTTCCGCCGGGGCAGAGACGCGCCGCCGTCACCGATCAGGTTCGCGCGCGCGTTCTGAAGTATCTGGATGCGAACCCCGGCCTGCAGCCGGAAGAGCTGGAGCGTCTGCGCGGTCTTCCCGCCAAGGACTTCGTGCGAGAGATCCGCTCACTCTTGGGTGAGGCTCGCGGAGATCGGTGGAGCCGCTCCGATGCGGACGGCTCGCCGCGTCGCCACCGCTAGTTCTACCGATCGAGCGCGCGTGCGGCTCGGAAGCCGATGATCGCGCTTCCCATGTAGAAGAGCTGGTCGTCTCGTCGTGCACTTCGAGCGACATGCGCTGCGGAGGCCCATGACCCACCGCGGAGAACGCGCTCGGGTCCATCGGGCGTCAGGCGCAGTCCATCGCTCGGGCGCACCGGCCACGCGCGGCAGTCGACCTTGAACACGTCGAGACACCACTCGCTCACATTGCCCGACGTGTCGTGCAACCCGAACGCGTTCGCCGCGAGCGCCCCGACAGGGCCGTGCATGCGCATTCGCTCGCGCGCGTCGTCGGGGGGCTTCTCGGCGAGGTTGGAGCCGAGCAAAATGCTCTCCACGTCGTCGCCCGACCAAAAGGCCGTGCCACTGCCGGCTCGCGCGGCGTACTCCCACTGAGCCTCGGTCGGCAGAGTCAGCCGGAGCTTCGCCAGCAGCTCCACGCACTCCGTCCAGGTCACACTCTCGACGGGCGATTGGCTGGTAAAGATGGTTTCGTCGACGTGGTCGCCATCTGCGTAGTAGCTGGGGTTGGAGCCCGTGATTCGCGTCCACTGGGCTTGCGTCCACTCGTACTTCGCGAGGAAGAAGGGCTCGAGCGCAATCTGCTCCGGCGGTCCCTCGTGTGCGCGCGCAAATGGATCGTAGTTGATCCCCGTCGGATCGGAGGCTTGAGCGCCGAACCAGAACTCGCCACCCGGAATCAGGACGAACACGAGACCGGAGCTCTCATCTACTTCCAGCTTGCCTGTCTCCACGTCTCGTTTCGGCGGTGTCCCCGTCGGTCCGAATGCGCTGAACTCCCACAGACCCGAGTCGGGATCCGGGCCGAGCGGAATCAAGCCGACCTGCGGCTGAATGGAGAGTCCTTCGTACAGCGGCGCGCGAGACTGGTCGGCGATCGCCGCACAGGCCTCCGCCCACTCGGCCTCGAGCTCGATGACCGTCCGCGCTTCGAGGTTTCGCGCGAACTCGTAGCGCTTGCGCACAATGTCGAACTCGCCGCCTGCAGCCGCGAAGTCATCGAGGCGAGCCACGAGCACGCGCAACCGCTCGAGCCCGGTCGGGTCATCAGGGCTCGACTCGGAGCCCGCAGCGTGCAGGACGTGTACTTCACGACTCGTCCTCAACTGCTCGGCCCGCGCTAGCCAGTCTTCGAATCGAGAGAGCTCTTCGGGTCGAGCCGGCCAGAGCTGATCGGTCTCCGAGATGAGCTTCTCGAGCAACATTTCATCGGCGAAACGAAGCGCGATCGCGCGCTCGCGACGGGCTTCGCTCTCGGAGTTGTTGGCCGCTCTGAGGCTCGAGAGCGAAGAGAGCAAGGCGGTGAGTAAGAGCGCGAGCACTCCGATCGTCGAGTAGGAGGCGCGCCGATGCCGGCTGAGGAACTTTTTCGATCGGTAGAGCGGACTCGGCGGGCGCCCTTCGATGGGGCGGCTTGCCAGGAAGAGCTCGAGGTCTTTGGCGAGTCCACCCGCCGTGTAGTAGCGCCGCGCGGGCTCCTTGCGCATGGCCTTCTCGACGATCGTCTCCAGGTCGCCGCGATAGCTCCGGCCGTAGTGCGAGAGCGGCGTGGGATCGCCGCGCTCGATCAGGCGAATCGCCTCCGTGATCAGCTTGTCGCGCGTGTCGTAGGGAAGCTTGCCGGTGATCAGCTCGAACAGAATCACGCCCAGGGCATACACATCGGTTCGCTCGTCGATGGCCCCGGCGTCGCCCGCCGCCTGCTCGGGACTCATGTACGCCAGGGTTCCCAGCAGCTGCCCCGTCACCGTCTCTCCCACGAACTCGGTCCAGTTGTCGGTGGCTCCTTCCGCGTCGCCGATGCGTCGCGCGATTCCAAAGTCGAGCACGACCGGCTGGCCATCGGGCTTGACCACGATGTTGGCCGGCTTCAGGTCACGGTGAACGAATCCTCGGAGGTGGGCATGTTCGACGATGCGAGCGAGCTCGGCGCCGAGCTCCAGTCGCTCGCGGTGTCCCAGCACCCGCGCATGTTCCATGAGCGGAGCGCCCTCCACGTACTCCATCGCAATGAAGGCTTGCACACCGTCCGGGGTCTCGAGCTCACCCGACTCGACGACACGAGTGATGCCGGGATGATCCAGGCGAGCGAGGATCTCGGACTCTCTTCGAAACCGGGCGAGCGCGTCGCCGTGGGAGAGATTGGCGTGCATGACCTTGAGCGCGACCCGGCGACGCGGTCGACTCTGAGCGGCGAGATAGACAACACCCGCTCCGCCCCATCCGAGAAGTCGTTCGATCCGATAGGAGCCCACTTTCGTGGGCAGCGAGGTGGGTGGAGGCAATCCGCCGGGACCGACGATCTTGGGCTGCTCGAGGAAGGAGTCATCCGCGTGGTACTCGAGGAGCGAGTCCACCTCGGACCGGACTTCCGGCTGATCCGCACACTCCGATCGCAGGAATTCTTCGCGCTCTTCCGGTGAGAGCTCGAGCGCCTTTCGGAACAGCTCGCCGGCCGCGCTGTGAAGGTTCTTGGGATCCATGGAATGCTGTAAGTATGCGCCCGAATTGAATTTGTGTGGGTGGGCTACGCCTATTTGCCCATTCGGGTGCGCGCCCGCCGGTCACTTTGCGTTCTTAAAGGAGAGGGGGGACTCCCAGGGGTCCCTGAGGTGAGGAGAGGCGATGTTTCTTCTGCGCCGCGACCGCCCTCCGCGGTTGCGCCGGAAGGATGTCGGTTCTGGGACCCAGCCGGTCGCTCGAGAGGCGACCGGCTGGGGGCCCGATCCGGCTCGAAGGCTGCGCATGTTCGCCCGCCGCGAGCGCCGATAGTGCTTTCCCGATCAGATCGCCTCATCGTGTACGGAGGCTCAGGAGAGTGCGCGGCGCAGCCATGCGCGAGCGAGCTTCCAGTCCGCGTTGACCGTTCGCGGCGCGACGCCAATTGCTCGAGCCACCTCGATGATCGAGAGGCCGCCGAAGAAACGCAGCTCGACAATGCGCGCTTGCCTGGCATCGAGTTCGGCTAGTTGCACCAGGGCTTCGTCCAAGACCAGCACGTCGAATTGTAGTCGTTCCGAGCGCTCGAGCTCTTCATCTTCGAGTGCAACCTGCGCGAAGGCGTCGCCGCGTTTGAGAGCGTGCTTGCGGCGCACGCGATCGACCAAGGCCTGGCGAATCATCGTCGCGGCCAGGGCGCGAAACTCGATCGGATCCGTCGGCGCGTTCGTTTCGGACCGGAGCAGCTTGAGAAAACACTCGTGCACCAACTCCGCCGGGAGGATGAACGAGTCCGTCCGGTTGGCCTTGAGCGCCACCTCCGCGATCTGGCAGAGGCTGGTGTAGAGCGTGTCGGAGAATGCGGGATAGGAAGATTGGTGAGGCATGAGGCGAAGCGAAAGCTACACAAGTTTGGTGAAATCGGCCACGCGACACAGGAAGCGGGGCTCATGCCGAACAGGGGGGAATCGCCGTGGAACGGACGCGCAAACTGCCACTCAGAAGCGGGATTCGCGGGTAGAGTGTCCGAATTGGAGGCGCTGAAGGTCGCCGGCGAAGGGTCAGCCACCCCTCCACTCCACCGAATTTCCGCCGGTTCTCGCCCTTCTTCGCCCGCTCTTCGAAGCCATGCAATCCACCGAATCCACACCACCGACCACGCCGAGCCCGACTCTCGGTGAGGACGCTTCGTCGGGGACGACTGTCGTTCCGATGACGAGCGTGGCGAAAGTGTTGGCGGGCGAAGCGCGGGTCATCGATCTCCGCAGCCCTTCGGAGTTCGATCTCGACCATCTACCCGGTGCGCGGTCGGTTCCTCTGTTCGGAGATGCGGAGCGCGCGATCATCGGCACGCTCTACAAACGTCAGTCACCCCAAGCCGCCTTTGACGAAGCGCGCGAACTCGCGCGCGATCGCATCCGCGGTCTGGTCCAAGAGATCTGTTCGGCCTGTGACTGGGAGACGTCGGCGGACAACTTCGAAGCTCGTCTGGTCGAGATGACGAGCGGCGGAATGGAGCTCATAGAGGGCGCGCTCGTCAGTCGAGACGCCGGACCACTGCCTGACGATGCGGTTGTCTTTCACTGCTGGAGGGGCGGACTTCGGTCGCGCAGCGTCGTCGCCTTCCTGCGCTCACTCGGCTTCACCCAAGCCGTTCAGCTGGATGGCGGTTACAAGTCCTACCGCCGCGAAGTCGTGCGTCAGCTCGACACCGCGGTCTTCCCCCCGGCCTACGTCCTGCGCGGACTGACCGGCGTCGGAAAGACTCTGGTCCTGCGCGAGCTCGAGGCCATTCGCCCGGGTTGGGTCCTCGACCTCGAGCTGCACGCCGGTCACCGCAGCTCGATCCTGGGCATGGTCGGGCTCGATCCCTGCAACCAGAAGACCTTCGACTCGCGCATCGCGGCCCAGCTCCGGCGCGGCCTCGCGAGCTGCGTCGTCTACGAGGGCGAGAGCCGCAAGGTCGGCGACGTCATCGTGCCCTCGAGCGTGTGGGCCTCCCTGGCGGGCGGTACCAACCTCAAGCTCACCGCTCCGGTGGATTATCGCGTGGATGTCTTGATCGAGGGCTACCTCACGACCGAAGAGAGCCGCTCAGAGCTCCGTGAGCGCCTCCCCTTCATCGAAAACCGGCTCGGGTCGAACAAATGGAGCGGCGAACTCGTTCGAAGATTGGACAATGGAGAGGAGCGCGAGCTGGTCGAACTCCTGCTCGAGCTGTACTACGACCCGCTCTACTCACACTCCGGCAAAGAGACGCAGTACACACACACCATTGATTCCACAGATCCCGTTCGCGCCGCGAAGGAGATCGCAGCCTGGATCGAGAATCGATAGAGAGACACCGGCAAAATCAACTAGAAGACACCTTCGGAGTCCCGGTCCCTCCCCCTCATGCAAGTGAGGGAAGTTCGCGTCAGCGAATGGTCCGAGACTCCTGAGGGGAGAGAGGCGGGGGGTACAGCGAACTCTTGCCTCTCTCTTTTTTTTGTGGCGAGGCAGCGAGCACTAGCGGTCCGAGAGTATTGGGGCGTTCTTCCGGACGAGGGCGGGTCACTTCGGTCGCCGGTGAGCTTGGGCGATGCTGTCGGCTAGCTCGTTCGGAACGCCGCCCTCCTCCGCGAACTCATCCCAGCGCTCCACGGCTCGAGCGACCTCGTCGAGGATTGCGAGCGCGCGTCCTCGTCGGAGCGCGACGGTCGTTCCCGCGGCTTCGAAATCGGCGCGCTCGAAGCCGTCGCGCTTTCCGTTCAGCGTCATCTGGTGCTGCCCGGTCCAGGCTCCGCCCGGGTTGTAGCTGTAGATCACGTCGAAGGCGGGCGAGAGGGACCACTCGCCGCTCTTGGACATGAGGAAGGCGATGTTCTTCGTGTGGTCGTCCTGGTTGCGGGCGAGCACATTGAAGGCGGCGCGCCGAAACTGCTGCTCGAGGTCGGCCATCGGGAGCTCGAGGCGGCGCATGGTGAAGAGCGCTTGCTCGTAGGAGTGCGCGCCCGCCAGGTTGAAGTCGAGGTGAGCGATCGCGCAGAGAGATTGCATGTGGAGCTTGGCACCGGTTTCCGTTCGATCGAAGCGCCGGGTCATGAAGTGCGCGCGCCCGTTCTCGTGGAGCAGGCGGCACTCGGTCATCTCGATTCCCGCGGCGAGGGCCATGCGGTGGTAGGCGTACTCGATGCGGCCGTAGCCGGTCGGATCGGCCAGCTCCTTGTCGCGATTGGCGGCGACGCCGTCGAACTTGAGGAGCCAGTGCGAGAAGCCCTCCTCGACGCCGACCTGCCCCGACCGCAGCTCGCCCGTGTCGGGATTCCAGGCGACGACGGCTTTCGCTCGAGCGCCTCCGGCGGAGGTCCCTACGCGGAGGATCTCGCGCACCGCGGCGGCGGACTCTTCGCCTTCGAGCCGGGCCTTGAAGGACTCGCGACCGGCGAGCACATCGCCGGCGAGCTCGACGAGAGCGGCGACGTCGAGAGGCTCGGAGGCTTGGGAGTGAGCGCCGATCGCCGGTTCGAACTCGAGCGCTCCCATTCCTCTGGAGCCCGTGTAGCAGAGGCGCTCGACCGGGTTGAAGCTCGCGGGGGTTCGGCCGCGGCTCGCGAGCCAAGCATCGATGAGCGCGTTGCCGAAGCGGTCGGGTAGAACGTCGGCGAGCATGCCGGGCAACCCGAAGAAGCAGGCCGGCGGAAGCGCGGGAAACGAGTAGACCGTTTCGGCGAGTGGCATCGTGAGCGGCGCGACTTCGATGTTGCTGGCGAGGAAGGCCGGGTCGTACTCGAAGAAGCCGAGCGACCGTTCGGCGTCCCACGACACGGCGCCGATGCGCGTGCCCCATAGCTTCACCGCCGCGCTGGTCATCGGTCCTCGTCCCAGACCCAGTCGGTTTTCGGCGCGGACGTACGGGGCCGTCCGTCGGAACGCGGCCGGGAGGCGCGCTTGCGTTCCTTCCGCTTGCGCTCGACGGCTTCCAGCGGACGCAACCCGGTCTCGGGCACGAGTGACGCGAAGTTCTGCGCCAGGCCGAGCGCTCCCAGAATTCGAATCAGGTTGGCGAGCTGGGTCGAGTGGCCTCCCTCGAGGCGGCGCACGGTGGCGCGCGAGACTCCGGCCTCCTGCGCCAGCTCGGCCTGGGTCAGGTTGCGCTCGAGGCGCTTGCGCGCCATTCGCCGGCCGAGGGCTTCGAGAATCTCGTCGGCCGCAGGTGAACTGCTTGCGCTGCTATTTTGACCCATAAATGCTCCAATCGGTTTCGATGGTGCAGAACTGGAGCATTTTGGGCGCGCCTCGCAGACAATGGAAGCTCAAGAGTTCAGAATCGACGCATAATCGTCAATATGCCATCTAGTGGGTCTCTTGTGGCTCACTAACGGACAGGCCGCGCCTCAGCTACCGGACCTAGACGTTGCGGGAGAGCAGAGCCCAGCCCTCGCGCAGCTGTGCCTTGAGCTCGAACAAGCTGCCCACCGAAGTCAGCCGGCGCCACAGGTAGCTCGGTCGCATGTAGAAGCGTCGCACCATGCGCTTCTTCATCGCGAGCATCGTCTTGCGATCGAGGGTGCTGGTCGGAAGGAAGGCGTCGGCACCACCTTGATCCATGACCAGGTCCTTCTCGGAGGCGAGGCCGAGCTCGAGCGCTTGCTTGCGGAAGGGCGTACCGAACCTCGGGACGGCCATGTTCAGGCTCATGAAGTCCATGTCCATCCGGACAGCGAGCTCGAGCGTCTTCTCGAGCGAGCTCTTGGTCTCCTCGGGAAGACCGATGATGAACGTGCCGACCGTTCGCAGGCCGAGGTCTTTCGCGCGCCGAAAAGCGTCGAGGATGATCGAGCTCTTGTAGCCCTTTTCGTAGGCCGCGAGCAGCTCGTCGTCGGCGGACTCGACGCCCATCATGACGGTGTGACAACCCGCGGACTTCATCGCCGCCAGCAGCTCTTCGTCGCCGGTATCCGGTCGCGTGTAGGCGGTCCAGGAGAGGTCGCCGCGCTCTTCCAAAGCGCGGCAGAGCGCGAGCCCACGCGACCGAACGACGCCGAAGGTCTGGTCCATGAAGAAGAGCTCGCGCACGCCGTTCGCGCGCAGCGCATCGATCTCCTCGAGGACTTCGTCGACGGGGCGCGTCTGGAAACCGAGCGTTCCGATCACGCAGAACGTGCACGGGTAGGGGCAGCCGTAGTCGGTGAGGACCGTCGCGAAGGGCTCGTTCTTCGCGAAGGAGAAATGGTAGCCGTGAGCGGGAAAGAGCTCGTGTCGGGGCCGGGGGAGCTCGAAGCTGCCCTTGCGGTGCTTGGGCTCCACGCGGCAGATCCGGCGGGGCTCGCCGTTCTCGTCGCGAACACTCATGTCCTCGACGGCGTTGCGCTCGTCCGCCAAGTAGTGAGTCACGTCGGAATTCGAGAAGACGTGGATCACCGCCTCGAGCCAGGGCTCTTCGCGCATCCGCTCTTCCGCGTTCTCGTGGAGGACGTCACCGATGGCGAGAATCCGGCGCCCGCGCTGGTGTTCGTCCGCGAGGAAGGAGCGGTCCTCGTCCCAGGAGACCGAGCCGACCAGGCTCACGATCACGTCGGGCGCGAAGGCCTCGATCCTGGCGTGAGCGGCGTCGATCGAGAGGCGCTCGGCCATGCAGTCGAGCACGAGCGCTTCCCCACCTCGGGCACTCGCGAACTCCGCACACGTCCCTGAGAGGCCGAGCAGGTCTACCGGGTGAAAGAGGTAGTTCGACTTGGTGGTCTTCGAGCAGAAGTAGTCGCGAATGTAGATCCGCTCGCCAGGCGGATTGAGCAGCAGGATTCTCACGACTCGGAGGCCTTGGCGGTGATGACGCTCGGATTCATGAGGTTGAGCTTGGCGCGCGACATCAGAGCGCGGGCCTCCTCGAGCACGTAGTCCGGCGTGAGGTTGATCAGGCACTCCGGCTTGCCTCGATAGCAGTTGGAGACCTTGTTCTCGTGTACGTTGATGCAGGGGCTGCAGGGCGGAGGCGAGTAGAGCGCCTTGACGGCGGGGCCGAGCGGGGCGTACATCACGGGAGTCTCCGGACCGAAGAGGCCGACGGTTGGGGTTCCGAGGGCGGCGCCGAGGTGCATCGGGCCGGTGTCGTTCGTGATGAAGATGTCGGATTGGGAGAGGAGCGATTGGAGCCCGCCGAGGGAGAGCTGTCCGGCGAGGTTCGCGAAGGTGCCGGGGGGCTGACGGCCGATCAGGGCGGCGACCTCGGAGGTCCACGGGACTTCGGACGGGGAGCCGGTGAGGACGACGCTCGCACCCGACTCGGCGATCATGCGCTCGGCGACGGCGGCGAAGTGCGCTCTCGGCCAGCGGCGCTCGAGGGAGAGCGAACCGGCGTTCGGGTTGAGGACGCACAGGGGGCGCGAGCGATCGATCCCGGCCTCGGCGAGAGCGGCCTCGGCCTCGCGCTGGTCCTCCTCGGAGAGCTCCATGACGGAGAGGTCCTCCCAGGCGACCTTCCATCCGTTCTCGCCACCCGCCAGGCAGCGGAAGTTCCGCGAGACGTGCCAGTAGCGGTTGAAAGGCACCGTGCCCGTGTGCAGGTGTCCGCGCCAGATCTTGGGTGCGGCAAAACCGAAGGACTCTCGGGAGCCCGAGAGCCAGGAGATCACGGCGGAGAAGCGGGTGAAGAACTCGAAGTCGTAGACTGCGCGGAACTCGCATCGTCGAAGCTCGCGCACGAGCGCGATGATCCGGAAGAACACGCTGCTCCAGCTCTGCGTCTTCACGTCGAGGGTCAGCACATCGTCGAAGGCTCCGAGGCTGTGCGCGAACTCTTCGTTCTCACTCAGGGTGAGCAGCGTGAGCCGCGCGTCGGGATAGCGCCTTCGCAACGTGCTGGCGGCGGGCGTCAGGAGCTGAATGCTGCCCAACCCCCAGAACTTGATCACGAGCAGGTCGCGGCCTTTGGGTCGACGAAGGAAGAGGCGCAGAACCCGGATGGGCTGGAGCAGGCTGCAGGTGAGGAATCCGAGCACCTTGTCGGCGGTCTGGAGCCTCTTCATCGGGATGTGAGTGTTGGAGTCCACGAGCCCCCTAATCTAGCAGCCCCTGACCCGGCGGGTGGCGCATAACGCGCTCCACCGGGCTCTTCTCGGGAGAATGAGCGAGACTTGTTCCAGGAAAAAGCACAGGGGCGCTAGCGAACCTTGTCGGAGTTCCCGCACCCGTTTACCTTGTGCTCTCGGACTGGTTCTTCCATCTCCACAGCGCTTCCTAGTTGGGCTTCCCAGTTGGGCTTCCCATGAGGCGCGCATCCCAGGCTGACTCACCCTCCATGTGCGGATTCATTGGTGTTTACGGACCGGAGGGCGTCGATGTCGCCCCCGAGGTGTATGAAGGCCTTCTTGCGATTCAGCACCGCGGGCAGGACGCGGCTGGAATCACGACCTTCACGAAGCAGTTCCACGTCAAGAAGGGCTTTGGCCTGGTTCGCGAAGTCTTCGACGAGCACAACATGCCGCGCCTGCGAGGCAACCTCGGGCTGGGGCACGTTCGCTACCCAACGGTCGGAACGGGAACGGGCGAGGATGCTCAGCCCTTCCACCTGACCCTTCCCGTTGGCATCGCGATGGCGCACAACGGCAACGTCACGAACTTCGACGACCTGGTCGAGACGCACTTCAACAAGAGCGGAACCCGCCTCAACTCCTCCTGCGACCTCGAAGTCATCTTGATGGTCTTCGCGCGCAGCCTGGCCGAACGACTGCGCCCGGGTAAGCCCGTCACTCCCGAGGACGTCTTCGCGGCCGTGAAGACGGTCTTCCAGGAGGTTCGCGGAGCCTACTCCGTCGTGGCGACGCTCCCCGATCTCGGCATGCTCTGCTTCCGCGATCCGTACGGGATCAAGCCGATCACCTTCGGCGAGAAGGAGACCGACGAGGGCTCCTGGTATGCCTGCGCCAGCGAGAGCGTCGTGCTCGACGTGACCGGTTACAAGCGCACGATCGACCTCGGACCCGGCGAAGCACTGCTCCTGACCGAGGACCGTGAGATCCACCGCGCTGTGCTGAGCGACAAGCCCCACCGCCCCTGCGTCTTCGAGCTGGTCTACTTCGCCCGCCCGGACTCGATGCTCGACGGAATCAGCGTCTACAAGACCCGCACGCGCTTCGGCCATGCTCTCGCCGAGCAGTGGGAGGAGAGTGGAGCCCCCGTTCCCGACGTCGTCATGCCGATTCCGGACTCCTCGCGGGATGCGGCCATCGCCATGGCAACCCGCCTGGGCGTGCCCTACCGCGAGGGTCTGATCAAGAATCGCTACATCGGGCGCACGTTCATCATGCCCGATCAGGGCTCCCGGCAGACCTCCTTGCGCCGCAAGCTGAACACGATCCCGCTCGAGTTCCGCGACAAGAAGGTCCTGCTCGTGGACGACTCGATCGTCCGAGGGAATACCTCGAAGCGCATCGTTCACATGGCCCGCGAAGCCGGCGCGGCGGAGGTCTACATGGCGGTCTCGAGTCCGCCGCTCGTGGCGCCCTGTCCGTACGGAATCGACATGGCCTCCAAGATGGAGTTCATCGCTTCCGGGCGATCCAACGAAGAGGTCGCCGAGCTGATCGGGGTGAACTACCTGCTCCACCTCGAACGCGATCGAATGAACGACGCCGCTCGAACCGGAAACCCTTGCATCGAGAAGTTCTGCAACGCCTGCTTCACCGGGGAGTACCCGACGGGTGATATCACCGCGGACGTCCTGGAGCGGATCGAGGGCGAGCGCTCGACCGCCCAGCGGGTGTTCCGCTTCTCGGAGGGTGGCCCGAACAGCAGCGACGAGAAGGACGCCAAACCCAAGCCGAAAGCCGAGCGCGAGCCCGTCTCCTAGAGGGGGAACGAGGCCGGTCCGCCGGCACATCCAACCGGCCCAGAGCTCTTCGCTTCGATGCGCGTCCTGATCACCAGCCCTGTCTTTCCGCCCGATCTAGGCGGTCCCGCGGTCTATGTCCCCAGTCTGGGGCGATATCTGGTCGAGCGTGGGCACGACGTGGGAGTCGTCGCTTTCTGCTCGGATCCGAACCCGACAGGCTTCCCGTTCCCGGTCCGCGCCGTGACGCGGGGCCCGCTGCCGATCCGCTACCTCAAGGCCTTCTTCGCCGTCTGGAGCGAAGCTCGCCACTACGACGTGGTCTACGTGAATGAGCACCTGGCGTTCTTGCACGTGCTCGCCGGACGCTTGGCCGGAAAGCCGGTCGTGATCCGAATCATGGTCGATGGCATCTGGGAGATCAGCCATCGCAAGGGCTGGATCGACGGCGACGACATCGTGACCTTCGAGACCAAGGACTACGGCTTCAAGGTCAAGGCGTCGCGGTGGCTGCAGAAGGTCTGGTGGGGGTGGTGTTCACGAATCATTTCCTGCAGCGACTTCCTGCGACGAATTCCGATCGATCGCTACGGGGTGCCCGAGTCGAAGCTGAAGTTGATCTACAACGCCTACCACGGTCCGAAGGCGGAGAGCATTCGGGAGACTCAGGCCGAAGCACGCGAGAAGTTTGGCCTGAAGGCCGACCGGAGGTACGTGCTCACGATTTGCAGATTGATGGTTTGGAAGGGGGTGGACGGCATTATTCGGGCTTTGAAGGAATTGCCCGAAGATGTCCAGTTGCTCGTCGCTGGCGATGGCGACATGCAGGCTGAGTGGACACAGCTGGCCGCCGACCTGGGATTGGCGGAGCGAGTCACCTTCCTCGGAAACATCCCGCACTCCGACATTCCGCTCATGATTCGAGCGGTCGACCTGTTCGTTTTGAACAGTGAGTACGAGGGGCTGTCCCACACGCTGCTCGAAGTGATTCACCTCGGTACTCCGATCGTCTGCACGGGCGTATGCGGCAACCCGGAGTTGGTCGAGCACGAGAAGAACGGGCTGCTCGTTCCCATGCGGGATCCCGAGGCTCTGCGCACAGCGATGGAGCGGGTCCTCTCCGATCCCGAGCTGGCGCAGCGATTCGTCGACGAGAGCCTGCGCCGCGCATCGATCTTCTCCCGCGAGGAGACCTTCCCGCAGGTCGAAGAGCTGCTGGAGTCCGTCCGGCGCTAGAGGGGGCTCCAGGACTGGCCTCGAAAGGCCTGTATCAGGCGCCAGGACCGCGCCCCAGGAAACCGCCTCGGGGCCGCCTGGAGGTGGTGCGCCCGACAGGATTCGAACCTGTGACCTTTCGCTCCGGAGGCGAACGCTCTATCCAGCTGAGCTACGGGCGCGATTAAGGACGGACTACTCTGTGGTGGCGCCCGCTGGACTTCAAGGATTGGAGGGGATCTGAGGCGAGTAATGCTCAGCCTAAAGCCCTGTAGGAGCCGATAATGCGTGGACCCCGCCTCCGTTCTTGGAGACTCGCCTCCAATTCCAGACGATTCTGTTACCTTGACGCTTCGTGGTGGCTATGGCTACCATGAATCCAGAGTGCGCCAGTTCCTGTACGGGACAATTTCCTGTACGGGAAAATGACTGGAACGCGTTCTGCCCTCGCATCGGAGCTTCTGAATGACCCCCGGGCCGACACAACGAAAGCCGCAGAAACCGACGATCAACTCGACGACGAGGTTGATGCCGTGGTTCGCAGGAGTTTCGTTAGTCGCCTTCTCATTCGGCGCCAACCTCGGCCGCGCCACAACGCTCTCTGCAGCGGCGACCCCGGCTGCCGCCACCTCCCTCTCCACGGTGGGTGGATCGAGCGCCCTGACCGATAGCGACCTGGACGGCATTGCCGACGTTCATGAGGAAGTTCTGGGGTTGTCCCCGGACAGCGCCGACACCGATCAAGATGGGTGGTCTGACTCGGAAGAGCTCACCCGGGGCAGCAACCCCAAGGACAAGCGGGATTCGCCCGAGAAGGCCCTGATCGGGCTGGACGTCTCCGGCTACGCGGACCACGGCGTGATGCACATCGTGACCTCCGTCTACCTCAAAGGTGGATTGGGCAGCGGCCACAAATTCCAGCTGGGCGCGGTCCACGACGGCGAGGTCATCATCCTGCCGCCCGCAGCCTACCTGCCCTTCACCGAGGTGACCCTCATCTCTGGACGTGGTCCGACCGATTCGGTCTACATCCTGGACATGAGGTTGCCCCGCCGAATCGTCGCCAGCCTGGGCGACGTCTCCTTCTTCGCTCGCACGAAACCCTCCAACGAGGATGAGTTTCCGGTCCTCGCGAGCATGAATATGACCACCAAGGGGGGCGTGCCGTACGAGGTCACCCCTCCGACGACCATCCCCGGCGTCCAGCCGAAGGATCCTCGGTCGTCACGCGGAGGCTTCTACACCCCTCTCGTCCCGCCCTCGAGGTTGCCCTCGGGTTCGACCCAGGGTCAGGTCTGCGTCCAGCGAACGCGCGTCGTGGGCTCCGGTGGCTCAGGTATCCAGCTCGAGGTCATCGAGGCTGACTGCGTGGATGGCGATGGAGTCTGCCCTTCGAGTTGTGCGGGCACGGTTGGACAGTCGTTCAACATCATCGACCCCATCCTCCTTATCGGGGGCTGAGGAGCCCTACCGGCCAGCTTGCTGGCGACGGATGTGAGGCTCCCGGGCGCATCGCTGCTGCGCCCTGTTTTTTTTGGCTCGGTATGTGCAAGAGGCCGCGTAGAGCCTCGTCAAGGCCTATTCCGGGGTAGAATTTAGGGTCAATCCCCGGACAAAGTCGGCCTTAAGGCGGAACAGTTCTTAATGCGAATTCGTCTGGGATAATCCCTGGGTGCATATTAATGAGTGTGGATATCGATCTTGCTCTGGTTGAGGCCTGTCAGGCCAATCCAGAGAGCGGCCTCGACGGCCCCTTCCGAGAGTTGTACGAGCGATTCAAGGACCGCGTCTACAACGTCTGCTTCCGGATCACCGGGAACGGAACCGATGCTCTCGATGCCTCTCAGGAGACCTTCGGGATTCTGTACCGCAAGGTCGGCGAGTTCCGCTTCCAGTCCAAGTTTTCGAGCTGGGTCTATCGGATCGCTGTCAACGCGAGCATCGATCTCAAGCGGCGCTCCAGCGCCCGCAAGCTGATCTCGCTCGACGCCTTGGAGGACGCTGGAGGTCCCACCAAGCGCTCGGGAAGCGAGCTGCGCGACGACGCCATCGAGATGCCCATGGCTTCGGCCTCGCGAGGCGAGCTCGAGATGGAGATCCAGAAAGCGATCTCCCGCCTCAGCCCAAAGCTCAGGACGGTCACCGTCCTCCGATACACCGAAAGCCAGAGCTACCAGGAGATCAGCCAGACTCTTCAGATCTCCCTGGGCACCGTGAAGTCCCGTTTGGCGCGCGCCCACGACGCTCTCGACCGAGAACTTTCTCCCGTTCTGGAGCGACACTACTTAGGCTGACGCTCCTCCGAACCTATCCCTATCCCCGTACCCACCCCTCTCCAAACGCCTCCCCGTCATGCTCCCCCCCTGTAACGACACCCGCGAGCGGCTCTTGGCCGACTCGGAGTGTGCTTCGACCGAAGCGCACTTGCTGGAGTGTGGGGATTGCAAGAGCTGGTGGGAGCGAACGCAGAGGCTCAGCCTCTCCCTCGCCGGGTTGCCTCGGCTGACCGCTCCGGACGAATTGACCGAAACCGTCAGCCGGCAGTTGTCCGAGTTCCGTGAGTTGGAGGGCGACGGCCTGCTCGAGCGCGCGCTGCGCAGCCTCCCCCGCGTCACTGCGCCCGCGATTCTGGATGACCTGGTCCTCGACCCGAGTCCTCACTTCGAATCGGCGACGGCCAGGCTTGTCGGGAACCTTTCGAGGGTCTCCGCTCCTGCCGTTCTCGACCGTCTGGTCGGCGAAGAGCTGGATGCCCCGGCCCGTCACCGCGTGGAGCGGTTCGTCGGCGATCTTCCTCGAGCGACTGTCCCGGCCACCCTCGACGAGAAGCCCATCGAGCCTGTCCGAGCTGCGTCCGCTCGGCGGAACCACAACCTTCGGAGGGTCCTGGCCCCTTTTGCCGCAGTTGCAGCGGGCCTGTTCCTCTGGGCCAACTTCAGCGATCAGGCCGAAGCTCCTGCCGCGGACGACTACGGGTTCGATGTCGTTCACGTCAGCTCCCCGGAACAGCTCTCGCCGCTTGCCCAGTTGTTCTTGGGTGGAATGACGAGCGGCAGCCGCTTGGTTCCCAATTCCGGTGAGGCGGGCACTTCGCGATGAAAGTCTTGCGTCCGCTCCTCTCCGTCCTCTTGATCGCTGCTGCCCTGCCCGGCTGTGGCGTCGAGAGCCCGGTCGGTCTGCCCGGCACCCCCGGAGTTCCGGCTGCCTTCCAGGGAGAGTGGGACCAGATCCAGCAGGCTCCGTGGAACACTCGCTATCAGGGCGAGCGCCGCGTGACCCTCTCGGTCGATCTCGAGAGCGGCGAGCGAGTCCAGACTCAGTACATCGAGCGCGTCTCCTCGAACGGCCAGGGCAAGTTCAACATCCTACCGCTCCAGGCCGAGACGCCGGTCTTCCCGGATGAGCCGACCTTCCTGACCCTTCAGGGACGGCGTGAGGGCTTCTTCTTCCGTTATCGCGACTTCCGCATCCGGAACCTCGAGCTGTTCCGCAAGAACTACCGCCACCTCGACGCGGGATCCTCCGTGATCGTCGCCGGACGCCAGGCCTGGGAAGTCCGCTTCGTCCGCACTGGTCCCGGTGGACGCACCTACGCGGTCGCGTTCGACCTCGAGACGGGCCTCGTCCTGCGCTGCAACGAGTACGGCGAGCGTGGTGTACTCCTGGCTGCCCTGGAGTACACGAGCCTCGATCTCGACCCCGATCTCAGCGGGGTCGCCTTCTTCGTGCCCGGTAACGATGAAGTCAGCTTCAACCTCGGGAGCGGCGAAGGTCAGTCCATCCTCGGCTTCAAACCCTACCTGCCGAAGGCGATCCCCGCTGGCTTCGTCTTGCACGAGACCGCGAGCGTGAGCGACGACATGGGCAACCGCTGGTTCAAAGCGGGCTACACCGACGGAGCGGAGATGGTCTTCTTCCTCCATCGCGAGCGCGGGACCGAGACCTACGACCTGCCGATCACCGCCAAGACGAAGCAGGCGGGACCGTCCTCCAGGGATGAGGTCTCCGTCTTCCGAGCGGGCACCGTGCGTGCAGCACAGGGCACCGTGCGCGGGCAGGACATGATCGTGATCGGCGAGATCGCTGAGGGCGATCTGCTGCGGATGATGCGCATGGAGTAGTGACGGCCTTCGGGCTCCGACGAGCCTCTCGCCGACTCACATCCTCGCCTCTCGCTCTCTGCTGACCGGGAAGAATTTGCCACCGGTGGCTGCCGGCTCGTGCGGTCCGCTCCAGCGCTGGAATTCAGAGATCGCCTCAGAAAGCGAGTGTCTGAACTCCGAACTAGGGGGTACCTCCGAGATTTGCACATCGGAATCCTGGTCGTACCTCGACGGCCATCCTTTCCAGGTGTGTGGAATCCATTCCCCCAGAGCACGAGCGATGAGCAACGCGACGACGACCAAGGACGAGAAGCTAGCCAAGGACATCGGCGATCAGATCAGTGCCGATCTCTCCATGATCATCGACCGGGAGATCGCTATTTCCTCGGTGACCTCGGAGCGAGTCCAGGAACGAGCCGCCGGCGAGGGAACCATCCACCTCTCCTTCCGCATCGAGTTTCAGGTCGGCGCCGAGAAGCACTTCGGCTGCCTGCTCATGCCGCTGCCCGCCGCGATCGGTGTCGCCTGCTATCTGATGGTGATGTCCGACGAGGACGTGGCGACCCAGCGTGAGCAGAACACTCTCGACCGCTCGATGAAGGACGCCATGCTCGAGGTTGGAAACTTCGTCGGGGGCTCCTCGGATGCGGTCGTTCGAAAGTGGAACTCCGGTTCCAAGATGTCGGCCCGCTCGGCCGGCTGTCAGGGCGTCGCGCCCGGCGCCGTTCCGAACTTCGACCAGGTGAACGGATCCAGTCTGATCCTCGCCCGCCTGCAGTCCAAGCTCGGCGATTTCGAGCCCTTCGAGATGCTCCTGATGCTGCCCTCCGCCCTCGTGGGCGGCGACGAAGGCTGAGCGAAAGCTCGGCCTCTCGCGCGTGAATGTGCGCGAATTTCGTCGGTGACCGAATCGGGCCCTGAGTGCCGTTTCGGGGCCAGAATTGCCGTTTGGAGCGAATTTGCGCCTCCGCCCTGGAAACGAATTCCAGCTGTATGGACCGGGGTGTGGGGCTAGGCGGGGCTGAGCAGAGGTCCGCTCCGCCGCGTGCTCCATGGGGGGGTAGTCTTCTTTTGTCCGCGAACCGCGCAGAGCGGACGGAAACAGCCCGGAGACACCATGACTTCACAGCCCGACGAGCCCTCTTTCTCAGACTCCAACCTCGACTCGCCCGAGTACCGGATCCGATTGCAGCGCAAGCTCAACTGCCTGATCGCGGTCCTCGAAGTAGCGAGTGCGAAGGTCCGTCGCTCTCTGACCGGTCCGGATGCAGATGTCGAGCGGCTCACCCGAATCCAGAAGAACCTCGGCGACACCTTGAAGGTGTGCCAGCGAGCCAAGCGCGCGCTCGATCGCCGCGAGGAGCTTCCCGCCGAGCTGCCGAACGTCCTGAACGGAACGATCAACTCGGTCGAGGGGACCCGTCAGACTCGCGGAGCAGGTGTCGAGATGAGCACCCCGATGGAGCTGGTGAAGTTCAAGTCGATGGGGCCCATCGAGGCAGACGAGGCCGCGAATGTCGACTTCGACGAGCTCGGTCGATTGCTCCAAGGCGACTCGGAGTAGGCCTCGCGCGGGCGACCCCCGCGGTTGTCCAGCCCGATTCGGAACTAGCCCTGCGCGGACTCCAGGGCATCCCGAACCAAGTCGTCCGGGCGGACCCCTGCGGCCTCGGCTTCGTAGCCGAGCACCAATCTGTGGCGGAGTGCTGGAGCCGCTAGCGCTCGGACATCGTCCTCACTGACGAACACGCGGCCGCTGGCCAGTGCCCGCGCCTTGCTGAGCAGCAGGATGGACTGACCCCCGCGCGGACTCGAGCCGAAGCGCACGTAGCGCCGGACACTCTCGGGCGCGAACTTCGAGGTCGGGTCGGTCGCACCCACCACGCGCGCCACCAGGGCCAGAATCTCGGAGGAGGTCGGGACCTCGAGCGTGAGCGCGCGGATTCGAAGCAAGGTCTCTCGGTCGAGGCACGGTTCGAGAGCCGGCGGTCGGGGACCGGTCGTCGCCTCGAGGATCTTGATCAGCTGCGCCTCCTCCGGCGCGTTGAGCTCGATCTTGCAGAGGAAGCGGTCGAGCTGCGCTTCCGGAAGCGGGTAGGTGCCCTCCATCTCGATCGGGTTCTCGGTCGCGATGACGAGGAAGGGCTCCTCGAGAGAGTGGGTCGTCCCGTGCAGGGTGAGCTGGCTCTCCTGCATCGCCTCGAGCAGCGCGGACTGAGTGCGCGGCGTCGCCCGGTTGATCTCGTCGGCCAGGACGACGTGGGCGAAGATCGGACCGCGCTCGAAGCCGAAGCTGCGACGACCCGTGGCGGGGTCCTCTTCGAGGATGCGCGAGCCGAGGATGTCGGCGGGCATCAGGTCGGGCGTGAACTGGATGCGCTGGAACTTCAGCTCGAGAGACTCTGCGAGCGAGCGAACGAGCGTGGTCTTGCCGAGGCCCGGCGCTCCTTCCAACAGGACGTGCCCGCCGGCCAGCAGGCTCTGGATCAGGAGATCGACCTCCTCGCGGTACCCGAAGATGGCCGTGTCGAGCGAGCTGCGCAGAGCCTTCAGAGCGGCGCGCAGCTGCTCCAGCTCTGACTCGGTCTGGCTCTCGCGAAAGGACTCGGAGGAGGGGCTGCTCACTTCACTAGCCTGCCAGTCTCGCATTCAAGTGGACGTGCAGCTCGTCGAAGCTGCCCACCACGGGGAAGTCTCGCGGGGTACTCGGGTCGGCGCCTCGGAGGTGATCGATCTGGACGAATTCCATGCCGATGGCCGCCGCGCCACCATCCTGCTCCGGGTGGTCGCCGGTATGCAAGGCTTGTTCGGGCTTCACCCCCATTCGCTCGAGAGCGAGGTGAAACAGGTCGGGATCGGGCTTCTCCATCTTCTCCGTGGCGGAACAGACCACAACGTCGAAGTAGCCCGCCAGTTCAGTCCGTTCGAGGAGCAGCCCGAGGCGCTCGCTCCAGTTCGAGATCACACCGAGCTTCAGGCCGCGGCCCTTCAACTCGGTGAGCAGCTCGTGAGCGCCGGGGAACACTCGAAAGGTCTCCGCTTGGGAGAACTTCTCCAAGAGCTCCTCGCTCACGTCCGAGATGACCTCTGGTGCCAGACCGAGGTTCTGGCAGAAGATTCGGTGGATGAAGGCTCGGAACCAAGCGTCCGTGTAGCGATAGGCTCCGCCAATTCGGGCGGGGATGTCGCCGTGGGCCGTTCGCATCACGCGCTTCATCGTCATCGCAGAGAGATTGCGCCCGCGCTGCCGAGCAGTCTGTGCGTAGATCTCGTAGCGCGAGGGCACTTCGGTGAGCAGCGTGCGGCCAACATCGAAGAAAAGGGCCTCCAGGGTCATCGGTGTACCGTTCGTTGCGGGGCTAAAAAAGGTGGGCTCTCTGTGGTCTGAGCCTGGGATCGTACGATAGATCAAGATGATGCAGGAGATCGTTCACCGGGCCATTCGCGCCACTCAGAGGAGTTTTGCCCCAGGGCTCCTCCTGCTCAGCAGCCTGTCCCTCGTCAGCTGCGTGGGCTACTCGATCCCCAAGGACCAGACCCTGACCGAAGCGGCCGAGGCCGCCACCGAGCGCGAGGATTGGGTCGTCGCTCTCGACTACTGGCGCCGCGCGATCGAGCAGGTCGGCGACGAAGACCCGCGGCCCTACCGCGAGGCAGCCCGAGCCCTGATCGCGCTCGGCGAGATCGAGTCCGGTCAGCTCATGCTGGACCGCGGCATCGAGATGTTTCCCGAAGACGTCGAGCTCCGCTTGATGTGCGGGAAGCTGCTCTGTGATCGCGGCTTTCGAAGAGCGGCGGAGCTGAACTATCGAATCGCGGTCCAGGAGGATCCGGGTCGAGCGAGCGCCTGGTTGAGGCTGGCGGAGGTGCAGCTGAACCTCGATTTGCCCGAGAACGCAAACCTCGCCGTCGAACGCTACATCGAGCTCGCTGGACCGGACACTCAGTCGCTCTATCTGCGCGGTCGAGTGCGCGCCAAGACCGGCGACTTGAAGGGCGCGCTGGAGAGCTTCGCCGAAGCCTTCGCCGGCACCGACATCAACATCGACCAGCTGGTGGTCGCCGCAACGGTGGTGACCGAGGAGCGCTACTCCGGGACGACGGTGGAGAACCTCGTTCAGGCCTGCGGGTGGGCGGACCGCGCGCTCGAGATCGACCCACAAAATGCGGAAGCGAGCTACGTCAAGGGCATGATCATGGAGCAGATCGGTGACGATCTAGCTGCGGTCGAGGCCTATGAGCGAGCGGTGGAACTCGTCGATCACTTGCTCGCGATGACACGCCTCGCGCAGACCTACGCCAGGCTGGGTGAGTTCGATCGAGCGGACAAAATGATCCAACGCGCGCTCGAACTCAACGTGCACGCATCGCACCGGCGGATGTTGGAGCGCGTTCGACGCGCCTGGCACTGAGCGATCGGCACTGAGCAGTCGGCACTGAGCAGTCGGCACCGAGCGCGCCCGTTACTCGTCTACAGGTCGCAGATCTTCTTCACGAGTGCGTCGATCTCGTCTTCGACTTTCTCGCGAAACTCCATCCCGAAGTCGAGCTCGAGGACAGTGATCTCTTCGAACGCATAGCGACCCGTCTCGCGGCTGAACGGAATCCCGTACTCCCAGATGTTGCCATCGGTCGAGTTGATCACCAATTCCACCTGGTCGGAACCCTCGACACGTTTGATGTGGTAGGTCTCGGGGTAGTAGTTCTCATCCATCCGGGTGCGTCCTGGTTCTGATCGATCTTCGGTTCTGGTGCGCGACCGGCGATGCCCGGTTCGCGATCGAGGCCGACATCATAGCTCCCAATTCAGGCGACGGGAGGTTCGGAATCGGGCGGAAGCTGGCGAATGGCCTGGTCGGGAGAGACCTCGCCGCCGGACACGACGCGCGCCAGGATTCCGCTGCGGCCGACCATCAGATCGGGGAAGCGCCCATCCACGGATTGCAGTGTCTGGCAGGGCTCGCGCACGTCGTGCACCTCGAGCACCACGCGCTCTCCGACCATCAGCCGATCGCCGGGAAGCAGCCGGCCGAGGTCGAGGCCTTCCGTTCTCAGGTTCTCGCCGAACGCGCCCGGCTCCGTGCCGGAGACGCCATCCCGCTTGAGCCGCGTGACCTCCTCGGCGGAGAGCAGGCAGACCGCGCGCTCCTCACCGCCGTGGTAGGGCGAGCGATGGCCGTCACCCTCCAGCCCGCAAGCCTCGACCCGCGCCTTCTCGACGGCGAGCTTCGGGAGTCCGCCGGGCCCGACGCAGACGGCGACCACTCTTCCGACCGCGCTGTCCGTCACTCGAAGCTGTAGGTCTTCAGGAAGAAGTAATAGAGCTGGCCCTCGGACTTCAGATGTCCGGCCCGCTCTTCCGCCTCGGGACCGATCCCGAGGTAGATGTCCGCGCGCCCCGCGGTTCGGATTGCGCCGCCCGTGTCCTGGTCGAACATGAACTGCCGGTAGGGGATCTCTCCCCCGAGTCGATCGGGGAGGGCGGTATCGACGAAGACCAAGGCGCCGCGGGGGAACAGGCTCTTGTCGGTGGCGAGTGAGCGATTGGCCGCGACGTCGAAGTCGAGCGAGCCGTGCGGGTTGCCCTCGATCGGCTGGAAGAACACATAGGACTGGTTGCGCGCGAGGTACTCGTCGACGGTGTCGGCCGATGCATCGCGAGCCCAGCGTCGAATCGAAGTGAGGTTCATGTCCTCCGCCTCGACGTGGCCGGCTTCGATGAGCGCCTTGCCGAGAGAGGCGTAGGGGCGACCGTTCTTGGCGGAGTAGCCGAGGCGCAGGAGCTCGCCGCTCGGGAGCTCGATGAAGGCCGAGCCATTCACGTGCGCGATGTACGCGTCGATCGGGTCGGCGAGCCAGGCGAGTTCGAGGCCCTGACCTTCGAGCAGTCCGTTTCCGTCGATCGAACGTCGCGACGGAACGCGACCGACGCCGTTCGCGGTCTTCCAGCCGAGCACGTTGCCCTGCTTGTCCTTCAAGAGCTCCGGCGGCTTCTCGTAGAGCGGGTAGGAGTAGAGCTCGCTCGGCCGCGTATCGCCGGGCAACAGCGGCGTGCAGTAGCCGGTGAACAGGACGCCGCCACCCTTCGAGTCCCAACCGGCGCTCATGAACACGTCGAACTCGGCTTCGAAGGAGCGCGCGAAGTCGTCGCGATCGGTGGACTCGGTGAGCAGCTGGGCGAAGCGCTCGAGGCTTGCGAGGGCGAGCGCGTGGTCGACACCCGCGATCGGAAAGAACTGCTCGGCATGGCGACGCCGCGTCCAAGTGATCGAGCGTTCGAGCGCCGGCAGGATGTCCTCGCGCGCTTCCCACTGATCCGCGATCGGTAGCTGCAGTTCGGCGAAGCTCTGCTTCACGAGAGCGGGCGCGCCGGGATCGAGCGGACGGCCGTAGTCCGGCGACTGACAGGAACCGAGGGAGAGAGCGAGCGCGAGGGTCAGGACCGACGCGCTGGCCGCCGAATTCGACAGGATGTGTTTCATGGTTGTTGGTGGCCGATAGGAATCGAGCACCAACAACTAGCTATTGAGACCGAGCTTGTCGAGCTTCGGCGCGATCACCATGCGGCAGTAGGGCTGGGCCTTGTTGGCCTGGTAGTACTCCTGGTGATAGTCCTCGGCCGAGTAGAAGGTCGAGGCCGGCGTGATCTCGGTCACGATCGGGTCCGAGAAAGCGTCGGATTTGTCCACCAGCTCCTTCGATGCCTCGGCCAGGGCGCGCTGCTCGTCGGAGTGATAGAAGATCGCGGAGCGGTACTGCGTGCCGACGTCATTTCCCTGGCGATTCAGAGTCGTCGGGTCGTGCAGTCGCCAGAACCACTGGAGCAGGTGCTCGAGCGACAGGACGGCGGGATCGAACCGAACCTCGGTCACCTCGGCGTGCCCCGTCGTGCCCGTGCAGATGTCCTGATAGGTGGGGTTCTCGAGTGCTCCACCCATGTAGCCGGACCGCACGGCGAGGACGCCGTCGATCTGCTCGAGCACGGCCTCGACGCACCAGAAGCATCCAGCGCCGAACGTGATCACCTCGCCACTCGTCTCGTCAGTCATCGGTCGTCTCTTCGGCTAACCGGCGAAGTTGGCCTCGGCCAACCGCTCACTGCGCTCTGCGGCAAATTTACAGATGCCTTCCCAGACCGACTCGGGATCGATCTTGGACTCGCGCTTGATCTCGTCGACGCTTCCGCCCGTTCGCCAGCGATCGTCGTGATCCGGCGTCATGGCGTAGCGCTCCGCGACCTTGTTCGACAACCAGTCGTGCATGGCGCGCCTGGACTGATTCGAGACGACGGTCGAGTCGAGCCAGTGCTCGCGCGGAAGAACCTCGTTGCGATAGCTCTCCGGCTGCAGCTGGAACAACTCCCAGGAGACGAGCTGGACGATCTTGACGTTCGGGCCTTCGCCCGCGAGCAGGCGCGGAAGGATCGTGTAGATCGAGTCCGTCGTGCTCGTGCCCTGCACCAGAATCGTGCCTTCGATCGGACGGTTCGGGTCGTGCGCCTTCATGACATAGGCACCCTTCGCGGCCTCCAGGTAGGAGGGCACGCCAAGCTTCTCGCGGTCGGGTACGAGGACATCGGGACGGGTCAGGTGCAGCGCGATGACGGGCCGTTCCGTGCACAGCGCGGCGGCCAGTGCCGGCGCGACCTCGTTCGCTGCCCACGGGTGCAGGTTGATGACCTGGCCTTCGGGGAACAGCTGCGTGACGCTCGGCGCAAAGATGCCGAAGTGCGTGCGGCTGTCTTCGGCCGTCTCCGGTCCGGAGTGACCCGCGATCCAGATCACCTTGCCGACCTTGAGCTCGCAGTCCTGCGCGAGCTGGCTGAACAGGCGCATCATGCCGTACTTCAAGTACGAGAAAGAGCCGTAGGTCGAGCACGCGCTCCAGTAGCCCAGGTACTCCTTCTCGGGCTCGTCGGACATGTTGACCGTGGACAAGCCGACGGAGATGCCCGCATTCGCAAACTCGGTGATCTGCTGCGGAAGCAGCGCACCTTCGACGTTCTTGTTGCGGCAGTACCAGCCGTAGCCCTTCGACTCTTCGAAGTTCGGGTGCGCGCCGGCGAAGCCCGAGATATTCGTCGAGTCGGCCAGGTCTGCCGAGCAAGCGATGACGAGCGGTCGCTTCATCTCGCGCGCGGCGAAGGCATTCACCCACGCGCCGAACTTCGAGAGCCCCTTGCGGTTGGGTGCGCGCCCGCCCGCCTTGTAGAAGATGTCCTCCGGCAAGTTCTCGGGCTGCAGCCAGAACCGATCCTCCGCCAGGTTGACCTCGCTGGTGAGCCGAAAGCTGTCCGGCTTCGTCGGAACGCTGTCGCCCAGCTCGGTCAGCGTGTTCGCCAAGTACTCGACCAGCTCCGGGTCGTCCCGCATGACCTTGAAGACCGTCTCGAACCAGCCCGTCGTCTGAACGCGGCAAGCGTCTTCGCCCGGATCGTTCGTGTCGCCCGCGCCGGCGAACTCGACGCCGTACTTCTCGGCGAACTCCCCGCGGCACTTCCAGAACAGCTCGCTGTTGCGCTTGTGCGCCGCGCCGTGCGAGGCCGCGTCGAATTTGTGATAGCCGCGCCCCTTGCGCGTCTTGAACCAGACCATGCCCGGACGCCCGTCCTTGTCCTCGGCGTGAACGACCTCGAGCAGAGCCTTGGCGATCTCCGGATAGCTGTGCCCGTCGTCCGCGCCCGCAACACGCCAACCGTAGGGCTCGTACCAGTCGCGCGGATGCCCGCTCACGACTTCGGAGTTCGCGAACGAGTCGATGCCGTGGTCGTTCCAGTCGAACAGAACGGTGAGGTTCGAGAGTCCGAGCCCGAAGGCCGAGTTCTTCGACTCGTGGTGAACGCCGGCCGTGTGTCCGCCTTCACCCTCGACGGCGAAGACATTGACCTCGTCCACGCCCGCGTGCTTGAGTGCGACCGCTTCGCCAACCGCCGCCGGCATCCCGTGACCCGAAGGTCCGGTGTTGAACTTGAAGAAGAGCGTCTTGCCCTCCATCTCCGCGTGCCCGGAGAGGCCCTTGTTGTGCCGCAGCTGGAGCAGGTCTTCCCAGGTCAGCGCGCGCTCTTCCGCATTCGGAACCAGATAGCGCTCGTCGCCGGTCGCCTTGTACTGGAGCCGCAGCGCTTCGTTGTAGACCGCGAGCAGGCAGTAGACGACGGGGCAGGTGTGGCCCGCGACCAGGACGAAGCGGTCGCCGAAGGCCAGCTCGGGCCGACGAATGTCGAAGCGCATCCCCGCGCCCAGCGTGCTGGCCACGAGCATCGGCACCTTGGATCGCGACCCGCCCGGGTGCCCGCTCTGGCGCAGGTTGAGCGCCAGGTCGATGCACTGATCGATCAGGTCTCCGGTCTTTTCCCAGTGGTGGAAGCTCTTGGAGAGAGTGGCGAGGTCGGGACGTGCGAGGGTTTGCATGGCTGTTCGAATGGGGTGATTGAAGCACACCACTATAACGAGACCGGCCCGGTTCTGAGCCGATCCGGACCCGCTCTGGGGCTCGAATGGCCGACTCTCGTCGATCCTCGCGAGGGAGGTCGCCCGAACCGAACGCCGGACCCCGAATCCGTCGCCGCTCCGCTACTGCCCGACGACGATTCCGAGCGAGATCACGAGCCCGTGCAGGTCGATGTCGTCAGCGCCGAGCTCGATATCACCGATGAGGCCTTCGTACATCATTCGGCCGTCGAGGAAGATGTTGTCGGTCATCTGGGTCAGTGCGCCGCCGCCGATGCCGTAGCCCCAGTAGTCCTCGCTGTCCTGCCTGGTCGCTTCCAAGCCCTTGGAATAGCGCCCGACCGCCATCAGGTAGCCCGCCTTCGAGCCGCCGCCGAGCCACATCCGAACACCCCCGAAGAACTCCGTCGAGTTGACGACCGAGCCGTACTCGCGGTCGTCGTACCCGAAAACTCCGCTGTAGCCACCGGACCCGAGGTCGAGCTGCAAGCTCCACCCATCGATGTCGGGATCCCCCGACGTCACGAAGCCCGCGGCACCCTCAGGAAAAGCGGCCGTCGCATCGTCCGCCGAGTAGTTGCTCTCGAGCGGCTTCATGAACGTGATCATCGACCGGCTAGTCGACCCGCCGTAGCGCTGCGCGGAAGGGAGAGCGCTGCAGGCGGTGAGGCCGAGGCACAGAGAGAGGACGAGGATTCGCACGAGTGGAGGGTCTGCCGTTGACCACCTTTAGTCAAGACTTCGCCGAGCTCATCCATCGGGAGAAGCCTCCCTGTCGGCGCTGGACGGCAACTCCGGTATGGTCCAGCGAACGAGCCGTAGGCATAGCTTCGGTTTGCGGATGCCCCACTCTCCGAATACGGAATCGCCCTGGCAAACGCTTCTAACGAGTTCAGATGCAGTGAAAACCTATCGATCTTCGTCGGCCCCGCGCGATGCCGAGAGAAGCTTCAGAGCCCATCTTCTCCGATTCGAATCGATCGCGTGAAGTGCCACACCTTTGAGCAGGAGTGGCAACTGTTCATCGCTTCTATTCTCTGCGACCAGTAAACGCGCCAGTGATTGCATTGTCGGCACGTGGCCTGGCGCAGTCTCGAGCGCCGATCTGTACTCGGCGATCGCTTCCTCGGCTCGCCCCGCGACCTCCAAAGTCAACGCCAGGTTCATCCGCGGATCCGGCGCGCCGGGCATGAGCTTGCGGGCCCACTCGAACTCGTTGGCGGCCTCGAAGAGCTTGCCCTGCTCGAGGTAGAGGACGCCGAGGTTGTTGTGGGCAGGGCCGAAGTAGATATCGGCGGTGAGGGCTTCGCGTAGGAGGCGCTTGGCTTCGACCGGATCGGTGTAGATGAGGTCGGCGGCTTCGAGGTTGCGCTCTTCGGCGATTAGCGCGCTGCGCAGGTTCTCTGAGACGGGTTGGTACGGACCATCCGGTGCCAACTGGCTCGTGCATGCTCCCAGAATGAGCGTCAGTGCGATTAGGGCGGTGTGCTTCATCGCATGATCCGGGGCTGGACTACGGGAATGCCGGAATCGACACCCGCCTCATTGAGGTCACGGCGGCTGACGTACTTCAGATCCTCGAACATCGAGCTGCGCATCACGCTGCAGCGCAGGAACACGAAGAAGCGGCTGCGGGAGTTCGAGGTGGACTTGCTACGGAACAAGGTGCCGAGCAGCGGGATGTCGCCGAGTAGAGGCAGCTTCGAGGTAGAATCGCCTTCGGTTTCGATCTCCAGGCCGCCGATGATCACGGCGTAACCGTCGGGCACCGACGCGATGCTCGAGAGGCTCGTCTCTTGGCGTGGCGGCGGGACACTGGCATCGGCGGACTCACCAACGAAGGAGCTCAGCGACACGGAGTAGTCGAGCAGCAACATGTCGCCCTCCGTGATCTGCGGCTTGACGGCGATCGTGGTCCCCGCATCCAGCGTTCCGCCGAAGGATGTGATCGAGGTGCTCGTCGACAGGCTTGTACTCGTGTAAGGCGTCTGGAGGATCGAATTGAGGTTGGCTTGCTCGTTGTTGTTGACGAGCACTTTGGGAATCGTGAGCGAGCGTCCGTCGTTTACCGTCGCTAGAGCGCGGACCACGCCGCTGAAGCTGCCGGGGTCCAGCACCACCGACGTGAAGCCGGTTCCGGGGACCTGGGCCAAGGAGGTCGCGCTCGGATCCGGTGAGCCCAGCCCAAACAGACTCTGCAACCGGAAGAACAGCTCGTCCTGGCGAAACGCCT
>Ga0316209_1000623_pt1 | contig 54507 bp, 51 predicted proteins | sample 6monopyrite_MG_FD_204945 | JGI IMG/M metagenome (GOLD analysis project Ga0316209, IMG submission 204945) | Microbial mat bacterial communities from mineral coupon in-situ incubated in ocean water Damariscotta River, Maine, United States -... | ecosystem: Environmental > Aquatic > Marine >... | reverse complement strand
TCATGGCGCGGGACCGCCCTTCCCCGTCCGGGCCGTCGCCCGTCGGGTTCGCGTCACGGTCGTGTGCCGCCATATCAGCGTTGAGTTCTTCAAGAAGTGCCTGCCCGCGATCGGACAGCTTCTCGCGGAGAAGCGGCAGATACGCCGCTGGCAAATTGTCGTAGGCGACTTTGCGCTGAAAGAACGGGGCTTCGCTCTCCGGATCGAGGTTGTGCTCGATCGAGGCGACGAGGTCCGCGACATCCGTCCCCAGGATGTCGAGCTTCGCCCCCTCATCGGCACTCGGGATATAGGCGCGCTCGATGAGATAGAGGCGCCCATCCGCGCGTTCGCCCACAGCGCCTACGCGCGTTAGTTCATCAAGAACGGCTCGTGCACCCACGTCCGCGCCATATTCCGCCACGAGACTCTCGAAACTCGGCCCCTCTTCGGACTCGAAGGGCAGAGACGCCGGCGCCCCGCGACCATCGTGATAGTCTGCCTCTTCCACCCAAGCGCTCACGACACGGGCTGCTCGGTTGACTTGACGTCGCATTCTGGTTCCGAGGGCTTCGTCCGGATCACTCTGCATGAGTCGACTCGCTTCCTTGCGCGTCATTCCGGTCAGCACGGCGACGCGCGACACGGAAAGTTTTCGACCGGGAACACTGAAGTCTTTTCGAGCGGCTGCAACGTAGGCCCGCTTCAACATCTCAGAGAAGCGACCGAACGCGAGTCCGCGCTTGAGCGCGAGCCTCACAACGGGCATCAACAGCGTCTCAATCGCTCGCTCGAGCGGATCCGGGTTCGACGGGCTCACGTTCGGGTTCTCGTCAGCATGCACAAACGATTAGCAGGGTCTCGGCCGGCGGATCCGATTCGAGCCAAGACTCGAACCGGACCCTCCCCAACGCTTGTGCCGCATCCCTTCAATCGTCGTTGCTCGAAGAATCGTCACTGCTCCCGGAATCGTCATCATCCTCAAGATCCGGCTCTTCGATCTCGACTTCGTCCGCCCGGTCGAAGTCGGTCTCATCCCCGTCCTCCTCGTCTTCCGCTTGAACCACAAGCCCCGGCGCGACCCGATCGTAGAAATCGGACTCGCTCAGGATCGCCCCATCGTCCGCTTGAAAGACCGTGGATGAACCGGTGGGGATCTCCACCCCGAGGATCGTGAACACCCGACTCGGACGGTCGACCAGATCGACGGGGCCTCGTAGGCGCAAGTCATCGTGATCCTCGCGTTCAAGCCGCGTCGCGATGACCCAACCGTCGGAACGGGCGACGCCACGAACCTCAAGGAAGTCACCGGCGCGCACGTCTGCCAGATCAAAGCCCGCGACATCGTCCCGCTGGTCTCGAACCCGGGTCGCCCCATCTAGATCGATGCGAATCCCGAGCAGCCAGATCCGATCATTTGCGACATCGATGTCCCCCGCGCTTGCCACTTCTGCATGGATGCGAACGCGATTCGATCGAAACTTCAGCTTCTCTGCGATGAGCACGCCACCCGCATTGATCGGGCCTTCGACCTCCACCCGTGCCCCATCCCTGAGCAGGTCGGGGTCGTTCGGTTCGAGTGTCGCGCCGCTCGCGTCGACGGGCTGTCCATCGACCACGAAGTCCGCGATCGACGCGAAGTCGGTGACCACGCCCTGGATCTCCGTTTCCGCGAACCGATCGTTTCGCGGACCTCGCGGGCGCTCGATCTCGGTCGCGCGGATCCCATCATTGGCGAGCAGCACGCCTTCGACGCGGACCAGCAGGTCATCCCGCAAGCCGCTCGGGCCGAAATTATCGACGAGGGTCGTTCCATCAAAAAGAACTTCGCTCGTCCCTAACATGAAGCTACCGCCCGCCAGGCCCTGAATCGGTCCATACAGCTTCACTTCCGTGACATTGATGAGAGGAGCGCTGCGTCGGCGCAGGTGCGTGACTTCGAGCTCTCCCACCGCGTTCACGAATCCGCTGAGATCGACCATCGCGTCAAGGGCGAGCGAATCAAAGTCCGTTCCGTCGAAGCGGGTGTCCGCGCGGGAAACGATCGCGCGCAAGCCGAAGATCTCGATCGCGCTCGCGTCCGGCCCGTGCGCGGTAATGGCTCTGATGGGCCCGCGGAGCCGCGACTCGAAGATCACCCGATCAGCCCGGGCCGTACCATCCGAACCCCGTTCCCCTTCGACGCGCACAATCATGCCGATGCCCAGATCACTTTGGCTTCCGGGCCGTCCATTGATCTCGAAGTCCGCCGAATCCGTGTTCCAGCGAACGCCGTTCATGATCACGCTTCCAAAGCCTGCGATCGGTCCCTCCGATGCTGCCGACGTCACTCCCGCGGTGGACGTCGTCGACTCGGCACCGCCTCCCCCAGAGCAACCCACCGTCAGCGCGCCCATCAATGCGGCGATCGCAATGACGACCACAGCCCCTTCCTTCTGAATTCTCATGCTCTCACTCCTTCGGACGCCGATCCGGGTCCGTCTCGGATGGGCCGAACGCGATCGCGCTTTCGTGCCCATCGTCCCAACGAGAGTGAGCTTTACATAACTGGGAAATAATTCCCAGTCATTACTGTAAGAGTGACGTAGATTTCAGCTCAGACAGGATTGAAGCTTGATTCGCCGCCCCACGCGCACCGGTGCGCTCACTCGCGACATCCCGAAGGACGTCCCTGGCATGGTGACCCGCGACACTCGCAAAGGCGCTTGAAGCTTCTAGAGCGCCGCCTTCACGGCGTCATGCACGAGCTCATAGCTCGGCGCGCCGCAGGGAATCCGCGCGATGGGATCCTCCTCGGGCAGGGCCAGGATTTCGAGGATGATCGCGTGAACCCGAGTGAGTTCGATTCCTCGCTGAGTACTGTCGGACATCTCGGCAATCTGATTGCCCGGGCGGGAACGCACGCGGTAGGACACGCCCTCGTCCAGGTCCACGCGGCCGTCGCATTCGTGCACCATCTTGACTCTCGCGCCGCCGAGGGGCGCGACCGGCTTTGCGTTGCCGGCGATCGTGGCTTCGATTTGGTGGGTTCCGCCGTTCAAAGCGAAGTGGCGGCGCCAGCTTGGCTGACCATCGACATTCAACCCGAACACGCGCGACGTCACCCGCAGATCAGCGACTTCGTCTGCGGGCGGCGGCGCGCCTTCGAACACCGGAGTCGCGGCACATCCGGCGAGCGCGACGCAGGCGATCCCACCGAGTAGACTGATTCGTGTCTCGTGAAAGCGCATGGCAGTCTCCTTACCGAGTCCCAAAGGTAGCCCGTCCTGCTGCTACCGTCGTGGGGCACCCTGAGGACCTCGCCCAATTCGATGTGCGCCCCTCGTTAGTCCCTAAGGAATCACGATGAGTACCCCACGCCCGCCGCAACCCGAGACCCCCACCGCAAACGCGTTCGAGACGCATTACGCCGAGGTCGAACCCGGCCTTCGGATCGCGTACGTGCGCGAAGGCATCGGCGGTTACCCCCTCGTCCTCCTACATGGCTACCCCGAGACGAAGCGCATCTGGTGGCGAAATATCCAGCCCCTCGTTGATGCGGGATACGAAGTAATCGTCCCGGACCTTCGCGGCTACGGAGACTCCGACTTATCGGCCAAGGATGAATACGACCTCTTCTATTACTCCCAAGACACGTACAAACTCGTCCACGACGTGATCGGCCACGAGAAGGTCGGACTCGTCGCCGGCGACGTCGGCGGCATGGTCATCGTCGACATGGCAAACCGCTACCCCGACTTCGTCGACCGGATGATTCTCTTCAACACGTCTCCCCCGTTCGTTCCCGAAGAAGCTGAATGGTATTCGGCGCATGGGCTCTCGATGATCCCCCTCGACGATGGACCGACGGGCGACTATCGCGTGCGACAAGGCCGGGATCCGAAAGCGCTTCGGGCGGAGCTCGACACTCCGGAACGCTGCCATCGCTATGTCCGCGATTTCTACGAACACAGGCTCTGGGCCTCAGAAGGTGCATTCGAGGAAGAGGACTACGCCTTCATGTGCGAGCCCTTCGAAGACATCGACCATCTCGAGGCGAGCTGGGCGGTCTATCAGCTCGCGCATGGCCGGGCGATGAAGGAGATGCCGAAGGTCGCGCAGAAGACCGAGACCCCAACGCTGATCCTCTATGGGCCAGACGACCGAGTCGTCCCCCGCGACTTCGCTAAGAAGTGCGAGATCGCCTTTCCCAATCGAACAGGACCGCTCATTGTTCCCGAGGCCGGGCATTTCCTTCAGTGGGAGAGAGCGGATATCCTGAATGAGGTCGCTCGCTTCTACTTCTCAGACCTGAAGGCGAACCGTTAGGCCTCTAGGATGAGTAAGACCACCACCGTACGGGAGAAACATCATGCCGACTCATGAAGAACTCAGAAATTGGGCAAAGAACTACGCTGACCTTTGGAACAAAGGTGACAAGGAAGCCTGGATCGCCAATTGGCGAAGCGTTTGTTATGGCGACTTCAAGATGTACGACCCGGTCGGTACGCCGCCCAAGTTCGACTTCGAGGGATGCTGTCTCGAACCCTACGACCTCTTCCAACCCGCGACCCATTTCTATATCGATCCCGAGACCCTTTTCGTGTGCGGGAACGAAGTCTCCTTCGTCATGACCAACACCTTCACGAAGGACGGCAAGAGCCAGGTCATGAAGTCGATCGAGAACTACCGCTTCGGGGACGACGGCAGTTGCGAGATCCGGACCCACTACGATGTCCCGAGTGCGGACGATCCGGTTTCGGGGCAGCTCTTTTCTGAGTACTTACCTGACGAAGGCTGAGCCTCACGCCCGCGCGCGATCACGTAGTCCGTGTCGATCGACTCCGCGTTTTCCCGTGCGCGCGGAGGCCGCCCCTACGCACACGCGGTTTTCGCTCCGCGACGGGACAGCACGACAAGTCCGATCCCCACGAGCAAGCCCGTACCCGGCTCCGGGACGACCCGGGTTCCAAGGAGCATCGTGACGCCGAAGGGGGATTTCGCTCGCCCTCCAATGGCGACGAACGAGAGTTGCAGAGAAGTCGAAGTCGGCCGTGACCCATCGAGTATAAACAGAGCGCCAAGATCGATTGTCTGTGCGAAGAAGAGAAGCGCACTCTCGGCGGTCAGGAACGTCTCTTCAACGAGAACCGTTCTGCCTAACACCACAGAGAACGTCAGCTCGGAGAAATCACCCGATTCGAACGAAGCGTCAAGGAAACTGAGTTTGATCCCATCGAGCGATCCTCGCTCTTCAGGCATGGTCATTCGAGCTTCCGCATGCAGAACGATGTCAATGTCGTCCATCTTCGGAGCGAATCGCGTCCCAATCCTCACCCACTCTCCGGTCCGATCATGAGCGCCGGTCGCCGCCATCGCGACGGCTGCACTGCTCTCTTCTATCCGGCGTGATGCCGCGACATCCGCACCACCGACCCATGCCTCAGCGGAGGCTCGGCCAGAAGTTGACGCATGGGCTGAAAGGGTAAGCCGAGAGGCCCTGGTACCGATCTCACCCACCCAGTTGCGTGCCTCCGCCTCGGCTGTCGCCTGAATGCCCTTCGCTTCTGACTCCGAACGAACACTCGCCCCGTTTCCTCCGTCGGCTCCGCGGAGTGCACGCCCTGCCCCGCCACCGTTGATGATCAACTCAGAAATGGCTGTTCCAAGGTGACCGGCTTCAGCATGCGAGGTCCCGGTCGCCGATCCGCCGTCCCGCGATCGATTTCCCTGCCCCGACGCGCCCCCGCCAAAGCCCCCTCGCAAATAGACGATCGCGCCCGCATCACCTTCCTCTCGAAGTGCGTGCGCCTCCGCAACCGCCGAAGCATCGCCGGCAAGGCCTCCCTGGCCATTCGCACCTTCATCGCCTCCGCCGAATCCGCCGTGACTCTCGATCGAGATGCCCGCGCTCTCTCCAGAAAACTCGATATAGCCATGCACATTCGAGTTCCCGCCGTCGCCACTGCGATTCGCCCCGTCATTCCGCCCACCATTTCCGCCGCTCGCTGTGATCCCAATGCTTGAGGATCCCCCGGAAAGACCTCGCTGCGTGCGCACGACTTCTGCGTCGCCACCCCTTCCGGCAACGCCCCCTCTGAGTCCGTCCTCGCCGATCGAAGCACCACCGGCCCCACCCTGCGCGACGAACTCCTCGCGATGTCTCGCCCCTGGATCTGTTCCCTGAAGAACGACGGCATGGTCTGCGAGACGAACACTTGCGCCATCGCCCCCGTCAGCGCCTTGAAAGCCGTCTCCGCCTCGACCTCCTCGCACCGTTGCCAATAGACTTACTTGGAGGCGTCCGGCCGCGGATCCAGAGACGCTCGCTGCCCCGCCCTGGCCTCCTCGTTCCCCAATTCCGAAACTAGCTCCACCGTCTCCCCCCCACGCACCAACCTCAAGCGCATCGAGGACCGTCGCAACTCCTTCGACGAAAGCATCGCCGCCGACGCCACCCGCCCCGCCTGGGCGACCGCCGTCTCCGCCGTCGCCCGCGATCGATTGGACGAGGTTCCGGGCATCGATCGCGATGATCGATTGGGATGCAGCCGCGCCATCACTTCCGCGACCCGCGTCCACAGAATCGTCGCCATTTGCACCCGATTGCCCATCCGGGGCGACGAGCCTGAAAGTTTCCGCGCGGGTATCCAGTGCGATGAGGAAGAGAAAAAAGACGCCTAGCAGCCGGAGAGTCGTGAAGGTTCGATCCATTGAGATCGGGTGGGCCTCAGACACTCGAAGTTGCAGAGAAAGAAACGGCGACTTTAATCGGAGAAAAACGAGCGAGAGACGAAGATCGTTATCGAGAACAGCAGGTTGTCGTCCCAATGTCTTAGACTCTCCGCTCGCTTCGTCACGAGTAGACTCACGAAATCCCGAACAGAGAGGCATTGAACAATGGAAGTACTCAGCATCGAGAACGCGCTTAACCTGGGCGTACTCATCTTCCTGCAGGCCGTACTCGGCTTCGACAACCTTCTGTACATCTCGATCGAGTCCCAGCGAGCCCCCGCGGCGGATCAAGCGCGCGTTCGGAAGATGGGAATCCTGATCGCCCTCGCCCTTCGCATGATCCTGCTCTTCGTCATCATGTCGCTCCTGCAGAGCTTCGCTGCCCCCTTCTTCTCCGTTCATTGGACCGGCGTCCTTGAAGGCGAATTCACCTTTTCGACAATCGTCTTCCTCGCGGGCGGCGCCTTCCTCATGTACACGGCGATCAAGGAAATCTCCCATCTCCTCGCGATCGAACACCTCGACGCCGAGGACGCAGACCGCGAAACGAAGTCCGCGAATCAGGTCATCGCGATGATCGTCACGATGAACCTGATCTTCTCCTTCGACTCGATCCTTTCGGCGCTCGCGATCACGGACGTCTTCGCCGTCCTCGCAACTGCGATCGTCATCTCAGGCGTGATGATGCTCGTGCTCGCCGACACGGTCTCCGAGTTCATCAAGCGCAACCGCAAATACGAAGTGCTCGGCCTTTTCATCCTGCTCATCGTGGCGGTCGTCCTGCTCGGCGAAGGCGGCCACGAGTCGCATCTTATGCTCTTCGGATTCCCCGTCGAGCCGATCTCGAAAGCCACGTTCTACTTCGCCATCGTCGTTCTCGTCGTCGTCGACGTGCTGCAGACGAAGTATCAGAACAAGCTCGCTGCGACGCGTGCGGCGAGCCAGGGGCCGATCGTGGCTCGCGAGGATTGGCAGACGCCCGAAGCATCCGACGCCTAAGGGGCGAATCGCGCGACGCCTCTTGCTAGGCTCGTCCGCGATGCGTGCATTTCGACCAATTCTTGCGATCGTAGGCGTGCTCGTGATTGCGCTCGCGCAGATCTTCATCATGGCGCTCCGCGTCCCCTCTCCCCTGCCCGCACCTGCTCGCAGCTTCACCCTGGAAAGGGTCATCCTGACAGAGCCCGGCCAACCGCAGCGAGGGCCGGTCCGAGTGGTCGTTCGCGATGGTCTCATCGCTTCGATCGAATCGGTGATCGCCATAGAGCAAGCGGAAGCGGAGCCGCCGGAATTTGTGGACGCCTATGTCCTACCCGGCTTCACCGATTCGCATGCGCACTTCCCAACGCTCGGCCTTCCCGGGGACGCGGAATTCACCTCGCTCCTGATGCTGCGCCATGGAGTCACTCGCGTTCGCCTGGTCGGCGGCGTCGACCCAAGTGACCTGACCCGTTACCGAATTCGAATCCGAGACGGCGACGCTCCTGGACCACTCTATTTCGGCTGCGGGCCTTTCATCGACGGCGAGGATCCCATCCTTCCTGGCGCCCACGTCGTGACTAACAGACAAGAGGCGAGGCGAGCAGTCTTCGCCCTCGCGGATCAAGGCGTCGATTGCATCAAGGCCTACGAGATGCTCAATCGCGAATCAGCCATCGCCTTGCGGGAAGCGGCGCACGAGCGCGGCCTCCCCGTGGTCGGCCACACGCCCCGATTCGTGAGCTTCGAGGACGCTCGATTCGATGACCATCAACATCTGCGCGGCGTCCACCCTCCCTTTGAGAATGAGCGGCTCGAGTATCCACATTTCCTTCGCGCGTGGCTTCGCCACGGCCCTGAGCGCATGGCGGAGGTCATTCGCATTAGCCTCGAATACGGCATCGCACACACCCCGACACTCTCCGCCGTCGACGCGACGCTTCAAGCCGAAGATTGGGCGGCATGGCAGCGCGGAAACATCATGCAGCAATGGCTACCCCATGCGCGGGATGGTTTTTGGAGCGCCGACGTGGGGTTCAACCCGGTTCGCTTCATGGGCTCAGATGATTTCGCCCTTATTCGCCAGGCGTCGAAGCGCCAACGAGAGACCGTCAAGGCATTCTTCGACGCGGGCGTTCCGATCCACACGGGAACCGACTCGAATGCACCGAATCTCGTTCCCGGCGCGAGCCTTCATCGCGAACTTCGGCTCCTGGTCGAAGCCGGCCTCACCCCCGATCAGGCGCTCGAAGCTTCCACAAAGACTTCCGCGCGCTTTCTCGGCATCCCGAACGCAGGACAACTAAGGGTCGGTGCCCCGGCCGACCTGCTCGTCTTCAAGGAAAACCCCACCGCGGATCTCGACGCACTCGACACGCTCGTCGCGGTCGCGGCTGCCGGGCGTTTCTATCGCACCAATGAGATCGAGGACCGGCTCGATCGATACCGCGAGCACTATGATGGGTTCGCGTTCAATCGTGGCCTCATGCCGATCCTACGCACGACGCTAGATCTATCGACATCGCTTATGGATCGCCCCGCGCACTAGTCGCCGTCCGGCGCCGCAGATCCGACACCGCAGTCAAGGCTCAGAACGGCTTGTCGCCCGCGATGGTCACGCGGTGCATGACACGGCGTTCGCGATAGTCCGCGACCGCGAGATGCTGCGCTGACCGGTTATCCCAAAACGCAGTCGAGTTGGGTCGCCAACGGAAACGACACTGAAACTCCGGCGATCGGATATGGTCACATAAAAACGGGAAGAGGACTTCGTTCTCGCGCTCACTCAGTCCGACGAGGCGAGTCGTCGAGTTCCGGTTCACAAAGAGTCCCTTTCGACCTGACTCAGGATGCGTTCGGACCACCGGATGCTCCACCGGCGGTGACTTTGCCAGAATCGCGGCGACATCGTAGTTCGTATGACCGCCCGCATTCGCGCGCTCGAGCGTTGCCGAAAGATCATGAGTGGCCGTCAGCCCCTCAAGCATGGCCTGCATCGGACTCGACAGCGCTTCGTAAGCCGCAAAGGCACTTGCGAAACAGGTATCTCCTCCTGTCTCAGGCAACGTAACCGCGCGCAAGATCGAACCCATCGGGGGCTCGGCCATGAACGTGTTGTCGCTATGCCAGACGTCGGTCCCCTCCCCACGTGCATCGGTCTGGTCAAGCACAAGCACGTCGGGCGTATCTCCATGCGCCGTCATGAAGGGAAGCTGAGCCAGTTGACCGAAGGCGCGACCGAAGGCGACATGTTGTTCGGCGGTGATGTCCTGGTCGCAAAAAAAGAGCACCAGGTGCTCATTGAGCGCGGCCCGAATCGCGGAGACCTCCGCGGGGGTCAGCTGGACTCGGAGATCGACTCCTGAAATCTCGGCCCCGATCGCGGGTGTTAGTGCCTCGACCTGAATTGAGCCCATCTTCCCTCACTCCAATCACTCTGAATCGATCCAAAGAGAGCGTAGATCGCATGCGAAGCGTCGCCACTACACCTCCATCCGTCCGCGCTTTTCTACGACCGAAAATGCGGTCGCTCGCGAGGATCGCAATCGTGCGCGAAGGGGAGCGATCCCCCGCGCAAACTCACGCTACGCTCAAGCTCCTACGAGCACGCCTCGGCGTGCCAGCCAGGGAGAAGGCAGTGAGCGGCGACGCCACGGATAACGAACGTCCAACCGACGCGGATCAGGGCGACGGTGAGCGAACCGTCACGCCCGAGCAGACCACGATCGAAGGGACTGTCATCGAAGGAACCGTGATCGAGGGCCGTTCGCCGGGATCCCTATCCGCGGGGCCCCTGCTGGTTCGCTGGCACGACGGCGAACGTGCGCAGCACGGAGAGTTCGGAACCGCATTCACGATCGGTCGCGATTCGGCCTGCGAAGTCACGGTGGGCGACGCTGCGGTCAGTCGGCGCCATGCAGAACTCGTCCCGATCAATGGGCGCTGGCACGTCCGCGATCTCGGCAGCGGGAACGGGACGCTGCTCGACGATGTTCGCGTGACCGACGCGATCGTTCCGCGCCACGCCACCCTGCAGTTAGGCGCGACGACGCGCGTCGCACTCGAGTCTCCCGGCGCTCCAGACCTCACCTCCGAAGAGATCCTGGCTCAGCGCTATTTCAGTGGGGCTCCCGACGACACGAATGAAATCGTGGGCGGGCGAACCCAGATGGTTCGCAACGCCTATCGGCGCGTCGAACGAGAGCAGAAACGGCGCTACCGCTCGATCATCGCCGGCGTCGCCATCGCACTCCTCGCGATCGCCGCCTTCGCCTACAACCAATACCAGGCCCTCGGACGAACCCGCGAACTCGCGACCGAGATCTTCTACGCCATGAAGGCCGTCGAACTTCAGGTGGTGGGCATCGAAGACCGCATACGCGAAAGCGGCGATCAAGCGCTCCTCGACGAAGTAGCCTCAAGACGAAACGAGGTCCGCGCACTCGAAGAACAATACGATCGCTTCCTCGAAGAACTCGACGTGCTCGGCTCCGGACTCTCGGAGGAGGACCGCGTCATTCTGCGCGTGGCGCGCCTCTTCGGCGAATGCGAGCTCACCATGCCCGACGACTTCGTGGCTGAGGTGAAGCGCTACATCCATGAATGGAAGCTCTCGCCGCGACTCCGGACCGCTGTCGCGCGTATGAGCGCCCAGAACCTCACGACCCTCGTCGGGGACGCGATGGTCGCCCGCAACCTACCGCCGCAATACCTCTACGTCGCGCTGCAAGAGAGCAGCTTCGATCCCGACGCCATCGGCCCAAAGACCCGCTTCGGCATCGCCAAAGGGATGTGGCAATTCATTCCATCCACCGCCCGGCGATACGGTCTCCGCACCGGCCCCCTCGTCGAACTTGCCAAGGCGGATCCAAACGACGATCGCCATGATCCACTCAAAGCGACCCAAGCCGCGGCTGACTACCTCCACGACATCTACGCGCGCGATGCGCAGGCGTCGGGACTCCTTGTCATGGCCTCCTACAACTGGGGTCCGAACAACGTCCGACGCCGCCTTCGCGACATGCCCGCGAATCCGCGGGAGCGAAACTTCTGGAAGCTCCTTCAGGAACACAAAATTCCGAAGGAGACCTACGACTACGTCTTCTACATCGTGTCGGCCGCGGTGATCGGTGAGAACCCCGAGCTCTTCGGGTTCCATTTCGAAGCGCCGCTTTCGGGGTATGAAATCAGGGAGACGGCCGCACCGGAGGGGACTGAGACGTCTGGGACATAGCGCCTCCGCGGGGCGAAGCAGCGCGTTCCACTTCGGTACGCAGAAGACGGATTCGTCGCATTCGAGTGGGTGCACTTGACTCGTAAGCGAATGCGTCAACTCTGATGAAAGGACCCTGACGGCCTACGCGTGTGGAAACACGCCATTGGAGGATGCACGAGATGTCGTACAAGAAGCCGCTTAGCGAGCGAGAACATGCCATCGAGGAGTCGTATTTCCGACAAGAGAACCAACGCCTAATTGAGAAGATGCGGGCGCGGCGAAAGGTCGCAGAGAAGGGCGAAGAGCCCGCAGAACTGCAAGTAGGAACGATTGTCGTGGCGACCGATTTCTCGACGAGCGCGGCGCATGCAACGGACACGGCAATCGATTACGCGAAGAAGCTGGGAGGCAAGATCGTTCTCGTCCATGCCTACGACCTGCCAATCGCAGTCCCGCTGATGCCTGAGGGCTACTCACTTCCGGGCGATTTCTTCGAGGAGATCGCACGAGCGGCTCGGGAGAAAGTTGAAGAAGCGGCACAGGAGGTCGCGGCCACTAACGTCGAATGCGAGGGCGTTTCCGTCGCCGAACCTGCGGCAATCGCAGTCGTTCGCGAAGCATTGGAACGAGGCGCCGACCTGATCGTCATGGGGACCCGCGGTCTCACCGGCTTGAAGCACGTCGCCCTGGGCAGCGTCGCGGACAAGGTTGTGCGGACTGCGCCCTGCCCTGTTCTCACGGTTCCCTCGCCCTAACGAACTCTTCCAAATCGGCTCGCGGTGGGGAAACAGACGACTCGGCGGGTTTGGCCGTTCGCGATGAGCATTATTGCGCCACCAATGAGACGATGCGTCACGTCGCCTTGCCGAAAATGCTTGCTGCGCGATCCAGGCACCGGGAGAAACGGCACGCAACTTGCGATTCCTTGACTCGTTCAGAGTCCAAGGAGAACGCGAACCATGAGTGCAACCGCAACCACCCCCTCTCCATGCGAACACTTTGACGTGCTGATCGTTGGGGCTGGAATCTCGGGGGTCGGAGCGGCCTACCACCTTCAGCGACAATGCCCCGACAAGACCTTCGTCGTCCTGGACGCACTCGAAGACTTCGGCGGGACATGGCTGACCCACAAGTACCCCGGCATCCGATCCGACAGCGATCTCTTCACCTTCGGATACCGATTCAAGCCGTGGACGGGGCCGCCCATCGCAACGGCGGGAGAGATCCTGACTTACATGAATGAGGTCATTGAAGAGAACAAGATTGACCAACACATCCGGTATCAGCACGAAATCGAGCGAGCATCCTGGACGAGCGCGAACAACCTCTGGACGATCGAAGGAAAGCGGAGAGATACGGGAGAAGCAATTCGCGTGACCGCCAACTTCTTGTGGATGTGCCAGGGGTACTACGACCACAAGAAGGGGTACACACCCGAGTGGGAAGGCATCGATCAATTCGAGGGGGAGATCATTCATCCCCAGACCTGGCCCGAAGACTACGACTACAAGGGCAAGCGGATCGTCGTCATCGGATCCGGTGCGACGGCGGCAACGGTCATTCCCGCGATGGCCGGAGACGCCGAACACATCACGATGCTCCAGCGGTCCCCGACGTACTTCATCCCGGGACGCAACGAAAACGAACTCGTCGATCAACTAAGGGACCTCGACATCGACGAAGAGTGGATTCATGAAATCGCGCGTAAGAAGGTGCTTCATGACCAGATGCTCATCACGAAGGCTTCCTTCGAACAACCGCACGACGTAAAGAAGCTCTTGATCGAAGTCGTCCGGCAGGAGCTGCCCAGCGGTTACGACGTCGAGAAGCACTTCACACCGAATTACCTGCCCTGGCGGCAGCGGATTGCCTTCGTTCCGGATGGGGACGTGTTCGCCGGCATCAAAGCGGGAAAGGCCTCCGTCGTCACCGACAGAATCGATCGCTTTACGAAGCGCGGGATCCGCCTTGAGAGCGGAGAACAACTCGAAGCCGATCTCGTTGTGACCGCAACAGGCTTCAACATCAGTGTGCTCGGCAACATCGAATTCATCGTCGACGATCAGCCCGTCGATTTCGCCAAGACGATCACCTACCGCGGCATGATGTTTACCGGCGTCCCCAACATGCTTTGGGTGTTTGGCTACTTCCGGGCGAGCTGGACGCTACGCGTCGACCTCCTGGGCGATTTTGTCTGTCGCCTCCTCAAGCACATGGACGCTCGAGGGGCCCACAAAGTAGAGACGGTTCTTCGAGACGAAGACCTCGCGCTTCCAGCGCTTCCCTGGATGTCCGAAGAAAACTTCAACCCGAACTATCTGAAACGCAGCATGCACCTGATGCCAAAGCGGCTCGACAAGCCCGAATGGCAGCACACTCAGGACTATTGGACCGAGAAGGACGAAATCCCTGCGATCGATTTGGATGCCGAGGAGTTCCGCTACTCGTGAGTCCCCTGCCGTCGGCGTTGTCCAAGAGTCCAAGTCTGCAGCCGTCGCCTGAGGATCAGACCTCGTTCGAAAAGCTCGAGGCGCTCCTCCCTCGGTACATAGGTCCAGGACCTCGCTATACGAGCTATCCGACGGTTCCCGTCTGGACCTCGAACTTCGGCCCAGGCGAGCATGCTGAAGCGTTGGCTGGGCTCGAGCGCGAGCGAAGTATTTCGCTCTACGCCCATATTCCGTTCTGTTCGAGTCTTTGCCATTTCTGCGCATGCAATCGCGTCATCACGAAAGATCCCGAGCTCCCGAAACGCTATCTCGACACGATCGAGCGTGAGCTCGATCTCGTTTGCGACCAGCTCCCCGACCGACCCTCTTCCAGTCAGCTTCATTGGGGTGGCGGCACACCGACGCACCTTACCCCTCCGCAACTCGAACGCCTCTATCGATCGATGACCGATCGCTTTCCACTCGAGCCCGGCGCGGAGGTCTCGATCGAAGTCGATCCTCGGGTCACGACGACCGATCACCTCGACGCACTCGCGAGCTGTGGATTCAACCGGATCTCGATGGGTGTTCAAGATACGAATGAACGCACTCAGATCGCGATTCATCGGATCCAGCCCTTCGCGCAAACACACTCGCTCACGGAGGCGGCGCGCTCGCGCGGCATCGATCGAGTGAACTACGACCTGATCTATGGCCTGCCGCACCAGACCGAGGAGTCCTTCTCGACAACCCTTGATGCGGTCATCAGCGCTCTTCCGGACCGGATCGCACTCTACGGCTATGCCCACGTCAGTTGGATTGCGAAGCAACAGCGCGGTTTCGAGCGCGGAGACCTACCGGAACCAGAACGCCGCCTTCGCATCTTCCTACTCGCTCTACGCCGGCTCACCGAGGCGGGCTATCGCTCGATCGGCATGGATCATTTCGCCCGCCCGCAGGATGAGCTCTGCGAGGCACTCGACGCGGGCAATCTCCGTCGCAACTTCATGGGCTACACGACGCATGAAGGGCAGGACGTACTCGCATTTGGACCGAGTGCGATCAGCGAATTCCGTGACACCTACGCTCAGTCAATGAAGACGCTCCCCGAATGGTCCGAGGCGATCGATGCAGATCGACTCCCCACGATTCGGGGACACCGCCTAACGCAGGACGATGCAGCACGGCGCTTCATCATCGGCCGAATCATGTGCGAAGCCGTTCTATCCTCGAAAGAAGTGGAAAGACGCTTTGGTAGCGAAGCGCGACGGAACTACGCGGACACCCTTCTTCGTATGCGAAGGCTCGAGCGAGACGGCCTGATTGAAATTTCGTCGGATCAGGAGCTTCGCGTGCTCCCGTTTGGCCGCCTGCTCCTCCGTCACGTCGCGATGCCCTTCGACGCCTACCTCGACCCGGAAACCGGGCCTGACCAGAAATCGTTTAGCCAGACCGTGTAGCGCGCCTCTACGCCTGCTCCATCGGCGCCCGGTCGTCGAAAGTCCCCGCCTCTCTCATTAGGCGAGCTACCTCAAAAATCGCGTCTCGAAGCGCCTTGAGTTCTCGATCTTTGAGGTCATCCCCGAGCATTTTCTGCGCGGTATCCACGAACACCTCGCAATAGGAGTCGTACATATCGGCGGTGACGCCGTACTCAGCATGGCTCTCCCCAAGCGCAAGCAGATTCCCCCTAAGCCAAGGCTCCCCTTCGTTCACCGCGAAGAGCGAGTGCAGCGTCTCGCGCATCATTTCCTCGCGTTCGGAAATCGAGTGCACCCCGAAGAGAGCAAGCGTATCCGGTCGTCTCTCGAAGAAGAGCGCATAGAACGCCTCCGTGAAGGCGTTCTCATGCGCTCCTATTTGCTCAAGGCCGCGTGTGAGCGTTGCCTGATCATCCAAGCTGGGCACGCTGGCTCTGGCTTCCCCGTCCAATCGTTTCAAATTCATTCCTGGTATGCGGGGAGCCCCACGATACCCGCGACGAATTCACTCTTAAGGCGAGTGATGCGACTTTCGTCGATCACGAACTCCGGCATCTTTCGAAGTAGATGACGCGTGGCGGCTTCTCCTTCTAGGGCTGCGATATGCGTGCCGAGGCACGAGTGGTTGCCATGTCCGAACGTGAGGATCCGACGGGAGTTGCGATGGATATCGAATCGGTCGGGATCCTCGAATTCGCGATCGTCTCGGTTCGCAGACGGGAAGAGGAAAATCACGGCCTGCCCGGGCTCCATCGTCTCTCCGTGAATCTCAACCGGCTTCGTCACCGTCCGCCCCAGGAATTGCGTCGGCATTCCATACCTGAGGCCCTCTCGGAAAGCGTTCGGGATGAGCTCTGGCGACTCCACAAGCTGTGCTCGCTGCTCGGGATTCCGAAATAGCTCGAGCGCAAAGGCCGCGAAGATCTTGGGAAAGCTGTCTGTGCTTCCAATCACGAGCGTCGCCATCTGTGAAGCGATGTTGTCGTCGGGAAGCGGCTTCCCATCAAAGGCGGCGTTCAAGTAGGCGTTCAGGAGGACATCGTCGTCCGTCGGACGTGCCCTCCGTAGCTTGATGAGATCTTCGAGATAGGCATTGAGATCCACCGCCGCCGCGAGACCGTCCTCGGTCATCCCGGGGATACCCGGCTCCCGATCAAAGAAGCGATAAACGTACCGATAGATCTGATCTGCGTCTTCGATCGGCAGGCCGAGAAGCACACACGAAACTTCCATCGCGATCTTCGCAATATAGTCGTCTACGAGATCCACCTCGGCCCCTCGCTCGAGACTCTTCCCGTGACGCTCCACGATCTCTTCGACAACGGGTGCAAGGGACGCGACGCGTCTTGGTTTGAAGGCACCCGAGATCAATGCGCGGTTCCGTACGTGCTCCGGCGGATCCATCATGTTGACGCTCGGAAAGACCTCCTGTTGCTTTGTGATCAAATGTGCCGGCGTCGTTCCCCGCTGGGCGGCGGAATACGAATCATTGTCTCCGCTTTGCACCCAGATGTCTTCAAACCTCGAGAGCGCCCAGCAGTCGTACTCTTCCACGTAGTAGGCGGGTGCCTCGTCGCGCAGCTGTTTGTAGATCGGAAGCGGATCCTCAAGGATCTCCGGCATCATCGGGCTGTAGTGGACCATTTCGTTATTTGCTCCCCGTCGATTGGGTGTCGGTTCAGCTCGTGTTGGGATCAAACCTTCAAGACTGCGGCGGATCGACTTCGTTCTTGATCCAAACGCCGCCCATCATGATTCCATTCAAATTGTCGCGATCGCCGAGGCAGCTGATATCGACGAGCGGATCCCCATCGACAATCAGTAGGTCGGCGACCTTGCCGACGTCGAGGGTGCCGGCTTCGTCGCCCCGCCCCATGAGTTGCGCCCCGTTGCGCGTCGCCCATCGAAGGACCTCAAGTGGCGGAATCCCCAGCTCTTTCACATAGAGTTCGAATTCCGGGATGTAGTCACCATGCGGCATGATGGGCGTTCCGAAATCATCCCCGACCACCATCTTGACGCCGGCGCGCACAGCCTCGGGCATCGCGCGGCACGTATAGTCGTAGTCTTCTCGAACAGCCCGGATACGCGCGCGGACAGCGGCAGGCGATTCGGGAAAGCCCTCGCTGATCTGGAGCGGGCTCGCCTCGTGATCCCAGGACTCGGCGATCTCGAGAAATCGAGCGCTCCATAACATGCTGGGGACCACGGTGCTGCCAGCATCAAGAATCGCTTCAATACACTCATCGTCGATGCGGTCGGCATGGTCGATGATGTCGACGCCCGCACGCGCACATTCGAGGATCGCGGTGCGCGAAGGCGCATGAGCTCGCACCTTCTTTCCAAGTTTGTGCGCCGACTCGACGCACGCATTCAATTCAGCCCGCGTGAGATAAAGAACATCCCGTGCAGGCGCTGATCCGTGCCCCGGGCCTGCTGAGATCTTGATGACGTCACATCCACGTCCGGCTTCCGTCCGCGCTGCCAGAGACCACTCGTCTGCACCATTCGCCGCATAGGTCAGCCCGGTATTCCCAAGCTGCATGAAAAAGTTCCGATTGTTCTCATAGTCCGACGCTTCCCCCGTCGTCACCAGCTCGCGCGAGCCTGCGAGGTAGCGTGGGCCCTTCACGAAGCCGGCAAGAATGGCTTCCTTGAGGCTGACATCAATCGCGTGCGCGTTGCTCGATCCGATGGCCCCGAGGAAACCCGTTTGGACAGCGAGCTCCGCGTTATGCGCTGCAAGCATGCTGAGGTACGCGGGCGCGGCTTCTAGACCGAGGGCAGGTGCGGTCACACCCTCGCCAAAGGCACCGAAATGGGAATGGAAATGGCATTGAACCATCCCCGGCATCAAGCTTCGTCCGTTCAGGTCGTAGATCGTGTCGTCGGGCCGTCGTGCGAAGCTGGCATCGGGTCCGATCCATTCGATGCGATCGCCTTCAAGTACAACCGTCGTTCCCGACTGGGCCGGACCCTCGCCATCAATGAGGTTCGCATTGACGAGCGCAATCCGATTGCCCGATCCGCGCGTGTTAGACGAAGCGTTTCCCGAAGTGGATTCAGTCCCCATCAACCCTATTCCCCGACCCTAGTTTGGGTTCGTTCAGTCGCTTAATCGCTACCCGCTGCTAGTGCACGACGCGTGCCATACCTGCCGACGGCTCACAGGGTTTCGCGATGCACCCGCGTGCAGAAAAGTCCCATCCCCCGTCACGAGTGAGACGAATTGACAGGAGCTGTCCAAGATTCCGTTCCTCCTGCTCCGGCGTGCCGAACGATCAGCCCTCGTCGTTTTTGAGTCAGAACGTCACGTATGGGGACAGCGGGTCGCAGTTGAGAAACCCTCGGGGCTCTCCGCTGGCGTCTCGCTTGGCATACCAATTGCGTTGGGGTGTGACAGCGATCGCACGTTGATCGTGTTCACCGCTTGAGAACGTTGCATCCGCGTTCAAAGGCAACCGTAAGGGGAGCGGACGCAATGGCGATGGCTCAGGCACCTGTGCCGATCTACGACAATCGGGTCGTACGACAATTCACGATCATGACGATTGTCTGGGGCATCGTGGGCATGCTCGTCGGCGTCGTCATCGCCGCGCAGCTTGCGTGGCCCGCATTGAACTTCGATGTCCCCTACTTGAGCTATGGCCGACTACGCCCGCTTCACACGAACGCCGTCATCTTTGCGTTCGGTGGTTGCGCGCTCTTCGCAACATCCTTCTGGGTCGTCCAACGCACGAGTCGAGCGCCACTCTACGCCCAAAGCCTCGCCCAATTTGTGTTTTGGGGATGGCAACTCGTGATCGTTGCGGCGGCAATCACCCTCCCCCTCGGCATTACCACCTCGAAGGAATACGCCGAGCTCGAATGGCCGATCGACCTCCTGATCACGATCGTGTGGGTCTGCTACGCGATCGTCTTCTTCGGCACGATCGTCAAACGAAAAACCGAGCACATATACGTGGCGAACTGGTTCTATGGAGCCTTCATCGTCACGGTCGCAGTTCTCCACGTTGTGAACAGTCTCGAAGTTCCGGTCTCAATGTGGAAGTCGTACTCGATCTATGGGGGATCGATCGATGCGATGGTGCAGTGGTGGTACGGACATAACGCCGTCGGATTTTTCCTCACCGCCGGCTTCCTGGGCATGATGTACTACTTCGTACCGAAGCAGGCAGAGCGCCCGGTCTACTCCTATCGCCTTTCGGTCGTCCATTTCTGGGCGCTGATTTCCGTGTACATGTGGGCCGGGCCTCATCACCTCCACTATTCGACGCTGCCCGATTGGGTCCAGTCCGTCGGCATGGTTTTCTCGCTGATTCTGCTCGCGCCGTCTTGGGGTGGGATGATCAACGGTGTGATGACGCTCTCCGGTGCCTGGGAAAAATTGCGCGACGATCCCGTTATTCGATTCATGATCGTCTCCTTGTCCTTCTACGGGATGTCGACCTTTGAAGGCCCCATGATGTCGATCAAGACCGTCAACGCCCTCTCGCACTTTACGGACTGGACGATCGGTCACGTTCATTCTGGGGCCCTCGGCTGGGTCGCCATGATGACAATCGGCTCGCTCTACTACCTGATTCCAAGGCTCTACGAGCAAACCGAGATGTACTCCGTCCGGCTGATCAATACCCATTTCTGGCTCTCGACCATCGGCGTGATCTTCTACGTCGCGAATATGTGGATCGCGGGCGTAATGCAGGGGCTGATGTGGAGGGCCGTGAATGAAGACGGCACGTTGACCAACTCCTTTGTCCAATCCCTTGAGGCGACGTGGCCCTTCTACGTCGGGCGTCTGATGGGCGGCTTCGTCTTCTTCTCCGGAATGTTGGTCATGGCATACAACACCTACAAGACGATCCAGAACCGAGACGCGGCGGCGGCTCTTGCGGAGGGAGAGGCATGAACCACGACATCATCGAGAAGAACATCGGTGTTATGTTGGCCCTCGTCATCGTGGTGATCAGTCTCGGAGGCCTTGCGGAGATCGTTCCGCTCTTTTTCCAGGACGCCGTCGTCAAACCCGTTCCTGGATTACGCACGCTGACCGCCCTTGAACTCGAAGGCCGCGACATCTATATCCGCGAGGGGTGCGTCGGGTGTCATTCCCAGATGATTCGTCCCCTTCATGCGGAGACCCTTCGCTACGGCGACTACACGCGATCGGGCGAAGCGGTCTGGGACCATCCATTCCTCTTCGGCTCGAAGCGAACCGGCCCCGATCTCGCACGCGTCGGCAAGCGCTACAGCGACGAATGGCATCGCGCACATCTTGTGAACCCGCGCGACGTCGTTCCCGAATCCAACATGCCGGGCTTTCCCTGGCTCGCCGACACCCTTCTCGACGGCGAGCACACGGCAGGAAAAATGCGCGCACTTCGATCGGTCGGTGTCCCGTACACGGAGGATCAGATCGCAGGCGCACGGGCGGCAGTGGAAGGGAAATCCGAGATGGTCTCGCTGATCGCCTACCTCCAGCAGCTGGGAACGCACTTCAAGGGAGTCGGAGAATGATCGACCAGGGTTTGCTTCGCGGATTGATCGCGCTGATTACGCTTTCGACGTTCGTGGGAATCTGTTGGTGGGCGTACCGACCGGCGAACCGAGAGCGGTTCGAAGCCGATGGATTGCTCGTCTTCCCCGATGACGAGCTCGAGACCATCGCGGAACGGGAGAAGTCCGAATGAGCACCGCCTGGAGTCTCTTCGTCATCGTCCTCGTGGTCGCAAACGTCGTGGGCTGCGCCTGGTTGCTATTCGCGAACCGCTCGGTTCAGATCGATCCCAAAGAAAAGGGAAACACGACCGGCCATGACTTCGACGGAATCGAAGAGCTGAACAATCCCCTGCCGGCCTGGTGGACCTGGCTGTTCGTCGGAACGATCGTCTTTTCTGCGATCTACTTCGTCCTCTATCCCGGGTTCGGGAATTTCGAGGGCATCCTCGGCTGGACCTCGGCGAACCAACATGAAGCCGAGGTCGCTCGTGCGGACGCCGAATACGGTCCGATCTTCGCGAGTTACTTTGAGAAGCCCATCACGGAACTCATTCACGACGAGAACGCGATCGCGATGGGGGGACGCATCTTCCGAAATCGATGCGCGACCTGCCACGGGTCGGATGCGCGCGGGGGGCCCGGCTACCCGAACTTGACCGACGACGATTGGCTCCATGGAGGGTCGCCTGAGTCGATCGTTCAAACGATCACCCTGGGTCGAAACGGCGTGATGCCTCCCTTTGCCGTCGTGATCGGCGGAGATCCGGGCGTCGCCGATGTCACCGAATACGTGCTCTCCCTCAGTGGGCGAGATCACGATTCGGAAGCGGCCAGCCGGGGACAGGTTCACTTCGCAACCATTTGTAGTGCGTGCCACATGCCCGACGGGCGTGGAAACCCGCTCATGGGTTCACCCAACCTGACGGATGGAGTTTGGCTGCATGGAGGACGGCGTGAGGACATCGCACGTGGGCTCACAAAGGGCATCATGAGCCAAATGCCCGCGCATGCGGACCTGCTCTCGCCGGAACGAATCCACCTTGCCGCCCTCTACGTTTACACCCGATCGATTGAGACGGATCCGTGAAACCCGCCACCCCGAGCCCAGCGTGCCCCGAGTCTCAAACAGAAGGCGGCGAACTCGAAACCGTCAGCCTCTACGAGAAGTGGCGAAAGATCTACCCACTGTGGGTGAGCGGTGGCTTTCAAACATGGCGGCGCGTCGTCCTCGTCATTCTATTGCTAGTTTTCTACCTAAGCCCGTGGCTTCGCTACCAGGGCGAGCCGGGCTTCTGGTTCGACCTTGAACATCGACGCTTCACGGTGCTTTGGGCGACTTTCGTCCCCGAAGAGTTCGTGCTCCTGTCCTGGCTCCTGGTCATCGCCGCACTGGCATTGTTTACCGTGACTGTCGCCGCAGGGCGAATCTTCTGTGGATGGGCATGTCCACAGACGGTCTGGTCCCTCGTCTATTTCTCGATTGAGCGATGGGTCGAAGGAGATCGCAATGCGCGTATGCGACTCGACAAGGGGCCATGGAATCGAGCGCGGATCACTCGGAAGGCGATCAAGTATTCGCTGTGGTCACTCGTCGCGTTTTCGATCTCGCTGACGTTCGTCGGATATTTCACACCGATTCGCGAACTCATCCCTCGCATCCTGACCTTCGATCTCGCTCCTTGGGAGCGCGTCGCGCTCGTCCTACCCGCGGTGGGTAGTTTCATGATGTCCGGTGTACTCCGTGAGCAGGTCTGCTTCCACATGTGCCCCTATGCGCGCTTCCAAAGCGTAATGTTCGATCACGACACGCTCATCATCTCCTATGACGAAGAACGCGGCGAGTCTCGCGGGAAACGCCGCCGGAACGCTGACCCGGCAAAGCTCGAACTCGGCGACTGCATCGACTGCCGAAAATGCGTGAACGTGTGCCCGACGGGCATCGATATCCGCGATGGATTGCAATACCAATGCATCGGCTGCGCCGCCTGCGTGGATGCATGCGCGGACGTTATGCAGACGATGGGCTACGGCGAGAGTCTCGTTCGCTACAGCACACAGAGTCGTGACCAGGGTGCCGGACGCCATTGGCTACGGCCCCGATTGGTCGGCTACGCCGCGATGATCCTGGTGATGCTCGGCGCTCTCTCCTATTCGATCACGCACAGGGTCCCCGTCAGCCTGGACGTCGACCGAGATCGCAATCGGCTCTATCGACAAGATTGGGATGGGAGCGTCGAGAACGTCTACACGCTGCGTATCTCGAATCGGGCGCGCGACGCGCAGACCTACAACATCACCTTCGACAGCACGCTTCCCCTCGTCTACGACGGTCCATCAACGATTGAGGTCGCGGGAGGAAAATTGGAAGCCTTGCCCGTCCGACTCGTACTCGAAGGTGAGAATGCAGCTCACGCTGTGTCCTCCGATGTCCGCTTCGTGATCCAAGCCGCTTTGAATCCAGACACCCAGATCGAAAAAGTCAGTCGCTTTCACATGCCAAGGGAGAAATGATCGTGATCGACACAACCGCAGATTCGGGCACCCCGTGGTATCTCCATTCATGGCCCTGGTTCATCGTCATCCTCCTCGCGGTTTCGGTGATCGCCAGCCTGGCAACCGTCGTGATCGCGTTCAAGTATCGCGACGCCGACGTACGGCGCGTCGACCGAGCAATAATCACGGAAGCAGCCGCTCCGGTTGCCACCTCGCGCGGGGACTGAACATGGCGGCCGAAGCCTACGCCGCGGCGACGGCCTGCTTTCATTGCGGTCTGCCCATTCCTCCTGGGCCTCCTATCCTTGTCGAGATCCTCGGTGAAGATCGCGACATGTGCTGCAACGGTTGTCGTGCCGTTGCGGAACTGCTCGTCAACCAGGGTCTCTCGGATTGGTACACCCGACGCGAACAGGCCACGGGCGTTCCGGGATCGGTTCTTGAAGATCTCTACGCGGACACGACCCTGCTCGACGAAGAGGTCTTCGAAGACGAATTCATCACGACCGGAACCCACGACGGTGCAGCGGCGACCCTGCTCGTCGATGGGATCCATTGCGCCGCCTGCGTATGGGTCATCGAAAGACACCTCCTCACGCTGGACGGCGTGCATGACGTTCGCGTAAACCTCGCCACCCATCGTGCCCATATCGAATGGGACCCTCTCAAGACGGGTCTTCGGGAACTCGTAATTGGTCTCGCGACGATCGGCTTCGAGGCGCGACCGGATCGTCCCGGCGAAGCAGCTGCGATCGACCTTCGAGATCATCGGTCGGCGCTGATTCGAATCGCGGTGGCCGGTTTCGCAACAATGAATGTGATGACCTATTCCGTCGCGCTCTATGCCGGCGAGTTCGAAGGCATGGCGGCGGGTTACCAGGCACTCATGCGCTGGGCAGGACTCCTCGTCTCGACCCCCGTTCTGCTCTATTCGGCGCGGCCCTTTTTCTCCGCGGCGATTCGCGACCTTCGACTTGCACGCCCCGGCATGGATGTCCCCGTCGCACTCGCGATCGGCGGCGCCTATGGCGTCAGTAGTTATGCCACGTGGACCGGCACAGGCGAGGTCTACTTCGACTCTGTCTGCATGTTCACCTTCCTGCTCAGCGTTGGTCGATACATCGAGATGCGAATCAGACATCGCACCACTTCGCTGACACGCGACATGGTCGACGCAACACCGCTGATCGCCCGCCGAGAAAACAATGGCCTGGAAGAGATCGTGCGAGCAGAGGCGCTCGCCGTCGGAGACCTCTTTCGCGTCCGGCCTGGAGAAACCGTTCCCGCCGATGGATTCATCCAAGAAGGAACGAGTTCTGTTGAGGAAGCATTGCTGACCGGAGAGGCGTGGCCACGTGCGATCGAAGAGGGATCCAATGTGATCGCCGGCAGCGTCAATATCGAGTCCCCACTCCTGGTCGAAGCGACGCGCGTCGGCAACGCAACCACACTCGCCCGAATCGCCTCACTCATCGACCGAGCACAGGCCCATCGCCCACGTGTCGCGCACCTCGCTGATCGAGTCGCGACGATCTTCGTCTCCTGTGTGCTCGCAATCGCCGCCGTGAATGCGGTTGCCTGGTCAATTATCGACCCCGAGCGAGCGATCTGGACAACCCTCGCCGTCCTTGTGGCAACCTGCCCATGCGCGCTGAGCCTCGCGACACCGGCCGCCCTTGCCGCAGCGACCGACGGATTCGCTCGCGCTGGGCTCCTGATCACGAAGGGGCGCTTTTTCGAGAAGCTCGATGAGATCGACTGCTTCGTCTTCGACAAGACCGGCACGCTGACTCGCGGCGAGACCCGCGTTGCGTCGACGGTGCCCTTCCCCGGCCATCAAGTCGAGGACGCACTCGAAATTGCCCGGGTCCTCGAATCCGATTCCGAGCATCCCGTTGCTCGTGCCTTTATCCCTTCTCCCTCGGGACGTTATTCGACATCGGATCGCGCGCAGAAAATGAGAGGCAATCACCTCCATTCCACCCCCGGATCGGGCGTCGAGGGAACGGTTGATGGGACGCGCTACCGAATCGGACGCCCTGAATGGGTTCGCGGCAGCAACTTGGGTCCCCCTCTTGGAGAGCCCGATTCGGCGCATAGCTGGATCCTCTTAGGAAGCGAGCACGGATTGGTTGCCTGGTTCGGAATCGAAGATTCGATTCGCGAAGACGCCTCTTCGACTCTCCAGGAACTCACCACGCACGATGTCGCGCTCGAACTCTTAAGCGGTGACCCAAGTCAGTCGGGAAGAGCCGTCGCGCAAACACTCGACTTCTCAACAGCCCGGTTCGGCGTCACGCCAGAAGGAAAAGTCGCTCGTGTTCAAGAGCTCCAGGCCGAGGGCAAACGGGTCGCGGTCGTCGGAGACGGGATCAACGACGCGCCGCTGCTCAACGCGGCCGATGTTTCGATCGCAATGGGCAGTGGTTGCGACCTGAGCCGTCTCGGCGCCGATGCCGTCCTGATGCACGACGACCTTACGCTTCTCCCCAGAGCGATCGACGGCGCAAGACGGGTCCGTCGCGTCGTGATGCAGAACTTCGCCTGGGCGATCGGCTACAACGCGATCGCCCTCCCGCTCGCTGTCACGGGCCACCTCTCGCCATGGCTCGCCGCGATCGGGATGTCGACGAGCTCGCTTGTCGTCGTCCTGAACGCGCTCCGCTTACGACAGCCAGGCCGCGGGGGCACGCGAAGTTCTGAAGGCCGCGGAGCCACAATACCATGACGATCCTCATCGTACTGATCCCGCTTGGACTCGTGATGCTCGGCGTCGCAATCGCCGCATTCGCCTGGGCAGCCTCAAACGGGCAATTCGATGACCTCGAAGGAGAAGGCTCCCGCATCCTCTTCGACGACGATGAGCCTGCGAGGCCGAAGCGCTCTCCGACCGACTCGCCTAGGAAAACCCGATGATCGCGTTCGACATCGCTCCGCTCGTTGGAAGCGCCTTCCTGCTAGGCGCCTTCGGCAGTGTTCATTGTCTTGGAATGTGCGGTGGCATCGCGGGCGCCCTCGGGCAAGCAACGCCCTTGCCCACATCAACAACACCACGGAAGCCACGGAAGACAAGGACCGCGTTCGCGGTGTTGCCCCGCCTGAGCCTCTACTCTCTTGGCCGAATCACCAGCTATGCCGTTGCAGGTTCCCTGGCCGGGCTGCTCGGCGAAGTGGTGACGGATCTGGCCGGGCTCACCGTTCTGCTGCGTTCGTTGACCGGGCTGCTGATCATCACTTGTGGGCTGCACCTGCTCGGCGTCTTCAATGGGCTCTCCGCAATCGAAGGATTCGGCATGCGCGTCTGGAGCCAGCTCGCCCCGGCAACCAGCCGAATCGGCAGGCCGGACCGCCCATGGAAGATCTTCGCGTTCGGCCTACTGTGGGGCTGGTTGCCCTGCGGCCTCGTCTACACGGCGCTGGTGGCGGCCGCCGCAACCTCGAGTGCCCTTTCCGGTGCGGCGTTCATGCTCGCCTTCGGCCTCGGGACGATGCCCGCATTGCTAACCGCTTCGGGCTTCGGCGCATCACTCGGGCGATTCCTGGCATTGCGCTCCGCACGACGCGCAGCCGGCGTGCTCATGATCGTTTTTGGATTCATCGCGCTCCTCGGAGCGGCGATGCCCCTCGTCCACGAAGCGACCTCACATTCTTCCCACGCGCCCCATCCGTATCCGCCTCATCATGCAACGCATGAATGACGCCACCGATCACGATACTCACAGACGCGGATGGCCGTTCGACGCGAAGAGCGGCAGTCCTTTCCCCGCGTCCCACCTCGTAGCCGAAGACTGTGTCTCAGCGCCCCACCTAGCGAACTTAGGACACGCCCATTGACCGTCAGCGCGAACACAGGAGGGCGAGATCTGGCACGTGTCGTGCTTTGGTTTTAGTTCGACACTTCTGTTGGATGAACCCAGGACGAGGAAGACATGAAGAAGAACGAGACGATTCGAAGCATCCTGACGACCGATGTTGTCACAACGCACGTTCGTAACAAGCTGAGCGACGTCCGTAAGGTCTTCGCGACCCACGGATTTCATCATCTCCCCGTCGTCTCCGGGAAGAAGTTGATCGGCCTGATCTCCGCCTCGGACATTCTGGGGATCACCGTCGAGGGCATCCCAAGCGACGAGCGATCGATGGACGCCTACCTCGATCACCAGTTCACGATCGAAGGCATTATGAAAGACGACCTCGCGACACTGTCTCAGAAATCGACGATCGCGGACGCAGCGGAGGCGATGTCCGACGGAACTTTTCATGCGATCCCTGTCGTCGACGACGAGGGGAACCTTGAAGGACTCGTCACGTCGACGGATTTGATCCGACATCTACGCGACCTCTACTAGCGCGCCTCCGAGGGAGCGGTGATCAGTGCGATGGATCAAATGAACTCGACCGATGTGTCGTTTCTCAATATCGAGAACGACTTCAACCACATGCACATCGCTGCCGTCGCCGTCTTCGAAGGGCCGACTCCCGCCGGCGACGAAATCGAAAGAATGATCGCGTCGAAACTCGACGAGATTCCCCGCTACCGTCAGAAACTTCAATTCGTGCCCTTCGATCTCGGTCGTCCCATCTGGACCGACGATGCCCATTTCGATCTGAGCTACCACGTCCGACACACGGCACTTCCGAGTCCGGGCAAGGATGAACAACTCCGTACCCTCGTCGGTCGCGTCATGTCCCAGCGCCTCGATCGCAGTCGACCGCTCTGGGAGACCTGGGTCGTTGAGGGCCTCGAAGGCGAACGTTGGGCGCTGATCTCGAAGAGCCATCATTGCATGGTCGACGGCGTCTCCGGAGCGGACCTCCTCGCGGTCATGCTCGACGCGGTTTCCGATGCGGATCCGCCCTCGAGCACAAGCGATTGGAAACCTGAGCGTCCGCCGTCAAAGGCGTCTCTCTTAATGGATTCGTTTACGGAAGGAATTCGCAAGCCCGCCGCAGGCTTCGACAACCTTCGGCGGCTCATAGGAACGCCTCGACGCGCCTTGCGAGAACTGGCGGACTTGAGTGATGCGCTTTCGACGTTTCGAACCTCCCCCTCTCTCGAGCTCGAGTCAGCGCTGAATGGCCCGATCGGCCCCCATCGCCGGTGGTGCCACGGAAGCATGACCTTCACGGACATCAAGAAGATTCGAAAACGACATGGTGGAACGGTGAATGACGTCGTCCTTGCGGCGGTTGCGCATGGATTCCAAACCCTGCTCCAGTCCCGAGGCGTTCCGACGCGAGACCGTTTCGTTCGTACGCTCGTACCCGTTTCGATTCGACGCGATGAGGAAAAGGGCCAAATGAACAATCGCGTTGCCACGGTCTTCGCTGAACTGCCGATCGGTCTCGATGACCCTGCCGAGCGACTCGCCGCGGTGCGGGCAGAAATGGACAGCCTTAAGGAGCACCATCAATCAGAGGTGTCGGAACTTTTCGGCGCCATCACGGAGTTCACACCTCCGGTCTTGCTTGCCGCCGTCTCGCGCATGCTCGCGAATCTCGACCAGCAAACGATCCAGACGGTGACGACGAACGTGCCGGGTCCGAGACACACCCTCTACGCCGCAGGCCGCCGTCTCGCAGCCGTCTACCCCTACGTTCCGCTCTGTGGCTCTATCCGAATCGGCGTCGCGATTTTCTCCTATGCGGGCACGATTCACATCGGCATCACGGGCGACTACGAGACGACCGCGGATATCGATGTGCTTCGCGTTGGGATCGAAGCGGGGATCGACGCTCTCCTCTCCGTTAGTTGAGGGCGATCAGGCGCCAGTCGGGACCCGTCAGACAAGGATCTGGAGATTGAGATGTCCCGACCACGCATGAGGCCCACATTCTCAGCCGATCTCGATTGTCGCTCAGCGGTCTTGATGGCGGCCTTCGAACGCAACCTGGCCACGGAGGCGGAGTACATCGAGGGAGAGTTCTCGAAACACCACGGCGTGCTGCGTATTCCCCCTGCCGACCGCCGTTTCTGGACACCGTCTCTCGACCTGACAATCGAAGACAAACCGCTGCCCGAAGGCGACGCCCATGCCCGTCTCTGGGGCACGTTTTCTCCGCGCGCGGAGGTCTGGCAGCTCTTCGTGTTCGCGACGGGAACACTCATCATCGTCAGTGTCTTTGCCGGGATGTTTGGGATCGCCCAACTCGCTTTGGGAACAGCACCCTATGCGCTCGCGATTCCCCTCTTCGCAGGACTCGTCGCAGGCGGACTCTATCTGTCCGCACTCATCGGTCAGGGACTCAGTATCTCCGAGATGTACCGGCTACGCGCATTCGTCGACGATTGTATTCGCGAGGCGGAGCACGAGAGGTCGTGCGGCGCGCAATCCAAACTGGATGACGTGCCCCATTGACGGCCAGCAAATAGACGTCCAATGCGCGCCAACCGACTCGCCGTGCCAACTACAGGCGAAGACAGCACTACCCCACGAACGAATCAGCGCATCCCCACTCCACTACTCTATCACCAAAAGGATGATCCATGACCGCGCTTCCCTCGCATCCCGACATGAACGACCTTCGAATGTCCGAACAGGCAAGGCCCCTCTTCGACGAGGTGATGTTATTTCTCAAGAACGAGATCGCGCCCGTAGCCGCGCGCTTTGAGCAGCTCCACGAGGACCGCCCCTCTAACTGGCAGTGGCATCCCGAACAGCTCCAGATCCTTGAGACGCTCAAAGGCAAAGCCAGAGTCGCAGGCCTCTGGAACTTCTTTCTTCCCGATGACGAATCCGGCCAGGGACTCTCGAATCTCGACTATGCCTACATCGCTTCCGAACTCGGGAAATACAGAATCGCCTCTGAAGCCCTCAATTGTTCTGCCCCAGATACCGGAAACATGGAGGTCCTCGAGCGAGTCGGCACGCCCGACCAAAAGGAGGCATGGCTCACTCCTCTTCTGAACGGCGAAATCCGTTCGGCCTATGTCATGACCGAGCCTGACAAGCCCTCATCTGACGCCAAGAACATTTCGTGTCGCGCTGAACTCGACGGGAATGAGTGGGTCATCAACGGTGAAAAATACTGGTCGTCGGGGGCCGGCGATCCGCGTTGCAAGATCATGATCGTGATGGTTCGGACGAACGACGACGGCCCACCCCACCAGCGACAATCACAGATTCTCGTGCCGATGGACGCCCCGGGCGTCGAAATCGCCGGGGCCATGCATGTATTCGGGGACGACGATGCGCCCCACGGACATATGCACCTTCGCTTCAACAATTGCCGGGTGCCCAGAGACAACATCCTGCTCGGCGAGGGCCGCGGATTCGAAATATCACAGATGCGTCTTGGGCCCGGTCGGATTCACCACTGCATGCGATCGATCGGCGCCGCGGAAAAAGCGATCGAGCTCATGGTCAAACGCGGCTTAGCGCGAAAGGCATTCGGCAAGAACGTCTCCGACCTCGGAAAGAACACCGAGATGATCGCCAAGGCGCGCATCGAGATCGAGGCGATGCGCATGATGGTGCTCAAGGCGGCGAAGGCGATGGACGTGCTTGGAAATGCACAGGCGCGCGTCTGGATCAGCGCGGTCAAAGCGATGGTGCCGATCCGAGTCTGCCAGATTATCGACGACGCCATTCAGATCCACGGGGCAACGGGCGTGTCGCAATGGACGCCGCTTTCTTCGATGTATGCCGGCCAACGAACTCTGCGACTCGCGGACGGGCCAGACGAAGTCCACTGGCACGTCGTCGGCCGCGCCGAGGTCGCATACTGGGTCGAACACGACGCCTCGCAGTACGACCCGAAATCCGACTACTACGAGGGACTGACCGAGGGAGCCGGCGGTGTGTTCAGCGGTCCATAGAGAGCTTCATTCGCCGTCTTTCCGCCCGACGAACGGATAGAGGCTCTGCCCGATAAAGCTACTCGGCAAGGGCTTCCCCACCACGCCATAGCGCTCGGGCCATCGGTCGTATTCTTCAACGTGGTTCCCCGCGTAAGTCCCGAAGATCATGTCGAGAACCGGCAGATGAGAGGCGTAGTTCTTATCGATCGCCCCAGCTTCTGCCGAGTGATGCCAGTGATGAAAATGCGGCGTGACGAAGAGGTAGCGAAGTGGGCCAAAGGGAAGATCGACGTTGGCGTGAATCAGCACGGCCTGGATCCCGACCCAGATGACGTAGGTGTTGATCGCGCTCTCCTGAAAACCCAGCAGAAAGATCGGCGTGATCACAAGCGAGCGCATCAACAAGACCTCACCGAAGTGCATCCGCGACCCCGACAGCCAATCCATTTCCGCGGGACAATGATGCACGGCATGGATTCGCCAGAAGCGCGGACTCTCGTGAAAGAGTCGATGTACCCAGTATTGCGTGAGGTCCGCAACGAAGAGCACTTCGGCGAACTGAAGCCAAACGGGCTGTGAGCGAATCGCCGCTTGCACTCCGCCGTGCACGGCCCACCCGAAGAGCTGCTCTGAGAAGAATGTAGTGACGAGCAGGACGACGCTGATCATCAGATGATTGAATGCGTAGTAGACGAGGTCGAGCTTCCATTCGCGGCGAAGGACAAGCTGCTCCGGGTGAAGCGGCCAGAGTCGTTCGATCAAGACAAAGACGAGGGAGTTACTGAGCAGCGCGAGCACCAACCAATCGAACCCGAAGGAAACGATGGGCTGCTCGAAATCGTCGACGGCGATCCCCGCGCCTCCCAACCATTGCGCGGTCAGCGCCAGAGCGATCCCAGTCGCGCCCAGCCGTTTCGCGCGCCACAGGAAGAAGGTGATCGACCCGAATGCGATGGCGAGCAGCATGCCCGCACGCAACACATTGCGCAGAACCTCCAGATCGTATTTCGTGCGGAGTTCCGGCGTCGTCAGGTACTCGGGAAAGTGAAAGCAAAGAACGGCGAGCAGGCTGCTTGCCCCGAGAAAGATCGAGAGGACTCCGCTGATTCGTCCCTCACCGAAGCGGAGCGGAATTCCGCCCTCTTCCGCCTTGAGCCGATCCCCATTGTCCTCGACCATGAAGAGTTCCCCTAGCCCACTGCCTCACCGCACTGCTTCATCTCGAGGTGCAGTGTATGCCGCGCGTCCATTCAGCACCACGCGCGAAGGGAGTCAGTCTAGATCTTCCGTGACGGTATGCGTCCAGTCCGAGAATCCCATGCCCTTACCCGGTCGCGTCCGTGTCGGCGCCGGGAATGAACTTCCGTAATTCCGGTTGATGATCCACGGAAGCCAGGTGTCATCGCCCTCCGCCGGAAATCGCGCTTCGTCGTGCAGCCAAGTGAAGGCGCGCAGCAGCGCCCGATCCCCCCAGCCGTAGCTGTCGTAGCCTTGCCGCGAGAGCAGCTCCGCTTGCACGACCGCGCCCTGGAGCGCTTCATAAACGTAGTTCTCTTTGGGGGGCGGCCAGGAGAATTTGCCACTGCGACGCTGATCATCGGGCAAAACGCCATCGATCGAATGCCCACGGTACTCCGCGCCCACCGGGTTCACAGCGCGACTTCGAAAATAACTCGCTTGCCAGCCACGGTCGCCGAACTCGAAACCGCGCCAACCGGAAGATTCGCCGGTCCAGCCCTTGAAAACGAAGGCCGCCCGTTCGAGCTCCCTTTGGTCCTCGAGGTAGAGCGCAAGCGCGATCCGGGTCGCACCCGCATGCGTCCCCCAGTTATTAGGCCGATCCTCGTGTGTGCTTCGGATCGTCCGCCCGCGAAAGGAGCGATCTCGAACAGAACGAAGCCAGGATTCAAAGGAAGTCCGTTCGCTTCCTTCGAGCCCGATCAGATCCGCGGCGATCACATAGGCCATCAGCTCACGCACAATCGCCAATACCGAAGCCCCTTCCTCCGTCCCGCGAATCCGATGCAGCGCCCGAACGACTTCCTTGCGAAGGCCCTCGTCACCGGTGCGCGCATAGACGAGCGCCTTTGCGAGCACACGCACGTTACTGAGATCGTCTTGATCTCGAAGGCTCGGACGCAGAACCGTCGCTGATGCCGCCTTCTTCACCGCCTCCCATGCCGGCCCCTCGGTCGGCAGCGCAGCGATCTCTTCCGAGCTCAGCCAGATTCCGCGCGAGACCGCTCGGGCTTCGGTTGAAGCCGCAGCCTGCGAGGGATCCGCGATCCCTTCCGAGGGGGTCAACACACCACACGAGAGAACGAAGAAGGGGAGAAACAGCATCGCCCACGAGGCGAACGCAGGAATCGCCCTTCCCTGCCGAAGACTTCGCATGCGCGGCTTCAAACGCCGACCACCCGAGCCACGAGCGGGACGCGCAGGAGTTCAGGAAACGAAGCGGCGAGGTCCAGCGTGCCCGCCGTCGAACGAAGGAGCGCGAGCGAAACGACCGCCAGAATCACAATCTGCGTCACGAAATCGGGCTGCCAGCCCCAGCCCACGAACGCGGCGATCGACGTTGCCAGCGCAAGCTTCATCCATACGCCCGTCTGCCCAGAAGGCACGCCGCGCATGCCCGGCGTCCGTAGGAGTACGAACTGCCGTCCAATCGCGCCTGATAATCGTGCGACCGTCACAGCGCACGCGGCGCCAAGCGCGCCGTACTCGGGACAGAGCAAGACCGTGAGCAAAGCGCCGATCGCAATCACGACGAAATCCGTCTGCACGATCGCGCGGATTCGTTCGAAGACTTGAAGGGTTTCGCTATTGAAGGCCATACAGACGGAAACGTAGTGGCCGATAGCCAGAATCGCGAGCAGCTCAGCGGAGGACGCGTACGCCTCACCGAAGACAATCGGCACGAAGCCGGGAGCAATTGCGAAGGTCAGACCGAAGAGCGGGAAGCTCAACACCGCCACCCAGGACGCACACATCCAGTGGTGGTCGCGCAGCCCCGCCTGATCTCCCTGCGCGTGCAGACGCATTGCGTGAGGCATGAAGAGCATCGAAAAGCTCTGAACGACCAGGCCGATCAGCGCGGCCGCGGGCACAACCGCGCGCATCGCCGCCACCGCCTCCGTGCCATCCGTCTCCATCAGAACAACGGTCGTAACAAAGGTCAGGGTGATGAATACGAGGTCCGAACTCATCAGCGGAATCGAGAATCGAAAAATTGGACGCCAGTTCACTCTCCACGCCGACATCGGCAAGGGAAGAACACCGTGGACCTTGAGTTGCCGCCATGCCATTTGGGCGCAGATCATGAGGCCAAGAACGCCGCCGCCGAGGTAAGCGAGCGCGAGCAATTCTGCGTCCCCGCCTAGCAGCCAAACAAGGCCGACCGCCGCTGCCCGCAAGCCGGGGCCGAGAACGTGCTTTCTAAACAGGATATCCCGCGGCCGGGAGAAGCAGGCGAGTGTCTGGATACCGATCGTGTCGAGCGCTTGAATCGGCGCCAGGATCGAGAGAATCAGAATGACTCGAGCGCCCTCGCCGGAGGGCATGCCGCCCCACCCAAGCCCGGAAACCGCCCACACGCCAAAGAAGCCGAGAACACCCAGCACGACGATCGTCGAGCAAACCAGTGCCAAGGTCCCCATGACTTCGGGATACTCGCGGCGTTCCGCGTGATAGGGAACGAAGCGATTCGCCCCGCGCCCCAGCCCGAACTTCACGACGAGTTCCCCTGCGAGAACGAGAGCGAGGCCATAGGCGAAGACACCGAATTCGCCCTTACTCAACAGCCGGACGATGCCGACCTGAACACCGAAATTGACGAACTTCGAGAGCACTCGGCCGACCAGGAGGAGACTCGAGCCCCGAAGCTGTTTGCCCTGCGTGGCCAGCGTGCCGGGCCCTGCGCCGGACGCACCTTCCGCCTTCTCCGTTGCTGTATTCATGCCCGAGCCTCGTCACGGCGGATTCGTTGGGCCGTTTCGCGCAATGCACGCGAGAGGAAGGCCGCAAGCGCCGGGGTGCCGGGCTGCGCACTCGCCGCAGTGGCCACCCCGATCAACATCCAGAAGTAGCGAATATAGGCAGCGTGCAGGAAGAGGCTCGAAACGAGCGAGATCACGAGGGCGAGAGCGAGGCCACAAGAAAGGGCCCAAAGTTCACGATCTGTCGTTTCGAATCGACGGCGCGCACGGTCGAGATCGCGGAAGACGAGCGCTACAACGAAGGCGAACGCAAGCAGCCCAACGAGTCCGGTCTCCGCCGCAAGCTGCAGATAGAGGTTATGCGAGCGCCGCGATCCCGAGCGCACCTTCCCGCCGACCACCGCCGCATTCGCCTCGTACGAATAGGGGGCAAGTCCCGGCCCTGCTCCTAGGACCGGATGGTCCAGGAAGAGCATGCCCGCGGCCTTCATCTCCGTCAGACGACCGCGCGCCGCGCCATCGGCGTTGCGCATCCCCGTCGGATCGAGTCCGATGCTCTGCACCACGACCCGCCCGATCGTCCCCACCCGTTCGGCGTATTGGGGCATCGACGCGATGACGACAACACCAGCGAGGCCGACGAGCACCACATGTCGAACGCGCAGCATTCGAAACGCGACCGCAAAGGGAACAGCCAGGCCGACTGCAACAACGGCCCCGCGCGAGAAGGAGAAGGCGACGCCGACACCAATCAAGAAGACGCCTAGCCAGCCGAGAACGCGCAGGCCTCCGCGACGCACCATGGCTACGCCTGCCGCGAGCGGCAGCAAGACCGCCATGATCTGTGCGAATCGATTCGTCTCGCCGATCGGCCCCGCCAGGCGCGGCGAGACTCGGCCGGAGGAATCCACCACCGCGGAATCAAATTGCCCAAGCCCGCCGAAAGTGGCGTCGCCCAATCCCGGCAGTTGCTGACAGAGCGCGACCAGGCCCATTACGGCGCCGGCCGAAAGGATCGAATACACGGCGGCGTGCAATTCCGCGCGGGTGCGCACGGCGTTCACGATCAAGAAAGCGAGGACGACGCCTTCCAGCAGCCAGGCTTGCACGGTGTCGAGGGACTCGAAAGGTCGGTCCGAAGAGATCGCGCTGATGGCATGCAGACCCAGCATCGCGACCGCGGCGAGAAGCGCGCGGGGGAGCACGAGGGCCTCCCCTCGAACAAGGATCCGCCAACCCACGGGTATCGCCAATAGGAGAGGTACGACCGCAGCGATTGCGAAGGGAGCCCCATGAACGCGGACCGCGACGGCGGGTACGTTGAGATAGAGCAGAAAGAGCACACCCGCGGTCAGCGCGATCATGAGACGCGCTCCACGGGCGACGCCTCAGCCGTCGCACGCTGGGTATCCCACCGCGCGACGCGATGTCCGCGGATCGAGTTCCAGGTCGCCAGCGCGCAGGCCGCGTTCACCATCACGACATAACGTGCGACGGCGAAGGGGCGAAGGCGTGCGAGGGAAGGACGAAGTTCTGCGAGAATGCCGGCGAGCACCAGGGCGCTCGCTCCGAGCGCGAGGCTACTCACGATCGGGCCGGTGAAGAGGGCCGCGGGCGTTGACAAGACGAGACCGGCAAGGGGGATCCAGGTCAGCCGGCGCCAGAGTTTGTGAACGGCCAGCTCGAATGCGTAGAGCCCCGTCCGCGCGGGGTTCAGCAGCGCGCGACGATGCCAAACAGCGCGCAGGCCGCGCGTCGTAATCCGAACCTTGCGACGAAACTCGCCGGCATTCGGTTCCGCCGGCGGCTCAAACGCCCTCGCCTCTTCCGAAAAGACGAGACGAAAGCCTCGGGCGATCACGCCCGTCGAAATCATGAAGTCGTCCGTCGCATCCGGCGGCGGCGGCTCGAAGCACGAGCGGCGAATCGCGTAGATCGCGCCGGTCGCGGAGATCGCATTGCCTGCCTGGCTCTGCCATCGCTTGAGCATGCGGTCGAAACTCCAATAGCTTCGCTCGCCGGCAGTCCCATCCTCGTCGGATTCCGCGGGGACATAACATTGATCCCCCGCCACACCACCCACCTGCGGATCCGCCATGGGGCGAACGAGCGCACGGAGGGCGCCTCGCTCCCAATCCGAATTCGCATCGGTCAAAGCGAGCACTTCGGCTTCCGAGGCCTCGACCATCGCCACGAGCGCCGCAGCCTTGCCACCGCGAGGGAGATCGAGCACTCGCACGCCCCGGGATTCGAAGCGCCTCGCTGCCTCCACGGTTCCGTCGGTCGAGCCATCCGACGCAACCCAGATTGTGAGGCGATCCGCGGGATAGTCGAGTGCCAACGCATTCTCGAGCCGCGCTTCAATTGAATCGATCTCGTCATGGGCGGCAATCAACAGATCGACCTGAGGTTCGATTTCCGCCGACGCGATCTCGCAAGGGCTTAACGTCGCCCGCAACCAGAGCAACGCCGGGTACGCCACAAAGGGAAGACCAATCGCGACCGCGCAGCCGAAGACGAAGAACCCGATCATGAGATCTCCGGATAGAACGCGTGGACCAGTTGATCGATATTCCGCTCAAGCGAAAACGACTCTTCGATGCGCGTCCGAGCGGCGTTGCCCAAACGCATACGCAAGGCTTCATCACCCGCGAGCTTATCGAGTGCAGCGGCGATTCCCGAAACATCCCCCGGCTCCACGAGCAATCCCGTCGCGCCGTCCTCAACGATCTCCGGGATTCCGGAGAGTCGGCTGCCAATCAAGGGCAGACCCGAGGCGGCCGCCTCCATCAGGACGACCGGAATCCCTTCGCGACGACCGTCTCGCGTCGGGACGCTCGGGGCAATCGCGGCATCCATTCGCTCGAAAACCGCGCGAACCTCTTCTCGGGCCAGCGCTCCATGAAACACGACGTGATCGGCGATGCCGAGATCCGTCGCACGCGCCTCAAGCAAGTCGCGATCGGGCCCGTCGCCGACCAGGTGGCATCGAAAGGCAATGCCGTCCGAAAGAAGACGCGCACACGCCTCGAGAAGTGGTCCCTGCCCCTTCACCGCATGCAGCGTTCCGACACACACAAACTCGAAAACTTCCGTGTCCCGATCGAGCGTCCGGTATCGATTCGGCTCCACACCACAATGGATCACCTTCACCTGGCTTGCGACTTCCGCGGGAACGCGATCCAAAATGAAGAGGCGGTTGTAGTCCGAAATCGTCACGGTGAAGGCCGCTTCAGCGACCTTCTCCGCGAGCATCGACTGTTCGCGATGAAGATCGGATCCGTGGGCGGTAAAGCTCCAGGGCAAATTTCCGAGTCGACCGACGACGAAGGCGGCCGCCGCCGGATGACTCGCAAAATGCGCGTGAACGTGATCGACACCGAGCGCACGCATCCGCCGTGCGAAGCTCACCGCCTTCGGGAAGATCGCGGCAGCGCCGAGCAGAAAGCGGGGGCTCGTTCGATTGGCCCAAAGCACACGGGCCAGTGTTCCCACATAACGCGTGGGCTGCTCGAGCAGCGTGCGCACGTTGTCCGTCAGGATCTCGAGGTCGAGGGTCGGAAGAAAATGTGCGCGATCCACGACCGCACGTGCTTCCGGATGAATGACCTTCGCCTGCTCGCGCCAGAGCGGAAACACTTCGACCCGAATCCCGCGCCGTTCGAGTGCCAGGATCTCATCGAGTACGAAGGTCTCGGTCAACTTCGGGAACCGAGACATCACGTAAGCAACCGTCCGCCCCGCCCCACCCACTCGCGTGGCAGGCTTACCCGCCGCGTGATTCTGCTCGGCGTGAGGGGCAACGTTTTTAACGGGTGCCGCCATCAAGCCCGAGCGTCGCGCAGCGACTCTCCCTGACGCACATCCTCATCCGTGTCATCGCCGGGAGACGGCAGACTCGCAAGCCGCAGACTGCGCCGATCTTCACGAGCAACCGAGATCAAATCCTCGGCGGCGAGTGCATCGTCCGGGAAGCGCGCAACACCAACTTCAATCTCGATCTGATACTCGCGATCGACGGCGGCCGCTAAGCGACTCGTCAATGCATCGATCGCTTCCTCGCCTTCGATCTCGGGCACGACACAAAGGGCGCGATCCTCGGAAACATCAACGTGCGCGTATCGATGAAGTTCACGGGAAAGCGCATCTGCGATTTCCAGGACCCACCGCGCAGCAGCGATCTTTCGCATCACGTGGCTATTTGAAGCGGGCTCCTTCGTGAACGCGCGGGGATGCGGCGCGACGGCCAAGAGGATAAACGTCCGGCCATATCGGCGCGAACGGGCGATCTCTTCGGCGAGGCGTCGTCGCAAGCGCTCTTCCGCGTGCTCCGAGTCTGCCCCGAGCGCGAGATGGCCCGCCACGTGCTCGAGCTCTCGCTGGTCATCGACCGCACGCGCGCCGAGCAGCACGGCCACGATGAACACGAACCAATCGACCACGAGGCGAATAACGGAGACCGATTCGGACTCCGCGAGAACGAGCAGCGCGATGGCCGGGAGGCCGACGGCCAGCAGGGTTTCGCGGCGCGTTCGTCGATCGATGCTAAGTGCGAGGGAGCCGAGACATGCCGCGAGTTCCGCCCAGGAGAATGCGATCCAGGGTTCAGCAAAGAGCGCGACGCTCGCCGCAACAGTCCACGCAGCCCAGAGAGTCCAATGTTGTCGAAGAATAGGGAACATAGTTGGGGGATCGTCGTTCGCTTAGAATGCGCCGCGCTGCGACAGCACGGCGGGAATGGTTCGAAAGAGAATGGAAACGTCGAGCGCAACACTGCGGTTGCGCACGTACGCGATGTCGAGTCGGACGCGTTCATCGAAGTCGATGTCGCCTCGCCCCCGTACCTGCCAGAGACCTGTTAGGCCGGGAATCACTTCAAGTCGCTCGGTCTGCCAGAGTTCGTAGGTGTCCGCTGCGAAGGAAGTGGGTCGCGGACCGACGAGACTCATATCGCCCTTCAGGATATTGAAGAGCTGTGGCGCCTCATCGAGACTGGTCTTGCGCAGAATGCGACCGATGCGCGTCACCCGGGGATCGTTGGCGACTTTGAAGTCGGGCCCGCCCATGACGTTCTTGTCGGCGAGGTCTTCCTTCATTTTATGCGCACCGACGACCATCGTTCGGAACTTGAGCATGCGGAAGCGCCGCCCGCCCCAACCGGTCCGATCCTGGATATAGAAGATGGGGCCGGGACTGCTCAGTCGGACCGCAATCGCGCAGCCAAGCAGAATCGGTAGCGCGACCGGGATCGCCAATGTGCACAGAGCCAAATCGATCAGCCGCTTCTTGAACGGGTACCCCGAAGCCTGGCGGCGATGGGGGAGACCCGACTGAATCGGAAGATGATCCGTCGCTTGAACCCACTCGCGACTGGCTACGGCTGTACTCGCGCCCACTTCGACACTCCACTCTGGTCCGCTTTGATGATGAGAAGGACCCACCTTGGACTCGACATCTCAATGCGCCCATGCCGCTCGTCGGCACAGGGAAAGTCGCTCGCCTGGAAGCGATCGTAGCATTTTTACTACAGTCATTAAGTGTGCCGAGTACGCATCTTTATGCATTGAGAGAAACGAACCTGTCGATTCCGACCATCGCCGCTCAGGCGGGAACCCACGGTTCCACCGCAGGCGGAAGGCATTCGGCAGATCTCGTGCAAAGATGCCCTGCTCGCTTGTAGTCGCGTCCCTAATCACGGATTGTGGGCAATAACCATCACGTGCATTGTCTCACGATGCTGCGCGTATTCCGACTTTGATGATCATGGGCTCCTTCTGAGTCCCTCTTTCTTTCCTTGGATTCCTGTGAGCGACCCGCACCTCCCGAGCAAACCCGAATCGAACGACGACGAGTCGCAGCCCGAGGTCCGCCTTGAGCTGACTCGGGCCGGCGTACAGGAAGTCCTATCGCTGTACTCCCAGGAGCAGCACCACGATCCCGAAGACTCCGTCTTCCGGTTGCGCTTTGAGGACTTTGAACGGGCCGTTCGTGAGCGACGCCGCATGTTGGTGATGGGCGCCGTGGGTGGCTTCGTCCTGGCCGGCTTGCTCGCCTGGCTCGCGACGCCGCTCTTCCCCGTCAGCGCGCAAGTCGTACTCGAACGACACGACATGACCCAGGCGGAATCGCCCGGACGCGTGAATGCCGCAGGCTCGTCCTTCGTCGCGACCCAGGCACAAGTGATGGAGAGCGAAAGTGTCCTCGCGGACGCCGTCGCGCGCGTTCCGCGCTCCGCCCATCTCGATGCCGTGGATACCTATGAGACTGAGGAAGCCGCCGCAGCGGCTGCGTTAGGCTCGGCCCTCGAGGCGGTTCAAGCGTCCCCGGTCTCGGGAACCCAGGTGATCGCCCTCGGCTATCTCGGCCCCGACGCGCAACACGGCGTCGCGCTCTTAACGGAGATCGTGAGTTCCTATCACCGCGCGCTGCGAGAACATGAAGCTGCGGTGCAATCCGAGAAGCTTCGGGCCAAACAAGCGGAGATCGATGTCCTTGAAGCGGAGTCCGTCGAGCTCGAGAGCCGCCTCGCTGCGCTGCGAACCGAGAATGGAACCGCGGGCAGTGCCCAGGACACAGCGGACGCGCAGAACCTGTTGCTCCGCGATCTCGCTGAGCAACTCGGCAACACGCGCAATGAACGGATCGCACTCGAGAACCGGCTCGCGACGGGCAGCGAACAACTTGCGATTCTCGACCCCGCCACTCGCTCGCTGCAACAACAGCTCTGGGCCGCCGAGGCGGAGTTGTCCCGCGTTCAGCTTTCACTCACACCGCGTCACCCCGCGGTCGAAGCGGCGCAGCGTGAAGTCTCCGTCCTTAGCCGCCAACTTGAGGAGAGCGCCAAGGCAACCCCTGACGCGCTCAAGCGCGATATCGCTGCCGCCGTCGGCCTCGAAGCCCAGCTGAGCCAACTCTACGAGCAAGAACGCCTGCGCATGTCGACGGTCGAACGCGACCGACGCGAAGAGTCTCTGTTGCTCGCCGAGTGGGAACGCGTCCGCACGCTCTCGGATCAACGCCGCAGCGAACTTCTCGATCAGCGTCTCGTGACGCGCCTCGTCGATACCGGCGAGACGGGGGTCACCGCACGCCTAATCGCCCATCCGAAAATCCCCGACGGCGCCGTCTGGCCCCGCCCCAAGCTGATGCTTCCGCTGGGCTTGCTTCTCGGGCTCGCCGTGGGATTCGCCGCAGCCTTGATCTCACTGGCTCGCGAGCGGGAACGCTTTGGTGACGAACGTGAGAGCTGGACCGGCGTTCCCAGTAGCGCTCGTAACGGCGCGGCTTACCGATGAAGGGCGCCGCCGGCATCGCCGCAGGTGCCTTCGCCCGAAGCGGCCTCCTCGGGCTACTCGAGGCCGCGGATCGCAATCGTGATCGCGTGCGCGTCGTCGCCTATCATCGCGTCGACGAACCGGAAAACGAGCCGGATCTCGATCCGGGTCTGATCAGCGCTACCCCCGACGACTTCCGCGCCCAAGCCGAAATCATCGCCCGCCACTACAACGCGATCTCGCTTGCGGATCTGCTCGCGGCCCATCGCGACGAAGCGGCGCTCCCGCCCCGCGCAGTCCTCTTTACGTTCGACGATGGTTATGCTGATTTCGCTGAACATATCTGGCCGACGCTCCGCTCACTCGGGATTCCCGGCGTTCTCTTCGTCCCCACAGCGTTCCCCGATATCGAGGGTCCCGGCTTCTGGTGGGATCGGCTCCATGCTGCCCTGCGCCGAACCGATCGCCCATCGATCTCGGTCGACGAGCTTGGCACGCTCCCCCTCACGAACGCAGAGGAACGCCGCGCGGCTCATCGCGCGATCCGCAACCACGTCAAATCCGTCGAGCACGGCCCCGCGATGGCCTGGCTCGATGCAGTCCTCGGAGGCCTGGCCGACCTTCCCTCCGTCCACCGCGTGCTCGGCTGGGATGCCCTTCGAGCCCTCGCCGCCGACGGCGTCGACATCTGCTCTCACGGCCATTTGCACGCTCTTTGCACCCGGCTCTCGCCGACGGACCTCGCAAACGACCTCGCGACCTCGAAGCGAATCATAGACACCGAGCTCCGCGAGCACAGCCCGATTGCCGCCTTCGCCTACCCGGCCAGCGCGAACGACGGAGCCAGCCGGCGGGCCGTTTCAGCGGCGGGCTACGAGCTCGCCTTCGGTGGCGGTCGACGCATCGATCGATTGCCCCTACAAGACCCGCAGCACATCACGCGCTTACCCATGCTGCGTTATGCGAATGACCTTTTTCGCGCCCAACTCAGACCGAGCGTCGCCGGACTCGGGCGCATTTTGATCGACGGACGTGGAACGCAGGCTGCCTAGCCTTCTCACTTGCTCTCAAGTTTGCACCCTCGCCCCAAATCTCCCCGTAAGAGGAATCAGTCATGGCTCTCATGCCCCGACCTAGCAAGGCTCTCCGCCCCCTGATCGGCTTCATGCTCGTCTTCTCCCTCGCCCTCTCGGGCTGCGCGGGGATCGAGCATTGGGATCCCTTAGATCCCTTCGCGCCGCCACCAGCCGACACACCGCCCCCGCCGTCCGAAAACACGAGTCGCGAATACCGCATCGGGGTCCCCGACCGTCTACAGCTTACGGTCTGGCAGCACCCGGACGTATCGGGTCCGCTCCTCGTGCGCCGCGACGGCCGCGTTTCCGTTCCCTTGCTCGGTGACGTTCGCGCCGAAGGCCGAACCCCGGCCGAACTTTCGGCTCGAATTCGGGCCGGGCTACGCGACTTTATTGCCAAGCCGCGCGTCGACATCGCCGTCCTCGAAATGAACAGCCAGGTCGCGAGCGTGATCGGCGGAGGCATCGAACGAGAGGGCCAGGTCATCCTCCAGCGCAACACCCGCGTGATCGAGGCCATCGCCTCCATGGGCGGACTCACCCCCTTCGCCAAGAAACGACGGATCCGCGTCCTGCGAAACACCCCGAATGGTCAGGTCGAGTACAACTTCGACTACAACGCATTTATTCGTGGGGACGCTCCCGAATCCAATCTGCTTCTCGAGCCCGGCGATACGATCGTCGTCCCCGACTGAGCACACGCCATGCCCCCCCGACCGCAGTCAACGCGCGCGCACGCCATTCGCATCGCCGCCGCTCCTTTTGTAGCCGCGATTCTCAGCCTGATGATCTTCGCCGCGACTGCGAATCGGGCGAGTGCAGAAGAGCTGATCCTCGGGGTCGAGGGCAACTACACCTACAACTCGAATTTCTTTTCTGGCGCGAATAACACGCAAGACGCGCACTCCTTCCAGTTCGGCCCAACCGTCGACCTGGCAGATCCCGATGGGCGCTTTCAGTATCAGATCCAATTTAACGGCGCCTATCAGACGTACACGAACCAGAGCGGCGTCGATGCTTGGCAGAACCGGCTCTTTGCCCGTGCGAGCTATGACCTCACGGAGCGCACACGGATTCGCATCACCGATCGTTTCCGCGACATCTCGAACCTCCGCTTCTCTCGGCAGGATATCGCCGTCGCCGACACTGCGTTGGACCCGACCCAAGACCGCTACATCCGAAACGACGTCGAAGTCGAGCTCATCCACGACCTGACCGAACTCCTCGAGTTCCGCCTGCGCGGCGAACATCACTTGATCGACTTCGACCAGAATCTCGATCGCAACGACAGCTTCGCCTGGGAAGCGGCCGGCGAGCTGCGTTACCGCGCGGCAGAGAATCACTTCTTCGGCGCCGGCGCTTCGTACACGATCCAGGAATTCGATCAGGCCCTCTCTCGGATCGGCTCGACCGGCGAATATATCCAGGGCTATGCAACCTGGACCTGGATCATCACGGACGCGATCACCTTCACGGCCAACGGTGGCCCTTCCTTCATTCGGTCCGATGAGGACACCGTTACCACCGTGCAGCAAACCGAGTTCGTCGGAGGCCAACAGAACGGCCAGACGGTTCGCGCTCAGTTCGGATCTTGCGGCACGCCGGCAACGTCCCGGCAGTGTCGAATCGCTGGAGGCGCGAACCCGGCCGCAGACCTCGGTGGTCTCCGTACGTTCGGCGTCGATCCGACCGGTAGCGTCGTCGGCAAGGACGAGGCCCTCACGTTCTTTGGCGGCGCATCGTTGACCGCAGATCTCCCCAACTGGAATCTGCAAATCGCCTATCAGCGACGACAGAGCACGACGACCGGCGACGGGCTCGCATCGGCCCTCGATCGTGTATCCGGTGAGATTGAGTATGCGCCGCCGAAGTACCGGTCGAGCGTCTTCATCGCGGGAAGCTGGGATCGCCGGGAGACCCTAACAGACTCCACCGTCGTCGATTTTCTGCTGGACACCGGCCCACCCTTGCCGGCGGGAACGGACGATGCGCGAAGAGATCCGGATGCGCTCGCAACCACGTCCGTCGAGTCCAACAGCACCCGACGCGACAACTACACGGTCATCGCAGGCTACCGCTATCGGCTCGACGACAACCTCGCCCTCACCCTCGATGGCCGATACCGCCGAACGGAAATCTCCGGCCCGAACGCGAACCGCCCCGGCAGCGATACATTCTTCGCCGTCATCACCTTCGACTACCAGCTGGACCCGATCGCGTTCTAGACGAAACGCGGCCCCCTCTGTGGTTGGGCGCGAGCGGGCTCAGTCGGCTCAGTCGGCTCAGTCGGCTCAGTGGAAGTCGCGATCGCCCGGCGTGACCTGCCAGGCGTCCATGCGCTCCGACTCTTCCTTCTCGGGCCAGTAGACCCCATCCAGGTGGTTATTCGTCGTATACGGAATGAACCCGGCGCGGCGAAAAATCCCCCAATGGCGCCAGGCAGGCGGCGCAAAGAACGTGGTGTAACCGCAATTTGCCTCCCGCGCATGGGCGAGCGTGGCCGTCATCAGCTGCGCAGCGTGTTCAGGTGCCGCCGCAAACTCCGAGATCGTCGACTCATCGCCATCTACGCGCAGCACTGAATACGCGACTGGCCGGCCTTCGGAGACGAGCGCTAGCCCACGATAGGTCTCGACTGGATGGTCGAGATAGCGCCAGTTCAAGAAGTCGGCGTTATGCGGACACCAGTAGAGCGGAAAATTCATCGTCGCGAGGGTGATGGCATCGAGGTCCGAAGTGAACCGATCGATGACTTCAACCTGTGGCGTCGGTCCGCGCTCGATCGTAAGGCTGCGCAAGGCTGAAAAGGCACCGCCTGCAACTGCCCCGAGTGGCTCACTGAGAAATCGGGGCAGGCCTGCTCGCTCGAAGAGCGGCGCGCCACGCAGAACGGCGACACCACCTTTCAAGGGGCCCAACATCGAGCTCCCCTCCCCGGCCTTCGTCGTAACTGTCCGAGATCCTTCGTTCGGTCCGGCGATCGTGGCGATCTTGCGACTCCAGGGATGACCCCGGCGAACTTTGCGGCGGATGCTCGAGAGCCCCTTACGCTGCCAATCGGGAACCGTCGCCGCATCGCCCGACAGCGACCCACGCAACGGCCTATCCCCTCTCCAGATCGGCCAGGGATAGAAGGCGCCGGTCTTGAGGATGCGCTCGGTGGCGATCTCTTCGACGATCCAGACTCGCGCCCGGCCAAAGGGGTTCTCGCGGTAGAGCCAATCGTAGAGCGCCCGCGGACGCTTCTTCCCGAATGCAGCGTCGACGCAATCGTAGATCCGCTCGTAGTCCTCTGGAGCCGCGCGACGAACATTGAAACGGGGATCATCGCCCTCTACGGAAAGCGGGAGCGACATCCATTCGTCGAAAAGATCTGCCGGCGTTTCGATCACGATCCAAATCCCTCGCTGAGCGGGTTCGCGCGCAGCGTAGCGCGGCGCGCTTAGCTCGCTGATCAATCCTATGCAGCGCGCGATGAATTCGTCACATCTTGTGACTCTTGCCGATCCCCTACGACGCGGGCGCCGCCTGGCTGCGCTCGAAGTACCGAATGGTGGCGCGCAACCCATCCGCGAGTTCGACTTTCGGCTCCCAACCGAGAAGCGCACGTGCCCGGGAAATATCGGGACACCGCTGTCGTGGATCATCGAGGGGAAGCGGCTTGTATGCGATCTTCGAGCGGGCCCCCGTCTCCTCGATCACCCTGCGCGCCAACTCGAGCATGGAGGTCTCAACGGGCCGACCGAGATTAATGGGTCCGCTCACCTCGTCGGCCGATTCCATCAACAGAATCAGCCCATCGATCAAGTCATCCACATAACAGAAAGACCTACGCTGGGAGCCGTCCCCGAAGATCGTGACCTCGCGACCCGACAGCGCCTGCGTAATGAAATTCGAAACGACCCGCCCATCGTCTGGCAGCATCCCGGGCCCGTAGGTATTGAAGATCCGGGCGACCTTGATTCCCAAGCCGTGCTGACGTCGGTAGTCGAAGAAAAGCGTCTCCGCGCACCGCTTCCCTTCGTCGTAACACGCGCGCGGACCCGTGGGGTTCACGCTTCCCAGATAGTCCTCGGATTGCGGACTGACTTCCGGATCACCGTAGACCTCACTCGTCGAGGCTTGCAGGACCTTGATTCCGCGGCGCAGTGCCAGGTCGAGGACATTCATCGCCCCGAGCACACTTGTGCGCGTCGTCAGAACCGGGTCCTGCTGATAGTGAAGCGGGGAAGCCGGGCAAGCGAGGTTGTAGATCTCGTCCACATCGAGATCGATCGGCTCATTCACGTCCCACTCGATCAAATCGAAATTCGGATCCGGAAGAAGCCGTGCGACCCCTTCCCGAGATCCGGAATAGAAGTCGTCCAAGCAGACAACCTGATCCCCGCGGTTCAGCAAGCGCTCGCAGAGATGCAATCCGAGGAAGCCCGCTCCCCCCGTCACGAGAATTCGCCTTCCGCTCGTCTCTGGTTGCTCCGTGTTCATCGCCTGCCCGTTCTCGATCTCAAGACTGCGGACTGTAGCGACTCCACGAGGCCGACTCGCGGAGCCTCCCATGTCCGAAATTTCTCACAATTGCCAGAAGACGCGTGAATCTGCTGGACGACCGGCCGCCGACACCGCACGCTAGTACCGGATTCAGTCTCAAAGATGACTGACCCAAAGGAGAGGCATCACTTTGCCCACGATCAAGAACACGACGAAGAAGCCGATCAGCGTTCCGCTTCCGGGTGGGAAGCGACTCTTCCTGGGCCCCGGGAAGGAAGGCGAAGTTCGTGCGAGAGCGGCCGAACATGGCCCTGTGGCCGCACTCATCGAGAAGGGTGAGCTTGAATTCGATGCGGAGGCTGGCAATTCCGGCGGAAAGAAGGGCGGCGGTCGACGCACCGGCAGCGGACAGGGCCGAAACCCGACGAGCAGCGTCTTCAAGAGCGGCGACGGTTGATCCCCCTACGAAACACGCAAATGCAGCACACCGCGGTCTCTCCGTGCGAGGCACAGGGAGACCGCGCCGAGCGCACCCATCGCGCACGCGCCGCAGAATCGAAGGCCCAAGAATGAATGAACTCGTCGAACGCCTACTGACGGAACAGAACGAATGCACGCTGAGCTGGTTGACCCATGAAGGCCTCCCTGCTTCGACCGTCGTGAGCTTCGTCGTACTCGATGGACTGATCGCGATGACGGCGCTCGCCGGTTCGGCGCGCGTCAAAGCGATTCGCCGCAATCCAAACGTCGCACTTGTGATTTCAGGGAGCGGTAGCCCCGTTGGTCACAGCCGGTGCGTCTCGATTCAGGGCGAGTGTGAGATCCGCGATGACTCCGAAACGCGGAATCGGTTCTTCCCCGCCTTTGGCATGGCGGTACTTCCGAATAGCCACAAGGGCGCCGAGATGATGGCCAAGGGGATGAACTCCCCGGAGAACCTCGTACTTCTCCTCAAGCCGCGAAAGATGATCCCCTACGACGCGCAGGCGAGCCTCGATCGCGCCAACCGGATGTAAAGCGGACCCGATCTACAATCGCGGGCGGCCGGCGGCCAGCCACGCATTCTCCGACCAAACGTCGTGATTCTCTCCCCAGGCGACACCGCCTTCATGTTCCCAGCGGACGAGATTGAGCACCGCGTAGACACCGTTCCCGGCGTTGGATGCCATCACGTTCACGCACTTCCCCTCGGCCTCAAGAACGCGATCCGTTGCATCCGTCGCGATGAGTCGCACGGACACCGGTAGGCCATCCACCAGTTCCGTCTCCCGAAACCCCGACACGAGTTGTGTAGCGACACCGTCCCGCAGGAGATACCCGCTGGTAATTCGTTCCGTGCCATCAGCGGTCGGGTTCACATAGGTAAAGAATCCGAAACCCTCGGCCGTTCCGTGCGCGTTGCCGAGACGCAACTCATCGGGCATCTCCCGCGGCCCCCAGGAACGATCTCGAATCGAATAACAGTCGATGGCATGCGTTTGCCCGTGAAACGCAAGCTGCCCCGTGACCCTTCCGGGCTGTTCGAGATGGCCGGCAAACATGCCGGGGGATTCTTCTGGAGGAACGGGATTCGGCGGCATGATCGCTTCGAACTCGAGACCAACCTTCAACGTGTCCGTCTCGTGTTGAATCCGGTAACGCGCGAGCGGCTCGAGGCACTCGATTCGCAGCCCACGGTCAAGACGAAGATCGAGCAAATTTGGCGGTGACGAGAAGGGTTCCGCCCAGCGATCGCCGAAGAGTCCTTTCGACTGCCCCGACCAACCCGCGACAGCCCCGCCCTGCTGCCCCGCGTTCGGACTAAACCAAACGCGAACGGACGCAGAGATCCCTTCCTCCGGCACCCAGAACGGAAACCACATCGTTTCAATCCAGGTCGGCGTATCGCTCCTGGGCGGGTGATAGGCGTCATCCGCCTCGCTCACGACAAGCTTCGGATCTCGGCCGATCATGCTTCCTCCAAGGGCTGTGGTAGCCGGTCCATCAGATGTGCCATCAACGGCCGCCGACGCTCGCCCAGCCGGAGAAGTCTGCGCGCGAAGTAGCTTGCCCAGCGCCGGCCATCGTCTTCCACACCATGGTCTCGCTCCTCGAAGAGCGCGTGCAATCGCAATTCGCCGTCAGGGAGCGTCGCCGGTCGCTCCTCAAGTACCGAAGCGAGGTCCTCGATCTCCGCGCGATCGAGCCCGGGGCCTACGCGATCCGCATGCGCGCGCGTTGCGAGCACCCGATCGACGCCGCCCGCTCGCTGAGCAGCGAGCCCCGACGGAAGTGCGGGGATCACGACGCTCTCAAGGTCTAGCTGCGCCGCAGCGAGGAGCGGATCCAGGCTCCCCGTGCCCCTCGGCGCTTCAAGCCGCGGTCGTTCAACACCCATGCAATCGCAAATAACAAGCGCCGCCGCCCGCATCAACAGCGTCTGGTACATCGTCATCTCGGCGACATCGAAACCTTCCACCGGATGCGCGAGCCCGAGCCCAATCATCAGACTATTTCGGACCAGGACCAGCGCACGATAGTAGCCGACCCGAGTGAGATCGATGTCGACGCCAGCCGCCGCCTCATATTCAGCGAAGCGGGTCGGGAGATGACCGACTGGCGTCGCCATGTCGCGAACGGCGATCGCCGCAAGGTCCTCCATGGGGTCACCGAAGTGCGCCACCTCCCAATCGACGACCGCTGTGACCCGTCCCACCTGGAACAAGAAGTTTCCGGGGCCCATATCGCTATGCACGAGTGAGCATCGCGACTCGCCAGGGGGAACATTGCGTTCGAGCCATCCGAGCGCGAATCGAAAGAAGGGATCGACGTTAGGCCCGAGTCCGGACACGACTTCCCGCGCCCGCGCGAGGGGCTCTCGAGCGCTCTCCGCGAGACTTGCCGGAATCGAAAGGTGGGGGATTTCGAGGGATGCCGGCTCAAGCCCGTGCAGCGTCGCCGTAAGCTCCATCAAGTGACGCGCGGTCGGTTCACGTTCCGACGCATGATCCACCGATGGAAAATCCGATCGCCCTGGCATGTACTCGAGGAGCAAAGCCCCAAGCCCTTCGTCCTGTCCGACAACCGGGGGAACCGGGATCGGCGTTTCAGCGAGAGCACGCAGCACAGCCGCGTCGCGCGCACTCCCCCCACCGCTCCCCTTGTCGCACATCAGGAAGAGTCGCTGCGCTTCCGCCTCCGATGCGCTTCTCGAAATGTCGATCCGAAAGGCATCGCGACTCGCACCGGCGAGATGGCGACGAGCTGAGACGATCTCGCCCACCCCGAGCCCACCGACCCATTCGCGAAGCGGGCCAGGCAGCTCGATCTCGCGTGAGTCGCCCACTCAGTGCTCGACCGGTTCGGATGAAATCGGAGGCGCCGAAAGAATTTGTGTGATCCCCGCCTCTCCGACATCGGCTTCCCGCGTGACAATCACGGTCGGCGAGTTGTCGATATCCATGAACTCAGAGAGGTCGGCCCAATGGGCACGACCCCGTTCCGTGTCGCGATAGAACGCCTCGGTCTGAGCGAGGCTCTCCATGTCGGGCCAGTGGTTCTCGGCGATGCCCACGTAGGGCGTGTCACCCGCGACCGTCATCAACCGATTCTTCGAGATGTAGGGGTGGTCGACGAGGTCGAAGTCACGAGTATGCTCCGTCCATCGTTCAAAGAACGCCTCTTCGGAATACTCTTCCCGTTTCCGAACGAACGTAAATGACGTGACCATATGCACTTCCCCCTTCATCTCGGACCTGAACCTTAGTCCCCGCAAAGAGCCGTCGCCGCACCGGACGCCCCCCTCAATCGGGCCCCGACCGCGCGACCACAACGACCAGCCACAACGCCCAACCACAACGCCCAACCAAGACACCCGACCAAGACTCCCGAAAGGACCCGAAATGCCGGACGCTCGCCCTACTCTCGAAGAGATTCAGGACCGCTTTGCGATCATGGATCTCTACGACCGTCAGCTCGCGGCGGCCGAGGCTTTCGATTTCGATGCGTACGATACGACCTTCGCCGCCGACGCTCGCCTCGACCTCTCGGACTTTGGACTGCCCGCCTGCGACTATGCGACGTACCGAGCATGGCTGGCCGGACTCGAGGGGACCATGGTCGAGGCCCAGCGCATCACGGGCGGCCTACGACTCGAGCTCACCGGTGACCGCGCCACCACACGCGTGCCCGTCGCCTGCCACGTCACCCTGCAGATCAACGGCGAGCGCACGCTCACCCATACCGGCCTCTTCTACAACGACACCCTCGAACGTCGTCTGGAAGGCTGGCGCATCGTGGCACGCGTCGAAGAACTCGCCTGGCCCAAGCCCACGAACTAACTTAGTCCGCCTTCTCGAAGAGCAGCGTCGCGCGATCGCTTTCGCCAATCGCGGCATAGCGCTCCATGTCGGTCTCTCCCAACCGGAAGCTCGGCGGCAGCGTCCAAACGCCGATCTCGTGATTCGCCGGATCCCTGGGGTTGGCGTTGATCTCACTTGAGCCGACGAACTGAAATCCGTGCAGCGCCATGAGGGCGATGACATCCGCTTCATGGAGGTAGCCCTTGCTGCCATCGGTGTAGCTATAGGGCGCATCGACCGGCGCGCGATGTTGCACGACGCCGACTAACCCGTCGTCGGCGAGGAGAGTGCGCAGCGCCCGGAGTTCACCACCGGCGATGTTCCAGCGGAGCAGATTGTGGAGCATGCGCGGGATCAGGATGCGATCGACCGTGCCCTGCGCCTCTTCGGGAATCGAGCGTGCGTAGTAGACGGCGAACTGATCCGCCGGTAACCCGGTCATCTCGCCAATCGCCACGGGGAACTTCTCATCCCATCCCTCGAGCGCCTTCTGGATTCGCTCGAAGGGTGTTTGGTCCCCTGCAAAGCCGACGGCGATGTAGCGCCCATTCGCGGCGACATAGGGGGCAAGAATCCGCGTGTACCAGCCGCCGCCCGGCGCGTACTCGGCGACCGTGTGGCTCGGCTGGATATCGAAGAAGCGAATCGTTTCTTCGGGATGTCGATCACCATCGCGCGCGCGGTCTTCTGCGCGGCGCTCATGTGCAAGGGCATCCGCGAGTCCGGCGAAATCTCCGCTGGGGGCTCGAGTGGTCATCTGCTGCGCGGCATCGCCTGCGCTCATTCCCAAGGCCGTACAGCCGGTCGTTGCGAGAACGAAAAGAAGGGATGCGAGCATGATAATCGAGCGTTTCATACGGGGACCTCGGTTGATGGCGCATTAAGCATCCGACTCCAGTAAGGGAGCTGAACGACCCAACGAGCGTAGCGCCGCAATCGCCCCTCCGACGAGTTCTCACCCTGAACTCGGCGTCAAGTCACCCACTTCACTCGGATCGAAACTCAGCGCCATCGCGCCGAGTGTGGCCGCGCATCGAGCTGGCGTAGACTGCAACCATCCAATTCAAGGAGGATGTGCCATGCGCGCGAGATCCATCTTTATCGTCTTACTGTTGCTTCTTTCAACCGGTTGCATGACCGCCACTGTCCGACCCGAAGGCGGTGCAAAAGTCGACACCGACGCGAGTTGGCAAGAGCGCCAGCACTTTTTCGTGTACGGCTTGGTCGGCGAGTCTCGAATCGACGTGCAGGAAGTCTGCAGCGGGCGCGATGCAACGCAGCTGCAGACCCGACAACAATTCGTCGACGGCCTACTTGGCCTAGTCACGATCGGCATCTACGCCCCCCGCACCGCCAAAGTTTGGTGCGAATAAGACAATGAAGGAAAATGCCATGACTCGACTTCTCCTTCTGACGACGCTGCTTTTCGCGGTCGCTCAGACAGCCTGTTCAACCATCTATTTCCACAACGGAGCCGAGAGCGCGAGTTCGCCCATCGACGTCGGCCCCGACCAACTCCATCACGTGATGCTCGGTGGGATCGAAGTCAGCGATCCACCCGACCTGAACGCTGAATGTGACGGCCGAGGCTGGGATACGGTCAAGAGTGAGCGAACCTTCGCGGCGGGCCTCGCCAATTACTTCCTCGCTCCGATCTATACGCCTTGGGGCGTAGCCTGGAAATGCAAGCAGATCGGGCTGCTGGACTGATCCCGGTCCGTATCCCCCGCCCGCGTGCGGTGAATTACGCGACTCCCAGCCCAAGAGGATTCAGCCAATTCCTGGTATAGTCTGCCGCCAC
>Ga0316209_1000622_pt1 | contig 54565 bp, 45 predicted proteins | sample 6monopyrite_MG_FD_204945 | JGI IMG/M metagenome (GOLD analysis project Ga0316209, IMG submission 204945) | Microbial mat bacterial communities from mineral coupon in-situ incubated in ocean water Damariscotta River, Maine, United States -... | ecosystem: Environmental > Aquatic > Marine >... | reverse complement strand
AAAATCGAATTGATTTGTAGTCTTTTTATGCTGATCAGCGGAATTAATTTTTCGCTGCACTTTGTCGCTGTAAGAAATTTAAGTTTACAGTCATATTTTGACGATGCTGAATTTAAAGTCTATGTGTCTATATTATTTGTCGTCGCAATCATTAGCGTTTTTGTTTTAGTCATCCATGAACACTTCGGTTTTTCTGAGGCGGTGGTTAAATCTATTTTTCACACTATTTCTATCGGCACGACCACAGGGTTTATAACCCACGACTTTACCGTTTGGCCAATATTTCTACCCATTTTATTCATATTTGTCAGCTTTATTGGCGGCTGCGCGGGATCAACTGGCGGCGGAATGAAAGTGATCCGAATAGTCCTTTTATTTAAACAGGGCGCGAGAGAAATAAAACGATTAATCCACCCGAATGCAATTTTTAAGATTAGAATTGGCAAGAAATCAGTACCTGAAAAAATTGTTGAGTCGGTTTGGGGGTTTTTTGCCATTTACGTCGCGTTATTCTTTGTGTTCATGCTAATTTTAATGGCTGATGGTCATGACCAAGTCACTGCTTTTTCTGCAGTAGCTGCTTGTATGAATAATTTGGGTCCTGGACTTGGCGATGTTTCAGCCAACTATTCAGAGTTAAGCGATTTATCTAAAGGGGTCCTTTCTTTAACAATGTTATTTGGCCGATTAGAAATATTTACCCTATTAGTTATTTTTACACCCGATTTTTGGCGCAGCTAGTATGATAAATGCTCTCTCAAAATCGATTATAAATAGCAGTATTTTAATATTGCTATTAACCGCTTGCTGTTTAACCGCCGCCGCTCAAGAAGTGGATATTATTTCAGACGTAAATGGCGAATATTACGGTGAGACTAGTGAACTTGATTACGAGTTAGAAGATGAAACTCTGCTCAAACTTAACCTATATAACGGTTTTTTATTTCGCTTCTATCGCATCAACAATGAGATCAATCTAACAACCTTTTTCTCCAATCAAAATGCCTACTTTTTTCCTCTTTATCGAGGTCCGCCGAGCAAGTTACTGACTGTTTGAATGAGCCACAAAACCCTATAGAGTATGGTCTTGTGGATTAGATTTTCGTTTTAATGAAAGCGTATAAAAGTCATGAATTTGCGATTAATTTTCCGTTTAATTGGGATTTTTTATTTATCTATGCTGCTACGCTGTTACCAGTGTGGTTAGTATCTCTCTATTATCAAGATCATATTGCCAGTATTTGGTTTGAAATCATGTTGGTCAGTTTATTGATCGCAGTCTCTCTTTATTCGAAATCTGGCGGTGGCAATCGAAAACTACCATCCAAATCTAGTTTCCTTTTAGTTGCAGTCATTTGGCTGACTTTTGGTTTAATCAATAGCATTCCTTTTATGCTGGTAAATCAACTATCATTCATCGAAGCCTTTTTTGAATCCGTTTCTGGATTAACCACTACCGGTGGAACCATTTTTTTGGAAATAGACCCGTTGCCTAAATCAATTCTATATTTCCGACAACAACTCCAATGGCTTGGAGGAATGGGGATCATCGTTTTGGTGGTCGCAATATTACCGATGCTTAATGTCGGCGGCATGATGTTATTCAAGGCCGAAACTCCAGGACCGATGAAAGATGATAAAATGACGCCGCGCATTTTGCATACTGCTCAGTACTTGTGGGTCATTTACACCGTAGCCACCGCATTATGTGCGTTAGCTTTTTGGTGGGCTGGCATGTCTCTATTTGACGCAATAGCTCATGCCATGAGCACTTTATCAACCGGTGGTTTCTCAACCCATACTGACAGTCTTGGTTTTTTTAACAGTCCATTAATCGAAAATATCGCAAGCTTTTTTATGCTTCTTGGCGCAATTAATTTCGCCGTCCATTTTGCTTTTATCCGCGGACTCAAAATTCAACTGTATTTTCGAGATGAAGAGTTTCGTTTTTTCATCATTGTTATTATTTCGTTAACTAACTTAATTGCCGCTGCATTATGGTTTGGTGGTGTTTATGAGAATTTATCAACCGCTTTTCGTTACGCATTTTTTGAAGTTGTCTCGATTATTTCGAGTACAGGTTTTGGTATCGCCGATTTTTCAAGTTGGCCTTATTATGCACCAGCATTACTTATTTTAAGCTCGTATATTGGCGGTTGTGCAGGCTCGACCGCTGGCGGAATGAAGATTATTCGAATCTCTGTTATATTTAAGGTGATTGCTAGACAGTTCAAAAATTTGCTGCATCCTAACGGAAATTTCCATGTGCGTTTTAAAGGACAAAAGGTCAATGAAAATACAATCCAAAGTATTTTCGCATTTTTGTTCTTTTACCTATTGATCGCTCTTATTTTTATTTTGGCTTTGCTAGCGACCGGAGTTGACTATTTAACTGCTTTCGGCGCTGTTTCCGCTTGTATCAATGTAATGGGTCCGGGATTAGGCGAGGTAACTTCTAGCTTTCATTCGCTCACACCGGTAGCAAAACTTTTGTTAACTTTTTTAATGATTATCGGTCGATTAGAAGTATTTACCATTTTAGTTTTATTTGCACCGAGCTATTGGAAAGAAATTAAGCTATCCTAACCCATCGAATTGAATTAGGAAAAAATGGGGTATTTGCCCCTAGAATTGTTTATGAAAAGAAAACTGATTATTTTTTTGGCCTTGGCATTATCAATCAATAATGTTTCGGCAATTAATGCTGTCGATGAAATCGCCGAACAATATGTGAAGTTAGTTTTAGCGTTGGGAGAGCATGATGCTTCTTACGTTGACGCCTACTATGGACCAGAAGAATGGCAGCAGGCGGCGAATAAAAACAAAATACCTATCACAAAAATTGTTCAAGTTGCTGACAACTTGAAACAAATACTCAAAAAACAATCTTCTGCCGACCCTCTATTTCTCCTTCGACTTGACTATTTGCGAGTTCAGTTATCTGCGGTAAGAGCGCGCGCCATTATGATGAGTGGTGAAAACAATTGGAATTTCGATGCTCAAAGCCGAATGTTATATGATACCGAAGCACCCCATTATAAATTGAACGAGTTTGAGGCGACACTAAAAGCACTCGACAAACTACTTCCCGGTGATATACCGCTTTCGCAAAAGGCGGAAAATTTCAGGAAGCGACTGGTGATTCCAAAGGATAAATTGGAGGCCGTATTTAAAATTGCGATAAGCGAATGTCGTAATAGAACCCATCAATTCATCAACTTGTTAGAAAATGAAAATTTCACATTGGAATACGTGCAGAATAAACCTTGGAGTGGTTATAACTGGTATAAAGGAAATGCATTTTCTCTCATCCAGGTCAATGCCGAGCACCCTATTCCTATTTCAAGAGCCATCGATTTGGGTTGCCACGAAGGTTATCCAGGTCACCACACATACAATGCCCTACTTGAAGAAAACTTAGTCAAAAAAAGAGGGTGGATTGAGTTTAGTGTTTATCCACTTTTCAGTCCACAATCATTAATTGCAGAAGGTAGCGCAAATTACGGTATAGAGATGGCATTTCCCGGAGAAGAAAAGCTTCGTTTTGAAAAGGAAGTTTTATTTCCAATTGCCGGTATTAACAAAAATCTTGCCGATGACTATCAGCAATTTTCCGAATTAACCACTAAGCTAAATTATGCGGGGAATGAGCTAGCGAGATTGTATCTCAATGGAAAAATCGACAAGCAACAAGCGATTCAAATGATCCAACACTACACCCTAGCGAGCAAAGAAAAAGCGGCACAGCGGGTCGATTTTTGGAATACTTACGGTGCTTATGTTATTAACTATAATTGGGGTAAAGATCTCGTCAAACAATGGGTCGAATCGGGTCCTGATCAATCGCGAGAGGGGCGTTGGAAACGTTTTGCCAAGTTGTTATCCTCGCCGCGATTACCGTCAACGTTAAACTAAGGTTAGGATAAAGTGAATAATTGTAGCATTCTCTCTAAACAACTAAATCACCATGATTGAAAAAATAATTCCCTCGCCCTGTATAAGCAATTGTTGTTTAGATAACGACGATATTTGTTTGGGATGTTTTCGACATATCGATGAGATAACCGGTTGGCACAGCGCGGATTCAAGCCAACGAGAGCAGATCTTGAAGAACACCGAGCAACGAAAAATACTGCAACAATCCGAACGACACAACCTTCTTTAAACTGGCCTATTTACGATCAGTTTCGAAATTACGTAATTTTCGAGGTTTTATTTGATTATCGATAAAACGATTTAAATCTGAATGAGCTGCAAATTCGCTAAGAAATGGCCCAACAGCCTCTCCTTCTCTCACTCGATAATGAAACCCTTTGTCGTCAATTAATATGCGTTCTGTTCTATTAAAAAAAGATCCTGGAAAATACCCGATAGCTCGGTTCGTTTTTTTCATTTCAAATTCCTTTTCAAACTTAAACTGCAAGGTCGGCAGTCTTTCCTGTCGACGCTAAGATATGGTGCGAGATTCTACAGCAAAGTACTACCTCAATCAGCCAGCATAAGTCGTAATCTTCTGTAAGCAATTGCCTAATCGCGTGTGAGAGATTGCCCATAGTGGCAAACAGATCTGAAAATTGGGGCTTGTCTGTTAAACCTAGGTTAAAGCTTCGTTTCGCTTCCTTGCGAAATGTTTAACCAATAATGCTTCATTATTAGCCTTTTTGTCCATCTCTTGTAAAATCAAAGAGGGAACCAAAGCCGGCTTTCCCGAAGCATCAAAAGCGACCAAACTAAAATATGCGCTAACACACTTAAGCAAGCCATTTTGTCCAATATCACGAAAGGCCTGCGTTTTAACCAACATCGAAGTATTTCCAACGGCAACCACTTTTGCAGTCGTTTTTATGTTATCGCCAACCTTAAGTGGGCTAGCGAAATGCACCGCTTCAACTGCAACCGTAGAAACATCCAATTGGCTAAACCGCTTAGCGGCCATTGCTGCGGTGGTATCCATAATTGCTAATAAGTCACCGCCAAACATGTTACCGTTAGGATTAGCTTGGTTGGGAAACACCATATTCCAATTTTGAATTTCTTCCGCGGATTTTTGTGTTCGCGATTGATTCATGATTTTTCACTATTCACTAACTAGGTACTGTATTTTAAACACTGTGAACTTCACAATCTGGATCTAGATCAAAAAACGAACTCATTGATTCAATGACATAAATCAATCTGCAATTGAGAGTTGGGTAATTAATTGACTAAATTTGGCCAAACAGCCACCATTAAAACTCGAAAATCGTTAGGCCTGTTAGAGCTAATAGCAATTGCCCTTGGCGGAATGGTTGGTGGTGGAATATTCACCGTGTTGGGCATTTCAGTATCAATGATTGGCGTATACACGCCATTGGCAATCGCCATCGGCGGAGTGATAGCAGCTTTTGCTGCCTATTCTTATATAAAGTTGGGCGTTTATTATAAAGACGAAGGCGCCACCTATTCGTTTTTCAAAAAAACCTTTCCAAGTTCTCAGTTCGCAGCTTCATTGGTCGGCTGGTGGGTAATCTTTGGATACATCAGCACCATCGCCCTTTACGCTTATACGTTTGCCGCGTACGCAATCAGCAGCTTTACATTTGCAGATTCCATTTGGGTTCGAAAGATCGTTGCTGGCGCAATTATATTACTATTTACTTTGATCAATATTTGGAGTGTCAAAGGAATGGGAAAAATCGAAGATTTGATGGTGTACAGTAAGCTACTGATTTTATTTATTATTTCTTTCGTGTTGATCAATAATAGTCGCACCAGCCTACCAGTTTTAATAGACGCTCAAGCAGACTTCAACATTTTGTCGATTTTGATAGTCGCTTCTTTGACTTTTGTTGCCTATGAAGGGTTTCAGTTGGTGATTAATGCGGTTAACGAAATGGAACAGCCAGAAACCAATATTCCTATGGCTATCTACGGTGCTATTCTTTTGGCAATTCTGATTTACGTTGTGATTTCACTCGGCGCAATTTTAGCGATCCCATTTAAAGAAATAGTCGACAATCAGGAATATGCTTTGGCGGCGGGCGCAAATAGCGCGATCGGTGATTGGGGTTCTCGGTTGGTTATTGCTGGCGCATTGTTAGCAACTAGTAGTGCAATCAGTGGAACGGTGTTTGGCGCATCAAGACAAATGGCAGTGATCGCTGAAGATCATTTTTTTCCTAAAATCTTGGCGGGACGAATTAATCAAATTCCGATTTATTCGATTATCACCATGTCGCTGTTGGCTTTTATGTTAGTTTTGGCCGGCAACCTGCAAGTTATTCTAGAGTTTGGCAGCGTGACTTTTTTACTCGTATCACTACTGATGGCTTATGCTAATTTTAAAATTAGAAAACAAACTCACTCTTCGCTTTTTGTCACCAGCGTTTCTATTATTAGTCTACTAATTGGAACTTTATTAATTTTATATTATGAATTCAAAAACCAACCAGAACAGTTGATTTTTATTGCTTGCTTATACGCTATTTTGACGCTTGGATCGTGGCTTTTTTCGAGAAAAAGGTTACATCGCCTTTGAATTAATGATGACGACTCGGCCCAGCTAGTATTCCTTAATACCTTCCGAGGTTGCCAGAATAAGATGATCCGCCGGTCGCTGAGCAAATAAGCCATTGGTAACCACACCGCTAATTTGATTGATTTTAGATTCCAATATTTTTGCTTGGGATATTTCCAAACTATGCAAATCCAAAATAATATTACCATTGTCAGTGACAAATCTGTGCCGATACACCGGATCGCCACCTAGCTTAACCAGCTCTCTTGCCACATAACTACGAGACATCGGCAACACTTCTATCGGCAATGGAAATTGGCCTAAAGTCTCAACATATTTCGATTCGTCGGCAATGCAAACGAAGGTTTTGGCGACCGCCGCAATTATTTTTTCCCGACTAAGCGCCCCGCCACCGCCTTTAATCAACTCTAGTTGATGATTCGATTCATCGGCTCCGTCGATATATACTGGAATGTCGCTGGCGTCATTTAGATCGATCACTTCAATTCCTAGCGCCTCAAGTTTCTTGGTTGAAGCAACCGAACTTGAAACCGCGCCTTTAATGCGGTGTTTGTGCTCTGCAAGAAGATCGATAAAACAATTGACCGTAGAGCCCGTGCCAATACCGATGATTTCATCATCTTGAATATATTTTAGCGCGGTTCTTGCCGCTTCAATTTTGAGTTCGAGTTGTTTTTCCATCGGTATTTATCTGCCTTTTTGTGTCTTTAAGTCGTATTAAAACACGAAATAATCGTCAAATCATGCCTAAATCAAACCCATATAACGGTTTTTTTCCTTTTTTCGCATATATATTGTGAACTGTGTGGAATTTGACCACTTTATTTTTTGCCCCTGTTGATCCTTCACTATAATAGTAGTAAGCTGGCTGACCCTGTCAAAGATAGAGCAGTAAAAAATGATAGGCGCAAGGAAGCCTTTTGTGGCTATGGACTCCAGCAAATAATAAAAAGTACGACTTTACTGATTATTCAGAAAAGCGTGAAATTGGAGAACCAAAATGAAACGTAAACCAGATATTTTAGTTGTACTGGCTGCGTTATTGGGACTTGGAATGATTTTGTCGAGCTTTAGTGGTGCAAATGCCGCTAATGTGCAAACAGAAACCCACATGACAAGCACCAAATAACAAGCAAGAATCCACCTTATAAGTGGACAATAGAAAAATTTAGGTCGGCAGGCCTATTTGAAAAAAAGCCTTCTTTTATAAGAAGGCTTTTTTTTGCATTTTAATAATTGCTCGACCAGCATTCGAAGTCGCCTATACAATTTATCCAAACTGGTAAAAATTCGCTTCCGTGCACACCCCGTCAAGCGGCAAATCCCAAGACTCACAAGGCAATTTTTCTAACTTTTGCGACTCGTACGCTAAACCAATAAATAACGGTCGGTGGCTGGCGTTTTTAAGATGAGCAAAAGTTGCGTCGTAATAACCGCCTCCCATACCCAAGCGATTTCCGGCATTATCAAATGCAACCAGAGGCATAAACACTATTTCTAACTTTGACACTGCGATTGCACGGTTAACCGGCAGATCGACTTCAGCGATACCGTATCGATTATTAGTCATCTTCGATTTAGTGTTATAAGGCATAAACCAAAGTCGGTTTGGCTTATTCGGTTTAAGCTTGGGTAAGAAACAGTTTTTCGTTTGAGCTAAAATCCTTGCGATAATTGCTTGAGTGGAAATTTCACCATCGAAAGATAGGAAGCAACTTATATTTTGATATTTGGCAAATAATTGATTTTTTTCTACTTGATCGCTTAAAAGCTGCCCCGCTCGAAGGCTTTCAGCCCTATCGAAACAATTACGTTGTTCACGAATTTGATTTCGAATTGATTGTTTCAATTGTTGAATTTTAGACATAACGACGACAAAAGCACTATTTGAGAATCAACAACATTTAATAAGTTCCACCCACCTTGCCGTTTGCTGGTTTCGCCCAAGAACCCGAGGGTTCAGGTGGGAGTTCCGCGATTTAATTTAGGCTTTCCGCACCAAGCAAAAATGCTTGCTCGGACATGCTCACCAAAAATCAACAAGAACACCCTGAGATGAGATTATCGGCTCATGGACTACAACAGCTTGGCGAACAAGGCAGGCAGAAAATTGATTATATACCCATTCTACTTAACGATCAGTTAATAATATGGTGTCACTAAATTAATTCGGATTGAGCATTTGATGCTAATGCGGTATCTACTTTTTGTTGAAGTTTTTGAATACGTTGATTAATTTCATTGGTTTCTTCTAAACTGGTGGTTTCGCCGTGCATTAATTCGTAAGAAAGATTCAGCGCTGCCATCACCGCGACTTTTTCAAGCCCCATCACTCGGCCACCTTCTTTAATTTCGCGCATTCGCGTATCGAGCGCTCTTGCCGCTTGCTCAAGTTTGGCAATTTCATCTTCTGGGCTGGCAACATGATATTCATTGCCCATAATATGGATACTGACGGGTTTATTTTCGGCCATTAACTAATTTCCTTCAACTTCTCGATCATCGCTTCGATTTTACCGCTGGCTAGTTTATTTTTGTCGAGCAGGCTTTGACGATCGAGCTTTAATTGTCGATTTTCGGTTTGTAGTGATTCGCAGCTTTGTAAAAGCTTTGAAACACTACTTTCAAGTTGCGAAAGATTTGAGGTTGTCATGGCAAACCGTTGTTTTTTAGTATGATTTTAATATAGAGCGCATCCATGCAATGGTCAATGGTATAATCGCCAAAAATGCCATAAATTAACCAATATTGAGTCATTGAGCGCTAAAAATGAGCGAATTCGAACAAAACACCTCTAAAATGCATGAAACCTTTGATGAAGCGCTCGCCGCCGCCGATTGCGAAATCAGCGCCTCTGAGTTGCAAGGCATCTTAACCGGAATGGTCTCTGCCGGGTTAAAACCCGTCGATCCTAACTGGCAATCCGAATTGTTAGCCGTGATTAATGACGGTCATAACTTTCCTGATGAAACTCTAGAATCTATTAAGAATATTTTATTAGAAACTCATCGCGCCTTTTTGGAATCTGAAATGTTAGCGCCGATATTGATCCCGGCCGATGATTATCCGCTGATAGATCGGCTCGAAAATATAGCGCTGTGGTGTCAAGGCTATTTACTTGGGTTTGGCTTAAAACTCGCTAACACGCCCATTGATAGCCCTGAAATATCAGAGGCACTTCAAGATATTAGTGATATTTCGCAGCTCGCAATGGAATCAGATGAAAGCGAAGAGTCTCAAATCGCCCTTGAAACCCTTATTGAACACATTAAAGTCGCAGTCAAGGTCATTTATTTAGAATTGGTTTTTAAGCAAGAACGAGTTGAAGTTAACCCGCTGGACGGTAATAATACTTTTCACTAGTAAAAATATTTCAATAAACTCAACAAGCCAAGTTTTCTAATCGTTCCGTTTGCAAAGAAGAAACGGCGTATACGAGGTCGATTAGAAAATTAGAGACATCGAATGATCAAAAAAGCAGAATTTGGCCGCCGTCGCCGCAAACTAATGAATTTTATGGGAAGCAATTCGATTGCTATTTTGCCTTCAAATTCCGAAGTGGTTCGAAGTCGAGATACAGATTTTCGATTTAGGCAACACAGCGACTTTCACTACTTATCAGCTTTTCCCGAACCAGATGCTGTTTTAGTACTCATCCCCGGCAGAGAACAAGGCGAATACATTATTTTTTGCCGCGAAAAAGATCAAAAGATGGAAACTTGGCACGGTCGCCGTTTTGGTCAGGCCGGTGCAATCAAACAATTTGGCTGCGACGATGCCTTTCCAATCGACGATATTGACGACATATTGCCGGGATTAATGGAAGGCCGCGACCGTATTTATTATGAGTTTGGCAATCATTCCGAATTCGACAATCGCATTATGGGGTGGATCAACACGCTTCGGTCGCAAGTAAAATCTGGCGCTCAACCTCCAGGAGAAATAATTGATTTAAGTCATGTGCTGCATGATATGCGACTATTTAAGAGCAAAGCTGAAGTGGCTATTATGCGGGAGGTCGCCGAATTATCCAGCCAAGCGCACTTGCAAGCAATGAAGCGTTGTCGCCCCGGATTAAATGAGCTGGATATTGAAGCTGAGATTAAATACCAATTTGCCGGCAAAGGTGCACGTTTTGAAGCCTACAACTCGATTGTCGCAGGCGGCGAGAATGCTTGTATATTGCATTATGTCGAGAACGATTGTGAGTTAAAAGACGAACAATTATTACTAATTGATGCAGGCGCTGAGCTCGATGGCTATGCGGCCGATATTACTCGCACCTTCCCTATTAATGGTCAATTTGATCAGCAACAACGACAAGCCTATCAGTGGGTTTTAAAAGCGAACAAACAAGCAATTAAACAAGTTAAACCCGGCAACCCCTGGACCGCCCCTCACGATACCGCGGTGCGAATATTAACCCAAGGATTAATCGCCATGGGTATCCTTAAAGGCAAGCTCGATCAATTAGTCGATCAAGAAGCCTATAAACCTTTTTACATGCATAAAACAGGTCATTGGCTTGGTCTAGATGTGCATGATGTCGGTGATTATTTAATCGATAAAGAACCTAGAATTTTAGAAGCTGGAATGGTTTTAACCGTCGAACCCGGGTTATATTTCGCTCCCAAAACAAAAGGATTAGATAAGAAATGGTGGGGCATTGGTATCCGGATTGAAGATGATGTATTAGTGACGTCACAAGGTCATGAGATCTTGTCAAAAACAGCCATCAAGGATATTAATGCCATCGAGAAATTAATGGCAAAACGTTAGCCCTGTAAAAGCAACCGATTATGAAGCATTTCGACATTATTATCGCCGGTGGTGGTATGGCCGGCGCTACCGCCGCGCTAACCCTTGCAAAGCTTGGGCTTAGCATTGCGTTAGTTGAATCCATTGTGCCCAATAGTGATGCTAGTATAAGTTTTGATCAACGAGCTGTTGCGCTTTCTGCAGCCTCCGTTTCTATATTGCAATCGCTCGATATTTGGTCTCAAATAAAACCACTTTCCTGTGCCATTGAAAATATTCATATTTCAGATCGCGGCCATTTTGGTTTTACCCGATTAAACGCCACTGACTTTCAAGTCGAAGCACTCGGCCAAGTAATCCCGCTAGACCAAACTGGCCCTATTTTGTGGCAACAAATCAAGGCCAAGAAAAATATTGAAGTATTCTGTCCCTTCGAAATAAGCCAAATTAAACAACCAACCAATCAATCGAGCGGCGAAAAAATAGCGCTTTCAATCAGTAATGGCGATTCAGAGCAAGCACTTTGCGGGAAATTATTACTCGCCGCAGATGGTACTTTTTCGTCAATTGCTAAAATGAGCGGAATTAACACCACTCGCAAAAGTTACCGGCAACACGCCATCATTGCTAATATCGCCACCGAAAAGCCCCACAAAAATAGAGCGTTTGAGCGATTTACCGAACAAGGTCCTTTGGCATTACTGCCATTGACACAAAATCGTTTATCGCTCGTTTGGTGCCATGATGAAAACCACATTGATCAAGTGATCAAACTCGATGACCGACAATTTACAGAGCAATTGCAAAGCGCTTTTGGGTACCGGTTAGGAGCCATCACCAAAGTTGGCCAACGATCGGACTACCCGTTGGCATTACATTTACCCGCCGAAACTTTTAAGGGTAGGGTATTATTAATTGGTAATGCCGCGCATACGTTGCATCCGATAGCAGGCCAAGGATTTAATATAGGTTTGAGGGATATTGCTGCACTTTATGATTGGTTACAAAATGCGCTCGACGAGGGTCAAGATATCGGTGAGCCCAAGTTATTAGAAAAATATCAACAGCAAAGGCAAGCTGACTGGCATAAAACCATTACTGCGACCGACTCGTTGGTGAAACTATTTAGCAACGATTTTTTACCTTTGGTTATCGGCCGAGATAAAGCACTTTTTTGGCTCGACAAATTACCTTTTGCAAAACGAAAACTAGCAATGGCAGCAATGGGTTTTAGCGGCCATTCTGCCCAACTAACACGCGGACTAAAATGAATTATATAAGCTTCCAAAAGGAAATAAATTGTCTATTAAATTCGATATAAGTATTGTTGGCGGCGGCATGGTCGGGCTTGCGATGGCCGCGTCGTTAGCTAATACCGGTTTAAAGATTTTATTAATCGAAAAACAAAATCTAACTGAAACCCTCAATGCAAATTTTTTATCAGAAGTCCCGCTTTCAGAGTCAGACTTTGATGTTCGCGTTAGTGCGATTAGTCCAGGCAATCGTGAATTTTTAACCCAACTTGAAGCGTGGCAACAGATCCCAACTCAAAGACTTGCTAATTACCAATATATGAAGGTATGGGACGGTGATGGCACCGGAAAAATAGAATTTTCCGCAGCTAATATCGCGCAGCCAAATTTAGGCACCATTGTCGAAAACCGGGTCATTCAAGCGGCGCTACTAGAGCGTATAAAAGCATTCGGCAATGTTCATTGTGCCTTTGGCGAGCAGCTAGAACATATCGAAAGTTTTGATGATCGAATTGAAATAGGTCTAAGCAATCAGTCCGTTTACCAAAGCCGATTATTGATTGGCGCCGACGGCGCTCGCTCTAAAGTACGAGAAAAGTTAGCGATTCAATCCAACCAATCCGACTACCGGCAAGTCGCATTTGTTGCCAATGTAAAGACCGAATTACCTCATCAAGAAACAGCTTGGCAACGATTTACCCCATCAGGCCCAGTAGCCTTTTTACCGCTGCCCCAAAGTAACCTTTGTTCAGTGGTCTGGTCGGTTGATGAGCCAATTGCCAAACAACTGGAAATGCTATCTAGACAACAATTTTCAAAGAAGCTGCAATTCGCCTTCGAATCTCGTTTAGGCGAAGTGACTGCTGTATCTGATCATTTTGGCTTTCCACTGGTTAAGCGCCATTCTCAAGATTATTTATCGCCGCGGGTTGCTTTAGTGGGCGATGCCGCGCACACCATCCATCCGCTGGCCGGCCAAGGGGTTAATTTGGGATTTCAAGATGTCGCTTGTTTATCCGAATTAATCATTCAGCTCAACCAGCAACAGCGTGATTTTGGACTCAAAGAAAACTTGCGCCCATTTGAACGACAACGAAAAACCGAAAATCTAGTCATGCAAAATGCGATGAGTGCTTTCAAACATCTTTTTGCTAGTCAGAGTATGCCGGTCACTTTATTAAGAAATTTTGCAATGACGGCGCTGGATAATCTGCCGGTTGCAAAAGACGTTATTATAAAAAAAGCGATGGGGATTTAACGGCTACATTTGGCTTATCTTCAAAACCCATAGAAACCCACTAGCTATCATTCGCATGGAGAATTTACAGATGAAAAACTACGATCAATTTTATATAAACGGCCAATGGGTGCAGCCGACAGAAAAAAAGTTGATGGATGTTATCAATCCATCTAATGAACAAGTATGCGCACAAATTGCCATTGGAAATGCGCAAGATGTCGACAAAGCTGCTATCGCGGCAAGTGACGCTTTTAGTCGCTATGGTTTATCCAGCCTAGATGAGCGTAAAGCGATCATGCACGCCATTATCGGCGCATTTAAAAATCGATACAACGACATCGCCGATGCCATTTCAGAGGAAATGGGCGCGCCGACTCAACTTGCAGTCAAGGCGCAAACCGGTTCGGGATTAGCCCATTTAAAAGCTGCCGCCGCATTGTTAGAAGATTTTCCTTTTAGCCAACAACAAGGCGCTAGCCTAATTGTCAAAGAGCCGGTGGGTGTTTGCGGTTTAATCACTCCATGGAACTGGCCGCTAAATCAAATTACCTGCAAAGTGGCACCTGCCATCGCTGTAGGTTGTACCGTCATTTTAAAACCTTCTGAAATTGCTCCGCTATCGGCCTATATATTTGCACAAGTCATGGACGAAGCCGGCCTACCAGCAGGCATATTTAATTTAATAAACGGTGATGGCGCGGGAGTCGGTACCGCACTTTCTGAACATCCCTTAGTTGATATGGTTTCCTTCACCGGTTCCACCCGTGCCGGCGCTCTAGTTGCAAAAAATGCCGCGCCAACTATTAAACGAGTTTCACAAGAGCTTGGCGGTAAATCTGCCAACATTATTTTACCTGATGCGGATTTTGAACGAGCGGTAAACCGCGGCGCTCACAGCGTATTTTCTAACAGTGGCCAGTCCTGCAATGCGCCTACGAGAATGCTAGTACCAGCTGACAAATTGCTACAAGCCGAAGAAATAGCAGCAGCCGTTGCCAACAAAATTGTGGTCGGTCCGGCAACTGGCGAGCAAACCACCATGGGCCCAGTGGTTAGTGAAATCCAATACAATAAGATACGTAGTCTGATTGAAAAAGGCATAAGTGAAGGTGCCAAATTGGTTTGTGGCGGCCTCGATAGGCCCGACGGATTAGACAAAGGATATTTTATTCAACCAACCGTTTTTTCACAGGTCAACAACGGAATGACGATTGCCAAAGAAGAAATTTTTGGCCCGGTATTCGCTATTTTACCTTACGAATCAGTCGACCACGCGATTGAAATTGCCAATGATACCCCCTACGGTTTGGCCGGTTACATCCAAGGAACCGATCCGAAGGTGTTATCTTATGTCGCATCCAGAATTCGAGCGGGCAATATTAATATCAATGGACAAAGTGGCGATATCAATACACCTTTTGGTGGCTATAAACAATCCGGTAACGGACGCGAATGGGGCACTCATGGTTTCGAGGATTATTTGGAAGTCAAAGCGATTTCTGGTTTAAATTAGCGAGCAAAATCCATGAAACAATTCTTGTTAATTCTCATCGCAACGATTTTTGCGACCTTCGTTGATAGTAGCGAACAACTCGGCGCTTCAATTCAGCCTGATAACTTATACCCGTCGGTAGAGCTTCAAACTTCTGCCGGAAAAATAGTGGTTGAATTGGATAGAAGAAGGGCGCCAATCACCACCAATAATTTTCTTTATTACGTGGTGAGTGGCTCTTACGACGGTACTATTTTTCACCGAGTTGAAAAAGATTTTGTAGTCCAAGGTGGCGGTTATGATGAAAAATTACAAGAACGAAAGCAGCAAGCACCCATTTTCAACGAATCGGGCAATGGCCTAAAAAACGAAGCTTTGACCATTGCAATGGCCAGACAAAATGAGCCTCATTCCGCGATGCGCCAGTTTTATTTTAATATGGCAGACAATGAAGGCCTTGACCCCGGCAAAACCTGGGGGTACGCGGTTTTTGGCATTGTCACCGAAGGCGAATCCGTTTTACAGTTTATCTCCACCACGCCAACTCACACCGAACCGGTTTATCAATGGGAAAATGTTCCCGTTAGGCCGATATTTCTCAATAAAGCTATTTTGCAAAAATTTGACTAAAGTCCCAATAAAAGCCTTTTAATCGCAGCACAAAGTTTGCTAAACTGGACTGCTTAATAATAATTAAAATTGCGTATAGGCTTTCTTTATGATCAACAGACCATTAGCATATAAAGGTCCCGTAGATCATTTGACCCTGCGTTTTTCAGAACAACGATTGATGCTTGGTTTTGCGATTCTTTTGGATGGCAACTTAGTCAATTGGAAAAATATAGCCGACGAAAAATACATCAAAGGTACCTGCCTTTGCGACGGCCAATTTACCAAGCAAATCTTATATTGGCCCCTCAATGATTCGATTGGCAGTTGTAGCTGTGAAGAGTCGTTAGTTGACGGAAAACAACCCGACTTCCCCTGCGAACATTTAGCCGCGCTTGCCATCGAGTCGAAGACCCGTTTGCATCGTTTGCCCCCATCTACCCACCAGCAATCTAAACTATTAACCGGACGCCCTTATATTGCTCGTTGGTTAAAAAAACAAAAGCTCGATCCCTTCCCTGCTATGGCCAGACATCGGGTTATTTATCTGCTGCAGAACAAAGACAACCGCTGGTTGGTTGAAGCGCATAAAGCCTATCTAACCAAAGAGGGCGAATATCAGATTAAAGGGCCAATCAATCTTCAAGAAGCGGTGGATGCCGAATTAGTCGGCAATAAAAACACCAAATTTTTTAGTCTTGCCGACCAACAAATCTTGTATTTCTTAAATAATAAAAATGGTTGTCGCTTGCAAACAAAACAGCAAGATGGACAAACTCAGAATGAAACTCTTCAATTAGGTTTAGAAAAAAATCAGTTTGAAATTAACGGCGATTATCAAGGCAATAAGGTCATTAAATCATTGGCGTTAACCGATCGTCTTTTTTGGCAATCAAGTCATCGTCCGCCGATTATTTTGAGCAATAGAAATCCCAATTTTTGGCGAGATGGGCAGTCAACCAATCTAGAAGCTATTTCAGAAAATTATTATTTGGATCTCAAACACAATTCGATCATCGAGATATTTGAACAAGCTGCTGAAAAAAGCAAAATGCTATTTCCTCAACTAATGAATAAGCGGCAATTTGAAATTCAGCCGGTGCTCAAAATTACCAGTACTGAAATCATTATGCCTTGGCGAAAAGATAAAGTTAACCTATTCGATGTCGCCAAATTAGCGTTTTTAGTTAACGGCCAAGGATTCTCGCTAAAAAACTTATTGCCACTTGTTCTAGAGAGAGAAGCTCGCAAGGAATTCAGTGAAGAATTATCCGACTACTTATTACAAATAGAAAATTTGGAAGTGCTCGAGGCGCGTTACGAAATCCCAATAATCGAAGAGTTCCATTTTGGCGATCGAGAATTCGACCAACATTTAAGTCATATGTTGCCAATTTTGAATGGACTTCATTCTTTAGGATGGAAGATCGAAATCGAAAAAGGATTTCGTCTCAATCAAGTCTCGAGCGAACAATGGTATATTGATATCAGACAAGGTGTTGATACAAACTTGGAAGATCGCTCAATTGATCCCGCAACCATTAATCAGAAAAAGATTGCCACTAACGGCCAACCGAAACAACTCGATTTACTGGGAAATGATAGCCATCCAATGGATCTATCCAATAAAAACAATTCTGAATTCGATTGGTTTGATCTTGAAGTTGGGGTCAAAATAAAAGGCCGTTCGGTCAATTTGATGCCTTATATAGTTTCATTAATTCAGCGGAACGAATTAGATTTCAAACAAAGCGTCGAAGAGTCAAAACTGCAAATCAAACTGGAGAGCGGTGAAACGCTTTCTTTACAGCGCGATCGGGTGAATGCGATATTCTCATCCTTCGTAGAGTTAAATGAAGAAAAAAGTCTTAACGATGAAAACAGATTGCGCTTTCCCAGTAATCAATTTGGCCGTTTAATTCCTTTACTCGATTTGGAAAAAAAGCCTAGTAAGCGTAAGTCCTCCAGTCCCAATTTAAACCTGAGTTGGGAAAATGGAAAAAAATTGGCAAAAAAAGCCAAACAATTATCCAACGATACAGGCATTCGTCACGTTCCGGTACCTCGGGAACTTCGCGGAGAGTTACGCGACTATCAACAGTCTGGATTAAATTGGTTACAATTTTTGAGAAAACATACCTTGGGTGGAATTCTAGCCGATGATATGGGACTTGGTAAAACTATTCAAACCCTAGCTCACATCTTGGTAGAAAAAAAGGCTGGGCGACTACGAGCACCTTGTTTAGTTATCGCTCCAACGAGTCTTTTATCTAATTGGCAACAAGAAAGCCAAAAGTTTGCGCCATCATTAAAATTTATGAAGTTGGCTGGTAGTAAAAGAAAAACTTTATATCCCAAAATTCCAACCGTGGATCTCGTTGTAACTAGTTACGGTCTGGTATTAAGAGATATTAACAAACTGCGAAAAACGCGGTTTCATTTGTTAATATTGGATGAAGCCCAGGTGATTAAAAATACGCGCAGCAAAATCACCGCCGCTGTTAATGATTTAAGTTCTAATCAGCGATTATGTTTAACCGGTACACCAATGGAAAACCACTTAGGAGAATTGTGGTCGCTATTCCAATTCTTGATGCCGAATTTTCTTGGTAGTGAATATCAATTTAATCAACTCTATCGCCAGCCAATAGAAAAAAATCAAGATTATTTACGGCAAACATTGCTAGCCAAACGCGTCGCCCCTTTGATGTTAAGAAGAACGAAAAATGAAGTGGCAAAAGAATTACCCAGCAAAACGGAAATGGTTACTCTAATTGAATTGGAGGAAACACAAGCCGATCTTTACGAAACCATTCGCGTATCTATGATGGAACAAGTAAATAAGGCAATGTCGCTGGAAAGCAGTAATCGAAATCAATTTTTAATTGGTAATGCCTTGTTAAAACTTCGACAAGTTTGCTGCCATTCAAGTCTAATTAAATTGGAATCCGCACAAAAAAGTCACTCCTCCGCAAAAGTAGCTTGGTTAAAATCTCGCTTGCCAACCATGGTTGAACAAGGTCGTCGAATATTACTATTTTCATCTTTTACTAGCATGTTGGATATTATTGCCGACGAATTGCAACAAATGTCGATCCCTTTTCTAATGTTAACCGGAAAAAGTAAACACCGCGGTAAATTGGTCGAGCAGTTCCAAAAGAGCGAGGTGCCAGTATTCTTAATCAGCTTAAAAGCCGGAGGTGTTGGACTTAACCTCACCGCCGCTGACACAGTTATTCATTATGATCCTTGGTGGAATCCAGCAGCAGAACAACAAGCCAACGATCGCGCCTATCGAATTGGTCAAGATAAACCTGTTTTTGTCTACAAGTTAATTACCAAAGGCACAGTAGAAGAAAAAATCCAACAAATGCAACAACAAAAAAATAAGCTCGCTCAGGGCCTCTATGATCAAGAAGCGCTAGATACTATGAATTTAACTGCAGAAGACTGGCAAGCACTCTTTCAACCGATTGATGGTTTTTAACAAATACAGAATAAAACTATCCTTTTGCCGTTAGTTCACTAAGACCGCGCTAACTAAGTATCGAAAAGGAGAGTTAGACTGACTTTCATCAAAGCGATAACAAGTCACCAAAGTCACTCTGCGCTCGTTGCTGATAAACTCCGGTTGTTCAATTCGACTATCAATTATTTTAATTATATCGATGGAAAATTTTGTCTGTTGTCCAAAACGGTCGATAATTTCGACCGGATCATTAATCTTTAACTCAGTAATATTGCTAAAATGCGTATCTCGATGGGCTGCGATAAAACTATTTCCAATATCTCCAGGATAATTTTCTGGATTCAAGATTCCGGGGCCAAAAGCTAAACTTTGACCGCTGCTATCCTTCAACACTAAATGATTTGACGATATGCTGGGTAAGCGCAATTCTAGAACTGGCCAAGTATCAGCCCAGGACCAAGGCTTAATAGGCGATAAGTCTTCCGTCGAGTTTTTGCTGTGCTTTTTATCGAGCTGCTGTTGCCAAGCACCTTGCATTAAATGTTGAGCGAGCGCCGCTTTGGCCTGATAATAGCTAATACGAACAAAGCCGATTGCCGAAAGAATAAAACCCAAAATAAAAAGAAATTTGAAAATGCGTTTCATTGCATTGTCTCCGTTCGATACCGTCAAAAATTAGAAAGCGGTCTCTTATCGGTTAAAATATTCGTCGATAAACGAACAAAAGTATTAGACTCAGAAGAAATAGAATGAATGATTGCTCAAAAACGATATCCAAATCGAGGCCTGTGGCTGGATAATTAATTGATTGTCTATTCACACTATGCCCTTTTGGGATTTGATTTTTAATGACTTGCTGACGTAATGTTTCTGCATAACGTGAAGGCGTTTTATCGACCGCGATTAAACTAGTAAATCGGCTAACAATATGGTGTTCAATGGCGGTATCAATAATTTGTTGTTTCTGCTGAGCATCCACTTGACCATGATGGGCATCATTCATTATTGCGGCTATTTTTTCTCGCGCCCATAAAACAGCGATACCGGCTTGCCGTTTCGAATTTTCCAATAACAGATCACTTTGCCACTGTATTTGGGATAGCCGACCACTCACACGTATTTCGCCTTCCAGTTGATTCACCTTCGCTTTTAACCAAAGCGGTTCGCCATGATACAGATCCGGTAATTTATTGGGCCAAACTTCGGCTGTGACAGATTGCGGCCAATCGATCGCGATATGGGTTAATTTAGGCCGGCTAATTTTATCAAAAAGCGTTTCGATCTTACGTTGAGCCTGTTGTATGTCTTGAATAAATGTAAAACTACCTCGTCCAAATTTTGCTGCTTTTTTCATAAAAAATGCGTTCGGCGCGCTACCAATACCAACCGTATAAAGCCTGCTATCGCCGAGCCGTTGATCAATAAGTTTAAACAGCGAAGATTCATTTGAAATTGCGCCATCGGTTAAGAAAATGACTTGGCGCAGCATCGAATGGTCGTTAATTCCGTCTAGCGAAGCTTCAATGGCAGAAAACATTTCGGTCCCGCCTTCCGCTTTTAATCCATCGACGTAGCTTTTGGCTGAACTAAGATTTTGTGGACTAGCCAGCTTAGCCCGATTAAATAGCCATTCAGTTTCCGAATTAAACTGAATCACATTAAATTTGTCCGATGGTGCTAGCGTCGAAAGGCCAAAATTTAACGCTGCCGTCGCTTGCTGGATAGAGGTGCCACCCATCGAACCAGAAGTATCGATGACGAAGATGACTTCACGATCAATCTTCTCGTTCGGCGATTGCTCGTCGTATAACGACTGAGAAGGTGGCATGATCATTACGCTAATATAGTTTTCACCGGCCTTTCGCTCGGCAAACAGAGCTGCTCGTGGGGTTTGTGAATCAACCGGTTGCCAGTTTAAGATAAAATCGTTGTTCGCCACTACCGCATTCTTCTGAAAGCTGATTTGGTAATCGCGTTCTGTTTTTTGCTGGTGAATAATCGAATGGCTTGGACTGCTCAATCGCTTTAGCGCCATACCGGAGTCAAGGCTAACTTGTAAGCTAACCCGATTGGCCTGCCCATCGATTTCATCGATTTCATCAGCGCGGTAGTTTTGAAATTTGCTGCTTCCTACAGATAACCAAGGAGCCGCTAAATCTTGCCCGTTTAACGCTTGGTCAAAGGAGCTAAAGGATTCTTGAAAAAATTTACTCGGCTGATAGCGTGGCGTAATCGTCATCGGGAATCGCAAAGAAAATCCTTTTTGCAGTTCAAAACGAACATCTTGCTGGTATTCGATGGTCACCTCGATGGTTTCGTAAGGACCAATATTAGCCACGCTATTGGAAAATAGGTTGGGACGTTGTTGCTCAACAAGTGCGGCTTTTCGGCCAGAAATTTTAGCCTGTTGGTAGATTTTTCGAGCGGCCTGCTTTTCTTTTATTTCTCCGACAATAATTCGTTCACCTATTCGAATAGATAAGTGGTCCACCGCAGCTTTGTCCGGTAAAGGAAACTGATATTTGCCTTCTACCCAATGGCTAGAATCATTACGAAAAGCTTGAACCACTTTTACTCTGGCGGTTAATCCGGTGATTTGTATGCTTACGTCAGTCGAGAGTCGAATACCTTCATAACGGGAATCTTGTTGGTTAGAAAGATACAAAGTTCCCGCTTTTGGCCGTTCTAGATTACTAGCCGTACCGCCGTCATCTGGCGAACCGCCATACTCACTGGCAATTATGAAGAAGGATGAAAAAATATTGATAATAATAATCGCCATAATGACTAGTTTTAAATAATTGGCGATCCCTTGCATACGATTATTACGAACGTGGGACATGATTTTGTTAAGCCTTTTTGATTTTTGTTAATTAAAGGATAACTAGATCAATTGCCAAAAAGACCGATAAAAAGTGTTTTAACAAGGTTCAAATGTGTCAAAAATATTATTATTGAGCGTTTTTCGAGTGATTTTAGTATTGAATTTGTTGACAGGCGTAAATGGATATTGCTATTTCCCAAAAATGAAATGCTTGTTTACATCCAGAAAGACGCAATCATATTTAAAAGCCCATACTGATTACGTGGGACAAAAAAGGGCGTTTAACCGCTAGCGAAAACCGCGAATTACTCATCTTAAGTCCTATGAGTTTTTAATAAACAACTAACTAAACCGGTCTGCAACCGAGGAGAAATAAGATGAAGAAATTAGCGATAGCCACTGCACTTTGTGTTTCTGGATTAGGATTAACAGGTCTAGCGAGCGCGAGCGATCAGACAACCTTTTCCACTGAAGAATATTGCTCATTGGCTCAATCGAACTACAAAAGTGATTTCGACGAACAGTATTTAAAAGCTTACGCTGCTAAGTTAGGTTCAAAACCAAGTCGAGCGCTTTGCCAGTCAATTAAAGCCGAAAAATATTCCAACAAAGTTGCTTTTAATAGCAATTGGGATTACAGCTTTAATAAACCGACACAGGGCTCGATAGTTCGATTATCACAAAGCACCATTCGACATTTACGAGCCAATAAAATTAGTGGTTCCGATGTTTTTGGGTCTTTTTAATTATTGATAAGGGTAGGATTCAATATTGGTGATTCAAAAATTTTATGACTCTTGAATCACCAATGGAGAATTAATTTTTTCCAACGATTAAAATCCTAACTACTAATTCAGCTATTTGCCAAATAGAATGTCATATTTTAGGTAAAAATCGAATTCAGTCTCTGACTCTTGAGCAAAACTAACGTCGGAAAAAAGGCCGCCTAAGGTTAACCTTCCTTCAAATACTTCAAACTGATATTGTAAATCAAGCTGGTCGATTTGCTTGGCAATTTTGGAAACACCGTTCCCGAGAGCTGGGTCATTAGGGTACAGGTCACGATTATTGGTATTAAGATCCAAATTTCTAAATTTGACTTGCCAGCTATTGCCGTTTACCTGTTGACCAAACAAAGTTAAAACCAATGTCTCAGCGTCGTTATCGTAAGTCGAGCCAATACTTCGTCGGTAATAACGATATCCCGACTTATAAATTGAGTGCTCATAGAAACAATCCTGAGAGGTATCACCCCGAGGGCCACAATTGGCTTGAGTATCGCTGTATTCCAAATTCGTAAATATTCGCTGTTGGCCGATGGAAAACTGTGTCTCAATACCCCATAAAAAAGATTTATCCGTAATTTGAATAGTGCCGGGTTTTGGACTATCTTCTCCGATCATTTGTCCGTAAATCGCATAAGGAATACCGGCGATGGTGTCCCCCCAGCGAGCATCAAATCCAGCTAATTGATTGCCTAGTTTTGTTTGAAAGAGCTCATCGCAAGTCGCTTGGCCGTTTACGCACTCAACTTCACCCAAAAGCCCTCGGACGAAATTTTCTATCGAATTGGGTTGTCCTTTACCTCCCCATTGGTAAGACCAAGCAACTCCTATTTCGAGTTGGCTAAAAGGCCTGAAGGTTGCGCGACTACTCCATAATTTGGCATCTGGTACAAATCGATTGCTTTCTAATTGAGCCATTTGCGCTGTTAGTGTCCAAGGGCCAATCCAACTTAGCCAAGGCGATTCAAAAGCCGCCGAGTCATTTCGTCTTACCGCAATAGCAGGCAAAGGTCTGGCATTGTTGGACATAATCAAACTGGTATCCACCCCAGGCCCCCACCATTGCTCAATCGCACCTGCATCAACCACCCAATTACCTAGCTTATAGGCGATAAAGCTTCCATCAAAGTTTGTTTTGTTACTGCCCGTGAACTCATCATAACCGTCTCGAGTATTCACTTGAATTTTTCCGGCGAGATTATTATTAATGTATTCTTTAGAGGCTCTAATTTTGATTTTTTCGTAATCACTATTCCCAAACGAGCTGAACTGTCGGGTACCACTGGCAGCATATAAACCCATTTTGGTTTTCGAACCGGTTAAAGTCGCTTTGTTCATTTCTCGCTTAATATGACTAAAAGCCATTTTTTGTATTTCACTGAGTTGCGAATAATTCGTTTGTTCAATGCTGGGGGCAATACTCGCCCACATTAGGGGATAAGTTGTTACTGGAACATTAATAATGCCGCTGTCTGCCAGTAGTTGGATATCGACCCTAAGGCTCATGTCGTCAACTTCGACCCATGGAGCAGAAATGGCTTGGTTGAAAACGGCTGATGCTAAAATTGTGAGAAGGAGTGCTTTTTTCATTGAATAAAAACTCTAAGTCCATAATGTGTGAGCGTGCGAATTGTTTCAATAATACTGTTGCGATAACATTATTATGACAACAATGTCCTTTGTTAGCGCGGCATTGTAGCACGCATAAAACGAGCAAGAAATTTAATAGTAACGACTATCCGACAAAAATAGAAAACTAAATATTGTCGAATATTGCCCATTTACTCTTGTTTGTTTTGGCAATGCTCATATAACTTCGCCTCTTTAATAAAGGCGTAATGGGCCTGAATAACCGACAATACCAAACCCGGCACACCCGAAAAGATTTTTCGTTTAATGATCCACTCTTGTATAAAAACTAACGGAAATATTAAGAATAGCTTTAGATAGGAGAATTTTTTTTTCTTTAAGAATTTTTCCTTAGCTTTTAAACTGGAATATTGGTTCTTCTTTGTGGTAAAAAATTCAACATTTGGATAACCATAATGGATTAAATTTTCTTTTACTAGCAATTCCTTTCCACTTACCGTGGCCCTTTCGTGAACTAGTTTCGACTCATCAAAAAACGCCTCAGATTTTTTATAGAACCTCGTATGCCGCGCAATTCTCGTCCAACTGGATAACATCCTGGCCATAAATATATCGTGCCGTAGACATCTTATGCTGGTATATCTATTATTACTCATAACTTCTTCAAATCGTTTTACCAGCCCTTTGCTAACCACCTCGTCCGCATCTAGATTTAACACCCATTCATGCTGGCAAAGCTCCATTGCATATTGTTTTTGTTTAGCAAACCCTGGCCAATCGTTGTGGATAGGCTCGATACCAAATGATTTTACAATTTCCAGCGTCTTATCAGTACTACCCGAGTCAACTACGATTACTTGATCGGCAAAGTCGACACTTTTTAACGCTCTAGCAATGTTTTTTTCTTCGTTTAAAGTAATGATGAAAACACTAATCTTAAGTTTATTCACGGGTTTGCCTATGTCTTGGTGACTGGTGGAGAATTTTAACGGTCACAGCTATTAAGATCAAAACGATTAGCGCTTTGATCGGTATTTAATACAACTCGAATATTACTGATAGCCGACAGTCTCTCTAGAATCGGCACTTTATCCGGCACATGATAAATAAATAACGGCACATTTCTTAGCGCGAGCTCGGCATTTTCTCCGTATATCGGAATGCCTCTTTTCTCAAAGTTCATTGCCAATACTGAAAAATCACCAAAATAGTAAGCTAATTTATAAACATTCATAACGAAACTACTCCCCCAAGAACCTTCAACTAAGGGCTGGGGATCGAAAATGGTGTTAAATCCTGCGTCTCTATAAATTCCCAAATTAAAGGGGTCTTCGCCTTCAATGTAAAGTTTGTCTTTATTGTCCGTCAATTTCGAAATTTCTTGTAGCCGAGCGACACCCGCTTCGACTTCGTTTGTTGTAAGGTGCCCCAATTTTTTTAGATCTAACCAAATATAGTATTCTGAACCAATCTCATTAAGTAGCTCCTGCAAAGAAAGTAACTTGCCTTCTTTAAGACGATAAGGAAAATTATGTGAAACAATGTATTGGTTTAACTTTGGGTCAAAAAAAACATCGATTTCCGACCCTTTAGCACCACTAGAAAAAGCACGTTGAACCGTTTTAATAGAATTTCCGGAACTTGTATGTCTCAAGTCTCCTTCTGTCACCAATCCCCGAGTTGCCCATATTTTGTGACATTGATTGTAAATACCAGAGACCGTCCGCGCGGACAATTGGTTATTAACGTAATTTAGGGTTAGTAAGTATAAAATTGAAAGAAATAAATAGAGCCCAACAAAAATTACGAAAATCTTTGTTTTTCGGCTTAGAGTGGAATATGTCATAAATCTGCTGATCATTAAAATTTTAAGCAAAATAATAGCATAGATAAATTACTCAATCATATTCAAAAATTTACTAATGTTTTCCAAATGAGATAGAATTGCGATAACCACCGCCACAGCCACAATATCTAATGAAAAAACCCGTCATTCTGTTTATACCGGTCTCTTCTACCAAAGGTATTGGCGAATATACCCGCTCCGTTATTCTGGCGGAAGCTCTAAAGACAAAAATCCCGACGGCTGATATCCACTTTATATTAAATAGGCACATTGAATACGGTAACAGTTGCCCTTTTCCTATCCATTTTAGCGACCATTCAGCCACAAAAGACACCCCCAAAGTCAAAAACGTTTTACTTTCGTTAAAGCCCGATCTGGTTATTTTCGACTGTGCTGGTCGAGCGAATCAATTTTCATTTGCTAAATCGGTGGGTGCCAAAGTCATTTTTATTTCCCAGCACAAAAGAAAACGCGCTCGTGGTTTGAAAATTAGACGACTATTGAATTCCGACCTGCATTGGGTAGTTCAACCTCCCTACGCTATATCGCCATTAAGTTATTTGGAAAGATTGAAACTTAAATTGCTCGGTAAAAAACACCCTCGAAATATTGGCCCGATTCTTCCGGCTATCAATCGGCAAAATAGTCAACAAGTTCTAGACAAATTTGGCCTCTCTAGCAATCAATTTTTTATTTTCAGTGCTGGCTCCGGCGGCCATAAAAAAGACGGTGAACTTGTCGCTGACCAATTCAACCAAGCGGCCATGGACTTCTACGATAAAACCAATATTAAATGTATTATGGTGTTTGGTCCCAATTACGTTCGAGAAATACCAAAGAGTCAATCGGTAATATGCGTGGAACATTTACCTAATACCGAATTTATGGTGTTGTTAAATGAAGCCCAAGGCCGAGTAGTGAGCGCAGGTGATACTCTGCTACAAATCATCAATTTACAAAAGCCCAGTGTTGCCACAGCTGTTTCGAAAGACCAACCAGCTCGGTTGCTAGCCTGCAGTCAACTAGGTCTCACAATTAAATCAGACAATGATCCAGCATCGCTGGTGGAAAATGCGGTCAAGCTATTAGATCTCTCGATTGGTCACGAGATTGTTAAGAACATTAAGAAGATTCAACCTGACAGTGGTTTAGACGTTGCCATTTCCGAAATTTATGAATTACTTGATATTAACAATCGATCGACATCGGTAGCCAAAACATTAGCGATTGAAGATTCAGAAGTAAGAATTCAGAGCCGTAAAAAATATCTCTTTTTTGTCTCACAGGATTATAGTTTTCCAATATTAAGACCATTACAGGATGAAATTTTATCCGGCGGCGATCAGGTTAAGTGGTTCGTTTATGGTCCAGAAGTACGAGAGGAGTATTTATTACCTAGTGAATCAAGAATCGTCAACATAGACGATATTATAGAATATCAACCAGACGCAGTTTTTGTACCTGGCAATGTCGTTCCCTCATTTATTCCAGGTTTAAAAATTCAAGTTTTCCACGGTCTGCCTAGCACCAAGGCAAAAAAAAGCGGCCAGCTTTATCATTATATTATTCGAGGCATGTTTGATCTTTATTGTACCCAAGGCCCAAGTTCGACGGATAAATTTACACAACTTCAAAAAAAATACCGTTATTTTAGCGTGCAAGAAACTGGCTGGTGCAAACTTGATCCACTATTTACGAAAGATACCAGAACTAACCGCTCCCACCAACAAGCGATCTTTTTCGCTTCAACCTTTAGTCCTCGATTTTCTAAAGCAGAGGTATTATATCCTTTGATTATCGAGATGATGAAAAAGTATGACTTTCATTGGTTTATTACTTTACACCCTAAAATGGATCATAAAATCGTTGAATTGTATAAATCTATTAATTTACCAAATGTTAGTTTTGTTGAATCGACCGAGCTTATCGAGAGCTTCATTCAATCCGATTTAATGTTGTGTGATACTTCATCGATCATTTACGAGTTTATGACTCAGCAAAAACCGGTCATCACCTTTCAAACTGAAAAAGAAGAACCACACTTAATTAATGTACGAAATATCAATCAATTAGAAGGCAAGATAATCGAAGTATTGGGAAATTTAAAACTAAATCGAGATAATATCGATAGAAGCATTGCACAGTTTCACCCCTATACCGATGGCCATTCGAGCAAACGAATATTGGCGACGGTCGAAAAAATGCTGGCAGGTGAGAACCTGCCAAGCAAAAAGAAACCGCTAAACGTCATTCGAAATTACAAGTTAAGAAAACAGCTCGACTATTGGAAATGGTAATACTGTTTCCAATAAGTGCTAAGTGGTGATACCTAAAATATCACTTGCACTTTCGCAGCCACCCGGTCCGCCTTCTCAATCGTTTCGTCTCTCGCAATCGCGACTCCCATTCGTCGCCTACCGTTAATTTCCGGTTTACCGAATAATCGAATTTGTGTGTTCGGCTCAGTTAAGGCTTCAGCAAGATTTGAAAACGCCGTTTGAGTCGAGTTGCCGGTTGGCAAAATAACGCTCGAAGCCGACGGACCGTGTTGTACAATGTTCGGGATTGGAAGCCCTAAAATCGCTCGAACGTGCAGCGCAAATTGTGATAAATCCTGCGATATCATGGTGACCATTCCAGTGTCATGTGGTCTTGGTGAGACTTCACTGAAGAAAACCTGATCGCCCTTTATAAACAATTCCACCCCGAAAATTCCGCGACCAGTTTCCCCGCCACCAGCTCTTTGACAAAGTGCGTCCGTGACCTTTAAAGCAATATCCTTGGAAGCCGCTAACGCTTTTTCGCTCATCACACAAGGCTGCCAAGATTGCCGGTAATCACCATCCTGCTGGTGGTGTCCAATTGGTTCGCAATAGCTGGTCCCGTTAATATGTTTTATAGTTAGCAGGGTAATTTCATAATCGAAATCGACAAAACCTTCAATAATCACTTTGCCTTTGCCAGCCCTGCCACCTTCTTGAGCATAATTCCAAGAATGTTCGATATCTGATTCTGAGTGAACTACACTTTGGCCTTTACCGGAAGAACTCATAATGGGTTTAATCACGCACGGCATACCAATGGCTCGCACTGCGGCAATAAAATTGGCCTTATTATCGGCAAACGCAAATGGAGAGGTTGGGATACCTAATTCAACTGCGGCTAGATTACGAATGCCTTCTCGATTCATCGTCAATTGGGTCGCACGTGCGGTTGGCACAATATTAAACCCTTCGGTTTCCAAAGCAGCTAAGGTATCCGTGGCTATCGCTTCAATTTCGGGCACTACATAATCTGGTTTTTCCAATTCGATAATACCTCTTAGTGCATCACCGTCTAACATATTAATTACATGACAGCGATCCGCAACTTGCATACCCGGGGCATTGGCGTATCGATCGACAGCAATAACTTCGATGCCAAAACGTTGCAGCTCGATAATTACCTCTTTACCGAGTTCGCCAGCACCACATAACATGACTCGCGTGGATGAGGCTGAAAAAGGTGTGCCAATAGTTGTCATAATAAGCCCTCGATAAGTAATTATTGTTTGTTCTTTTCTTCAATCCATTTTGACATGAATTTACTGCTTCTTAAACTGTGGTGAGCCAGCATTGAGCCAATAAAATTAGATTTTCGATGACACTCTAGATCGTCAAAAACTTCGCCTAGTTTTTTTTCGAGCCGGGCTGCAATTTTTTCTTTATTGTACACGCCATTCAAAAGCGGCTGACAAAGCGCTTGTTTTGATCGCCATAGATTTTGATCGGAATAAAGACTGATTGCCGCTTCAATAATTGATGGTTCAGAATTTGCGACAATACCCGGCCATGGATGGCCATTGGTCATTCCTTCGGCGCCTATGTCGGTAGTAATACTTGGCGTATCTTCAAGCATTGCGTCAATTAACTTTCCTTTGATACCTGCACCAAAACGCAGTGGCGATAAACATACTCGTGCTTCTGACATAATTTGATGTACATCTTCAGCTCTATCTTTAATTAGAAAACCCAGTTTTTTGTTATTCAATGCGGTTGCTTTTGGCGGCGTATACGCGCCGTAAATATGTAGCTCGGCTTTTGGCAATTGTTTTTTTATTGCCGGCCATAATTGCTGCAAATAAAGGACTGAATCCCAGTTTGGCGCATGGCGTAAATTTCCGATGGTGACAAAATGCTGTCGTTCCGAAAAACTTAATGATTTTTTTCCTAAGGAGGATTGATTTGAAATCTTAGCGGTTTGATTCGAATCGGTCTGGCTCAACATAAACGGTACATGAATAAGAATGGATGGATCAATTTTAAAATGCTTTGTGAGCAACTGTAGTTCAAAATCCGAAATAATGAGAGAGAGATCGCAACGAAAAATTGCTGCTATTTCCCGTTTTGCTAATTCACTGTGTAAATCGTTTAGGCTAAATTCTCTCCTTTGTTTATGTGCTTCTTGTCTGGCAGTCCTTAAACATTGTAAATCTTCAGTGTCTAATATTCGCAGTGCTTTAGGACAGGATTCCGCCACTCGCCAGCCGAATTGCTCTTCCATCATAAACCGATCGAATAGAACCGCCGTCGGATTAATCGAAATCACTTGCTGGTCAAAACTTGAATCGTTTAATTTTATTTCGAGGGTTTCTATTTCAGCTTCTGCCAAATCGAAAATATATTCGGTTTTTTGCGCTGGTGTAGCAAAAATGACCCGCCACGATTGCTCTTTAAAAAATTGCATCAGCGAAAGCATATGAGCGCCAGCGGCAGACGATTTTGGTTCCGGCCAAACATAACCAATAACTAGCAAAGTATTCATATTAGAATAGTAGAAGCTAAAAACAGTATATTAACGTATTTTTATCCGTCCGGCATGAGAGATTTAAGATAGTTGATAGTTAAAGGAATTAAGATATTTCCGCCAGACCTTTCTCACTGTATATATAGAGGCCGCCGTACAAAATTCTTTGGATAATCTTTTCAAGATTACTCTGATCAATATTCGATTCTTCGATTCTTAATCCCTCGTTTGTACGACTTTTAAGTCGCACTTCCGATGGTGTTAGACCATAGTATTCGTTATGAACGCGAGCAAAATGTGAAGCATCTGAAAAACCATAATGATGCGCAATGGAAGAAATAGGTAGCTCCGTTTTTAACAAACTCCAATGGCCGTGAGCAAGCCTCATTGCGCGAAACAATCTAGCCGGAGAAACTTGCGTAGCGGCATTGAACAATCGATAAAAAGTATTACGATTGAGATTCAGATGCCTCAAGATATCAAGTATATCTAGCGGTTTAGTAATCGATTGGTCCATCAGCATAATCGCCCGTTTAACCACAGGATCGGTTAACTCCCCATACCAAGCTGATTCGGCGTGCGGTTGTGGCGATTGACCTCCGCGCATTTTTTCGATCACCATTGCGCTCATGACTTTACGCGCAGTGGCGCTAGAAAAATGTTTCTTAATGATATGCAGCGCAACATCGACCGCCGAGCGTCCACCCGGACATGTAATACAGTTATTATGCTCAATAAACATAGTATCGGAATCAACCGAAATATTAGGAAATTCTCGCGAGAATTCATCTCGATGAAACCAATGCACACAGCATTTAGTTTCATTCATAATGCCAGCCCTAGCAAGGACAAAAGAAGCCGTACAAATACCAATCACCGGTTTATTTAGCGCTGCAACTTTGCTGATATATAGACCAATCTCAGAGTGAATACTGGCTTTTGGTGCGACACGCCCGCCAATCACCACCAAATAATCAAATGCCGCTGAATCAGGAAATCGCGACCAAGGTGTTATTTCAATACCGCTACTAGATCGGACCGGATTTTCATTCGGACCGATTACCGTCCAATGGCAATCTCGTTGACGACTTTTGTCGCCGTCGTCGCCTGCAAGCCTCAGTGCATCTATAAACCCTGCGAAGGCAAAAAGTGCAAACTCTGGTAAAAGAATAAAAGCGACTTTTAGTCTTGCGATATCGGTTTTTTGATCAGATGATTCGTTTTTCTTGCATGGATTAGCATCGTTAAATCCAACAGCAAAGTAGGAGTGTTCGTTGGAACGAATTTGTTGATCGATGGCATCACTCACAAACTTAAAACCTCGTTTTATGCTTTTTTAAAACGTCTTATCGATTGGATAAAAAACGACAAGCGAAAAAATAATAAAAAGTAAGCCTTGCAAATAAAAAAGGATTATCCAGTTAAATTTATCTTAGTCCACGCTATTTTTCTAGTAACAAATCAACAAAATTGACTTTTAAAAGTACGAATCTTCTATAAAGATAAGATATTTTTATAGTTTTTACTGGTCTGATGTCATTAACATAAAAAGGTGGCGCCTAAGAGAGATTGTTGCTCAATCGCAGTCCTCTAAATGAAAAGGCGCACCTTTTTGGCGGATGAAGGTCAGCTTAAGTTATTTCTCATGTTTGCAAATTGTTTTGATAGTTTGGTTTTCGCCCGCCGTCTTTTTATTAGCTTTGGATAGAGAGTTTTTGGCGAGGGGAAGCCTCGATTTGTTGCCTCGGAGTATCTCACCATTTTTGGCGCAAATTTCGAAACTGATAATCCAAAAAATTCCATATTAGGAGGAACAACAAATGAATAAAATTAAATTATTAGCCGTGACTAGTTTGCTGGCTTTTGTCACTGGCTGTATCGACAATGTTGGCAGTATTCGGTATTGCAGTGTCGGCGATTACGCGCCTGACGATTTTACCGTTGCACTGAATATCGCTGTGCCCGATGGCGAAGGACCGTTTCCAACCTTAGTTTTTATCCACGGCGGGTATTGGGCGGGGGGCGATCTGACCGAATACAGCGCTGAGTTAACTGACGCGAAAAATCGTGGCTACACCGCAGCGACCATCGATTATCGATTAACCGCCGAAAAAGTCGATGGCGTTTCTAAATATCCTTGGGATGCTCAGTTGGAAGACGTTAAGTGTGCAATCCGTTACTTGAAAGCCAACGCTATAGAGCATAAAGTGGATATCGAGAACATCGGTGTGGCTGGCTTTTCCGCTGGCGGGCATTTAGCGCTAATGGCAGGCTTAACAACCGATATTCCTCGTTTTGAAGAAGAAGGTCAATTTCAAGAGTTTTCTTCAACAGTTCAAGCGGTCGTCGCATTTTCTCCGCCCACCGATCTAAATACGCTGTATTATTCATCCCAGCCGCAATCGACTGCGCAGCGAGTCGCCAACGATTTATTGGGCGCGACTCCCGATCAAGACCCTGCAATTTATTTGGATGTGAGTCCAACTAATTACACTGGAAATTCCAATGTTCCACTATTATTGTTACACGGTGACGCCGATACAACTGTACCGATTAATCAGTCGAATTTGTTAGTTGCTGGATTACAAAGTGCTAGCCACCCTGAACATCCGATGGTGGTTTACGAAGGAAATGGACACGGCTGGGCAGGACTGATACGAGCACACGCCAATGCCAATATGTGGGCTTTTTTCGATAAACATTTAAAGGGTGATAATTCGACACCATTATCTTGTTCGCCTTATCCAAGCTGTGAAGGATAAATACTCAAACCGTTTATTTTGTCACAAAAAGTAAGGAGGCCAATTTTTACTGCCCACCAGTTCTAGCTCATCTGTTACAAAAATGGTGGGCGATAAAGAGCCTGCCCACCCTACGAAACCACTGAGTCCTCATCCCTGGACATAAAAAAACGGGCCCTAGGGCCCGTAAACATAGTCACTATCTTTATATTTTTATAATTTGGATTAGTATATTCTTTCCGTTATAAAGTAATCGTATTTGAACAGCTGGTTGTCGATCCTTGTTCGCATATTTGGAAAGTATAGCTATTGCGCTTGTTGACGCTGTAAATGGCTGATCCATCATTAGCAGTGGTATTATTGAAACTACCATTGATGTAAACATCCACATTCGAACCAGTTGCACCCGTCCAATTAATTACAGCTTCACGGTTACCTTTTTGACGGAAACCAGAAACTGAAATATCCGCTGGAGGTGGCTCAGTACCATCCGAAACTGTAATCGTTTGGCTAGAGCTGTGACTTGCGCCTTCATTATCTGTTACTGTCAAAGTTGCTGTGTAACTACCGTTGGCTGCATAATTATTTGACGCGATTGCGGTCAAAGCGCCATTGCTATCGCCAAAATCCCAGCTATACGATGCAATGCTACCATCGCTATCGCTGCTACCCGTTCCATCAAAAGAACAAGCTAGTGCAGTACAGCTAAAAGTAAACGATGAAACCGGCGCAACATTTCCAGGAGGTGGAGGTGTGCCGCCACCACACGAGGACGCCGCTAAATAATCGTTGGCCGCCTTTGCTTTAACAATGCCGTAACCATAATAGTCATCACGGCCCGCGCTACCTTGATCTTCTGCTGTAGCTTTCATAGCACTACGAACCTCGGTACCTGTGCAATTTGGATTGTTGGACCAAATTAACGCAGCAATACCGGCAGCGCCTGGCGTTGCCATCGACGTTCCGCTCATATAACCATAATCACTTGCACCAATTGAAATGCTAGCGGTGGCTGCTCCGACGATGCCCGCGCGATCTTCTAAAGCCGCACCAACCGCCGGTATAGTTGTGGTATTCGCTGTTGCATCACCAAGCGTTCCGTAAAGCATGCCGGCAACGTTGTTTATAATGATAGCGCCAACGCCACCAGAGTTTTCACAATTTGCAACCTTATCGTGGAAGGAAATAACGCCGCGATCAATCACGCATAATTTACCATTAGCGCCTGAATCAGTTGCTTCAGCTGTTCCCATAAAATACGTTGATGCATCTGTTGAACCAAGATTTTCCATCGCAGAAGACGCAAAACCAATCGAGTCAGCAGTTAAAGTCGATAACGTTGCAAGACCTGCTGGATAGGTTGAAAAGGTATTGACGCCGCCCACTGAAACTTCCACGCCGTAACCGTCATCAACTTCTGTAGTCGCTTTCGGTCCACGCCCCGAGGTAACGCTGTTGGGTGGAAATTGAGAAAAATCTGCAATTACATTATCGGCGTCATTAGCACCAATCATCATTACTGACTTATATCCTGCAGGAAAAGAACGGACATTATTGCCATCATTACCCGCAGCTGCTAGAACCAGTCCGCCATTATTAGTAAAAGTATTAAATGCATTTTCTTCAGTGCTATTTGATGCTCCCCCACCCAGACTCATAGTGATAATGTTTGCACCTGCTTGGGTGCAAAGATTAGCTGCTTGGGCTAAATCGGAAGAATATCCCCAACCCGATTCATTAAATACTTTGATAATGTGCAACGGTACACCAGGTGCCATACCAACCACACCATAGCCGTTGTCGGCTGCTGCCACAGTTCCAGAAACATGTGTCCCATGTGGTCCGCCATGCTCATACCAATTTCCAGTACCGGAATCATTGTCGCCGGTAATATTAGCCCATTCAAAATCTGTATTTGATTGGTCTAAACCCGAATCGATAATACAAACTTTTTGACCCGCTTGAAGCGTTAGTTGATCGGCTTGAGACTGGTAAATTGCGTAAGGCGTTAATTGTTGAAGCGTTGGGTCACCGGCATCATCGTTATAAATCGATAATGGGATTCGTCGAGCGTCTTCTTCAATCAATCTGACATGCGGGTTGTTCATTATTCCACGGACATCTTGTAAGCTTTTACCGCTAAAAGTGGCTGCGATAAAGCCATTACCTTCCAGTTTTACTTCGCCGCCCATTTGAGCCGCCAAAGCTTTAACGATACCCTTGCCGTTGTTATCAACTTGAATAACGTATCGGCTATCATCGGCCACTACATTTCCAGCGATACCTAGAGCGAGCAAAGTCGCTGTTGAAAGTTTTGTTAATCTTGAAACCATTAAATGGTACTCCTTCAATTTTTTGAGTGTTGTTGCTAGCAGTCAACTGTCTAAGTAGCTCAGATAATTAATTTGCCGAATTTAAATGTCACTAGATTTTTTGTTTTGATTCTAGTTAAGGCCGCTGATTATTGTTATTGCGGACACGATCCAATGTGAACTGAGGATTATTCAGTAAATAGCCTAGTTGCGGCTAGTAAAGTTCCGACCAAAATTCAACTGAGAGCGACAGATCGCCAAAAACAACCGTAAAAAGGGCCTTTGATCAGCTTGTTGGTCGCCGACTTTCTTCGATTAGTTAGATTCGATTTAGCGAACCTCAGAGAATTAGAAACTATTGTATTAATGGATATTAAGAGGATAAACAAAGAAATCCGCCGAAACCAACAGGACAGAAGGTACGGCGGATTGGGTCGTACAAAGGATTTATTACCTTATACCAAGCGAGAGCTATTTAGCTAAGGTTACGTGATGGATCCAAGTGGTATCATTTTCACCAGGGGCTACCCAAATTTGTGAGCGACCTTTCTCGAATATTTTAACGCCCCAAGCGCCGGAACCCGTTCCACATTTCTTAGGACCGCCTCGGCAAGGTTTGCCGCCGTCACCACCGCCCGGTGTGGCTGCTGAATCGTAACTGTCGTTATGATTATACATACTAGAAAGTAGCGAATAGTCATGTTGGTTTGGCCACTGACTATTAACGTCACTAGAATAATCCATACATGTCTGTTGGCTGCTGCCATCTTCACTGGTGTGACCTAAACCAAACACGTGGCCGATTTCTTGGCACATTACATGATTTCGCTCAGCGTTAGTATCGCCCGCCATATAGCTATCATTCATTTTTGCAGTGCCTTGAATGATATGGCCATTCGAATCGAGGTTAATTGATGCTAAACCCGCCCATCCGTTAAAACCATAATCTGCATTACAGACCTTCATCTTCCCAGTTACTGTTGTGCAACGTTTGCGATCTTTACGACTTTCGCTACCGGCTTCAACAATTTGATTAATACTGCTGGATTGGTTCCAACGACTCATTGACTCATCAAATGAACCTTGCCAATCAGATGTTGTACTATCAATGACAGGCAAATTAACGGTGCCGGTGGTGGTTGCCCAATGATAAGTAGACCACTGGTGGACAGCAAGTGCTGAGGTTGATGCTGCTGCCGCAAGACCAACAATAAATAATTTTTTAATGTTCATTATTCTCTCCTAATAGTTTGTTGCCAATTCTACGAATGGCGAACACCCAGCATGCCAAACAGTCTTTTCACAAAATAGTAGAAAACCGACCACTATTGGTAGATTTGCGACAAAATTAGAAGGATTTACTATAAATCAAGGGGTTAACGAATAGTCTTTAATCGTCGACTGATAACAATTTTCACTAAGAATATTGTCTTTTAATAAGCTAAAGGCTTATTGTTGCTGTTGATAGGCTTTTGGGGTGATGCCGAAATGTTCCTTAAAGCATCGGCCAAAATAGGTTTGCGATGAAAACCCACAGGATTGAGCAACCAAACCTACTTGCATATTTTGCCGTAGTTGCAGCTTAGCTTTTTCCAGTCGAAAGCGTTTGAGTAGCTCCAACGGAGTAATGTCAATCAACGCTTTTATTTTTCGCTGCAATTGACGTTCGCTCATAGCCAATTCGCCAGCGAGTTGATTCATCGAATAATTCGCATCAAGGTAAATCCGCTCAAAACAGCTATTTAACTCGGCTAAGAAGTCGTTTTCAAGGTTGTCTGGCAGTGGCTCATCGATAGCTTGTCCGAACCCTTGCCACTGAGATTCATATTTTTGTTGCAGCTTTTTTCTAACTTTCAATTGATTACTAATTTTAATCAACAATTCTTCAGCGTCAAAAGGCTTACTCAAATAATCATCTGCTTCCGCGGCCAAGCCTTTGTTTTTGCTTTTTTGGTCGCTTTTTGCGGTTAACATGATCACGGGAATATGAGTTGTAAAACTCTGCTGGCGAATTTGCGCCAATACTTCAAAGCCATCAATGCCGGGCATCATGACATCCGAAATAATAATATCCGGCAAAAATTCCTCTGCCATGCTTAAACCTTGTTTACCATTGCTGGCAATGAGGCATTGGTGGTGCGGGCTTAAAATATTTTCTAGATGACGCTGCATATCCAAATTGTCTTCAATAACTAACACTAGATATTTGCTCTTATTGAAGGTTTTGTGGGTATTCTGCTCGGCAATTTCTGCTTCTAAAAAAGAGACTTGTTGTTGATCAATGATTTCTTTTTTATCTGCTTTATGTACCTTATCTTCGATAGTATCGGTTAACGCTTTACTGATAGTTAAAATGAACTTCGATCCTTTATTGGGAATAGATTGCACCTCTATTTGCCAGTCCATTGCGGCAACCAAATCCTTCACTAAAGACAATCCTATTCCGACACCTGGAATACTATGCTGATTATCGATTTCCGAGCGTTGAAAGCGATCAAATATTTTTATCTGTTCTTGTTTCGAAATACCGATGCCAGTGTCTGCAACAATAAGTTGATAATTTCCGTCGACCGGCTCCAAAGAAACATTAACCGATCCACCTTGCTTAGTATATTTAAAAGCGTTCGATAGTAGGTTGTATAAAATATTTTCGAATGCTTGCTGATTTCCTCTAACCAGCAATGGTTTACAAATTCTAAAACCAAAATCGATATTTCGATCACTGGCAATAGTGTTATAGGACTGACAAACTAGGGCCACCCACTCAGTGGCGTCAAAATCGATTAGTGGCAAAGACTCAGCGGCCACTCGCGACAACTCAAGCAACTGGTCAACCATATGGATTAGTCTTAAATTATTTCGTTTAGCAGTATTTAGTTGCTCGATGCTATTGCTATCGGAAGCTTTTATTAGCAGATCTTCAATCACACCATTAACAATGGTTAGCGGTGTTCTAAATTCGTGAGAGATGTTGGCGGTAAATTCATCCTTAATATCGTGCAGTTGCTGTTCTGCTTTTTTTTGCTGGCTAACATTGGCTAATGTTACAATCAGCCGATCACGCGATAATTCTACGCCCTGCGATATCGAAACATGAACATCAATCGATTGATTTTTAGCGGTTAGTATTTTTGATTCGAGTTCCAAACCTTTACTAGATTTCGACAGCTGCTGTCGGTAACTTTGGTAATCGAAAAAATGGTGGAAAGCATCATCTTCTGGAATCAGATCGGAAAGTTTTTTATCCACTAATTCTATTACTGAATACTGTAGTAGTTGAGTAGTGGCTAGATTACAGGTAATTATTTTACCTTCTAAGGTAAGAGTAAGGATTGGATTACTTACCGAATTTAAGATCATTTGGTTGGAACTTACCTGCAACTCGAGCTCCCGAGTTCGCTGTTCTAACTGTGAGACTACCGATAAGTTTTTCGATTTCAACTTTATTAAATCGAATTTTCTTTTTTTATTCGTCTTGAACAATTCGACTATTTGAAATAGCGCGAGCGCTAAAGTAACAGCCAACCAAATTATTTGCACTGCTTGAAAGGAAGAGTTATCGACTAATTGACGTGTATCACTTTCCAATAGAAATAATAAAGAAATTACTCCTAAAAAAAATAAAGGACTATTTAAAATGTGATAGCGGCTAAAGGAGATTTCGAGTGTTTGCGCTTTAGCAACCTTGGAGAAAGTCTGAATACCGACAAAAAAGAGCAAGTAAGGGGAATACCAAATCCAATCTAACCACAGACTGGCGTTTGCTTTTGTCTCGAATAAAGTCGAATACTCTAAGAAATCTGCAACCAACCAATTTAAATTGGCTAATCCAAGAAAAATAAAAGCGTTGAATGAATAAGATTTTAACTGCCAAGCAAGGTGCCACCAACGTATCAATAAATAACTATCCATCAGCATATAGAAAAAGAAAGCTTGTTGGTTAACGTTATTCACGTTTACAACCGGTTGACTGGGTAATAAAACGAAATAGCTAAATGCACCAATAAGAAAGGTAAGAATACTTAAACTGGTAATTAGACTTCTTGGGCTCAAGAATTTGCTAGCACTGGAAAAACTTTTAATTTCGATCGCAGCAATCATTAATGCGTAATATAGAAAATAACTAATATTGGCGATAAAATCGCGAATGCCGGTAGAAAAATGTTCCCAATAAAACAACCTCAATAAGGTTAGTCCGAACCAAGACAAAAAAGCGCAGCCGATAAATAGCCAAAAAAGCGGCTCTAGTTTTTGCCGATTAAGCAGCAACTTTTGCCCGATTGTGACAATAAGAAATGCCAGTAACAGTGCATCAGAATATCGTGTCGAAAATGTTTGTATAATTGTTTGGTCGCTAAAAGGAAAAAGATAAACGATTAGCAATGAACAAAAAAGCATGCCGCCAAAAATATTTATTGCTGATAATTTGAATGTGCTGTTGGGCATTGTTCGGTCTAGTTCATCTCTGGTCGATCTCGCTATCATCTTTTAAAAATTACTCAAATGCAACCTAGCGGTATGTCGAAATTAGCGCCTAATCACGATGGCCCATCACGGTTTGATCGCAAAAGTGTGAATATTCACAAAATGGCCGAAAATTCACGAATTGTACAAAAAACGTGCGAAACAATCTTTTTTCTTATACACTCTTACAGCTAAATACAAGATAAGCTCAACCAATAATTATAAATAGACTTGTATTTCAATAAGATAGGCTAAAACGAAGTTTCGTTTTCTGGTGGTTAGCTTTGGTCAAATTGGCCGCTTGTAGCTAGAAGAATAACGAATAGGAGTCATTTGTGAAACAATTTACTTTCGGTAATAACCTAAAAACTTATCGACTTGCCATTTTATCACTAATTTTCATTTCTTTGGTTTTAGCTGGTTTAATTGCAAACAATACTCAAAATAATTCCAATAAGACCATAGTGGTCAATCAGCCGACTCAAAGCTATTTGATCCAAGGGACCGGCAGTGCTAAAAAAGTTAAAGCTGTCGGCGCTTTCATTACTCATCAACTCGATTTAATAGACGCCGTCGCTGCTAATTTAAATCAACAGCAATTCCAAAGGTTACAACAACAAGCGTTAAAACTAACCTCCAACCACCCGGTTCAATCTGCCGGTTTAGCTTGGGGTCAACGAATCAACTATTCAATAGCATCCGCCACTCAAATGAGCGGTGCTGAGACTTTGCACGATGCCAATATTTTTGGTGATGGTGTCACCATTGCGGTCATTGATACCGGCTTTAAATCTTTAAGCGGTTTAAGACAAGATGCCTATGGACGCCACCGCGTTTATGGAACTTTCGATGCGATTAAAAATAAAACGTCAATGAATAATAGCGATGACAGTGGACACGGCTCGCACGTCGCAAGCGTTGCTGTAAATAGTGAGCGAGATGCCAACGGTCGGTTCTACGGTATTGCACCGAATGCTCGCTTAATTAGCGTGAAAGCATTCGATAGCGCTGGCCAAGGTAATTATGCCGATATTATTCGAGGGATAGGATGGGCCGTTGCAAATAAAGATAACTACAATATTCGCGTGCTTAATATGTCTTTTAGTGCAACCCCTCGTTCACTCTATTGGGTTGACCCACTTAATCAAGCGGTCATGAGAGCTTGGCAAGCAGGCATTGTTGTGGTGACCTCTGCGGGCAATCGTGGTAATGGCCCAATGGGCATCGGTGTTCCAGGTAATGTTCCTTACGTGATCACGGTTGGCGCAATCACCGACAATTATTCACCCGATAACTTTAGCGACGACCGTTTAGCGAGTTTTTCTTCAAGCGGTCCTACCTTTGAGCGTTTTGTAAAACCAGACGTAGTTGCCCCCGGCGGGCATATGATGGGATTAATGGAAAGTCGCACTAATCTTGCGTCAACCTACCCTCAATACCACGATGGCGGTCAATACTTTCAAATGTCGGGAACTTCGCAATCTTCCGGTGTAGTAAGCGGCATTGTTGCCCTAATGCTAAGCCAAAATTCCACTTTATCACCGGACGATATCAAATGTCGGATCATGGCAACCGCTAAAGCAGCAGCAGATGTCAATGGCAATTGGACTTATACTGCTTTTGAACAAGGGATGGGTCAAGTCAACGCTTACGCCGCATATACCTCAATCGCATCGGGGTGTGCCAATCGAGGACTAGATATCAACAAAGATCTCAGCGGCGAAATGCATTATGCCGGTCAAGCGATGATCAACAACAATGGTGGGTATTATATTAATGGCCATAGCGAATTAAATTGGAATGGCGTAACCGATCAATCGAGCGGTTACAGCTGGTACGATGCTAATTCATGGAATGACGCTAATTCATGGAATGACGCTAATTCATGGAATGACGCTAATTCATGGAATGACGCCAATTCATGGAATGATGCCAATTCATGGAATGATGCCAATTCGTGGAATGATGCTAATTCATGGAATGATGCTAATTCATGGAATGATGCCAATTCGTGGAATGATGCCAATTCATGGAATGATGCCAATTCATGGAATGATGCTAATTCGTGGAATGATTTGCCAATTGCGACCAACGTCTGGGTTGATCAAGAATAAACCTTAACCATCCTAAATCATTGACTATCGAGAGACGATGCTTTCTCTCTCGTTTTATTCTATTTTGAGCGACCAATGAAATATTCCGCCAACTCTTTTTCAATAGCCACGCTATTTTTCATTTCGCTATTTTTTTCCACCAACCTGCCCGTTAAAGCTGATGAACTCATCAATGCTGAATTCGAACACCTTTCGACCGAACACGGACTTTCGCAAAAAACGGTTCAGTCAATTATACAAGATCACAACGGTTTTCTTTGGCTTGGTACTCAGGAGGGGCTAAACCGCTATGACGGCAAAAAACTAAAAGTTTTTCGCCATCTCAATAATGATAAAACAAGTCTTTCTAATGATTATATTCGAGATATTATCAGCGATAAAAGCGGCGGGTTATGGATAGCGACACAAGCCGGCCTCAATCAATTTATTGAAACAAACGAAACCTTTAAGAGAATAGAAATACGCGGCAAAAAAGAAAATGGTATCGATCGATTAAATACACTTTTTGAAGATAGTACTGGAAGCATTTGGATCGGTACCGATGGCAATGGGTTATTCAAGTTAGATCAAGCAGAAGGAAATATCAAAGTCTCGTCTTTTAAAATTTTTAAGAAATTAGAAAATACTGATGTACGGGTAATTTTTGAGGATTCTCGAGGAAGAATGTGGGTCGGTACTAACGGCAAAGGAATCTTTTTAATCAATTCAGATAAAAATAAAATTAAAACCTTTTATCAAAGTCCTTCAGAAAGTAAACTTCGCTACAACAGGATCCGCAGTATCATCGAAGATCATCGAGGACAAATTTGGATCGGTTCACGCGGTGGCGGCATCAGTCGTTTTAACGAATTATCAGAGACATTCACCTATTATCATAATGATGCAAAAGACGCGCAAAGCTTAAGTAGTAATCGTGTTTACCAAATTTTTGAAGATAATCAGCAAAGACTTTGGATAGCAACCGATGGTGGACTGAATATTTTCCAGCCAGAAGAAAATAATTTCGTTCGAATTCAACATAAAGCGTCACAACTTTCCAGCCTGAGTAATAATCGCGTATTATCAATATTTCAGGACGATGGCAACTTGCTTTGGTTCGGAACCCAGTCGGGTCTCAATCAATGGAATCCTATAACCGCAAAATTCGTTCATTATCGCCATACGAATGATCAAAGTGACAGCCTCGCTTATAATTATATTCATGGATTTTCCGAAAGTAACGACGGTACCCTCTATATCGCCACTTACGGTGGCGGGCTCGATTCATTCAACCCAAAAAAGAAAGTTTTCGAAGCGCCAGTTTTACCGTTGAGTAATGGTAAAAAAATCGACAATCATCTCACTACTTTATTGGTAGACAATCAAGAAAATCTTTGGATTGGCACTCTGTCTCAAGGCGTTTATGTTTATTCACTAAAGTCGAAAAAACTAATCAATTTTGATGCGAATGAAGCAGGGATTAAAAAACTTTCTGCCAATGGCGTTACTGATATTTTACAAGATAGCGATAATGAAATTTGGGTTTCCACTTACCGTGGCGGGTTAAACCGACTTAAAAAAAGCCGGGATGGATTCACCCACTACCGGCTAAACGATCAACAGAATGGCCTAACTAATGAGAATATTTTTCAGGTGATAGAAGATGACGAAGGTTATATTTGGATCACCACCGATGGTGGCGGTATTTTCAAACTGGATAAAAATACCGGGAAATTTAACAATTTTTCTCATATTAAAAAAAACCCAACTAGCCTTTCTGGAAATAACGTTACTTCTATTTATCAAGACACTAAAGGACGTTTTTGGATCGGTACTCAAGGCAATGGTTTAAACCGTTGGTCCGCCAAAGATAGGCGTCGCGGAACCAGTAATTTCAAACATTATACGATTGAAAATGGCCTTAATAGCAGCACCGTTAATGGTACGATTGAAGATGGAAAAGGGTTTATTTGGATCAGCACTAATCGTGGCGTTTCACGACTTAATCCAGCGACAGACGAAATTAAAAATTATAATCTTGCGGATGAAATACACGGTAACGAATTTAACGTTGGCGCATTGCATAAATCAGCTGACAACCGGCTTTACTTTGGTGGACTGGAAGGTATCAGCGCTTTTTATCCGAGCGAAATTATTGAAAATAAACATTTACCCAAAGTTGTTCTAACGCAAATCACTAGTGAAGGTCGTGAAGTTAAAATGGAACAACCATTGAGTCACCTAACACAGGTTACTTTCGATCATCAAGATTACTTGATTAGCTTTGAATTTGCCGCCCTCGACTTTTCCCAACCGAGCAAAAACAACTATCAATATAAACTGGAAGGATTGGATGAAGATTGGATTAATCTAGGTGTTCTAAACCGTGCAACCTTTACCAATTTACCATCCGGAAGTTTTTTATTGAAAGTACGGGGAAGCAATAACGATGGTATTTGGAGCGACGAAGCGATCAATCTACAAGTAATTGTTAAACCCGCACCTTGGGCATCTTGGTGGGCGTTTGTTATTTATTCGCTATTATTCGGCGCCGCATTAATTCTTGTTATTCGCTCTCAAGCAAATCGAATTGCCAAGCAAGAATTATTTCAAAAACATGTCAGCGATGAAATCCAATCGAAAACGGCACTGTTCGAAAAGGATAACCTTTCTTTAAAAGAGCAAGTTAAAAGTTATCAGTATAATAGCGGCAATGATTTAGCGACGGGCTTACCTAATCAAAGTTTTTTCACTGAACAACTCATTATTAGTTTGGATTGGTTAAGGAAAATTGGCGTTGAAGATAGCGATCAAAAGCTTTGTTGTTTGATTGTGAAACTGAGTTCGTTAACAGCTAATCCCTCAACAACCGACTCCCCAACGACTAACCCCTCACCAACTAATTTGGCGACAACTGAACCGGCGACCAATATTGATTCACGTTTAACGACTTTGGCCGAAAATATTAGTCGAATCGAACCCAACATTCATTTAATTGCCCGTTGGAATACTAACGAACTGGCTTTGTTATGTTTTGCAAAAAATGGCAAACAAATTTCAGAAATAGCAAAAAATATTTGTATGGCTGATGGCGGTGATAAGATATGTATGGGTTATACGCTTGCACCTTTACGCATTAATGACCCACAAAGTTTTCAATGGGAAACCGTATTAATGCTTTCAGAGCACACTATGAGAAGCGCCTGTAAACAGGCTGACACTCAGGTTATCGGTTTAACCGCTAGCCATCAAGCGCTTTCCGGGTTGTTAATTAAGGACGTGATGAAAAGCGAAAATATTCTTTCGATGAAAGATGTTTTCGAATTTAATATTTTCTGAATAATTTTTTGGTATTGATTTTGTAGAGTGGGCATTTTTTGTGCCCACCCTTTTCGTTTTGTATTTCCTAAAAATGGTGGGCAGTGGATAATTCCCACGCTACGACTGGATTAGATTGGATTTGATAATTAACCAATCTGCACCGAAAATACTTATACTATTTTTGGACGTCAATTGCTTATAACATCGGGAAATCGTTTTTATGGTTAGTTTTAACCTCGGTCGGCGACCTCTTACCAACATAAAGTCTTTCTATGGTAGGTACTATGTCTCGTTGCGAAGAGATGTTTGAGCTCTGTCATAGACTCAAATTAGACAAACAGTTTTAAGTTATCCTCTGTTCGCGACGTTGACGCGCGCTCCTAGCAGAATGATTTTTATAATTAGGTTTTTCGTAGGTCGGCTATCCTTTGCCGACATCAATGCTGGCCATCACTCAGATGGAAAATCTAAAATGTAATACCATTTTGCAATGAAACATTATGGCCATTCATTTCGTTCAATCGATTGGCTGACGTGATCAATGATTTTTCGGTAGTTTGCCAATCGATACAGGCATCGGTAATGGAAACGCCGTATTTTAATGAGTTTAGGTCCGGCGAAATTTTTTGATTGCCTTCCTGCAGATGACTTTCAAGCATAAAACCGATAATCGACTGGTTACCGTCAATAATTTGATCGATAATATTTTCTAAGACAACCGGTTGTTGTCGGTGATCTTTATTGCTGTTGCCATGACTGCAATCAATCATAATATTTTTTGACAAGCCAGCTTGTTGTAAACGCATTTCATATTGAGCAACATCTTTCGGGTGGTAGTTGGATGTATTGCCACCACGTAAAATCACATGACCGTAGCGATTGCCGGTGGTATTAAGCAAAGTTACTTGTCCTTGTTGATTGATTCCCATAAAACTATGGCCACTTGAGGCGGCCTTCATGGCGTTAATTGCAGCGCCCGCGGAACCGCCTGTGCCGTTTTTAAAGCCAATTGGCATCGAAAGACCGCTGGCCATTTCGCGATGAGTCTGCGACTCGCTGGTTCTTGCGCCAATTGCCGTCCAAGCAATTAATTCTGAGAGGTATTGTGGGCTAATAGGATCGAGCATTTCAGTTGCCACCGGTAATCCCAATTCCGCCAACCACAATAATAATTCTCGAGCAGTTTTAAGTCCTTGTTCCACTTCGAAACTATTATCCAAATTTGGGTCGTTGATCAGCCCTTTCCAGCCGACGGTTGTTCGAGGTTTTTCGAAATAGACTCGCATAACAATATACAAGTCATCCGAAAGTTCATTGTGCAGCGTTTTTAATCGTAACGCGTATTCTTTTGCGGATTTAATATCGTGAATAGAGCAAGGACCAACAATTGCCAGTTTACGCTGGTCTTTACCATCCAGTATGTCAGCGATCACTTGCCGAGCATTTGCGACAAAGTCCGCACCCGCGGGAGGCAAAGGCAGTTGCTCTTTGAGTTGATGGGGTGTCAGTAGCACCTTTTGCGAGGCAATATTAACGTTGTTAATTGGGTCAACGCTGACCAATGTATTAGCTTGCATAATGGTTTCTCGTTATCGGTTTGTAGTGGTTTAGCAAATAGCCGTGGCCAATAAAAATGTACTGTGCGAAGGTTTTATTGGGCCAAATAAATGGCTCTAGAAGATCGGATTTTTAAGTCTAGTTTCTAAAATACGCGTATGGATAACGGCGGGAATAGGCTATATAACGAGAGAAAGATAGGAATGAAAAGGCGGAGAAAAATGCTTCAATGAAATTGTTCAACGAACTAGAACGACCGCTCGACTGTTGGGCTGCTATTTGAGAGCGCAGAAATTGCGGCTCCTGAATTAATCCTTGGGTTTGTGACACGATCAATCTCCGGTTAGGGTAGTTTTGTTAAATTGTGGTTAATTAATAACCAATTTGCTCGAAGATTGGAAATAACTTTTTGATATGTTGCTGCTTCGAAATGCTAGGCTGAAGTGTCAGTTTATTTATATAGCTGAAAATAGCTCATCTCTAGAGACAGTTCTGAGCTTTTCTCGAAAGAGGCATTTTATTTGCTAATAGTTCTTGCGACGCTTGCTTGGCAGCGGCTTCTTCTTCAGGATACATTTCATTTTTCAATTTGTTTAGCGCTTTATGTGTGGTTAAGGAAATATCTAATTGGAAGCCGTAACAGCCGAATTGATTAAGTTGTCTCTTGTAAGTTAGCCATGTGTATTTTTCTGCCATGGACTGACTGTCTTCAATTTTTTTATCGATCATGGACTCATAACCAGCCTCGGCACCTTTTAAAAGGGTTTGATTGTATTCATCCTCACCAATTATTTCTTTGCATTTAGCGCTGTACAAACAACTTTGAAAATCTGAATAATTCATCGAGTCAGTATTTTTGAGTTGATTATAAGCGAGTCTAATATCCTCGCTAGAGCCATCCCTCAACGCTAAAGAGAAATCCTTTTTTTCTGGCTTTAGATCTTCTTTAATCTCATTGTTTATTAGTGAGCTATTGCTGCTGTCCCTGATAAAATCATTAGCAAAAGCTTCAACGCCCAGTTTGGCAGCTAAATAACGTGTAACGATAGCTTTGTTGGATAATTTTTGTGATATTTTATCGCAGGAAGTTGTTATATTATTTCTTCTGTTTGCTTTGACGTTCAAAAGCTCCATACTCTGTTCAAGCTCCGTAGACTGCATATTTTCTTCAATATATTGCTTGTTAATAAAATGTACTTGTTCCTTATAATCTGAACTTGTGCCATCGATATTAGTAGAAACATTTTGGCACTCTGTTAATACCATAATAGTCGCCAGCATATAATCAGTTTCTCCGGCATCTAGCCTATCTAAAGATTCACGCAGCAAGCTTAGAAGATCACCATTTGATAGAGCGTCCCAATACTCCTGGCTCAATTCGTTACGAGTTGAGTTAAGAAGTTTATAGCGGTTTTTAATAGATGTTCTGAAGGATGTTTCAACTGCAGTCAGGTTGGATGAATTAGTGGTTAATGGTGAAAAGTCTGATGTACCGGATTTATTGGTACTATCGCTTTCTGATAAATCTTTTTTTAGCTCGTCTACTGCGAGGTTCAAATTCACTTCTAGAGAGATCACTAGAGCAATTAAAAAAGAAATAAAAATTAGTGTTTTTTTCATGAAAGAGTGTGTTTCAGTAAAAGTTACTATATTTTATTATTTTTCGGTTTCTTCAAACGCTCTACTTCCTCTCTAATCATCCTTTCTAATTCGGCACTATTTTTCTGTACTCTTTCCATGCCTAGCTTCGATCCTTTGGCCATTAATTCTGGCATCAATTTAATCGTTTTTCTTCCTGTTTCCGTTTGGTAGAATTTATTGATATCTCTCAGCTCTTGAGCCGTAAATGCTTCTGCATAAATTGCGACTAAGTCAGGTTTAAGGCTTTCGAAACTCATATGTTTTGATAAAAATTTCGTCATAACAGACTTAAAGGGTGCCATCGCAGGGTTTTGCTGAATTTGTGCATCGAGTAGTTGATCGATGGAGCTTTCCAATACCTTTTGCATATCCATCGAGTTAACCATTTTCTCTGCTTCTTCAATGGCGCTTTTAAGTGTTTCTTTGCTCGTTTCTATTTTTGCAACAGCGTTTGCTTCGTTTTTAGTTGTGACTGAAGCGCATCCGTAAATGGAGGTGCAGATTATTAAGGTTGATAGTGCTCTAAGTTTTTTCATTGGTTCCCTCTGAGTTATTTTTGTTGTCCACTAAACTATATGCGTTCGTCAACTTCGCAGTTAAATTCGAACGTTTATCAATTTTCCGCTACGAATTGCATTGTGTAGATTAGTTTATTTTGACGTATAGCTTTACCATTAACAATCTTTGCAGAAAACTGATTTTCCTTTACTTTTTGAACTGCTATCTTTGAGAACTCCTCTTTTAAGTTAGTCTCTATTACTTTTATATTCTCTGCTCGACCTTGTTTATTGAGATCGAATTCGAGCTTCACGAATCCGTCGGCGGCCAGTAAAAAAGAAGATAAAACTAGTCCAATAAAGAAAGTCGTAAATATTATTATGTTTTTCATTTTATTCCTATAGAGAGATATTGATTCTGTAAAACATACTGTAGAACATAAATGCTAAAATTAACCTCAACGAAATATTATAACAATCGCGCTATCACGAATATTTCGAATTCACCAGATCTTTAGGTTTTATTGAATTTCATCATAACTGATTTTAACCGTTTGAATCCAGCCCCATTCTTTTTCAGCTTTAAGTTCGCGTTTATAGGGTCGTGGTTTAATATTCAAGTGGCTTTTATCGACCCAGCTTATTTTCGGTGAAGATTTTAAAGCCTGTCCATCAACGATATAAACATTTCCACTCTCGTTTTTGAGAGTTTCTTCTTTTTCGATTATGCTAACTTGAGTACTGTAATTTGTTGTAGCGCCGCAATTACGCGTGAATATTACAGCTTTAAGCGATCTATCCGGTGAGTAAATTTCTTTGTGAATACCATTACTACAGATATTGCTTGAGTTTTTCATTAGAAAAACAAATGCCACAACCAAAACAACCAATATTACTATCGCGGTGTACTCTAGCTTTCTATTTGATTTCTTCGTTTTCATTATTGTTTACCTTCAATTACTTTGCCGGTAGTAATATCAAATTTTAAAACGAAATAACTCCCGCTTGCGTCATATCCCTCTACTTCAAAGACATAGTTATTAGTTCCGGGAATTTGTTTTATCCCATTGACCGTATAGTCTCCATGTCGCTTATTTGTAATTTCGTTCACTCGTCGGTTCAAACCGAAGGACTCAATATCACTATTCGAATAACTAATGAGTTTTTGTCCTCCCATATAGAATGCCAGTTTTGAACTTCGGCCAATCTTAGTAAGAACCTCTTTATTATTTTCAATTCGCATAGGCTCTAGGTGAATCACACACCACTGCCCTTTCAAAGGGCTCCACCCTAAAAACAATTGTCCACGCATGTAAAATGGGTAGCCATTCAGCGTTACGTCATTGTCGTTTTGCACTTTATAGACAGTAGTAGTGCCTGCAGAGCCGTAGTTTTCTGATGGAATTGATCGAATATAATATTGTCCTTCGAAGAAAGATTGGACTGCTGCTCTATTTTCACCTTTACCTGAAATTTTTGAGGCGTTAGTATTTCCTAGAAATGCTATGTAAACAACAAACCAGAATATTACTTTTACTTTATTCATAAATAAGTTATCCACTGTAAAAATTGCAAAGATATTATTTTCCGCTTAAAATCAATTTTTTAATTTTATAGGCCTTAACGAAGTGATCTAATTGGTGAGTTTGAATCCACCAAGTTGCAACTTCCATCAGAAGTTCAGGGTTATCATTTTTATTTGCAAAGAAAGCGTAAAAGGAAACACCGACATCATTACCTTTGCTCTTGATTTTTTTATTACAAATTTCGATAATATTTGATCTTAACTCTTCTCTCATTTTTGTTTGATTCCAATTCTATGCAGCGAAATAATAACTATTCTATATTATACCAACTCGCAGAAGTCAGCTAATCATTTTGAATTATCCTTCTAGATACAACTATAGCTTCTTTAGTTTTTGTTATCTTCCGAAAGATTTATTACTTCTGCCTTTTCCGTTCTAACCTCGATTCCCATATCTTTGAGCATTTTGACTATATCGTCAATTTGATTTTGTTCCACAATATCTGATGGAAGATATTCTAGAACATCAAGATAACTAATATATCCGCCTTGAGACTTTGCTTGCTTAACGAGATCTCTCATTTGGTTCATGGCAAACACTTTTCCTTTTGATTCTAGGATTTACCTAAACAAACGTTTAAGACCAATTTCTATTTCTTAGCTCTCGTACATTTTTCAACTTTTTGGATGATGCCGTGTACGACTTCAATGATATTGGTAACTGCCGACATTAAATCGTGAACAAACCGCTCGCTTGTATACATGGATAACCAAGTTAGAATTCTAAAATCGAAGGGTCACCCATTTGATTTACATCCAATGACTATTGAACAGTAAAGTCAAACGAGTCCTCTAACGTTGTATTCACCATGACACCGAAAGCCCTATAATCGCCGGAAGTTAGGATTTCTGAATTGCTTAGTAATTGATCCCAAGGTTGGCTAAATTCAACCATTTCACCGGCTGCTATATTTAACGTGGTGAGAGCTTGAGTAAAATCCTTATCGTCCGACCATCGCCAAACCTGAAGTGACGATGATGCCACATAAAAGTCAAATTGAAGCGAACTATTAAAATCTATTGTAGCATCTGCCGAGCCATTATTGGTTACCGCAACATTAAAATTGATAGTTTCATTTTGAATGTAGTTTTCCGATAATTGATTAAAATTGTCACGCAAGGTCAAGGCTATTACCAAGTCAGGCTTATCTAACTCATCTATTCCCGTTATAAAATTCTCCAAGCTGTAGATTATTTCATCATCGGCAGTCATCAAGTCATAATCTATACTAATTCGCGTTGGAAAACCCAATGTATCGTGATAAGTAACATTGATGGAAGCAGCGTCACTGTCAATCGCCTCGCGAATGATTGCGAAGTAACCATCAATTGGTTTTTGCAAAGATAAATCATCGCCGATTAAATAGACACCGGTATTCGAATAAAAAGCCCTCGTCAATTGCGATTGCTCAATCAAATTAACAACTTTTCCTCTTGGAAGACAATTACACAAAATACTGGTGGTAATTTGGTAATCTACCACCCCTTGTTGTTTCCAAAGTGTTAGATTCTTTTTGAAATCGGCTTCGACAACACTCTCATTATCTGAGCTATTGCAGCCAGCAATTAGAATTAATAATAAAATTGAAAGTAGAGCGTTTATGATTGAAGTGTTGTTCATGACTTTTTCCTTGTAGTAACGAGTCTAATGAGTATAACAAACTCGTGAATCTAAAATTGTTAAGCTTTGTAAAACTTGGAGGCTTTGAATAACTGAAATAGAGTCTGGCTTATCTTGCAACAATCAGGTCGCGCATTTATTTGCAATAGGTCCACTTTTTATGAGAAATTACTGCGGGTAAGGGGGATAGGCGGAACATGTTTGAGCCGACCAGTTTATTGGCGCTGGCCTTGAGGTCTTATTGCAAGGATTGTGGTAAAAATCAAGAATACAATTTCATCGGTTTCAGGTTGTCATATAAAGGAGTTATCCCTTTTGTTACTAATAAGGGATAAGCTGAAGGGGGAAGAAGAGACGAAGATGTCAAAAGCCATAGAGCTTCTCGGGATGCCAAAGTCTCTTCTCCCTTTAGCTGTTCCGAGCTTCTTTTAACAGGTCTCGTTAAATCGCCTTTAACGAATATGATAAAGCCAGAAACAGCCCTTCAGCCACCATCAACAAGGGTAATAGAATATCATGAAAAAAGCACCTTCTATTAAGTTATTTAGTCAATCTCTTGGAATAGGAATTGATATATCCAAAGCTAATTTAGCCATTGCAGGCCTGACAAATAATGATTGGCTCTACAAGAGTATTGCCAACAAAAAGCAGTCTCTTAGACGTTTCGCCAAGATACTGAGCGAAGCGGGTTATGAAAATAAAATTATTTGTGAATCGACCGGCCACTACCATTTGAAACTAGCGGTTGTTTGCGAAGAATTTGGTTTAAATTTGCTCGTCCTTAATCCGTTGCAAGCGAGTAAACACAGCAAGGCAAAAATAAGAAAAGTGAAAACCGATCCAGAAGATTCCTATACCTTGGCAACCATGTGTCTAACCGAGCGTAACTTGCCTGAGCCAGCCCATATCACCTTACCTAAGGCTTTGATTCGATTAAAGATGGGACAGCTAGCCAGTCTGGAAAAGCAGCTTCAGAAGATGAGTCAGAGCTTGAATCAATATGAAGAAACCTATCGGGAACTAGGACTGGAGTTGAGTGAAACCCAACAAGCTTTGCGAGAGCAACAATGTACTTTGAAAGGGCTTCAGAAACAGTTTCGGAAAGAGTTGGATGCATTGTTAATTGAAGCGATACCGGACAAAAAAGATTTTGAAAACCTTTGTAGTGTACCAGGCTTTTCAAATAACGTTTCTGGCCTTGTCGGCAACCTAAGGCGGGATGTAAAAAGTGCCGATTCGTGGGTCGCTTTCATCGGTTATGATGTCAGTATACGGGAAAGCGGTATATGGAAAGGTCGAGGCAAATTAACCAAGCGAGGCAATGCCTATTTAAGGAAAAGAATGTTTCAGGCTGCTTGGGGAGCTTGTCTAAGCTATGACTACATGAGGACTTATTATGATAAGCTTAAAGAGGATGGTCGAAATCATGTCGAGGCAGTTTGTATGATTGCTCGAAAGCTACTAAGAATTGCTTACCATGTGGTAATGAATAAAACACCATTTGATAAAAACAAGTCGGTTTTTGGTTAAAATATTTGACAATGGCCTTTAACAGGCATCCCGAC
>Ga0316209_1000621_pt1 | contig 54573 bp, 47 predicted proteins | sample 6monopyrite_MG_FD_204945 | JGI IMG/M metagenome (GOLD analysis project Ga0316209, IMG submission 204945) | Microbial mat bacterial communities from mineral coupon in-situ incubated in ocean water Damariscotta River, Maine, United States -... | ecosystem: Environmental > Aquatic > Marine >... | reverse complement strand
TTACAACAATTTGATTGCAATCAAATTGAGGTAAATGTTGATTCACTAATACGGTTTGACCCTGTTTATGGTTAAATTCAGTAATAAAATCAATACCATTTACTTTTTGCCCATTTAATGTAACAAATAAGCTGTTTTCATTAATTAAAGGTGAACGGCTGTCTATAATTATATTTTGAATAACTTGTGTTGCATTCCCATATAGTTTTCCTTTAACTATTTTGGTGATTTGTGACAAAGTGTAGTTCAAATTCATGAGTTTAAAATAAAAAATGTATTCGTATTTGTTGTGTGGCCAATTGATTTATAAAAAAGCAAAGTTCAAACTTTATTCAGTATAAAAATCCATACCCGAACTTACATTAATACCAAAAGTATAAAATATTTCATCAATTCATCTTAACTCTTTTAAAATGTTAGGCTATATTTATTATTCGCCATAATGTTTGCATAAAAAAACCCATTTTGCTATTTACAAAATGGGTCTTTAATTTTTTTTGAAAAGAAATTAAGCGTCTAACACTTCCATGTCATCTTCTTTTGATTCTTCAATACTTTCATTTTCTCCTGGTAATACTTTTCCTGTAAATGCTGGATAGTCATCAGTGTAAAAATTTAAGTAACACTGTACTCTATATCCCCATCTACCAGTACCAACAACAAAATCAAACATTCCTTTTGGAAATTTACCCGTAAATAAAATTATCCAAAAAGCAATCATTTGAACAAACATAGTAGCAATCATTCTAAAAATTAAAACAATCATGTGCGGGATCATTACATAATAGATTCCAAAAATTGCTCTAATTAATACTGTTCCTCTACTAACATCTTCTCGGTATGCAATATCAAAATTTGTGTTTTCATCTGTCCCATCTAAGCCAAATGCTGGATATCCGTCAGCTAAATTTGATAATCTAGCATTCACTCTTAATTGGTAACGCATAAATTTTACTTGATAATCCCACATTCCTCTAGGGTATTTACCAGTAAATAAACACGTCCAAAAAGCAATAATTCTAACAAACATTAATCCGATTGAAAAAATCATAATCATTATCCCATGCGGAATCATAATATATATACCTCCGAATAAAGCCCTTAATAATAATTGTCCACGAGAATAATCTTCTTGATGTTTTACATAATAATTCATATATAATTAGTTTTTTAGTTTAGGCAATACTAACTATAATAAATTAAAAAACAAAGATAAAATATGCTTTTTTATAGATTAACAGACAATTTTTAGTCCTTAAAGATGAAATTAAGGTTGAAATTTCACTGGTTTACCGTCTTCAGTAATCTCTATGCCTTCATTAAAATGTTTAACAACGGCTTTGTTACCTCTTTTGTCATACAAAATCATTTTACCATGCTTTACACCATTTTTGTATTGAATTTCTGATGTTACACGGTGAGGCCGCCATTTATAGGTGATTGTTGTTCCGTCTAATCGCCCATTTTTGTATTCAATCGTCTGCATTTCTTTAACACCTCCTGGATAATAATACACCCATTTTCCATCTTCTTTTCCATTTTTATAATTTCCCTCATGGGTTTTTTTACTGTCTTTTTGAGAGTACCATATCCAGTGTCCATCACGCACACTTTCGGGCAATTTTCGTTTTGAATAAGGCCCAAATTTTATGTGCTTTTTATAATTTATGATCTTATAACTTCCCTCTTCTAATATTTTTCCTTTGGCAGAATAATTTTTCCATACCCCAACTTTAAGGTTGTTTTGATATGCCCCCGAAATGTGTAATTTTCCTTTTTTATAATATGATTTCCAATCGCCATCTAACACGCCTAAGGTAAAATGAGCTTCATTTTTAATGTCACCGTTTTCAAAATATTGTTTCCAATCTCCATTTTCTTTACCTTCAATAAAATCACCCTCTTTCAACAATTTACCATTTTCCCACCAGGTCATCCATTTTCCATTTTCAACGTCATTTTTATAAGTTCCTTCTTTCCATTTACTACCGTCTCTGTAGTAAAAATTCCATTTTCCATCCCTTTGTCCTTCATTAAATTTACCTTCATATTGTTTGTGTAAAGTGTCACCAGCATACCAATATACCCAGTCACCATGCTGAAGTCCATTTTTAAAATCACCCTCCATATCAACAGTTCCAATGTTAGTGTACCAAGTCCAATGTCCGTCTTTTTGACCGACATTAAAATGGCCTTCTACATTGGTTTTTCCGTTGTCATAATATTTTTTATAAGGACCATCTAATTTTCCATTAGAATAAGTCATATTTCGGTCTAATTTGCCTGTGTAATAAGTGAAAGTCCATTTACCTTCTTTTTTCCCATTTTCATATTGACCCGATACTAATTTTGTACCGTGAACATTATATTCAACAAATTCGCCATTTTTTAAGCCATCTTTATATGTGTATTTTTCATTCACCAATCCATTAGATTGAAAAACAATATATGTTTCGCCATTACCATCTTTTAATGTTTGAGTGGAATCAATTAGCCAAAAGTTTTTTACAAAACTAATACTGTCTTCAAAAAATCCTTCTTGTTGGTGGTAGCCAGTAAAATAATAGGTTGTCCATAAATCAACAGGTTCACCATTTTTGAATTTGCCTTTAGCTTGTATTTTACCATTGTCATACCAAGCCGAAAAAATACTGTCTTGAACACCCATTTTAAAGTAACCTTTCTCTTTTATTTTTCCATTGTTGTAATAAGCCAAAACCTCTCCATTAAGCTCTCCTTTCACATAATTTCGAACTTCAACCATTACCCCTTCTTCATTCCAATAAGACCATTTACCATGTTTTAATGTAGTTTCTCCTTGAAAATCATCTGCATAAAAAAAACCTCTACTCATGGGTTGCGTTTTTTCAAAATCCCAAAAATTGGTTTGTAATTTGTGTTTGTTTTGGGCGTTAATTGATAAAGTTAGCCCAAAAATGAATAGCAATAGCAAGTGAATTTTCATACTTTTATTTTGTGTATAACACATAAATTATAATTTAGTTACAGGGATTTAATCCCAGAAGAAATGCCTTGAATAAGAAAAATAAATCCAAAGCAAATTAATATAATTCCTAAAACACGGTTTATTATTATCATCCAAGCAGGAGTTAAAACATTTTTTAATTTTTCGGCACCAAAAATTTTAAAAACATCAATGGTAAAAAATGTGGCTAAAATAACACCTAAATAAATCAAAACAGTCATGTCCTCAGTACACCAACTGAGTTTTTCTTTCCCTCTTAATGTACCAATAATGGTTAGCCAATAAAACAGTACACCAGGGTTTACTGCATTTAAAAAAAATCCTTTTATGATGGTCGTAAAATAATTATTAGATTTTAAATCATTAGGGTTAATGCCACCCTTTTTTTTGCGTGGTAATTTTGTCCTCATGGTCATAAACCCAAACACTATAAAAATAACACCACCCACAATTAATAACCAATAAATGTGTTTATTATCTTGTAATTCTGCAACTTGATTAACAAAAATATAGGCAATTGTGATGTACATTAAGTCGCTGATAAAAACTCCCAAGTCCAAAAATAAAGCTGATTTTACGCCTTTTTTTACACTGGTTTCAAGCAAAATAAAAAATACGGGACCAAGCATGATACTGAGTACCAAACCAAGACCAACTCCTCCTAGTATTAAATTTACCAAATTTTAATTATTGATTTTTCACAAAAATACAAATTGTTGTGCGGTCTAAAACTTTTTCTAGCATGATTTTTCTCACAACGTAATGTCAAGATCAATTAAAATAGGGCAATGGTCACTATGTACTGCCTCCGATAAAATAATTGATCGGTTTAATTTACTGCGCAACGATTCTGTAATAAAATGGTAATCAATACGCCAACCCAAGTTTTTACCCCTTGCTCCAGCACGGTAGGTCCACCATGTATAATTGTGAGGTTCTTGATTTAACTCTCTAAATGAATCAACCCATCCATTTGCTAAAAATTTGGTTACCCAATCGCGTTCTTCTGGCTTAAAACCAGATGTATCTTTATTTCTTAATGGGTTGTGTATGTCAATTGAAGTGTGACAAATATTGACATCACCTGATACCAATAAATTGGGTCTTGTTTTTTTTAGTTCATTAATATAAGTATAAAACTCATCTAAAAAATCCATTTTGTATGCTTGACGTAAATCTCCACTCGATCCAGATGGAAAATAACAACTTAATACCGAAAAATCACCAAAGTCTGCTCTGATTATACGCCCTTCTTTGTCAATTTTTTCTATTCCACAGCCGTATTCAATGTGGTCGGGTTTGGTTTTTGTTAAAATAGCTACCGAACTATACCCTTTTTTTTCGGCCGAAAACCAATAACTTTTATAACCAGCATCTTCAAAAATCGATAAATCTAATTGTTCTTTATGTGCTTTTGTTTCTTGTAAACAAATGATGTCAGGGTCAACTGTTTTTACCCAACCCATCCAATCTTTTTTTAAAGCAGCTCTAATGCCGTTTACGTTGTATGATATAATTTTTGCCATTGTTTATTTTTTTTGGGCATTCCACCGTTCATTTCAATCTCGGTGTCGGGCTTTACGCTGTATCTTTTTTAACTTTGGAGGTTGAGACGCTCGAAATCCCAAAGTTAAAAAAGGATGTCGTTTCAATCCCTAATGCAATTGGTGGTAAATTTAAAGATAATATTAATTTTTTAAGTAAAACATAAATAAATTACGTTCTCAATATGTACTTTCGGTAAATAAATTAAACTATGGCTAAAGTAAAAACATCTTTTTTTTGTCAAAATTGTGGTGCAGAATCACCCCAATGGGTAGGTAAGTGTTCGTCTTGTAATGAGTGGAACACTTTTGTTGAAGAGGTTTTAGAAAAAACCGACAAAGCAAAAGTTCCGTTTTCATCTAACCAAGATAAACGGGTGGTTAAACCCCAACTTATAAATGAAATAAAACACCATAAAGAAGATAGAATAGTTTTATCTGATGGTGAATTAAATCGTGTACTAGGAGGTGGACTTGTGCCTGGTTCACTAATTTTATTTGGTGGTGAGCCTGGTATTGGAAAATCAACACTTTTGTTACAAACAGCATTAAAACAACCAACTTTAAAAGTGTTGTATATTTCGGGAGAGGAAAGTGAACAACAGATTAGTATGCGTGCCGATAGAATTGGTAAAAAAGAAGCCAATTGTTATGTACTAACCGAAACTTCAACCGCAAATATTTTTAGACAAATAGAGGAGATGAAACCAGAGTTATTAATTATAGATTCTATTCAAACATTGCATTCACCTTCAATTGAAAGTTCACCCGGAAGCATATCTCAGGTGCGAGAATGTACTGCCGAATTATTACAATTTGCCAAGCAAACTGCAACACCCGTTTTTTTAATCGGACATATTACAAAAGATGGCGGTATTGCAGGTCCAAAAGTATTAGAGCACATGGTTGATGCAGTTTTACAATTTGAAGGAGACAGAAATCATTTGTATAGGCTATTGAGGACAACAAAAAATCGTTTTGGCTCAACAAATGAACTAGGTATTTACGAAATGACCGGAACAGGTTTGCGTGAAGTTGAAAATCCGTCTGAAATATTAATCAGTGGCAACACTGAAAATTTAAGTGGCATTTCAATCGCATCAACTATTGAGGGTGTCCGCCCTATGTTAATTGAAGTGCAAGCTTTGGTGAGTACTGCTGCTTATGGTACACCACAACGTTCGTCAACAGGTTTTGACTTAAGGCGAATGAATATGCTTCTAGCAGTTTTAGAAAAAAGATGTGGTTTTAAGCTCGGTGCAAAAGATGTATTTTTGAATATTGCAGGTGGTATAAAAGTGGATGACCCTGCTATTGACTTAGCTGTTGTTAGTGCTATTATGTCGTCAAATGCTGATATCCCAATCGATTCAAAAGTAAGCTTAGCAGCTGAGGTCGGTTTAAGTGGAGAAATCAGACCCGTAAACAGAGTTGATCAACGCATACATGAAGCTCAAAAGTTAGGGTTCGAAAAAATAATTATCTCAAAATCTAACACAGGTATAAAACCAGATCAATATGCTATTGAAGTTGTAAAATGTGGAAAAATAGAAGAAGTGGTGAGAAGTATTTTTGGTTAAACAACTAGGTGCTAAACCTTAATTTACTCATGTTTAATATTTATAGGTTTACTACACCAAATGGTTGAGAATTGATTACCCCCACAACCGACTTTTTTACAACTGTCACACCACCAACTATTTATGGCATAGACTATATGTTTTCTAAAACGCTATCTACGACTTGTGATGTGATACCATTTAGGAATTGAATTGCGCTATAAAAATAATTACCTAATTTTAAACCATAATATACCAATTATACTTTGAAGTGATTTTTGATTGAAATGAAAAAAAGTGCATTTCAATGTTAATTCGGTATTATATCAATATCTTTACAATAATTAAACAATAAATGAGTTTACTTGATATGAAATTTAAAATACCAATAATTCTTTTATTATTTACGATCAATACTTTGACGGCTCAAATCAACATGAATGATTGGCGTGTCCATTTTTCAATAAATAACACAATTGGAATTTCTAATAGTAAAAATGTGGTTTTTATGGCCACTACTAACGGCATTGTCAAGTGTGATAATGATGACAATTCTATTAGCAATTTAACCGTTACAAATGGGCTTACAGATTTAAACATAAGTGCCATTGGAGATAATAATGATGTTGTAATAGTTGGCTACGTAAATGGAAATTTGGACGTAATAAAAGACAATACAATCACAAACGTTCCATGGATTAAACGTGCACAAATCTCGGGAAGTAAAACAATTAATAATTTTTATTTTAATGACAATAGCATCTATATTTCTACAAATATTGGTATAGTTGTTTATAATATTGAGAAAAATGAAATTGAAGATACTTATCACCCATATACAAATGCTGAGATTAATGACCTAACAATATTTAATGACTCAATATATGTAGCGACCGACAATGGTATTTATGTAGCTTATAAAAACAACAATTATTTAACTGACGTCAATCAATGGTACAAAAAATTAGACCTACCAACCTCAATTAAAACTGGTGTTATTTCTGAAATTGAAACTTTCGACAATAAATTGTTTTTTGTATTAGATTCAGATAATTTTAATGAAGACTCTCTTTTTTATTTATCAAACACAAACACATTGTTTAATTATTTTACTGAGCCTGTAAGTGTTGTTAATCTTTCAGCCGAAACGGATGTGTTATTAGTTTCAAGATTTTCTTCTGTTTATGTAATCAATAAAGATTTGTCATTCAAAGATTTAATTTATGACTATACATTTGGAATTGCTCCTAACCCAAAAGGATCCATATTATTTAATGATGAATATTGGATTGCAGACAAAAATAATGGAATGATTAGAGCAACATCAACATGGAATAATTCTCAAATTTTTTCCAATACACCTTATTCGGATGGTTGTTATAGATTAGATATTCAATATGGCTCTGTTTTAGTTGCAGGTGGAGGATTGACTTCAAATTTGCACAACAATTATTTTAGAAATGGCGCTTATTTATTTAAAGACGAAACTTGGGTGAATTTTAACGCATCTACTCAAGCAGAAATAAAAGATTCACTACTTTGGGATGTTATTTGTGTCAGTATCAATCCAAACAATACCGAACAAATGGCTTTTGGAAGCTATTCAAAAGGGGGATTAAGTATTATAAATAAAGACAATATAGTTGATAAAGTTTATACAAGCAATAATTCTCCTCTTGAAACACAAAGCGGAAATGGAGATACCCATATTATTTCTGATGTTAAATATGACAATGATGGAAATTTATGGGTAGTAAATGCCGGTGTTGAGCCATTAAAAATGTTATCCAAAGATGGTATATGGTACACATTCAGTTTAGGTTCTGCTGCAAAAGATAAATACCCTTACAGATTATTCATTGACAGTAAAGGTTATAAATGGGTTGCGATTCAAGGCGTTGGAATTGTAGTATATAACGACAATGGTACATATAGTGATACTTCTGATGATGAATTTGTAACCTTAACAACTGCTGACGGTTATGGTAGTTTACCCTCAAATGCTGTAAAATCAATTGCTGAAGATATTGATGGAGAAATATGGATTGGAACAGAGACCGGTTTAGTTGTGATGTATTCAACTAATACAATTTTTGATGGAGCATACGGAGATGCTGATGCGAGTGAAATTTTATTTAAATATGGAGAGGAAGTAGAAATATTACTCGGTACTTCAACTATTACTTCTATTGTGATTGATGGTGGAAATAGAAAGTGGATTGGAACAAGTTCTTCTGGTGTATTTTGCTTCTCAGCTAATGGAACAGAAGAAATATATAGGTTCAATACCGACAATAGTCCACTGTTGTCAAATGGGATATTAGATATTAAAATTGATCATGCTTCTGGTGAAGTTTATTTTGCAACAGAATCTGGTTTAATATCATTTAGAGCAGATGCAACAATTGCTGATAACGACTTCACAAACATTTCAGTCTTTCCAAACCCTGTCCGACCTGATTTTGGAGGTGTAATCACTATTGAAGGTTTAGGATATGAGTCTGACGTTAAAATTACTGATGTTTCGGGTAATCTCATTTATCAAACAACATCTAATGGTGGAACGGTAATTTGGGATGGTAAAAGACTTACTGGTGAACGTGTTCAATCTGGAGTGTATTTAGTTTGGTCAGCAAGTACAAGTGGAAAAGGGAAAGCTGTTGCTAAAATTTTATTTATCAATTAAATTTTACTTTGTAAACAATGGCAATTTATAACACTGAAGGTATTGTTTTACAAAAAATAGATTATTCAGAAACCAGTTTAATTTTAAAAGTGTTGACGCAAGAAAAAGGGCTACAAAGCTTTATTTTTCAAGGTGCAAAACGTAAAAATAAAAAAGGACAATTGGTTTCTCCTTTAGCAATTCTAAACATTACATATTTTCAACGCAAAGAAAGTGATTTATCAAAAATAAGTGCAATTGAATTAGCTCAAATTTTAAATGACATTCCTGTTAATCCAATTAAGTCTTCTATTCTATTCTTTATAAATGAAGTATTACAAAAAACAATAAAGGAAGAAGAAGTGAATGCCGAATTATATTCATTTTTACGCCATAGCATAGAAATTTTGGACGCTATGAATAGTTATTCCCATTTTCCGATTAAATTTTTACTTGAATTATTAAAACATTTAGGGTATTATCCAATTATTGAAAAAGACGCAACTTATTTTGATTATTTGAATGGGAAATTAACAAAACATCAACCTAGTCATCCAAACTATATGGAAGGTGAAAATATGGCATATTTAAAATTATTATTTGAGGTAGATTACACGAATGAAGACCTAAAAATCCCTTACCCAAACCGACAAATAATTCTTTCAAATATTTTAGAATACTATAAAATGGTTATTAGTGATTTTAAGTCCTTAAAAAGTATAGATGTATTAGAATCTATAATGCATTAGTAAAATTCACCCCTCTATTTCAATTTACTCAACTCTGATTTCAAATGAATAATTACATCTACTTCTGTCGAGTTTACATTTTTTATTTCGGCCAAAAGAACACTTATCCAATCTGTTAAATGAATCAAATATAGTTGTTGAATCAATGGAGTTGACCCAATCGCATCAATCTCATAAATGGCATTTGTTTTGTTCGAAATAATACCTTTACAAATTTCCCACCTTTTTTGTGTACGATAAAAGTCAAATGAAGAATTTAATTTAATAACTGCAAAATTTTCATTTCCACCAGCCCATCCAACTAATTCATTATGATTCATCTCAGGTAAAGCGTGATGCCAGCATAATTCTTTTGCATTTTCATTAATTTGTTGTCTAAACCTAACTAAAACACCTTCTAAACTTGCATCACCATAAATGACTAAATGTTTGTTGTGAATTTCATTTGCTAATTTAAATGCATCTTTTTTTATATTTTCTTCATGCGCCTCAACATAATCAATAATTTCGGTTAATTGATTGGTGAAAATCGTTGAAACAAGATTATGTTTTTGAAAAATAAATAATAATTGAACCAATGAATAAGCTAACATTCCTCTTGGTTGCTCACCACCAGGTACCACAAAATGATTCCAATTATTCTCTTTTGATAATTGTAGTAATTCTCCTCCAGAAGTAATTGAAACAACTTCAGCACCTCTTTTATGGCTTTCTTTTACAGCAGTTAAGGTTTCTTCAGTATTTCCCGAATAGGAAGAAGCAATTACCAAAGTATTTTCATCTACAAAATTTGGAATAGAATAATCATTAGTAGTAACAACTGGGATTTTAATCTCATCTCTAATTAATAAAGAAATTATTTTTCCACCAATTCCTGAGCCTCCTAAACCACATATTAGAACAGAATTAATATCCTTATCTGTAGTCTTAAAATGAGCTTTTTCACCAATTATAATCGCTTCCTTAATCTGATTCGTAAAATTTCCAGTAATTTCTTTCATTCGGTATTTTCAATATTCAAAGGTATCAAAGATAAACTTTTTTAGTCTGAAAATTGAAAAAGATGTCTAAAAAATAAAAATTGGGTTTATCTTTGAAAAAAATTACATTAATTATGAGTACTAACGACCTTTCTGAGCAAGAAAATCAAAGAAGAGAAGCTTTGACAAAATTAAGAGATTTAGGCATAGAACCTTATCCAGCAAAACAGTTTCACGTTGATACATTGTCAACAGAAATAAAGCAGAATTTTGAAGAAGGCAAACAAGTGGTTATTGCAGGTAGATTAATGGCACGTAGAATTCAAGGGAAAGCATCTTTTGCTGAATTGCAAGATAGTGCAGGGCGCATACAAGTGTATTTTAACCGAGACGAAATTTGTACCGGTGAAGATAAAACCATGTATAATGACGTTTATAAAAAATTATTAGGTTTAGGCGATTTTATCGGTATAACTGGTGAAATGTTTAAAACTCAAGTTGGAGAAATTTCAGTTAGAGTGAAAGCATTTGAGGTGTTATCAAAATCATTAAAACCATTACCAATGCCTAAAACAGATGATGATGGTAATATTCATGATGCTTTTACCGATCCAGAACTAAGATACCGTCAACGTTATGTTGATTTAGTGGTTAACCCACAAGTAAAAGAAGTGTTTGTAAAACGAACAAAATTATTTAAAGCCATGCGTCAATTTTTTGATGATGCAGGGTATTTTGAAGTAGAAACACCAATTTTACAACCTATTGCGGGTGGTGCAGCTGCTCGTCCGTTTATGACACATCACAATTCGTTAGACATTCCTTTGTATATGAGAATTGCAAACGAATTATATTTAAAAAGGCTTATTGTTGGTGGGTTTGATGGCGTTTATGAGTTTTCAAAAAACTTCAGAAATGAAGGCATGGACAGAACGCATAATCCAGAATTTACTGCCATGGAAATTTATGTGTCATACAAAGATTACAATTGGATGATGGAATTCACCGAAAATTTATTGGAACATTGTGCAATGGTAGTTAATGGAACAACAGATGTTACTTTTGGAGAACACAAAGTAAGTTTTAAAGCCCCATATAAACGCGTCACAATGCGTCAAGCTATTATTGACTTTACAGGTTTTGACATTAATGGGAAGTCCGAACAAGAATTATTTGATGGCGCTCAAAAAATGGGAATTGCTGTGGATGAAACTATGGGCAAAGGAAAGCTAATTGATGAAATGTTTGGCGAAAAATGTGAAGGTAATTACATTCAACCAACTTTTATCACCGACTATCCAAAAGAAATGAGTCCGTTATGTAAAGTGCATAGAGACAATCCCGAATTAACCGAACGTTTTGAGTTGATGATTTGTGGAAAAGAAGTTGCAAATGCCTATTCTGAATTAAACGACCCAATTGACCAAAGAGAACGTTTTGAAGAGCAGCTAAAACTAGCAGCCAAAGGAGATGATGAAGCAGGTGAGTTTATTGATCATGATTTTTTAAGAGCTTTAGAATACGGTATGCCACCAACATCAGGGTTAGGAATTGGAATGGACAGATTGGTCATGTATTTAACCAATAATCAATCTATACAAGAAGTATTATTTTTTCCTCAAATGAAACCTGAGAAGTTTGGCGAGAAAAAAACATTGGAATTAAAAGAAAATGAAAAGGCAATTTACGATATTATTTCAGAGCATAAAACAATGAGCCTAAATGATTTAAAAGAATCATCAGGTTTATCAAACAAGCAATGGGATAAAGGAATTAAGGCACTTGGAAAGCTTGGAGTAACAAAAGTGACGAAAACTGATGACAACCTAATTGTAGAGGTGGTTGAGTAGTTGTAAGGCTAATAAATTCAATTAATACAGAGTATAATTATACAAAACGCACAGATTTAATTCTGTGCGTTTTTTTGTTATTAGTTTGTTACATATTTGTTATATTTACAAACAATGCCAACTGTACACTTAAGACAAAGAACTTTAAAAGGAGAGGTAAAAGGGTTCTACCTCGACTACTACGTTAACGGAAGACGTTATTACGAAACTCTGGATATTAAAATTAGACCAGAGTACGATAAAAAGACTAAGAAACTTCTTAATGATAAGGCTACTTCAATTCTCTATTCTAAGAGGTCTGAATTACTAGTCAATAAACATCCCGAAATATTCAGGCAAGAATTAGAAAAAGGTAGAGGAAACTTTTTTATTCTGTTTGATGAAATGAAAAAACTACGTAAGGAAACCTCACCTAACACTTATGGAGTATGGCATAATTGCCAAAAGCTATTAGAAAAATTTCATGGTTCAAAGGAATTAGAATATCGTCATGTGAACTTAAATTTTTGCCAAAGATTTCTTGCGTTTCTAAGAAAGTATAAACACCCTGATAGAGGCACATTTGCAAATAGTACAATTCTAACTTATTACAGAAAATTTCAAAGCGTAGTTAAGCAAGGTCATAAAATGGGGTTAATTAAAGAAGATTATTCTTCAATGGTTAAGCACCCGCCAAAGGATAAAAGAGATGAAATCCAACGTGATACATTAACTATTGATGAAATTAAAGCAATCAAAGAAACTTCATTTTTCAATACAGAAATTAAAAATGCTTTTCTATTTGCATGTTTCACGGGTCTAAGAGTGTCTGACTTGCGTGGTTTACAATGGAAAAACATTTCACTCTTAAGTGGCAAAGAAGGCAACACGCAAGCTGTTTATTTAGTAGAAATACAACAAAAGAAAACAAAGAAACGAGTAGTAATTCCTTTTACCCAGGCTACATTTGATTTAATCGGAAAAGTTAGAGGATTAGATGATGATAACATTTTTGTTATTTCTGACCATAGTGGCTCAGCAAGCAGAACAATCCGTAGACTGATGAATGCTGTTGTTGATTGCGACTCATTAAAAAGAAAAAAAATAACATTTCATTCCGCACGTCATACATTTGCAACCTTGTGCGTCAATACTTTTGATGACATATATGCAACGCAACGACTTATGGGACATTCAGATCAAAAATCAACTATGGGGTATGCTAAAAAAGAGGTTTCTTCTCTTGTAAAGGCTATTAAACAATTACCATCAATTTAAACTAATAAAATGAATACAATTGAATTAAACACTAAAGCGAATGCCCTTTTTGAAGAGCTGGATAAGAAAAAACTACAAAATGAAAGTGAATCTAATACTTACAATGAAGAGTACAGGATTTATGCGAACAATGAAATATGTAATTTTTTCAAAAATGTAGCAATGAACAGTGAGAAACTACATTATTATTCTACACCTAGTGAATTCAAAGGATTCGTAAAGGGAATTGTTGTTTTTAAGGACGAAAAATTACCACTAGATATTGATCTTGTTTGCTCAAAAAATTACATAAATATTCCAACTTGGTTTAAGAAAGTATGCTCCATATTTTTGGAAATATCTTTCAGTGAAAATATAAAAATAAAAGAACATTATTGTTCTAAAAGGCAATGGTTTATAGATGCCGTCAATAAATTTGAAGACAACATTTATAATTACCGAAGCGGAAAAGAATCATATTTAGATGTATTAGATAGACTAGGAACAAGCTCAAGTAAATTCAAATTATTTGGATTAGAGGAAGAAGACCAAAAAGATTTTAAAAGACTTGAATTAGAAGGTCTTTTGTTTTGGCTTAAAGACGATCTTGATATTCATGGTTGGGATTTTGATTCCAGTATTGGTAGAAGTAAAAATGATAATGAAAAAGATTATTTATATTTTAAATTAGACATTAATCGCTTTGAATTATATGAAGCATATTTAGAGGCTAGGAAAAAACATAAACCTTCGAAGGCTTATCCATTAATACAAAATGGTGTTCGCAAAGCTTATAAAGAATACATCGACCGCTTATTACATGAACTGAAGATACTAGATTAAAAATGACATTTACATCTAATACTTCTGCACAGAGGAACATCTAACTTGTTACAAATCTAAAACAAGTTCCTTTCTAGAAATGATTAACACAGAGGTGTGATCATTTAACTTTAAATTTCTCCCCCATATAAACATATATGCAGGATGTGTTTGTGTTTCTCATGTTTTTAAAAACAATCCACAGCTTAAGTTCTTGATTCAAACGTAAATAGTTTACGTTGTGGTGTTTTAAACTTGTAACAAGTTTAAATAAAAACAGGTGATAATATCGGTTGTTTTCTGCTTGCTAATTACTATATTGTGGCACGTTCTTAAAATGACAGTATGAACCGAATAAAAGAGGTGTTACAAGAAAAAGGTATTAAGCAAGTTTGGTTATCCGAAAAGCTCAACAAAAGCTTTAGTATGGTTAATGAATATTGCAATAACCGAAGACAACCCAGTTTAGAATTATTGTTTGAAATAGCGAAGCTATTAAATGTAGAAGTTAAAGATTTGATAAAAGAAGAAAAAAAATAAAATATGCCAACATTAAATTGGATAGGTAAAGAAAAGGTCATTAATCATCATCAAGATGTGCCATATAGAATTTTGGAACATCAATACACCTATGAGAATGGGGGAGAAACAAAAGATGATACAAGTGAAAATAAAATTATACATGGAGATAATTTAGAAGCACTTAAAAGTCTTTTACCAGAATATGAAGGGAAAATCAAATGCATCTATATTGATCCTCCATACAATACTGGAGAGGAAGGATGGGTTTATAATGATAACGTAACTTCTCCTAAGCTTGAAAAGTGGATTGGAAGTATAGTTGGTAAAGAAAGTGAAGATTTAAGCAGGCATGACAAATGGTTGTGCATGATGTACCCTAGGTTGAAACTTTTGAATAAACTTTTACATGAAGATGGCGTAATATTTATATCTATTGATGACAATGAATATGCAAATTTAAAGCTTGTATGTGATGAAATTTTCGGTAACAATAAACATATTGCTACTAATGTTTGGCAAAAAAGATATTCGCGAGAGAATAGACAGGCAATAGGTGATGTTCATGAATATGTAATCGTATATTCTAAAAACCCCAAAGAGTTCAAGAAGTATAGAAAACTTTTGCCTCCGACAAAAGCGCAAGAAAAAGTATATAGAAACCCTAATAATGACCCAAAAGGAAGATGGAGACCAATTCCAATGACAGCTCAGGCTGGTCATGCTACTTCTAGTCAATTTTACGAAGTTCAGTCACCTGGAGGGAAAATTCATACACCTCCAGAGGGAAGATGTTGGGCTATTTCTAGGGATACATATGATGATTTACTAGAAAAGGGAAGAATTTATTTTGGAAAAAATAATAATTCGCAACCTAACATGATTAGATATTTATCTGAGGTTGATGGTGTCGCACCATGGACTTGGTGGAACTATGAAGAAGTTGGACATACGGATGAAGCTAAAAAAGAGATCCATTCAATATTAGGTAAGAAAGATGCTTTTGATACTCCCAAGCCAGTTAGATTAATTGAAAGAATTATTAGAATGGCTACATCTTCAAATGACATTATCCTTGATTCATATGCAGGAACGGGAACGACAGCCCATGCTGTATTTAATATAAATAAAGAAGATAATGGAGAGAGGAAAGTCATATTAATAGAGATGGAAGAATATGCCAATGTTGTGACCGCTCAAAGGTTAAAACAAGTTATTAATGGTTATGGCGAAGGGAATAAAAAGGTAGAAGGAACAGGTGGAGACTTTAGTTACTATGAACTAGGTAAGTCGTTGTTTACTCAAAGCGGATTATTAAATGAAGAAGTCGGGATAGATAAAATAGAAGAATACGTTTGGTATTCTGAAACTAAATCCCCCTTTATCAAACAAACTGAACCATTTCTACTTGGAGAAAAAAATAGTTCTGCCTACTACTTTTATTACGATAAAGACGCAATGACTACTCTTGATGAGAGTTTTTTAAGAAAGTTAAAGACAAAAGCACAACAGTATATTATTTATGCGGACAATTGTCTGCTCAGTAAAGAAATAATGGATAAGTACAATATTGTGTTTAAGAAAATACCTAGAGATATAACTCGCTTTTAATAAGAAATAACATGGAATTAAAACCATATCAACATAACGTTATCAAAGACTTAGAGAGTTTTCTCTCTTATGTTCAAGAACATGACGAACCTGCCAAAGCATTTAATAAATACTGGGAGGATAAAATGGGAGTTCCTTATACTCCTCAATTAGACGGTTCTCATCTAGGGATGAAACCATACAAGAACAATGTACCTAATGCAATACATATTGCTATAAAAGTGCCAACAGCAGGAGGGAAAACCTTTGTTGCTTGCAATGCGCTTCACACTATAAACAAGCATTTCAATAGAGGGAATTCAAAAGCCGTAGTGTGGCTTGTTCCTTGGTCGAACTTGTTACAACAGACGGTAAAAAACTTGTCTGACCCTGATCATCCATATAGAGAAAAGCTAAATAGTTTATTTGGAAATCGTGTGGAGGTCTATGAAAAGGATCAATTATTACAAGGAGCTAATTTCAACCCTACGTCTGTAACAGAACAATTAAACATTTTTGTATTCAATTTTAGTAGTTTAAGAATTAACTCTCGTAAAAAAGATGATCGAAAAGTATTTCAAGAAAATGGAGCTTTAGAATCATTTAGAAATACAATTGTTGATCCTGAACTTGTGTTACCAGAAACGGATGAGACAGCTTTAATCAATGTTATTAGAAGTTTAAATCCTGTGGTTATTGTAGATGAAAGTCACAATGCAGAAAGTGATTTGAGTGTTGAAATGCTGAACAACTTAAATCCATCTTTGATTTTGGATTTAACTGCTACGCCAAAAGAAAACAGTAACATAATAAGTTTTGTTAATGCCTTAGCTCTTAAAAAGGAGAACATGGTAAAACTTCCAGTAGTGGTATATAATCATCACAAAAAGGAAGAGGTCATCACAAGTGCATTACATCTACAAAGACAATTGGAACTTACCGCCATTGAAGAAGAAAAAGCAACAGGAAAATACATTAGACCAATTATTCTTTTTCAAGCTCAGTCCAATATTAAAGGAAAGAACAACACTACTTTTCAAAAAATTAAGGAGCAATTAATAAAGATTAAAATTCCAGAAGAGCAAATCAAAATCAAAACAAGTGGTATTGATGAATTGAAAGGAATTGATCTTATGTCAAAAGATTGTCCTGTAAGATATATTATCACGGTAAATGCTTTAAAAGAAGGGTGGGATTGCCCCAACGCCTATATTTTAGCTTCATTGGCTGATAAATCTTCAGCAGTAGAAGTTGAACAAATTCTTGGGCGTGTTTTAAGGCAACCTTATGTTGTTAAGCATGATAATGCACTATTAAATATGTCATTTGTATTAACGGCTTCATCAAAATTTAATGAAACACTTGACAGTATAGTTAAGGGACTTCAAGAATCTGGATTTAGTAAGGATGACTATTATGCGGAGGAACTACCTGAAGAAGAATTATCTCCAAATGAAGTTTTAACAAAAGACTTATTTGACAATGATGATGTGACTGAAACATCAGATTCACCAAAGTCAGATGAAGATTTCAACGTGAGCGATATTGATTTCAATCCAGAGGAAGAAGTCACACTAGATTCTATAAAAGAAAATAATCCTTTGGTATCTGAAATTACTGAAAAGGCTAAAGTCGAAGGAGCTTCTTTTGAGCAAAAAGTAAACGAAATTGAAATAGATGATACAACATCCATTTTTACAGATATTATGAAAACACAACCTCCAGTCTATAAAGTTGATTCACAATTTAGTGAAGCACTGAAAACTATTAAACTACCTCAGTTCTTCAAGAAAGTAGATGCTTCGGAGTTAACAGAGGTCAGCTTATTTGAAGAACTCAATGATGAAGATCAATTTTTGAACAAGGAAAGTTTACTTGATGGGTTTAAGCTATCTAATTATAGCACGGATGTGACTTTTGATGATATTTCAAAGGAGATATATGCGGTTGATTTTAACAAGGACAAAGGAACTGCTACGGCAGGGAAAGTTACTAAAAGAGCAAAGGCTATTTTGGTTGACACAATCTTGTCTAAACCGAAAGAAACTCAAATCAGTCAAGTAAGTAGTATTGTAGTTTCAAAGCTTGGAGATATGACACCAATATCTGAGCAAGAATTGAAAAAATACGTGTCAAGAGTTTTTGACAACCTATCAAATGATCAAATCCGAGATATTGTGGATAATGACTTTATCTATGTAAAGAAAATAAAGGAAAAGATTAACACATTGTCATCTGAATATGCGAGGGATCGTTTCAAAGTTTTAATTGATAGTAATCAAATTATCGTCAAAGAAAATTTTAATTTTCCAAGTACTATTTCTCCAATAAATACGAGTACAACGATTAATAAATCATTGTATGAGAAAGAGGGTAACATGAACAACTTTGAGCAAAAGATGATCATGGATGTTGCAGCACTTGAAAACGTAATGTTTTGGCATAGGAATTTAGAAAGAGGAAAAGGCTTTCATCTAAACGGATTTAACAAAAATCATTATCCAGATTTTATCATTTACACCAAAAAAGGTAATCTAATTCTTTTAGAAACTAAAGGAGATGTTTACGATAATGACGATAGTAGAAACAAAAACATTCTTGGTAAAACATGGGCTGAAAAGTGTGGAGATAACTTCAAGTATTTCATGGCTTTTGAGACAAAAGATGTTGAGAATACTTATACCGCAAGAAGTGTAATTGAAGTTTTAAGAGGGTTGTAGGTTATGTTGGATCAGTCATTTTCATTAGAGAATTTTAAGAAAATTTTTGAAATCGAGAATCGAAAAGGGAATTTCGAGTCAGAGTTTTATAGTGAAGAATTTCATAGGTTATCAAGTGAACTTAAAAGAAAAAGGAAGGAAATAAAAGACTATAAGGCGAAAGGAATAATTCCTGAAGATGATGATAATTTAGAAAGACTTTATAACGAGAAGACTGAAATTCAGGAAAATAAAAATGAAGAATTAGAAATCACTCTACATGAATTAGTTGAAACTGTAAACAATAAAAGTTTCAAATTTATTTTTTCCAAGTTTCATCATGGAGATAGTGGTAAAGATGTTTTTCCTGTAAAAAAAGATGCTGCCTCATTTTATACGATGAAGCAGTTACAGCATAATATTAATAGGACATTTGGGGTCAAACAAAGTAATCGATACCTTATAACCAAACAAGTTCAAGGGTTGTTGAAAGACAATTTTCCTAAGATTATTTTGAGAACTGATATAAAAGGATTTTACGAAAGTGTGTCACAAGAAAAGTTATTAGAACTAATTAATGATAACCAGTTGTTGAGTCCAAAATCAAAGACTCTAATAAAAAGTTTATTCTATAGTTATAATGAACTTACAGGTCAGTTAGAGAAACCTGTTTCAGAAAGGAAGGGAATACCAAGAGGGGCTGGAATTAGTGCATACTTATCGGAATTATTTATGCGTAAAATAGACAATCAAATTAAAAGAGTTGATAATGTTTATTACTATGGTAGATATGTAGATGACATCATAATTTTTTTCGTGCCTAATTGGAAAAATAGTATTGAAGATTATAAAAAAAATATAAGTGAAATTATTGAGTCGGTTAATTTAACCATGAACACAAGTAAGACATTTCCATATGATTTGGAAAAAGATAGTAGAGTAATGAAAATTGAATTCTTAGGCTATATTTTTGAAATGAAAGACCTTAGCTATTCACGCACCTATCTTTCTGAAAACAAAAAGAAAAAATATGTCTCACGAATTAAAAAAACATTTGATGTTTATACGAAGCAGTTTGATTTTGCACCCAAAGAAGCTTATAAATTATTGATTCACAGAATAAATTACCTTACTAAAAATACAAGGTTGCATAAACCTAAAAAAGGATTGGTTGGGATATATTATTCAAATAGTTTGATTGAAAACGATTGTAAAGATTTAGTTTTTTTAGATAAGGAATTATATAGAATAATCGATGAAAAATTCCCTGCTGCGAGTTTTTCTGATTTAAACAGAAAGCTAAAAAAATACAGTTTTAAAGATGGATTTATCAATAAGCGATTCTTTAATATAAACTCAAAAAAGAAAAATATTGCAGATTTAAGACCAGAGGTTCTTAAAGAAGCTAAAAAACTTAATAATAATTTCGAGAGAATAATTTCAATTTGGAAATAAAATGAAGAATAAAACAAAAAAGCCCATATCTTATGGTATAGAAAGAGCTCTTTTAAGTGATGTTCTTCCTTATGAAACGCCCATTATTTTTTCAAACAGACATTTTTACCAGATTTTGGTAAATCATAAGATTAAATATAATAATGATACAATTAGTTGGATAAATTGTAGAGACAATTTGATTATTAAAAGATTAATTGCAATTCTTTTTGATATTAAAAACATTCCTGTGGAAAATGTTAATTCACTTTCATTAAACGATAAGGAACTAAGAAAAAAAGCCTTTAATTATAAAATTACCCATAAAGAAAAAGATTTTAGAGATTTGGCAATTCCACATCCTAAAAGTCAAATAGAGTTGGTTTCCTTTTATGAAGAATTCAAAGAACTTATTGTTTATTATGCTAATGAAAGCCCTTTCTCTATTAGACGACCTGATAGGATTGCAAAATTTGTTTATACTAATGATGAGGCATATAAATCAAAAAAGGGAAATGAAGATGATTTGATTGAGGAAAGTGATAAAGAATACAAAAGTCTAAAAACTTTTTTTGCTTATGAGAAATATTCAAACATTTATCGATTTTATGAGGATTATATTTACCACAGGTCTGAAAAAAAATATGCTCGAATGTTCAAATTCGATATATCAAAATGTTTTGACAGTATATATACACACTCTATATCATGGGCGTTAAACAATAAAGACTATGTTAAAAACAATCTAAATAAAGATTCTAATACGTTTCCTGGAAGATTTGATAAATTCATGCAGAATGCAAATTATGGAGAAACTAATGGGATAATTATTGGTCCAGAATTTTCTCGAATTTTTGCAGAATTAATTTTACAACAAATAGACAAGGGAATTGAACAAACACTTAGGGAAAAAGGACTTATCCATAAGGTGGATTATGAAATATATAGATATGTTGATGATTTCTTTGTATTCTACAATGAAGAAAAAACAAGAGAGGAAGTATTAGATAATTATAAAATTCTTTTGAAGGAATATAAAATGTCTTTAAATGATTCTAAGACTAAATTGTATGAAAAACCTTTAATTACTGAAATTACAATTGCCAAAAATAAGATTGTCAATCTTCTTAAAGAGGATATTAAATTTAAAATAAGAAAAGAAGAAGATAAAGAGAACAAAGAAATACCTATTGGTAAGAGGGAGGATAAAGACTATGTGCCCGATAAGAAAATAAAGGTAAGCGATGTTGATGTTAGATGCAATTCGAATAAACTCATAACAGAATTTAAAACAGTTATAGTAGTTTCAAATGTATCCTATAAGGATATTATGAACTATACGCTTGCTCTGGTAAAAAGTAATTTAATTACAAATATTGATAAATATGAAAAGCACAAAAGAACTCTGGAAAAAAGAAAATTTCAAGGTCTTTTAACTAAAGAGGAGAAAAAAAAGATTATTAAACAAGAATCTAATTTTAGAAAATACATTGTTGAAATATTAGATTTTACATTTTTTCTCTATGGAGTATCACCTAAAGTTAACTCCACAATTAAGCTCGTAAATATTCTTTCACTGGTAATTAAGTCTTTTAAAAAGAAATATCGCTTTCATTATGAAGAACCAGTAGATGGAAAAAAATATGTACTTGTTCATCAGTTTGATAAATTGAATCAGGAAACGGTTTTCAAAAAGATTTTAGATGAAATAATATTGGTTTTAGATAAAAGTAAAGTAGCAGAACATTTACAAATAGAGACTCTATATTTATTAATTGTATTACGAGAATTAGGCAAGGATTATAGGTTAACATGTGCTCAATTAATAAAGTACATGGATCTTAATGAATTGAGAGATAATGAGAATAAAAGCTATGAGCCTAAAAGGTATGAATTTAATAATGATATCAATTATTTTGTAATTACAGTTTTATTGTTCTATTTCAAAAATATAAAGCAATATAAAGGACTTCAAGTTGTTGTGAAAAATGCAATTAAAAAGAAAATTAAATCAGTAAACAAAAAAGAATTATCCAAACATTCAGAATTAGTACTGTTGTTATTTGATTTAATTGCGTGCCCATATCTTGATGATGAAGAGAAAAAATTTAAAAAGCTATTACTAACATGGTTTGGTATACCTAAACCTGAAAGAATTGATTTTATTAAATTTGTAGAAAAACAGAAGTATTGGTTTATAAAATGGGATAACTTTGATTTAGTTGAAGAGTTAAACTCAAAGAGTTCATTAGAACCATATTAATGATATTGGCTGCACCAGAAAATTTTTGCAATTTCGGTTGCCACACACAAGCGCCAAGTATGTCCGTAAAAAGACTCATCACAAAGTTAGCTTTCTGGGGCTAACTTTCTTTTTAATTATGAATAAAGTACTATCAAAATCCCGTTATAAGTTAGGTTTGGAATGTCCAAATAAACTGTTTTATACAGGAAAGGAAAAGTACGCTAATAATAAAAAAGAAGATACTTTTTTAAAAGCCTTAGCACAAGGAGGTTTTCAAGTTGAAGAATTAGCTAGAATGCACTATTCCAATGGGGTTTTAGTTGAAGGAAATAACTGGGATTATAAAGCTTTACACAATCAAACTCAGCAATTATTAAGAAAAGAAGATGTAATCATATACGAACCTGCATTTTTAATTGATGGCTTATTTATACGAGTAGATGTATTGGTTAAAAAAGGAAACTCAATTGAATTAATTGAAGTAAAATCGAAGTCCTTTAACCCAAATGATGAATATCTGTTTATTGGTAAAAGAGGTAAGATGGTTTCAAGTTGGAAGCCATATTTGTTCGATATAGCATTTCAGAAACATGTGATGCAGTTGTGCTATCCAAGTTGGGATATTGAATCCTACTTAATGATGGCAGATAAATCTAAAAAAGCGAGCATTGATGGTTTAAATCAATTGTTTAGAATCAGTAATCAGGAGGGCAATAGAACAGGAATAACTAAAAAGGTAAATTCGCTTGAAGAAACAGGTTCGCCAGTTTTAGGGAGAAAGAACATTTCTCAAGTTATTACAGACATAGAATCGGATAAACACAAGTATCATGACAACTTAACCTTTCAAGAATCAATTTCCTATTTGAAAAACCACTATGTCAATGATACCTATGCAAATTGGCTAACTAGTTTTGGAACTTGTAAGAGTTGTGAGTTTGTATGCTCTCCAGAAGAAGAGCAAAAAGGATTGAAATCTGGTTTCAAGGAGTGTTTTCAAAAACAACACAATTGGGGAGAGAATGATTTTAAAAAGCCCAATATTTTTGATGTTCATAATTTTAGAAAAGGATCAAAGTTATTTGAAGAGGGAATCTATTTTAAATCAGAGTTAACGGAGAGTAATATCGGACTGAAAGAAGATCCTGAAAAATTGACAACATCTCATAGACAATGGCTTCAAGTAGAAAAGGAAGTCAATAATGATATGTCATTTTATGTAGATAAAGATGGTTTAAAAGAAGAATTGGAATCTTGGAATTTTCCATTGCATTTCATTGACTTTGAAACTAGCACAGTTGCATTACCTTTTAACAAAGGAGTAAGTCCATACGAGCAGATTGCATTTCAATTTTCTCATCACATTTATCACGAAGATGGACGGATAGAACACGCTACCGAATACATAAACAATAAGGCAGGTTTCTTTCCAAATTTTGAGTTTTTGAGAGCTTTGAAAAAAGCCCTTGAAAATGATAGCGGATCTATTTTTAAATATTCCAATCACGAAAACACAATACTAAACGCTATTTACATCCAATTAAGAGCTTCTAAGGAAGCCGATAAGGATGAGTTAATGACTTTTATACAAAGTATTTCTCACGCTAAGGGAGATAGTGCAATTAAGTGGTGCGGAGAAAGAGATATGGTTGATTTGTGGGAGGTTGAAAAGAAATACTATTACAATCCATTAACCAAAGGTTCAAATTCAATTAAAGCAGTTTTACCCGCTTCCTTAGAATCAAGTACATTCTTGCAAGAGAAGTATTCAAAACCCATAGCTGATATAGGACTTACGAGTAAAAACTTCACCTCTAATCACATTTGGTTAGAAGTAGATAATGGAGAGGTCAAAAGTCCTTATAAAATGTTGCCGTCAGTCTTTGAAGGGTGGAGCGAAGATCAATTGGAAACTACGTTGTCAGAGATTGAAGACATTACAAACGGTGGAGCAGCACTTACTGCATATGGAAAGCTTCAATACACTGATATGTCAGGAGCTGAAATTGAAGAATTAACCTCTGCTTTGCTAAAATATTGTGAATTGGATACGTTGGCAATGGTAATGATTTATGAACATTTTAGAGAAATAATAGATTAAAAGAATTAATAAAATATGAATTTTTATGGCAGAAAATGATAATAATAATGGTTGGATAATTGGTGTAGGTGTTGCCGTTGGTTTTTTGATCCTATGGTTGGCTTATGATAGAAACAAAGCTTATAAACTCCTTGAGAAAAGTAATAAGAAAGAGGAAGATCTAGAAAGTGAAAAAGAACTCTTAATATCGGCTAATTCGGAGCTGATCGAAGTTGTCAGTGAGTATGAACAAAACATGATTTCTTTAAGGGAAATGATTAATAATAATGATCAACTTGAGGGTGAAGTGAAGAAAAAACTGGTAACCTTAATTGATACTTACAAAGGTATTGACAGTAAGGTATCCAATGAATTGACGGCTGCAATGGCTTTAATTGAAGCTAAACAGCCGACTAAAGCAGCATTTTCATTAGCGAAAATTGTAGAGAATTTATTACAGGAAAAATATTCTCAAAATGGGGACTTTAAAGAATACGTTAAAAAGAAAAATAACGGCAAAAAAAGAAACGCTGTATTTAATGATTACCTCGATTACGCAAAACAGGAAAAACTTATTGAGTCTGATGAGTTTCACTTTGCAAAAGGATTAAAAGAAATAAGAAATCAGGAGGGGCATGAATTAGATGTAAAAAAACAAGACAACTGGTTAGCGACTGCATTTTTCACAGGAATAGGATTGATTATGAAATTAGGAGAAGGATTAACAAGTAACTAAAATCTATGGGTGTTTTATCAAATTTTGTCTTAGGTCTTGCGGTAAACTCTGTCTTTGAAGTCGGTAAGAATATGCTTAAGCCAAGTCTTAAAAAAGAGATTAATAACTCTTTCGAATCAGCTCTTAAAGCTTGGTCTATAAATTCTAGTATTCGAGATAGTAGAAGAGATTATCTAAAATCAAGTTTAGATCAAGTTTTTTTCGGAAATGATGATTTTGATTTTAATACAGCTTCTGGAGAAATTCAAGATTTTTTCAGCAAATTTAATCAGGCTCTATGCGAGAATCAGGTTGCATTTAATTTTTTCAAGGAAATTAAAGATCAAAAATCTTTCGATCAAATTCTTGTTGGGGTACAAGGTATTCAATCCGAAATGGAATCTATTAATGCGCAGTTAGGTGATCGTAGTCCTTTGTTGGCAGAATGGAACAGTCTCTTATTAGAGTATGAAAAATTAATAAAATCATTCAAGCCAAAAACTGCACTCCAATTGGTTAATTCTTTAGAAAAGAGAATAGCAAACGAAGGATTAAGCCAGAATAAATTAATCGCATCGAAAATTGAATTTCTCAAGGGACTATGTTTTGAGTTCGATTCAGATACTATACCTGAAAGTTATCTGTGTTTTATCCGTGCTTATGAGAACAATAAACAGAATACTTTCTATCAGGAAAAGGCATGTTTTGCTTATTATAGAACTGATGATATCGATTCTTCAGTTTTATTGGTTGATGTTATTCTCGAAAGAGATAAGTTTAATGTCGTAGCAAATTGTACAAAAGTACTTTTGAATAAAGAGAATTTTAAAAGCTCAATAGAGCAAGTACCAAACGTTACAAAGCATAACATAGCGTTCAGACGTCTTCTATATGTATCTCTTAACAAAGAATCTAATCTTCTTGATATTATTGAGGTTTTCCCAAAGATTGTATTAGATGAAGATGAGTACAGCTTAGATGATGTAACTTATGAAAATTATAAGCTTAGTCTTTATATTGTTGAATTGGCAATCAATAAATTTTTCAGAGAAAATCCAATTACATTTATTCGAGAACCAAAAGATACTCCAGAAAAACATTCTCTTCTAAATAACATTCTAGAAATATTTGTGAATAAGCTTTACGGTAGTGAAGTCAAAATCAACAATGGGATAATATTTTTTTCTAGGTATTTAAAATACAAAATATCAAATGATGCCTCTCATATTAATCAGTTGAAAGAAATTTATAATGATTTTGATGCTCCTAAGGGTGAATTATTTGGGTTGTTACTGGCGAATATTCTTCAAATGGAAGATAGAGACGAAGAAGCAATTGAAATACTGGAGTTAATGGATAATCCAACTCAAAATGTGTTAAGGCTTAAAATGTTCTGTGCGGATAAAAATCAAAATTCAGAATTTCTAATAGCAATAATAGCGGAAATGACGTCTGTCAGTTTTCCTTTCTCTGTATTAGAAACAACAGATTTACTGAGAGCTTTGAGGATCGCAAACACATTAGGAGTTTTATCTGATCTTAATGTTCATTTACCCCCTGATTCTCAATTTGAAAAAGATTCATACAAAATAATTATTGAGTCATTTTGTCACGTTCTGAAAGGTTCAGAAATGGACATCTCAGACATTGAGTCTCTATTTAATAAGCTAAGTGAGGAAGACATTGTATTTAAATCATGTATTCTTCAAATGTTCTTCGAAATCAACGAATTTGACCGTACAGTTCAGATTTTTGAATCATTTAGTTCTGTTGATGACCTTATCCCCTTGGATATTCAACTTTACATTTCTTCTCTATTAAAACTAAAAACGAAAAATAAAGAGTTGCTCTATTGGTTAAAATATTATCGAGAAAATATTAATTACAGAGGTGATTTTGGTAGGATAGAATTACAGAAACTGGCTACTATTAATGATTGGGGAGGTGTTTTCGAAATTGCTAAAGAGGGTTATGAAAACGAAAAGAATGAGTATTTTCTATTGTATATATTTATTTCTTGTTATCATCTTTCAGAAAAAGATAAGTTGGAAGTTTATCTTGAAGCAGTATCTAATACCCAGTTCAACGAAGCTCAGGTTGCAAATCAAATAACTCAACTCTTATTGCACTTTGATTATATAGATGAAGCTTTTGAACTAGGTTATCAGTGGGCAAAAGAGAAAGATAATAAAGATGCTAGGACAATTTTCTTTTCAACGATACTGACTGGCAAAGATTTGGAAAAAATATTTGTGAACTATCCAAATGTTGTTGAGGGAGCTCATGTGAGATATGTTGTCAATGATCAAAAAAACATACAATCTAAAATTGTAGGAGGGGATGAGTTTTCTCAGCAACTTTTAGGGAGAGAAGTGGGTTATGAATTTGATCAGAAACAAACTTTTGGAAATGCTGTAGATAAAATTAAGATTGTCGGAATAGTTAATAAGTATCTAGCTTTAAAATTTGAAATAATGGAGGAAACGGACAATCCTCATTCGGGGTTAGGTCTTCAATCCTTTAAAATTGACTTTGATAAAAATCCTCTTGAACAGTTGTTTTCATTTCTACCTCGACAGGAAAAACAGAAAGATCCTTTTGAAGAATACTATTCTGAAAAAATCACCTATTCTCAATTACCATGGATGAGTCCTGAACTGAATCGTAATCTAATCTTTTCGTATTATAAGCTAGTTCATGAATATAAAGGTCTTCTTAAAGTTGGATTACAGCATTTTTTAAAATTCCCTGTAATAAAAGACCCTAGCTTTATTTTGGATTTTTCGTCCCTCCCTCATTTTTATGAATTAAGTAAATCAGGAGAGTTTAATCCTAATATCAAATTCAAGATTAGCAGTTATACCAAAGTATTATTGAAACAATATAAAGAAGACATTTATTCATTTCGTTCGACAGAGAAATATACCATTGATCTAAAATTTTATGAAAATCTGGAAAATTGGATTGATGAATATTGTGATGTAATTAGTCCAGCATCGCTTTTAGACATGACTGCTGAAAAAGAATCAGTTAAAGAACCAATGGTTATATACTTATTAAATAACTCAGCAATGCTTGAAGAAATTGGAAATTCGATTTTGGTTACAGACGATTTAACTTATTACAAGATTTACTCGTTAGAAATGAATAAGATTATTAGTACTGATTTCTTTGTTATATACCATCAGTTATTATCTAAATACAGCCTTATGGGTTAGAGTTTAAAATCCTAACCAGATACTTGTGAAGTAAAGAGAAATGATTACAACTTGTTTCAAATCTAATACAAGTTAAACTAAATGCTCTAATTTACACCTAGCCAATGAACTAACTTTGAAATGTAAAAACTTGAGTTTTATTTAGGGTGAAACTGTTATAAAAGTGAAACTAGGGATCACGGTTTTTATTACTTTAACAAAAACACATATGAGCGTTAAAGGAAGTAAAACGGCTTGTTCTGGCCTAGATTGGAATATTATGTTGGGACTTTTGTCACAATTAAAAAAAGACCAAATGTGGCAAGAATTTCTTCTAGTAAATCTTGGTTCTTACCTTGGATTGAGAGCATCTGATTTATTAAATTTAAAATGGGATGATATAATGTCGAACACCGTTTTAGAGATAAAAGAACTAAAAACGGGAAAAACAAGGTCTATTCGTATCAATCCAAATTGCATAAATGCTGTAGAATTTGTTTGGAATCACAAATCAAGAAAACGGTTTATCAAACCTGATCATCTCATTTTCACAAATAGAAAAGGAGATAAAATATCATTACAGTACATTAATAGAAGACTAAAACAAGTTTTTGAGCAATACAAGGTCAAAACCGACAATCCAAGTACTCATACGTTAAGAAAAACTTTCGGTAAAAGAGTTTATGAAATGGATAATGAAAGTGAACGAAGTTTGATTATGCTATCCATGATATTTTCACATTCGAGTGTTTCAATTACAAGAAGATACCTTGGTATTTCGCAAGAACAAATTCAGGAAGTTTATCTTAATCTGTAATAACCATTAATTATTTTAGAATAGTTTTGAATCGTCTAAACGAGCTACTTTCCTGTTGGAAACAAGTTTTGGGTTAGCTTTTAACCTTTGATAAACCCCAAATTGACAAAGTCCTACCTCCAATCCATAGACTTTCAAATTGACCTGTTCGTCCTTAAATATTTTCGTCCCGTTTACAATTATATTATGCTTTGATTTTGGAACATCAAAACTTCCAAATAGTTCTTCTTGATGATCTCGTAACCAAACAACACGATTGCCATAATTGAATTCTCTTGGAGAAATAGTTGGAAATAGTAGGTTCAACACTTTTTTAGCACCTGGTCCAGGTACACAAAATGCTTCATCATGATTAACATTTACTTTTGGATTAATACTATTCGATATAGCACAATGATAACCGTAATATTGACCAATACCCGGAGTAGATGTAACATTGTTATACAAATCACTTAGACATTTCGAGTTTATTATTTTATCAATTAATCCACTCTCAATAAAACTTGCTATCCACATCATCATATTGACAGGATCTAAATTTCGCTTTTTCCCTTCTCGAATAGACACATATGAATTTGCTGCATCAAATAAACTTGTTCTTAACTCTGTTCTTCCGTATATATATTGACCATGATTTCGTGCATCATCTAAATTTTTATTGATAAACTCTTTATAATCTGCATCAATTAGTAATCTTTTAAAATCAATTAATGCTTTTTTAGGGTCTCTTTCTCTAGTTGCTATTTGATGAATACCTCGAGCACCATAAAAATGCGAGGTTATTGTATTACATACAATGTTTTCAATATCAATATTTGATAGAACAATATTCTCTGCGATATATCTAGTTCTATCATCATAAGTAATAAATAAAGGAAAATATTCAGTTGATAAATTTAGTGCAGGAACTCCATGGTCGTTATAATCCACTTTAATTCCCATTTTAAATAAAACTTGGTTGTTTATTTGATGAAAAAAGAACTTAAGTTCTTTTAGTACCTTTTTGTCGATTAAGTCATGTGGGTTTAAATTGGATTTACTTTTTGGTAATTTCATTATGCATTTCTTTGGATAAAGGTATGCATAACCTTCACAGCTTAAACCTCTGAAACCCCTTTATGTAAAAGGGGGTTCTACATTTTCACACCTATCACTATTGGAGTGATAATAAAAGTGATATTTTATTTTTCAGTATCTAATATTCGGATTATTTTAGACAGAACCTTTTCAAGAAATACTCGTTTCATATAACTATTCTATGCTGACCGGAATCCTATATCAAGTTATTTCAATGTGCTCTTTTGGTACTGGAAATGTTTTGTGGAAAGTACCACAGAAAAGTTTTAGTGTAGCAAAAATTATTGTTCTTAGAACATCAGTTTCAGTTTTGCTTTTTGGAAGTATCGCATTATATCAATGCGATTATGTTGGAACACCTTATGATTGGTTACTTGCAACGTTAATTAGTGCTGTTAGTTTTCTTGGATTGTTATTTTACAATAAATCAATCAAAGAATCTACAGTAAGTCATTCTATTACTATAACAAGTACGAGTGCACTTTTCGGTGTAATAACTTCAATCATTTTTTATAATGAATCAATTACTTGGAGTTTATTACTTGCCTTATTCATGATTGTATCTGGACTCTTTTTGATTGAAGGTAAAAAACCTGTTATAAATTGGTCAAAGGGTACACTCTACGCAATATTAGCTTCATTCTTTTGGGGAACGACCTTTGCACTATTTAAAATACCTGTTAATAAAATTGGAGATGTAAATTTTTCTTTAGTGCTGGAATCAACCGTCTTGATCTGTTCATTTTTAATTTTCATGTCTCAAAGAAAAATACCCAACACCCACAAGCCGACAGTTAGAACCTATATGTTCATTTTGATATTAGGAGTATTAGGTTTCATTGGGGTGATTTTTTATAACAAAGCAGTTCAAATTGTGGATGTTTCAAAACTTTCTGTATTGGGTGCTTTTACACCTGTAATAACTATCTGCATAGCTCATTTGTGGTTAAAAGAAAAATTCAAATTGTGGCAATATGTTGGTATGATACTAACCATTCTAGCTGTATTTTTACTAGCTTTTTAGACGTTCCAAATACATTTCAACAGTATATTTGTACCATGGATGAACGTTGTTTAAGTTAAAACAAGGCAACATTAGATTTTCACCTAAACTTATAAAATAAGCCGTTTTAAAAATTTGAAACAGAAGGTGATCTACATCTTTTTTGTGCAACTGAATGGATTCAATGTCTTTTAGTTTTTCTAAAATAAATGGTGTAAAATGATAATGCCTAGTTAAGAATTCAGCATGTAAAATATTATGCTCAAAACCAAAAGAATGAACTGGTAAATCTGTATTCGTTTCTCTTAATTCAATTGATAAATATTTTTGAATTACTTGAATTGTTTGTTTTGAATATGATTTGGTTTTTCGAAATTCTTCGATTAGCAAGGTCATATATTTTCTACCTAGAACATACGGGTGAATCCGTTCTTTGTCATCTGAGATTTTAACAATTTTAGAATAGTACAATGCACATTCTTTTGCATCATCTTTTAAGTAGGCATTGTAATACAACAAGGCATTTCCGAATATTACGTCTTGATTTGAACTAACATATTTTAAATACGATTTAATGAGTACACCATAAAAGCCATTTAGGTGCTCCTCATCAATCCAACGCTCAATAAAATATTTACGGGTGTTAGCCAATTTAGGCAATTCCAAAACGATTTGCTCCTGTAACAATTTGTTTTCTCTAACTTGATGACCCAATTCAATCATTAAGGCTTGTCTTTCATATTCAGATAGATCCAAATCAAAAACAATAAACGCATTTGCATCAATTTCACTCAAAGCAAATGATGTTGCTAGCTTTAATAATTCTAATTTTCGTTCCCCAGAATATTTTGAGCTTATTTCTTCCAAAAGATTTGAATTGAACCCTTTTGAATCATTTAATAATTTAGACAGAATCAAATAATTACCATAAATGGATTTCCCAAAAGAGTAACGAGATTTAAAAGCTCCAAACTTATTTAGTTCTTTTTGCTCACAAATGATATTTACTGAAACCAAATCAAGATGTGCTTTTTTGTATTTTACAATCAGGGGTTCAAGTATTGTTCTGTCAATCTGGACAAGCTCTTGACCATAATTACTTGATTGTAATATTGAATTAAAAAATTGTTGTTTTTCAAAAGCATAGGCTGTATCCCAAACAGTTCTTTTGAAAAATGAAGTTAAAATAACCCAACTGTTCGTAACCTCAGAACTTTTAAGATTTTTCGACAACTGAAACATCAAAGGAGATCGAAATGGAAAATTCGGATCAATATTTATTGAGACAAAATCATCAATGTTTTTAGCAGATGATGGATTAGTTGCATTTATATCAACGTTATACCATTTGTTAGAATCTCCATTTTTAATTACAATTTCTGTCAATCTTACCCATGTATATGGAGTTAATGCTATTATAACCCTTAATTTATTGTATTGTTTTGTAATCTTTAATAATTCAATAAAGCATTGTCGTATATCTTTAAAATTGTAGACAGATTCTTCTAAACCATCAATAATCAAAAGCTGTGTGCTATCATTTATTTGACAAATTTGATTTAATATTTGTTTAGCCGAAACGCTAAAAATTACCGTAACTTTTTGTAGATCAGACTGACTTAAAAAATGCGTTAAAAATGTGGTTCTCCCACTACCTTCTTCACCGATAATTGATGTCAATTGAAATTTAGAATTTAAGAATTCAGCTATCTTCTTTTGACCTTTTGTAAAATCACAGTAATTAATTTCTGGTAGTTTATTCACTTCTAAAAATTCGCTAACTGAGTTCTTTATTTCGACACTTGAATTTAGCTGATATTTAGATTTAAAATCATTAAAATCATCATGCCCAATATACCTTGAAAGCAGGTTCAGGGTGAATTTATTAGGTTGACTTGTTGATTTAATGAATCCGAATAATCGTTTCAATGTTGAACCACTTATTGATTCTCCACAGACCTCACTAATGTTATATGCAAGATTGTCACAATCTTTTGAATGAACTATTTTATAACCATGAGTTTCTACCACTTTTTGAAGTAGCATTTTTATAGTTGTATCTAGTAAATCATTAGGCATTTATACAAATGTATATACTTCTTTTCTTTATCAAGCCAATTTCCAATTCTTGATTGATTTGATAGGCTTTTTTAATTTTTTTCAAAACTATTTTTGAAAGAAAGTACCCGATTTACGGGAATGATTAAATTAATAAAAGCACACTTTATGACTACTAAATTTGCATCACTTTTATTGGGATTAGGAGTTTCAATAATTGGATTTTCACAAACCTCATTAACCAAAGTCTCATTTATCAATGAGGAAGTAACAAACGTTTCCGCATTTTCAGGTAATTATAACTTTAGTTATTCAACGTTAGATGCACACAACGTTTATAATTCTATATCTTCAACTATTACATCAATTAGTACTAATCCTGCTGGTTATAATGATATTGATGGATCTAAATCTGCTATAGGTGATACTTTATCTGTAATTTCTGGCTATAAGGGAACTGTATATGGTAAGATAATTAAGAATAATTCGGAGATTGCAGATGTTGGTTTAGAAGTTCGTTCGCTAACTGAAAATGACGATTACATATTCACTTTGGGGAAATATGGTTCTGTATATAAAGTAGTTCGAATAGATAAAAATACAGAAAGCCTAGCGACATGGAGCATTTGTAATAATATAGCTCAACAAGATAGTATAGGATCAAGTTATAAAGAAATTCAGTTTTTTGAGTATCAAGGAATTGAATATCTGCTCATTTATGGATTTACTTATAATAGTAATGATTCATATACATTATTTCAATTATACTCTGGATCTACAAATACTAATGCACCAATCAATAATGAATTGATTAATTCAAGTTTTTATTCCTATAATAATGGTCTTTATGTTTCACAAGGGAATCAAATAAGAGCACTAAATTATCTTTCAGGTGGCTTAGTTCTTCAAACCCAATATACAACTTCAAATACTATAAATGACATATCCTTTAATGATCAAAATATAGATTCTACGGGTTTTGAATTTAGAATTTTTGCAGCGACCAATGATGGCGTTTATTCAAATGATGTAACCTTGAATGTTGAAGATAAAGAGTTAGATAATTCTCAAATAACCATGTATCCAAATCCCAATAATGGAACATTTACAATTAAGAATGTAAGTTCTGATGCGTTAATTCAAATTGTTGATATTAACGGTAAGGAAGTGAGTCATACAATGTTTAGTGGGAGTATAAATACTGACTTACCAAATGGTGTCTATTTTGTGAAAATCACACAACATAATACTATTCAAACCTTAAAATTTATAAAACGATAATATGCGAATAACACAGGAGAACGAGCAGGGCAAACTACTTTTTTGGGTAGATGTAAATCTCAAGAAAGTAGATTTAAGTGAATATAGTGGAATCGAAGGTGATTTCGGTGAAGAATGGGAATATAAATCAACGGAAGTTCCTAAAGAACTGATAGAAGAAATATCATCACTGAATTCCAAACTTAATCCTGAAGGTAAAAGTCCAATTGATAAGGCAAATGTTGAGACAATCGTACTTGAAGCCTTAAATGAAGTAGTAAAATCAAATAAAGCCAACTCTTTCTTTTTAAACTAATGGACAAGGAAGAATGCTTAAAAGATTTGAATGAACTTCTACAGTTAGTGGAATTAAAAATCGAAAAAAACTGTGCTCTAAAAAAGTATGAAAACTCAGCTGTTTTTAGAGACATGAAAAAGGAAATACTAACTCAAATTGAAACTATTAAAAATAAATAAAAACTATAAATTATGAAAAAATTCAATGTTATAAATACTTGTAGTAATGAAATACGAGTGTTAGTTAATAAAAGTAAAAGTATCTCGCTTAAAGCAGGAGAAAGAAAATCTTTTTACGAAAAAGAAGGTAGTAGGATTGATGCATGTTTACCAAATCAACATGCAAATGGTTTGTCTTTTGGTACTGTTGATGGCACCGACAAAATCATATCAGGCTTATGAATGTTGAAAACTGGCATAAAATACCCACAAACTTATACCTTGAATCTCTTGCCATAGATTTTAAAGAGAAAATGATGGGGGCACCTGCTATCATTTTGACTGGAAATGATATAGAAATCAAAAGGTTTAGAGCTGGTCTAATGAGACAATTCAGAAAGATAATAATTGAGATTAATCATCCATTTTTTCCAACAAAGTCATTAGTCAATGAAAAAAGTATTAATTCCTTTTTTGATTTTTTTGATGTTGAAAGGTATTCTTTATTGAACCTGAAACTACCTGCTAATAATTTTTCGTCTGAAAATGCTGTTGATTTTTTCAATTATAAGGACTTATCCAAAATGGATGGTAAATGTATTGTGGTTAATGGAATTGATTTGTTTGATATGAAATCTCAATATTTACTATCTAAAATGGAGGAGCATTCTAACTCTAAAAATTTAATTATTATGACATTTAATAAAGATGATTACATGGATCATTTTGATAGAGAAATGTTATTAAATAGTCAACGAATTCATCTTGTGGATGAAATTGAAGATAATATTTAAACGGCTTCCTAAAGGAAGCTGTTTAATATAAAAAAGTAAATCAATTACTTTAAAAAAATTCACTTCTGCGGTCTTCGGATTACAGAAGTTTTTATTTTCTATACAGCCACCTGTGGCCGTATAGAAGCAATATTAAAATTATGAAAGATTTAAATTTCTTATTTCAGGGTAAACTAATAGACGTTTATATTAGTGACGAGAGTGATCTAATTTTGATGAGGGTAATGATTCCAAAGAATGTCAATGATTCAATTGTCGGTGAATCTCCATTATTTGAAATGGTGAGTTTAGAATTTAGAATTGAAAAGCATATTACAGGTTTTCTTCATCAAGATTTCACAATCACAAAATGTACATTTCAAACAACATTTAAATTGTTCGCAGACATATGCTTTATGTCAGATATTGGTTTTCCAAGCTATATCAATGATGTTGATCGACCACAATTAGTAAATGTTCACCACAAAAGAAATATAAATTCAGGGCTCAATGAGATTGAATTTGTTATTCCAATAGGAGATAACATGCCGTACTTAAAATTTGCCTATAGTAGATTAGATGTATTTGACTTGAAACAGAAACAAATTGATACACTTCTGTTGATTGAATCAATGAGGCCATTTTATGAAGATGGTTATATGCGGAAAAAAGATCGACAGGCTATGGAACTTGAGGTTTTACATCAGATTAGAGGAAGTGTTGAGTTCTATGAAAATAAACTTAGCAATGATTATTGGTTTGAACGTCAATTCAACCATTCTCATATTTCACCCAAAATAAAAAAAGAATTAGGTTCATTAACAAAACCATTATGGTTGTTGGTTGATAAGGAAAGTTTCAAATTTGACAAACACGGTAGCATAGATGAATTGGTCATAACTGGTGCAACAAAAGTAAAAACCTCCTTGTCAACATTAGATTACCATAATCTGGAGGTGTTTTGGATGCCGTCAGAAGACTATTTTACTAATCTTAATGTTGTTATCAATGAACTCTTAAATTGTGAATCTGATGATCCATTTGAGCATGTCTTGGATTTGTATTTCAAGAAATGGTTCCCAACCGATTTTATCGATAAGAGAATGGTACATGATTTAAAAAAGGTTGTTGATTCGAATGAACTTTTAAATAAGCATAGGTCGAAAGATCATTTCTTCAACAAGATCAAATTTTATATAGATGAAAGACAACTGGTTGAATTCTAAAAAGAAAAACGTTTATATCTACTTTCTGTTCGTTAATAATGACATACAACGGCATTTATATATAGGAATTGGCACGGGAGATTTTGCATATAAACACGCCACGGGAAAACTGTCATTTGAAACAATGAACAAGACTCAAAAAGATGAATACTATCAGTTCATTCATGATTACAGGTATCAACTTAAATTAGATGAAATCGATTCTATATTAAGTCAGGGTGAAGAAATTGAAATCAACATTTTTAGAGAAAATCTAGATGGTAAATTAGCTTTACAAACACTAAATTTGTTGAATCAATTTCAGTTCAGGTTTTCGAGAAGTTTACTTTTTTATAAACCTAAACTAGAAGCCTCATTCTATAATCAACTAATTAAATACAATTCGAAAGAAAAGAATCAGAATACTCCAAATGGATATTATAACTACTTACTTTTTTCAAAAGAAGTAAGCTTTGTACTGTACAGAGGTGTTGGGATTGGCGAATTTGCTCAAAAGCATGCACTAGGTGATTTCGATAATAGTTGCTATCAAAAAATGTTTCCAGATGATGAATATGAAGACGGTGAAATCGGATATGATTTCACCGACATTGAGATTGTATATTTAACTACTGGATTAACTTTAAACGAAGCTGTTTTCTTCCAAAATGTATTAACAGATTTATACAGGTTGTTCTGTCAAGATGTTATGACCAATAAGCTATTTTAAATCTGACTCATTTATAGGTTATTAAGATGTAATGTTACTTTCACACCATATTCTACCATAAGTTTGTTTTCAATATAGTTTTTTACATTCGTTGCATGATGCTCGGGAACTATGACTGAATCGTGAATAGTACCAATGAAGCCATTTGGATAAGTATCATAATAATACTTGCAAACTCTATCAATAATAAAGAAAGCTTCCACTTGCTGCATTTTATGTGACATACGTTGATACATATCTTTCTTTATACTTACTACTACATCAAATATTGAAGGAAATTCTTTCTTGATAAGAACTTCATAACCCGTTAGTTTACTTAGAATTGTTCTATTAAATAGCAGCTTACTATACACCTCTTTTTTTACAATGTTTCTGTCCTTTATATTTAGCTTTTTCATGAAGAATTCATAGAACCCTGATTCTACTATCTTTTGAAAAGCATATAATTCAGATCGTGCAACTTTTTGTTTATATCGGTTAAGAAGGAGTATAAGCAAAAATAAGGGTTGAGAGTTTTTTATATCAATTTCAACTAATTGCAAGGGTTTTCTTGTAGATAAATCATCAACCTTGAGAAAGGTTCTTAAATTTTTTGGAAATGACGATAAATTGGTGTGAAGTCTTTTTCCTTTGTCATCGCGCATGAAAAACCAATCTCCAGCGTGTACCATACCAAGAGCCCTTAATCTAGAGTTATACTTTTTAACGTCATTACTATATGTTGTTTTTATAAATCTATGAGCTTTTCGATAATCAATCTCTAGACGGGTGATGCAATCGTATAGAAACTTCAAGTATAAAGAATTATGAATTACATTTTTTAAGCATTTATTCTTATGTTTTGTTATGTTATTCCATAACTGGGCGTCCGTCACAAAACTTTCTTTTACTTTAACTTGAGTATACTTCTGAGTCAATTTGTAACCGGTACATTTTGAACCTTTTTTTGCTTTACCATCATTTTCAATAATCCCCCAACATTCAAGATCTTGAAAAACTTCTAAACATATTCTTTGACCAATGATCTGTCTAATAGTTGATTGGCAAATAGATATATAAGGGTTTTCTTTGTCAATGTGTTTTTGAGATAGTTGAGTGTGAATAATGAATGATATAACATAGTGATATCTTTGAATATGTTTTTTTCGTTTTTTAAGTTTATTGTCTGCCTGCAAGTGGCTTTCAATGTCTAGGTTAATTGGTGTATAAATTCTGTACATAAATGTATATATTAAAGTAACTGAGCGTAGTATCATATGTTGTTACATTTTTTCGCCCTATGATGTTACATTTTTATTAAACTGATTTTTTTATAAAAACCCCGTGATTAGAGGGAGTGTTTTGTAAGCGAAAATGAAAGTAATTCTCACCTCAAAACCACGAGGTTTCGTTTTTTTAATATGGATTGTTCACCTTAATTTCAAAAATGTCTTCCATAATTGATTTTGCTATATGATATGAAAGATTAATAGGTACTCCATTTCCAATAGCTTTATTCTGTTGGTCAATCGGTGTTCCCTCAGGCATCTCATATCTCATATTATTTTTTAATCCTTGAATTCGAAGCTTATCCTGAATACTTGGGTTCCAAACTTTATCTCCTTTGGCAAACCATTTTGGACTACCTCCAGTAACAGTACACAACCAGTGATTTTTATTTCTAATCTTATCTTCGAAATGACCAGAGAAGTAGTAGTCAATATCAAACACCTCACCTACTCTCATTGCTGAATCGGGATTTGGAACTGGGAAAGAAGGCTGCTTATTTAACGCTTCACTTACCATAATTGTAATACACCTACGTCTTGATTGACAACCTTCATAATGAAGGGCATTCATTTCTTGATAAGCTACTTCGTAATTACAAGAAGCTACTTGATCTAAAAAATCATAGTATAGTTCTTTATGGTTTTTATCCAATATATCAGGAACTTCTTCCATAACTGCAACGTCTGGTTTTAATTCTTTGAGAACTCTCAAGTATTCAAAAACTAATTTATTTCTAGCCCCATCATTGTGGACATTTAGTTTTGAAAAATCGGTACACGGAGGACCTCCAATTAATACGATCCAAATGTCTTTACCATATAGTTCATGACATCTCTCTCGAAGTGTTTTACCATTAACCTCTTGTATCCTTTCGGGTCTTTTTGCAGAACCATCTTCTGCTACTAAAAAATGATTTCTAAGTATTTGAACTCTTTTTTTATCCTGTTCAGAATCTGTTGATTTTTGCAATTTTGGATGCATTTCTTCTTTTGAAAGTAGAACCCATTTTATTAATGGGTTCCCATTTGGGTCTTTAAAGTTTAAGCTGTGCATATTTGCTGCATGACAATTAAATTCAACAGCATAAGCACCTTTCATTCCTGCTAGCATCATTCCATATAGGAGTAAATCCATTCCGGAAAAAATTGAAACGATTACTACCTCTTTATCCTTTTTCATAGTTCAATGTTTTATGATTAATAATTATATTCGTTTGACAACCGCATGGGCATACAAAGCGAATTCTCTCTTCGTCAATTCTTTGTAAGGCAGAGTAGTCTTTAGAAGTGTCACTACCATGCTTTTTACCTATTGGACGCAATTTAACTTGTTTTAAATCTGATGTAGGTTCACCCCCATCCACCAATGTTGTGCAAATTCCATCTTGTGAAAAAGCTTGATCATATTCTGATACGCTAGTATTACTATTGTTTTCTAGTGTAGTCGAAGAAGAGTATTGAATGTCTCCGACATTGTGTGATGATGTTTGATAGTAAACTACTTCTTTTACTTTTGGAACCTCTGGCATATCACCTTTTTCTTCTTTTTTAGCATCATTATAAGCGGCATAAACAGACATTCTACCTTCACGCATTCTGATGAAGTTTAACGGTTTTACTCTGCCGATCTTAAGTATGCTTCTAACATAACTAGGTTTAACTTTAAACTTTTTAGCTATGATATCGACCGTGGTCGGATTTCTTTTTGTTTTATTCATTGTCTTCATTTTTATTGTTAGTTAAATCACTTCTATGCCCTCTACCATTTGAAATTGTTTCAAAGAAGAATTCGAATCTTTTGTAATCTTCCGCTGGATCTCTATGAAAACTTGATTGTACTTCCATGATTAGCTCAGGTAATTCTTCTTTGGTACATGTTGCCAATTCTATTGCTGGTAATTTTTCAATCCCTTTAAGTATTGCAACTTGAACTGTTGACCATCCATCTATTATGTGTGGAATCAGCTCTCCATCCACTTCTAAATTTTGATATATAAGTGGATTTTGCCTTCCGTGTTTTAATATGGATTCAGCATGAGATTCAAGCTCTTTTTTTGTTCGCTCAAGGTTTAACTTTTCGTGTATTGGGTGCCTTTTCAGGTCTTTTACATTTATATCTCTTATTTTCATGATTGATAGTTTTTAAAGAGGAAGTGAAATAAATTTACTTCCTCTTGTAATTGTTTATATTCATTGCATAGGCCAATGGCAGGACAGATTTTTCTTATGACATGGAAAGTTCTATCATTCTTGATAGGATCATTTTGTTAAGAGCCTCAAAAGTTAACCATAGTGCTTCGAAAATTTTCGTGCCGGAATCTCGTCTCTTCCTAAATTCTGAGATTACATCAAAATCTTTTTCTTGGAACGAAACAATTAATGAGTCTACGAGAAATTTGTCGTCAAAAGTTATCAACTTTGTTACAATAGGATTTGTAATAAATTGAATGTATAAAGCGGTTAAAAGCAAGTCTAACTCAGTCATATAGCTTGGAGCATATTCATTCTTAACTACCATTATTTGACATTCAGAATAGTAGTTTGCAGTAGCTAATAAATCATGGGCGCTCACTCGTCTATCCAGGGTTAAAGACAAATTAAGGTAAGATGCTTGAGCGGCCATAAACCCCTTGTCTTCAACATCTACAAATGGATATTCGAATTCACTTGGACAAACTTCTAATCCTAAAAAAAGAGGTCCTATTTGTCTTAACCAATCAATTTTATTCAGTTTATGTGATTTCGATAAACCATAAGTAAGGTTGAGCACCTCCATGTTTCTATTAATAAAAACCTTGTCTCTTTTTGCTCCTAAATCTATGTTAGCTCCCGTTCTAAATCTATCACAAACGATTTTTTCTAAAGTATCTGGTAAAGAAGCAAGTATATCTGTGTTTGGGGTTGCTTTTTCAGGTTCTTTAACTACATGCATTAAACTATTCATTGATGAATCGATTTGACTTTCATCACATTCTGGAAAAATAGCTAGTGTATTCGCTATTATTTCAATTTGATCTATTTTCATATTTAAATGTTTTAATTCATTTTTTATCGGAAATTCTCTTCTTTTTAATTCTTCTGGAAACTCTTCCATATTCCCGCCATGTCTATCTTTCAACCCATTTACTTTAGCTAAATGAGTACCTAGTTGTTTAACAAATACTTTAACTTTACATAGATTTGAAATTTCGATCAGCTGTTCTATCCATTTATATTCGCAAGGCCTATATTGGTATTTGCCAATTTCATTTCCACTTTCTCCACCAATTATTAACCAATCAATTTTATTGATTAGAACTGACGCTAAACTTTGTAAGTTCACCTCACCAATTAATGGTTCTGCAGAAATAAACCTGATTTTAGCAGGTACACTTGCTAAAGTTTCAATTCTATGAATGGTCTCGTTAGATTCAACACTAACACCCAACCAAACATTGTCGTAACCATCACCCCAGTCATCTGGAAGATGTTCAAGAATTCGTTCAGGTCTTTTAGTTAGAATTTGATAAGTATGATGTGGCGTTGCCTTAATTATAGCCCAAGCTTCGTCACGCCATTCATCAGCTTCTTCAATAAACCAATCTGACCAACTGCATGTAAAAACTAATTTTGGTTCACTCCATTTCAAAGGAGCTTTAAACATTGTTTTAGACTTTAGTACCGTTGAAGGTTCTTGACCATAACGTTCTTTATCTCTAAACATATAGCAGTATTTGCAACCTGCTGACACTTTTTTACATCCGTGCCAAGGATTCCACGTGGCATCTGTCCACTGAATTTTTGATTCTTTCATCTTTTTTAATTTATTAGTTACCAAGTCGACTTCGAATGAACGCGCGCTGTTCTTCTTCACCCCAACTTGTTTCTTTTTTCACCGGTTCAACTCTTGAATTCATAACCCAATCATATAGATCAGCTTCTCGAAACCAAATCTTTCCATTTTCTACTGGGCGATAAAAGGCGATCAATCTTTGTCGCACCAATCCGTAGAGGTAGGAGACCGACACATCAAGGTATTTAGCCGCACTTTTTGCTGACATAAATGCCTGTTCAACAGTCGATATTTGGTTTCCTTTTTTCATTCGTTAATTGTCGATGAATGACAGAGCAAAGGTCGAGATAAGGTGTATTTTTACGAAATAATTTAGGAAAGTTTGCACAGTTATATTACCTTTGTATCATGCGTGGTGAAAAGGTTTCTGTAAAAGTAAAAAACAATAAAATAGGCCGAGTACAGGCATTAGTGAAGAGTGGAAATTACACTGTTGAGCAAGCCTGTAGAAAAGTTCGAATTAAAAGAAGAACTTATTACCATTACAAAAATTTAGAGGACAAAGAGGACAAGCGATTTAAAGGGTTGTCGGATTGGCAAATAGCAACACTAGAATTTTCAATTTTGATGCATGAAAAAGGTACTATTGCTGAGTATGTGGAATTTCTCAACAACATGGAATTATTTAACCCCTATGATAAAAAGCGAACAGCTACTACTTATAAAGTATGGTACTATCTTAAAAACCGCAAAAGAATTTTAGTTGATCATCGAAGAAAAAAAAGAACTCAAATAGTAGAGGAAGCAACTTCATTAGAAAAAAGAACTATGTTACACATAAAAGAATATGGAGAAACTACCAGTAACTTTTTCAAAAAAGATCCTTCTTGGGAAATATGGAGAACAGCACTAATACCAGATAAAAAGCGTTAACTTCGCTCTCAATAATCAATATATGTTTGTTACAAATTTGTTACTTTTAGAAAAGAAGCATCATTCTTTTAGTGTTTTATATCAATTAAATCAATGGTTTTACGAAATGAGTGATTCTTTTTTCCCTCAAATGAAACCTGAAGTATTTGGTAAGAAAGGACCAGAATTAAATGAAAACGAACAATTGGTTTTCGATATTTTGTCAAAAGAAAATAAAATGGACTTAAATGAATTGAAATCTCAAGCAGGTTTAAGCAACAAACAATGGGATAAATCTATAAAAGGATTAGCAAAACACGGCCTAACAAAAGTAGCTAAAACAGATGAAGGGTTATTTGTAGAAGTTGTTTAATGTTTATTGGGCAATCTCCGCCTAATGCGGAGCCACGCTATTCGTTAAAGTTTAAATTTATCAATCAAGTAAAACATAAAAAACCTAAAGCTTCTATTGTCGCTTTAGGTTTTTTGTTTTACTAAGTTTTATAAATCTAAAGCTACCACTGCTATCGTTATTGCGTAAATTCTAATATATTTGAATAAAACATAAATTATCGGCATTTTATATCAACTCATATCAATATTCTCTTTTGGAATAGGAAATTTACTCTGGAAGGCTCCACAAAAAAGCCTTCCAGTTTATAAAATAATTACAATTAGATCGTTTATAATACCGAATTAACATTGAAATGCGCTTTTTTTCATTTCAATCAAAAATCACTTCAAAGTATAATTGGTATATTATGGTTTAAAATTAGGCGACTGTTTTTATAGCACAATTCAATTCCTAAATGGTATAACAACTTTATATCGTTCCGGCATATATCAAATATAAGAAAAATTAATTAGTCGCATTGCACCCGAGCATTAAGCGAACAGCTGAGTACAAATGAAAATAAATATAAAACGAATAAATGCTATGTTCACTAAAATAAATTAAAGAACACACTCATTTTTCAAATGAGCGCGAGGGGGGTATAATTAATTCTCATTTACAAAGTATTCCTCACTAAAATACATCACTCTTTCTTTTATCAAAAGTTTTGAATTAACTTCCTCTACACCATAATCAATAATTTGACCTTGAAATAATTTTTTACCTAATACGACAGTAGCTCTTTTAATATTATAACCGCATTGCAAATGCTATATTTACTAATTCTTTAAAAAGTACACACTCATTTTTCAAATGAGGGCGAGGGGGTTTACCTGAAGCTTTTTACCCCATTGTAAAAGGTTTGATTATGAATGACGATAACCTTGTGTACAACCCTGAAAAAGTTGAGCAAGTTTTTAAACCTGTGTTTAGAGAAATGGGCAATTTTAAGTAATAAAAAGGAACGCGATACACTACGTTAATCGCGCACCAGCTTGGGAGTTGAAGTAAACAACTTACACACAAGAAAGGATTCTTACGGTAGCGTAATTTGTTAACCTTGGTTTAATTATTGGTTTTTTTCGTGCGGTAGCGGGGGTATAGAGAAATGGGCAATATTAAGTAAAAAAAGGAACGCGATACACTACGTTAATCGCGCACCAACCTGGGGCATACCAAACTCCGTATGGATGGAACGCAGCGGGTAGTAATCTGAGTAAGATACAATGTCTGCTGCATAATGATCAATTATGCCGTCTGGAGTTGCAGAAACTAAAGTACCATTAACATCATAAGTTCCGGCATCAATTCCAATTTTACGGTCGGTAATTACTTCCATTACGTTATCTAAGTGGTTTGAGAGTTCGTATAATTTTTTACCAAGCTCACGTTTAGAATAGCATTCTCCAATTGAAGGTTGTCTTAAAACATGCGCTGGTGTAGCGTCAGTAATTGTAACATTATTGCCTATTCCTGTATGTAATTCAAAAGTCATTAATCCGTTTAATTGTCCTGCTATGGTTTCTTTAATTACCACATAATACCCACCAATATACGGATTTTCTACATAAATATCCAAACCTTGGTTAAAAAGACTGATGGTATTTGCAAGGTGTTTAATGAAATGAGAATTTTAAGTAATTAAAAAAGAAAGCGAAACACGACACAAAAGTAAGAACTGTAATTATTATTTTCATAATTTTTTTTTAAAATGGAGAACATAATTAAAATGTGCAAAACTTAACTCAATTTGTGATTAAATAAGTGGCCAAATATCAACGTGCTAAAAACATGATTTGTATTTTTGAATTCGGAAATGGAGTAGCAATTTTGAATCAAGATACAAACATACAATCCCAATTAAAACAACTTAAACAAAAGTTGTACGATTTGTCGGCACGTAACCCTTTGGTGAATGTAACTGCAAATAAATTGTGGATTATTAATGATGAAAACTCAAAAACAGCACAATCTATTTACAAAAAACAAAATTATTTTAAAAAAGAATACGGTTTAGATACAGTTTTATTGGTGTCTCATTTTATACGGTGGAAATCGCCTAAAAAGGATAAATTTTACACTTCACCTCTATTATACCAAGCATCAAACTTAATTAAAAATCAAAAAATTAGTTTACAATTTGAAGTTAATACTCAAAATAATTTAATACAAATCAACCCTATTTTAGTTGATGAATTTAAAACATTATTCAATATTGATTTACAGCTAATTGATGAAAATGTAAATCAGTTTATAACTAATTTAATTAAAACACTTGAGCAAAACGGAGATAAAATAAGTCGAAACAAATCGTTTAATAGTTATGATAATTGGCAAATAATTGAATTAAATGCTGTTGGTAATTTTAACTATAAAAAAAGTGTTTTAGCTCAAGATTATATCGAATTCAGTAAACGCCCCAATCAATCTATTCAGCAAATTTTTGGGGAATCAATAGAACCCAATAATCATTCTAACATTCATCTTCAACTTCCTTTATCAGACCAATCACAACAAATAGCAATCAAATCAGCCTTTATTCAAAACACTGTAATTCAAGGACCTCCAGGCACCGGAAAATCTCATACAATAGTTGAATTAATAAAGCAAAATTTATTGCATGGTAAAAAAGTGCTATTTGTGTCCGAAAAAAAATCGGCTTTAGATGTTGTTTATGGTAAATTAAAACAGGATAAACTTACTCATTTAATTGCTTATTTTAATGCTGAAAAAAATCAAAAAAAAGAATTTTATAACCACTTAAAACAATCTGTTGAATTTAAGATTGACGTTGCAGAACTACCCGAACACACAAACAAAAAACTAAATGAATTCAATAATTATTTTAATGAATACTCATCACTCAACACTAAAATAAATGAGAATACACCTCCTATTTTTAAATTGGTATGTTATTTAGCTAAACATCAGGTAAATGATTTTGAATTTGATACTACTACGCTTGTTCCGAATTACGCAACTTGGTATAATTATATAGAGTTCTTAATCGATATTGAACACATTGCTAACACTAATTTTAAAACAGATACCATAAGCAAACTGCCTTTTATTTCATTAAATAAATCGGCTTTTGTGGGCGACAACCCTCTTTCAAAAATTGAAACCCGATTAACTGAATTAAACAATTGGCAAACTAAAATTCAAACCACATTAAAACAATACAACTTAAATTGGAATTGGGCTGAATTAATTAAATATTGCCTAGCAGCTAGTGTATTACAATTGGCAAATAAATCTCAATTAGACAGCCTGGACCCAAACACAAAAGCCTACAAATCATTTAATAACTGGACAAAAAAGTATGAACTTACCCAAAACAAACTCAAGCTACAGTCTGAATTATGCGCTAAGTGGGAAAAAAAACCAAAATTAGCCGAAATTGACCCCTTAATTGATGAGATTGAGCAACAAAAAAATAAAAAATGGTATCAGTTTTTTAAAGTGTCAAAGATTGATAAAGTTTTTAGTGATTATGGCTTAAATTTATCAGATGACTTAAAAATAAGGGCATTAAATGATCTTAAAAAAGAATACATTTTAGTGCATGAATTAAAAGAGATTCAACTTAAATTAAAACACAACCTAAACATCTTAAATCCTGAAACGGACATTGATAATTTGTTGCGATTACGCCAAAAGTTAGACAGCTTAAGCCCAAATCAATACGTGTTTATTTTAGAACATGAGCAATCACTTAAATTGATAGATGATTTGCATAAGCTGCACCAATATATTCAGCAAACCAATCAAATTATTAAGTTTTTATTTGTTGATTTTAAAATTGATAATTTAGACGCATTTTCAAACAAAATTAAAAATGTAAAAAAAGAGTCAGCTAAGTTTGTTCACTATTTGCCCGAAATAAAAAAAACACTTAATCTTCCACACGATTTATTAAAATTTATAAAATTAAATAATCAGTCGATTAGTGAATTGACACACATAGTTGTTTACCATAATTATTTGAATGCAGTTAGTTTTAATCCCACTCTAAAACAACTAGAATCTATTGACATTTTACCCAATTACCGTTTACTTAAACAATCGAAAAACGAAACAAATGCCCATATTTTGACTAAAATTAACCGAATTTCGACTGATTCACGAAAAAAAATGGAAGATCTATTAATGACCCCTGCGTCAAAATTAAATGATAAACAAAAAACCAATAAGAAAAAACAGAAACTAGCAAAGCGCATAATTTATCACGAAATAGCAAAACAACAACAACATTTAGCCGTAAAACAATTGGTAAAACAAACTGATTATTCAATATTAGATACATTGCCTTTGTGGATTATGAACCCTTTAACGATTGCCGAAAATTTACCTTGTGATGCTAATTTATTTGATGTAGTTATTTTTGATGAGTCGAGTCAAATTCCGTTAGAAGATGCTTTGCCGGCAATTTACAGAGCTAAAAAAGTTGTTGTTGTAGGCGACTCTAAACAAATGCCTCCCTCACAATTTTTTAGTGGTTCAACCGAATCTACAACCCTTTTAAATCAAGCCGGTTCTGTTTTCAAATCTCATTTATTAACGTGGCATTACCGTAGTCAACACCCAAAATTAATGGAGTTTTCAAATACTAATTTTTATGACAATGAATTGTGTTATTTTCCGTCTGCTAGTAATAACAACCCCATTGAATTAGTGTATGTTAAAGATGGCGTTTTTGAGAATGGGATTAATAAAAATGAGGCGAAAATAGTTGCTCAACAGTATCAAAAACTACTAAAAACAGGCATAAATGATATTGCAATAATCGCCTTTTCAAAAACACAGGAAAAAGAAATTGAAGATCAAATTAATACCTTAAACTTACCTTTTAACTCACATTTATTGATTAGGAATTTAGAAAATGCACAAGGAATTGAACGAGATATTGTAATAATTTCTATTGGATACGCTTATAATCCTGAGGGTGTTTTTAGACTTAATTTTGGACCAATAAATCAAGATTATGGCGCTAATAGATTAAATGTATTATTAACACGTGCCAAACAAAAAATGATAGTTTGCACATCAGTTCAATCAACCGACTTTAAGTTGACAGACAATAGAGGTGTTCAATTGGTAAAAGACTTTTTGAGTTTTAACGAACAACAAGATAATAACATCAACACCTCAACCCATAACTTTATTTTAAATGAGGTAAAAAGAATAATAAATATTAAAAATGTAGTGTTTAACAAATCGATTAATGGTTTAGCTGTAAATTGTTTTATACAACATTCAACTCAAAAGATCTTGCTCATTGACCCATCTTTACATGAAACCGACAATAAAGATATTTATACTATATTATCGGTTTTAAACGACCGGTTTAAACACATTAAAATAATTTTATCGCACGATTATTGGCACAATAAAACAAGGTGTTTAAATGAAATTGAGGCGTTTTTTAGTGAAAAGTAATTTAATTATATTTCATTTTTTAATATTTTCAACTTATCTATCTGCATTAGGGATTGTAGCGGTAGCTTTTTAATGAAAAGGCATTAGTGAACCTTGTTTTAATGAGCGACTTTAGAAGCTCAATGCAAACTTAGGTTGACTTGACTTGGCAACAAAAACTTTAGTGTAAAGCCCGACCCGTTAACTGACGGGAAATGCCCAAATAAATAATCGCTTAAAAAAAAGCATAACTCACAACAAAACCACTATATTTGTATCTTAAATTTATATAAAAATGAGTTCATTATTAACAGTTGGGAGTGTTGCATTTGATGCCATTGAAACTCCTTTTGGAAAAACAGATAAAATAGTTGGTGGAGCAGGAACATATATTTCAATATCGGCTTCATACTTTGCTAAAGATCAAAAAATTGTATCGGTTGTTGGAGATGATTTTCCGACAGAAACCATAAAATTTTTAGAAGATAAAGGTGTAAACACAGATGGTTTACAGATTAAAAATGGTGAAAAAACGTTTTTTTGGTCGGGTAAATACCATAACGACATGAATTCGCGTGATACTTTGGTAACTGAATTAAATGTGTTAGAAAATTTTGACCCTGTAATTCCAGAATCGTATCAAGGTGTTGATTATTTAATGCTTGGTAATTTAGCGCCAACTGTACAACGTCAAGTAATTGAACGTTTAGACGTGCGTCCTAAGTTGATTGCTATGGATACCATGAATTTTTGGATGGATATTATGATGGATGAGTTGAAAGAAACTTTGAAATTAATTGATGTTTTAATTATTAATGATGAAGAAGCTCGTCAATTGTCGGGTGAATATTCGTTGAAAGTTGCTGCAAAAAAAATTATTGAAATGGGACCAAAATACCTGATTATAAAAAAAGGTGAGCACGGTGCATTATTATTTCATGGTAAAAATATTTTCTTTGCGCCTGCATTACCTTTAGAGGTTGTTTTCGACCCAACTGGTGCTGGAGACACTTTTGCGGGTGGATTTATTGGGTATTTAGCTAAAACTGATGACGATTCATTTGAAAACATGAAACGTGCAATTGTTGCAGGGTCGGCAATGGCAAGTTTTTGTGTTGAAAAATTTGGAACAGAAAGTATTGAGTATTTACAAATTCACGAAATTTATGACCGCATGATGGAATTTGTTGATTTGGTGAATTTTGACCTAGACAAAAAATTATAAAATGACACAGGATATTAGGCGGAAACAACGGTTTTCAAATTATGAAAAGGCATATAAAAAATTAAGTGATGCTGTAAAATTGGAAGGCGATAATCCACCTGATATAATAAAAGAAGGTATTATTCAACGTTTTGAATTTACACACGAATTGGCATGGAAAGTAATGAAAGATTATTTAGAATATGAGGGTATTCAAAATATTACAGGTTCTAGAAGTGCAACAAAAGCCTTTTTTAATCAAAATATCATTCATGAAGGCCAAAGTTGGATGAATATGATTGAAAGCCGAAATTTAACTGTACATACATATCAAGACAGTATTTTAGAACAAGAGTTTCATAAAACAATTGATGAATACACACCCCTATTTAATGCTTTTTTAGAGAAAATGAAAACTTTTTTATAATGTTTGGACTTTCAAAAAATACGATTGATAAAATTAACAGTATATTTGATACAATTCAAGAAATTGATAAAGTTGTTATATATGGATCAAGAGCTAAGGGCAATTTCACTGAAGGTTCTGACATAGATTTATCTTTAAAAGGGAATCAACTTACTGATCAAATCGTCTCTATTATAAAGTCAAAACTTGAAGAACTTAACTTGCCTTATTTATTTGATATATCGATTTATAATACATTAATATCAAAAGAATTAAAAGAGCACATTGATAGAAAAGGTAAACTTTTTTATAACACATATACTGACTTGAAAAACTAATGAATATGAAAACCGAAATCATTTCTAAAATTGCAGAACTTACGCAACAAGACATAGTTTTGCCATTATCAAAAGAATTTAATGACTTAACCGACCAGTTTTATGCCATTCTAAAAGAAGAAGAACGCGCCTGGGAAATTAAAAAATTAGAATTAATTGAAGCAGGAGAAAAACCAGAGACTATTGAAAAACCAGTAGATGAAGATTTTGATCAATTTAAAAAAGTAGTTGCCGATTTTAAAACAAAACGACAAATTGAAATTGACGCTAGAAATGAAGAGGAAGCTAAAAATTTAAACGCCAAAAAAACTTTAATTGGTGAGTTAAAAGAATTAGTCGCCAATGAAGAACATATTGGAAAAGCAATTAATGCGATTAAAGAAATTCAAACTAAATGGAAAGAAACTGGAGCCATCCCCAGAGATAAGCGCCAATCTATTGGTAAAGAATATTCAACCTTAATGGATGAGTTTAGATACAACATTAATATTTATAAAGAAATTGCCGATAACGACCGTGCTAAAAATTTAACACTCAAAAAAGAAATTATAACAGAGTTAAAAGCTTTGTTAGAGGTTGAAAAAATACGTGATATTGAGTCGAAATTACACACTTTACAAGACCATTGGAACGAAATTGGCGGAACTTACCAAGAAGAATGGGAAAAAATCAAGGATGAATATTACGAAACTGTAAACACCCTTTACGACAAAATTAAAGCTTTTTATGATAACAGACGTGAAGCGCAAAAAGAAAATATTTTGAAAAAAATCACCTTAATTGAAAAGGTGATGGAACTCAATAAATTTGAAAACACAACGCATAAAGATTTTCAAAAAACAACCGAATCTATTTTAGCTTTACAAGAAGAGTGGAAAACAATTGGCTTTGGACCTAAAGTCGAAAATGATAAAGTTTGGGCAATGTTTAGAGGCGAATGTAATGCCTTTTTTGATAAGAAAAAAGAATTTTATGCCGAACGTAATTCAGAATTTGATGGGATAAAAGTCAAAAAAGAAGCACTCATAAAACAAGCTAAAGTACTTAAAACGTCAACTGATTGGAAAGACACAACGATTAAGCTAGTTAATCTTCAAAAACAATGGAAACAAACGGGTTCTGCTGGCCCAAAATATGATAATGCACTTTGGAATGAATACCGTAAACACGTTGATTTCTTTTTTGATGCTAAAGATGCCCACTTTAAGCAATTAGATGAAGCAAATGCCGGAAATTTAAAAGCTAAAGAAGATTTAATTTCTAAAATTGAAAAATATAAAGTTGGTAAAGATGTTCAAAAAACAATTGCCGACCTAAAAACATTTTCAGCTGACTTTAAAAATATTGGAAATGTTCCTTTTTCAGATAAAGATCGTATTTATGAAGCCTATAAATTGGTTTTGGATGAAAAGTATAACCAAATTGATTTAGACAAAGAAGAAAAAGCAAAAGTATTATATCAAGCTAAATTAGACAGCATTGCTTCAAGCCCAAATCCAGAAAAAGGGATTGAAAGAGAACGCTACGGGATTCGTCAAAAAATGGATGAATTAACCAAAGAAAAAGGACAACTTGAAAATAATTTATCGTTTTTTGCCAATGCAAAAGATGATAATCCATTGCTTAAAAATGCTAGAAAAAGTATTGCTAACGTTCAAAATAATTTAGACAATTGTAAAATTCAATTAAGAATGTTGTCTCAATTAGCTAAAGAATTAGAACCTGTAGAAGAAATAGTTGAAGAAAATACTGAAGCAGAAAATGAATAAAGTCATCAATTCTTTCTCGCTAGTTGTTATTTTAGTTTGGTGCTTTTTTGCACTCGGGTCAATCAACGACTTAAACTTTTCAGTTTATACCATTAAATCCATTCCATTTATTACTGAAATTGTGTATGTACTCACTGCCATTGTTTTATTAATGGGTTTACTCCGTATTAAAAGACGGTGGGAAGGTATAAAAGACATAAAAAAGTTTTCAAAATTTGTGTATTCAACCCGATTGTCTAAAAAATCGATAGGATTGTCAACCGTGTTTTTAATTATAGAAATTGTTTTTATGATTTTCTTTATTCTTTTGTCATTAGATGCCTATTTAATGGATAAAGGAACACTTTTATTGCCCATGTTTGCTGTACTCACCTTTTTAAGTATAGAATCTATTGTTTTTTTAGTCAAATTACGTACCGACCCCGACATAAAGCTTGGTGTAAATAAAAATTTAATTGCTTATTTTGACAGGGAAATGCATATTTATTATTTTGATGGTTTACAACAGATTAGTGTATATCAAAACCGACTTCATTTTAAATATAAAACCGACTTACATTTATTTATGGAGTTAGACATCATTCCAAAAGACGAATTACCTGCTTTTAAATCTGCATTAGACTCTGTACTTCAAGACAAACCCATGTTTTTTGATGAAAGCTATAGAGAACTAGGGGTGAAGTGATGGGTTATCTTAAAAAAGTGTGTTTTTAGTTGAACGAAATTGTTCAATAGTGTGGTTAAATTAATTGTTGAACCTTTACACTATTTATTGTCAATTTCCTCTGAAAAGGAGTAACAGGCACTTTGAAATATTTCCCTACGGAAACCTTAATTACTTAT